>Ga0209260_10000126_pt1 | contig 54135 bp, 48 predicted proteins | sample WorMetTypGCAVOLI_FD_187421 | JGI IMG/M metagenome (GOLD analysis project Ga0209260, IMG submission 187421) | Marine gutless worms symbiont microbial communities from Max Planck institute for Marine Microbiology, Germany - Olavius algarvensis... ...
GTACACTATCGGTGAATTTCAACGACATCCAGGATCCAGAAACCAGAATCCAGGATCAGTCAATACTTTCAATGGTCTTCATTGCAGCAGCTAAGTTGGATTTCAAAATTTTATGCAACTATAGGGTTAACGATAAGCTACAAGAGAATATAGCATTTGCTCAGGGAGAATATGACTTTCTGATAAATGCCATTGAAGGTTGGATCTCCGAGTCCGGCAACGACTACCCACTACCTGTTGCTGAAACGGAGTGGGAACCGCATCAACCTCTTCTTGAATACAATGCCCCGACCACGCCAAACCTCAAAGAAAATAACATTACAGCAGTGCTTTGGGCGACAGGGTGGAATGCTGATCTGAGTTGGTTACAGATAGATTCAGTTCGTCAAGAGTTGGGACCACATGGTCGTCCTGAAGCATGTGATACTTCTGTCCCCGGATTCTTCAGGCTAGGCTTTCATTGGTTACGATTTTTCAACTCTGGAAATGGTGCTGGGTTTCACTATGATGCACCTTATATCGGATCTAAACTAAGATAGGATCGCGAAGGGTTCAGTCCGCGGCGAAGCAGTAGAACTTCCCTGCGCCCCCGGTCTTTCTCACCGCTTCCGGGGTGCAGCCGCGAGTGGGGTGCGCAGAATTCCAGGAAGTGTTGCCGCCTCCGTGGCGATCGTGATGACCGACCTGCGCGCTTCCCTCATTACTGCTCGTCCAATTGTTGCATGTGTGGTCCTTGTCGTCCGGGAAGTAGGGCGTGCCGTCGGCTTGGGTCCCAGTCAGAATGTCGTGCTCATTGGGCTTGTCATAGCGGCCTTTGATGCGCCCGCCTGCTTCGTCGAGTGCTGTCTCCAGTGTGATGGTCTTGTTGTAGAGGTGCAAGTCTGTCGGATTGGTAGCGATGAGGGCCCCCCGGGCGTTATACCAGGGTCCATTGCCGATTCGCGCGCGGGCAAAGACACCACGTTTGTCTGGTGCCTCTGTGCTCAGGTAGGCCCGCCACTCCCGGTTGCCGGCCCCGACTGCTGTCGCGAGTTTTTGACAATGGGCATCGGCGCCTTCCAGCCCGCCCAGATCGCCACCTTTACCCAGTCCCACGCTGGTGACGAAAAAACCCATTGGTCTTTCCTCGGCCAAGGCCGATAACGAGCCAAACAGCGCACTGATGCCCAACACGATTGCAATTGCTATATTTTTCATTTAATTGTCTCCTTAATTGTAAGCCTTAAGCACCTTCAATAGCTATATAAAAATACACTAATACCACAATGTAGACTGTCAATAAAAAAAAGTATGCATCTAAAGAAAAACGTCTATTTGAAGATTTGCGGCATGGTTTAATTTTGGGATCCAAACAATTTGTTGAAAAAATAAGAAAAAAATATACCCCCGCAAAGACGGAGTTGTCCATACCCCAACAGGGACAAGTTGCCAAGGCCTTTGATCCAGAAATATATTTGCGCAGGGGGGAACAAATTTTTGAATGTGACATCGAGCACTTTGTGCGCGCAAAAAGGCTTACCGGGGGCGAAAAAGAAATCCGGGATGTGTTGCTGTATGGTCTCTGGAGAACCGGTCAATTAAAAAATGAACACATCGGCAATCTATTTGGGCTGAGCTATTCAGGGGTCAGTCACGCGGTTAAATCGGTAAAACCCAAATTGGCAAAGAATCGAAAATTACGGGCAAAGTTCGATCATCTTAATTCACTGTTCAATCTTTGAACCTGATATTCATTCTGACGTTCTAAAGAATAGAAAAAATATCACATTCAAAGTAAATGCCACGGATTGCAATACCCTGCGCTTGGCTGCGGGTATTGCAACCGGTGATTTAGGCGTCGGAGCAAAAATATAATGAAATAAAGGAAACCCTAGCGGCCTTCCATCCTTTCCAGATCATTGTGCAGCCTTTCCGCGTTCTCCCGCACAAAATCCCGGACTTTTTCATCCAGTTCCCTGTATTCGTCCAATGTATTGGTGAAAGCGACAAGATCGAGCTCACACAGCGAATACATGGAGCGGTCTTCCGGATCCATCCAGCGATCGATCAACGTGGCGCCGTGCAGGGTGGTTTTGGTAAAGGTTTTCAGCGCCGTTTCCACATGCTGCTCCTCCGAGGACTTTGACATGTCACCGGCAGTGGTCGCTGCCATATAATCCTTGGTCAGGCTGGCCACGTAGATTTCAAGGATTTTCGCAATTTCCGCCCGGGCTCGATTATCGGATGTCTGACGTAAGAGCGCCTTGTTTTTGATACCGGCAGCCGCGCCGACCCCGTAAAATACTTTTGAGCCATCCACGTCAAACGCGCCGCTGCCCTTCGTCACCCAAGCAGGACCTTCGACTGCACTGTCAGCGCTCTTTCTGTGCCCCGAGCTACAACCGAGCATCAATAAAATGCTGACACTGACAATAATACCGTTAGTTGTTAAATGTCTTGCCTTCATAGAAACCTCCCTAGTTATATTTATTGGCTTTATATCGTTTGATCTTACCTCGCATGTCTTCCATCATATCTTCCATTTCCTGCATATCCCGCAGCAGTTGACTTATTGCATACGGCTTTTTGCGGGACAAGATCCTGTCTTTCACCGATCCGCCGGGTGCAGGTTTTGCCGGATTTGCTTCCGCAGTTGGAGGTTCAAGGTTCGGCCCGGGTTCCCTTATCTTATTGCCGGATCCATCCAAAGGGGCAGTATCCGTGGAATCCCGGGGTTGCGGCCGGGTATGGGGCGCTTCTTTCCGGTCGAATCGCGGAGGCTGGAGCCCTTCCAACGCCGTTGATTCCGGTGATGGGCGGCCCGGTTGATTCCGGGTATCCGGCGTCAGGCCTTTATCCGCCTCGGATGGGTCAGCCGTTCGCCTGTCCGGGTCCGAAGCGTCCGCCCGACTTACCGGAAACCGGTATCCCAATCCGGTCAACCAGGTGAGAGCCACATTCGACATAATCGAATAATTAACATCTGTAATCGTCAGTCCGTCCTCGGCTTTGCGGGCGATCAGAGCGTTGATGCCCACCATCTTGCCGTTTTCATCCAGCAGCGGCCCGCCGGAATTACCACGGTTTATACTGGCATCGGTCTGAAACAAATTTTTGCCGGGAACACCGCCGTGATCCTGACGGTAGGCACTGATAACACCGCTCGTCAAGGTCCAAAGGCCGCCCTGTTCCGGATGGCCGATGGCATAAACCTGATCACCGACTACAACTCGCTCCGAATCGGCAAACTCAATCCAGGCCAGTGACCGATCGAACTTCTCGATTTGAATGAGGGCCAGGTCCAGCGCAATGTCATAGGCCAGCAGCTGACCCCGGTGACGCCGGTTCAGGTCCTTTTTGTGATTCCCGCTGACCCGGCGCGGTTTTAAATATACTTTGATATTGTCTTTCAAACGCGAGGCGTCCGGTTCGGCCAAAATGTGGGCATTGGTAAGCACCAAGCCGTCATGGCGGATTATCGATCCGGTACCGATTTGGTTTGTTTTCGGGCTCCCCGGAGTCAGGATAAAAACAACCGCGGGACCTGCCTTTTGATAGATTTCCTGCGGGGTAGCCGCCCACCCCGCTAAGGCGATCGACCAGAGCCAAACTGCCAGCAGTCCGGCGAGTATTTCATTTTTCCGATGTCTGTTCACTATCTTCACCTCTTTTTCACGCCGTGTGCTTCACAGTGGCCGCCGCAGCCATAAAGCCGGTATGTTCCCAGCGATCAGTTGCCCTGCGTCATAATATAGCGGCTCAGGTTTTCCGATATTTCTGTTGCCAGAACTTTACGCATATATCCAACTGCGCGGTTCTCAGCATGAGTTAAAGTCAGATGGCCGGCTTTGCCGGATTTCTGCACACTCCCGAAAACCGCGCCACCGTTTCGATCAACCAGGTCAAAGTACGCCTCCCAGCGCACGAATACCCAGCCGGCTGCACCCCGGGGCAGGGCTTTGATTTGAATCAGTCCCCGGGTTACAATACTGGCTTCGTCAATCTCATCGCAGACGGAATAGCCTTTCCGGTTCAAAGCCTCGACAATTGACTGTCCCACTTCTTCGGCTCCCGGGCCTTCCAGTGACAAGGCGATAAAAAATTCCTTGAGCAGAACATTGTGCAAAAGACTTTTGATTTCCGTAATGTTGAACGGTGGCGAAATTCCTTTGGCGACCGGGTCGACGATTCTCAACTCGGTGTTGTAGGCCTGCCGCAGCGCGTGCTTCCGGATACCGTCCTGCAGCATCTTGACTCGACTGAGCGTGTCCTGCTGCCGCCGGACGGCGGAAAGAAGCTGTTGAATGTTTCCGTCCATCTCCTGAATTTTGTTCTTCAGCATCACCCGGCTTTGATTTCGGTCAAGCACCGCCAGGGCAAAAAACTCCGGCTGCGAGCCCGGATCACGATAAACTTGCACTACTCTAATACCCGAAAGTATCTTATGGGTGGATACCTTGATGATTTCTGCAAAATTGATATTTTCATCGGATGTCGATTTTCCGCCGACCGTGCTTTCCAGGATTTCCTGATAGATGCGGTTGCCGGCCTGGATGTCACTGTAAAATATTTTGGCAATTTCAGCCCGGGCTTTATCTTCGGCCGCCTGCCGTTCGGCCCCGTGTCCGACCCCGGTTAGATAAGAGGTGTAGGGAAATTGACGGCTGGCGCCATCGACCCAGTCGGGCCGCTGACCCATTTCAACGGGAGCGATATTTACAAGCACATCGCGTTGCGCTGCAGGATCTGCGATGTCAGAGTTTGCCGCTTTGGACGGGAAACGAGCCCCGGCACTGCCATCGGTCGCTTCCAGTTCGTTGAAAGCCCGATCCGCCCGGGAGCGGATTTTCTCTTGAGGCAGCGGCTGCGGCGCATGGGCAGTACATCCGGTCCATGCGGCCAAAATGATGATCGCGGCCGGAATCAACCACCTGCAGTCAGGAAATTTTCGCTTCACTCCCAATCCCTTAGCCATTTAATTCTTTGCCGGAGTGCGATAGGCCACATCATTGACAAGTTGCTTTACAGCAATATTTAATGCCGATCGAATGGCGGTTTCTTCATCCGTCATATTGCCGGATCTGGCAAATATTAAAGCCACGCTTTTATTTTGAGTGACATGGGCGGCAACCGTTGACGAAGAGAGAATTTCACTCGTATCCACACTAACCAATCGAGCAGATAATACGACCTCCGTTTTACGCTTGATTGTATAGGCTAGTCCTCCATGGTTTTTCTTCTCTCTATGGGTCACGGATTTCAGATTCCCAAACAACAGGGCGTCCACGCCAAGATGCTTTCCGAGCTGTTTTACGTATCGGTCATCCACAAACCCCGTCGCTTCGATTTCATACTCCGAAAGGATATCATTTCTTCTCTGCCTCTCGACTATCCGGAAACATCCGTATTGCAGCATCTCATCAACAACGGAATCGCTTAGGCCCTTCAGCAGGATGTCATATTTTGGATTGCCGGATTTATTTTCAAAGTCCATAACGGCTATGATTTGACGCTCTTGAAAAGAAAGATCGGGAATCGATTTGAATGATGGGCTTGTAGCAGACGCACACCCCACACAGAGAACGAGCAAAAGAATAAGTGATTTTCTCATTTCAACTCATTGAGCCTTTCAATAATTTTCGCAGATCAACTGTACAAATAAAAATTTGGGGGACATCCGTACCGTGGCGACATCGTGATAGATTGACGGATTCCCGAACGTTATTTTGCAAATATTGTGCCGAATAAGTTGCATATATAAAATTAGCAATAAATAAAGAGACCTATACAAGTGTCAGCCGGCCCAGCTTGCAGGAGCGACAATAAAATGACAGGCAAAATAAGATTATCGAAAAGATGCATTTAAGGGAAAAGGCAGCCTGTTCCACCGACCGCAATCATCCGGCACCTTATTCAATTTTTGTCCTTAATTCGGATGCTGAATTTTTTGGCTAAATTTTCCGATGGGGCTTAAGTTATTGAAAATCAAACCGATACATTATTGTAGACGATAGCAAAAAACCAAATGGTACAAATATTTCCAATAGAAAATTCAACGAAATCTCCAAAACTAATTTATTTAGCCCTTTTGGGGGTGATCATCGCTGGCGTTACTATGTATTTCAGGCCGTCCATTTTTGGACTAAATAAGGTTTTGAAATCTTCTTTCGCCCCTGTAACGATTAATAAAGCCGAGCTCGGAAAAAATGTGAGAGATCCGCTGCCGGAACTTAAGCCCACCGGCGAGCGGGAAATATACGAGGCAACACTTTATGAAGCAGTTGGACTTATAGATGAACTGGAGGAGAAAAAAAACGAAATAAACGAACTTATTCGATATTACCGAAACGGAATCAATGAACTGGAAGAACAGATTATTCAGGAAAGGCAGATAAAGAGGATAACCTCTTATTCACAGGCCGTGAAAAATAAGCGTGTTGAGCTAAAACTTCGCACAATCCGGCGGCGCCGAATCTACATCGGGAAACTCAAGCAGTCAAACCTTTGGATCAAAAGCGGAAGCGAAGAACTGCTCTATCTCATACGCAAAACCCAACTTGACTTGCAGCTGATCGATATCGCCGGCGGTTTAGAGTTTGGGCGGCATATGAGACACCTCGCTGCCGCTATCCAAAAATACCGGCCGACCGCCGAAAAACTTGCAATCAAATTGCAAGATGCAAATTTACTGCCCCTTGAGACCATTTGGCGCCGAATAGTAAACCCAAAAGAGAAAACCGGGCCGCCGCCGGTCAGGACGTCAGATCAAGATTTCTTTAAAGAAATAGGTGACGGAGACCTCGCTGACTTTGATCTGAGGGCTTTTCATCGCAAAATTTCTGACAGACTACCCCTTTATAGCCAGTCTATAAAATCCGCCGCCAATAAGTACGGTTTTGACTGGCACTTGATTGTCGCCCAGATTTACCAGGAATCCCGATTAAATCCTTTGGCCAAAAGCAGTGCCGGTGCAAAGGGATTGATGCAGATTCTTCCCGGTACGGCGAACAGCCTGGGGGTCAACGACATTTACAATCCAGTGGAAAATATTAATGCCGGCGTGCGGTATTTAAGAATCCTTTATGATCATTACGAAAGCATAGAAGGAAATGACCGTATGCTGATGGCTTTGGCTGCCTACAATGCCGGCCGGGGACATGTCGAAGATGCCCGCCGCCTGGCTGTCAAAAAAAATCTTGATCCGGATTCATGGGAATCTTTGAAAAAAACCCTGCCATTGTTGAAATTCCGCAAATATTATAAAAAATCCAAATACGGTTACTGCCGTGGTACAGAGCCCATTATTTATACCAAACGAATTATGATTTACTACAGAATTTTAAAAAGACAGGATACTGAATATAAAGAGGCTCAGGCAAAGCTATAGCCATCTATGACGAAATGACAATCTAAATACTTACCTTAACCCTAACATTGCATAAATTCTTGTCATCTAGCCAGGCCGTTATGTCTGAAATCGTAGCTTTTTCCGGGCAGATGCTGGATGCTTGATACTTGATGCTGGATATCTAACAGTACACTGTCGGTGAATTTCAACGACATCCAGGATCCAGAAACCAGAATCCAGGATCAGTCAATACTTTCAATGGTCTTCATTGCAGCAGCTAAGTTGGATTTCAAAATTTTATGCAACTATAGGGTTAATTCTCAAACATTTTTATAAGGAATCAAAACCGGATTGATAGACGCTCGAAAAAATATTGTGGAGGACGCAAAAACGAGATAAGGTGGCTGAAGCCGTTATTGGGAGGAGCTTTGCAAGCTTTTTTAGTCAAAGCTGAAAAAAAGCTTTTTATCAACTGGACATGGTCCTTGACGCTCGCCGGAAAGGACGAAGGGTTATCATCAAATTATGAAACGATCAATCATTAAAAGCACAGGTAGGTTCGTACCGGATCATCGTGTAACCAACGATGATTTAGCCAAAATTTTGGACACTTCAGATGAATGGATCCGGCAACGCACAGGGATTGAGGCCCGGTATTGGGTAAAAGAAGGTGATGACGTAGGGACGTCAGATCTGGCACTGGAAGCATCAAAGATCGCCCTTGGGAGAGCCGGTTGGGAACCCATCGATCTTGATCTGATTGTATTCGCCACGATGACCTCGGATGTTTATATACCCGGTTCAGGCGTCATCCTGCAACATAAACTGAGGGCTAAAAAAGTCCCGGCACTTGATATTCGCCAACAATGCACCGGTTTTCTGCATGGATTGGAATTGTGTGATGCCTATATCCAAAGTGGCAAGGCGCAGAAAATCCTGATGGTCGGGGCCGAAACCCAGAGCCGGTTTCTGGAACTGACTACCCAGAATCGCGATACCGCCGTTATTTTTGCCGATGGTGCAGGAGCAGTCTGCATCGAGGCCAAAGAGACCGACGAAGCAACCGGTATTCTGGCATCTGTCTTTCATGCTGATGGAAATTATGCAGGTGTTTTGAGAGCGGGCGTTCCGGCACAGAAAAGCGGTCCGGTCATGAACGCGGAGGTTCTGGCCAAACAAGAGTTTTTGCCTTACATGGACGGAAGAACCGTTTTCAAACTGGCGGTCACCTTGCTGCCTAAATTAGCCCTGGAACTGCTGGAAAAAGCCAATATTCAACTGGAAGCCCTGAACATGGTCGTTCCCCACCAGGCCAACCTGCGAATAAATGAAGCTTTCAGAGATCGCATGAACATCCCGGCGGAAAAGGTCTATAATAACATTCAGCAATATGGCAATACCACCGGAGCCACAATTCCAATCGCCCTGGATGAACTGATGGAGAAAGAGATGCTGAAGTCCGGGGACCATGTGATGTTCATCGGCCTTGGCGCAGGGCTCACCTGGGGCGGCGTTTTATACAGGCTGCCTTGAGTTGATACCTTAGAAATTATTTTTTTGCATTATGTGGCAAGTTTTTTTTGTAAAACAATCAACGTGCCCCAAGAAATGCCTAAAATAGCAAAATGTCTAAACGCATAATTTGAGAGACCATTCAGGAATATTGTATGTCATTCGATCACCTTGGCCTTGGGGTAGAACTGCTTAAAGCCCTTAACGCCAAGGGTTACACCGCTCCCAGCCCCATTCAGGCCCTGGCCATACCCGCTATTCTCGACGGACAGGACATCCTCGCCCGCGCCCAGACCGGAACTGGAAAAACAGATGCATTTGCACTCCCTTTGGTGGAAATCCTGAGCCGGAAGACCGGCAGCGGGCGACACCCGCGCGCACTTGTCCTGACACCCACGCGCGAACTTGCGCTTCAGGTGGCAGAGAGCATCAAGGGCTATGCAAGGAGGCTCGCCATGCGATGCACCGTGGTTTATGGCGGGGTTCGCATCCATCCGCAGATCGCTCGACTGCGGCGCGGCATTGATATTCTTGTGGCCACACCGGGGCGCCTGCTGGATCTTGCCGGCCGGAGACATCTATATCTATCCCGCATCGAGTTTCTGGTTTTCGACGAGGCGGACAGAATGCTGGATTTGGGATTCAGTGAAGAGATTTGCGAGATCCTCGATCTCGTTCCAGCTGAACGCAGGACCATGCTGTTTTCCGCCACCTACACCCAACAGATCCGTAATCTTGCCGGGAGAATGCTGAAAGATCCAAAACATATCGATGTGACGCCCCGCAATACGGCGGCCGAATCGGTCGTCCAGAAGCTTCACCTGGTGGACAGATCAAATAAACGTACGCTTCTCATCCACCTGATCACCAGAGAAAACTGGAGCCGGGTCCTGATCTTTACCCGCACAAAACACGGGGCCAACAAGCTCGCGGAGAAACTTGCCGCACAAGGGATCAGTGCCGCTGCGCTGCACAGCAACAAGAGCCAGTCTTGCCGGACACGTACCCTCAAAGGGTTCAGGAACGGTGAGATCCGCATCCTCGTCGGAACGGATGTGGCCGCAAGGGGCCTCGATATCAGCGATCTGCCGTACGTGGTAAATTACGATATGCCGGGCATTCCCGAGGATTATGTCCACCGCATCGGTCGCACCGGCCGCGCAGGTGTCAGCGGCACAGCCGTCTCCCTGGTCAGTCAGGATGAAAGGAATCATCTTCAGGCCATCGAAAAACTGCTGAAGCAAAAAATCCCGGTGGTAAAGGTTGACGGCTATACAGAGGATAGCGACGTGCCGGATTTTGTTCTCTTGCGCCCCGACAGTGCGTCCAGTGAAAAAAGGGCAGACAAGGACCTAAAAGAGTTGGTCGCCAGAAGAAATGCTTCAAAACGGCGATCACGAATCCGTAAGGCGAAAACTACAGGTTCCGGCAAAAGCCCGGGGCCGAACCCGAAATCCCGACCCGGCAGGAGAAACGAGAAGGCGGGCAAGAAGCCACCCCGATCAGGATCGCGCGCTTCTCAATCTTCTAATCAAAGCAAACCCAGGGGACGGCGGTTTCAAATCAGGAGGGGTCAAAAGCCTGAACAGTGACCGTACTGTTATTGACACAAATCTGGTACGCTGATATCTGATCAATATGAGCCGACCGTGGCGTATTGAAAAAAATGATGTTCAACGTTTAGTTATTTGCGGCAGCTTAATCGTATTGAAGAAGGCGCTACTTCGAAGGAAACCATTGATGGGAACAGGGATATTTTTATTGAAGGCGAAATGGCTTTTATGGAACAGCTGGCACCCGAATACTCAGGCATCGGCGACCGGATAGACAAAGATTTTACCTCCTTGGGAATTTCAGATAATGATCTTGCGGCCAATACCAGTCCTGTGATCGTCAATACCGGCAACTCGTTTTTAATCGTTGCACTGAAAAATGAAGATAAATAAAGATGTATTTTTGGTGGAGCAAGGCCGCCTGATGAGCCCGCCATCACCGAGTTTGATAACTGTCAAATTTGAATTCTACAACCAGGGAATTTGCAAATTGATGGCTGGCGGTGAAGCCAAAGCAATGAAATCAATGACGGTAAGCATCTGGCTCAGCTTCATTTAAATAATTTAGACGGTGATCCATGAGCGCCCTTGCTATTGCCCTGGTACTGCTTTCTGCCCTATTCCATGCCCTGCGGAGTTTGTTTACCAAAGAATCCGGTGACAAGCAGATTTTTCTCTGGTTATACTCCATAATTGCATTGCTCTTTTTTTCTCCCCTGTTTATTTTTTTCCTTTTCCGTGTCGGTATCACGAAACCTGCGGCGTATGGCTGGTGCGCGGGTTCCGGGTTTATCCACTTTTTATACTGGATCTTTTTAACCCAAGCTTACAAAGACGGGGACCTTTCCCATGTATATCCGATAATGCGTTCATCACCGGCGCTGGTTTTAGTGACAGCCGTCCTTTTTCTGGGCGAGCAGGTCTCATTTCAGGGAGTTGCAGGAATTTTGCTGGTGGCGGTCGGGGTCTATATAATCAATATGAAGCATATTTCCAGCCAGGAGTTGCTTGGACCCGTCAAATCCATTGTCAATGATCGGTCGACCCAGTTTGCCTTCTTGACGCTGATTTCAGTGGCCATTTATTCGATTGTGGACAAAATGGCGGTTGATTACATTCATCCAATCCTGTTTGCTTTCTTCCATCTTTTTTTCGGAATGTGCTACTATACGCCATATATCCTGTTAACCAAGAAAGCCGATATTATCAAAAAAGAGTGGAATACCGGTTTGGTCCGGATTATCATGTCGGGGGTGATTGGTATAACCGGTTATTCGCTGATTCTGATCGCGTTTACTATCGAACGGGTCAGCTACATTGTCAGCCTGCGCCAGTTGAGCGTGGTGTTTGCGGTTTTGATGGGAAGTTTCTGGCTTAAAGAAAAACACAAAGGAATACGTCTGGCCGGTGCTTTGATTATATTCAGCGGCGGGTTTCTAATTTCGCTGGCAAAATGATGCCGGGAAGCGAGGAGGCCGGAAGGCAATATACAAGTCGGAATGGGGAATGCGGAAGTCGGAATTTTGAATTGGGAAGGTGGAGATGAGACGAGCTCGAAGCTGAAAGGCCAAAGAAAAGATGAATTTTAATTCCTTACTCCCTGACACCTGACACCTGACACCTGTGACAGTAAACGAGCAAGCCGCAACGAGCAACTCTAAAAACCAACACAAAACCACAGGCAACTGATACTTATTATGATCAAAGCAATTATATTCGATTTTGGACAGACATTGGTAAATTCGGCCGATGGTTTTCGGACTGCTGAAAAGGATGCCCAGGCAAAACTATTTTCAAATTTTGGGCTTACGATTCAGGAAGATTTTATGGCCAATTACCGGCGCCTGCGCAAAGAGCTTCATGAACAGTCCAATTTTTCGCGGAAATTTCTTTTTCACGAGATGTATTATTACTATTGTCTTACGCCGGATGAAAAAATGCTTGAACTTTGGGAAACCGAATATTGGGAGACGGTGAAGGCCCATACATTATTGTTTCCGGAAGCATTGGGAGTACTTAAAGGCCTGAACGAACGATATCCGGTGGCCCTGATTAGCAATACCCAGGGGCAGAAAACAGAAGGAACCCATCGCATCAGTCTTTATCCGGAGTTGGAAACATATTTTAAAGAAATTATTGTGGCCGGCGAAGGCGGAATCCCGCCTAAACCGGATCCGGAGCCGTTTCGCGTATGTCTTGAGAAACTCCAAATTAAGGCTTCAGAAGCGGTTTATGTGGGAGATGACTATCGTATAGATGTATGTGGTGCCAGGGATGCCGGTTTGCTCCCGATATGGCTCAAGCATCATAGTGTACGCCGGAATTGGCCCCAGGTTCAAACATCGGTGCCTGTGATTACAAGCCTTGAGCAGCTGCTTGATCTTAATTCTATATTTGCAGTTTGACCTCTATTGCCTTATTAGGCCAATAAACCGATAGTTCCTCTTTGATACCGGGCGGCAATTTTTTTTTGCTTTTAAATGCTGTTTTTTTTCCGGTTGGTTTGGGGTGGTTGAGCTTTCCGGCAAGGTAATTATCGACGTGCGGTCCCAATTGCTCTACAAACGCCATCAGCGAAAAAGGTTTTTTCATAAATTCGTGTACGCCCACTTCAAATGCTTTGGCAATAGCCTCATCATTGCCATATCCTGAGATGAGTACTCTGACGGTATGCGGGTGAGATTTGACTGCCTGCTGGAAAAATTCCACTCCGTTGATGCCGGGTAACCTGAAATCACAAATGATGATATCAAAGCGCTCCCCTTCGAGGGCACGCAACCCTTCCTCGGCAGAAGCGACGGCTGTAATGAAGCATTTCTTAAACGCAAAAACCATTGTCAGGGTATCACGGACTAATTCGTTATCGTCAATGAGTAGGGTTTTTAATCCTGCCAGCTTCTTGAATGAATCCATTGCCGCCACCTTTCTGTTGATTAGAAAATTTACAATGGTTCTACCGCACGATTCCAGCTGAAGTTATCTCTGACAGGTTACACTAAACCCTTTATTGATAGTAAGGTCAACCCCGCAAAATCCCGTAATAATCACTTAGCGATTCTAGGGGATGGTTTGAAAATTGAAGATTTAAAGGACCACCTTTGATATGACTATTGACTATTGAGAAATGAATAATAAAGGTGCCATTTATGAAATGACTAATGATTAATGAAGGAATTTTATCATTTAATCACTCAATTTATTTGAGCAGCCGGGGAGCTTATTGCAATGCAGGCCGTCATTGCTGCGAAGGCAGGAATCCAGAAAATACGGTCTTGGGTAGACTGGATGCCCGCCTTCGCGGGCGTGACGAACAAAACATCCAGAACCCTCATTTATTTAGTTTCCATTCATATATTTGGGATTACTAAAAAATGGAGCATTTACCGGCTTATTGGCTCATTCAAAGGGATTTCGAACACTATATTTGAGATAGACAGCATTTCATAAATCTTCAATCTTCAGTCTTCAATCTTCAATATCTTACCCGAGGGATAGGAGGTGGGTTCTGAGGCTTGTTTTGGTTTTGGCGATTCCCACTTTCTTGCGAATATTCATTCGGTGAACTTCAACAGTTTTGCCGGATATGTTGAGCATGTCCGCGATATCTTTGATGCTTTTGCCGTGTTTGACCAGATTTGCCACTTCAACCTCAGTCGTGGTGAGGTTGGCGTATTTGGTAGCTAGCTTGCTAAAAAAGGATGAGGTGATATTATTTAAGTTATGCTCAAGTATGACCAGATAGTCTATCTGCTTTTTATCGGCCGCCTTTTTCTTGGCTCTTTCAAGATAGGGCATCACAATGTCGTTAATATTGCCGATTACTGTTTCTTCAAGATCAATCTTATCCCGTTCTCTCCTTTCCAGCAAAACCTTTAAGGCGGTATTGAGATCCTCAAGATCTTTGGTCTTAATTTCCAGTTCTTTTTCTCTGGCTACCAGGGTCTCCATATGCTCCCTGCGTTCGGTGATATCGCGGGCAATCCCCATAAATCCAACCGGGTTTGTATTCAGGTCTCTTTTTAAAGTCACCGATACCTCGACAAAGCGCCTGGAACCGTCTTTGGTTCTCAACTCCCAATCAACTGCTTTGGTCGCCATGCCGGTTTGATAGACATCGTGGAATACCTTATAAACCTGGCCGGCATTATACTCATCCATGATGATGCGGTTATTCATCCCCATCAATTCATTTCTGGAGTACCCTGTAATTTGCTCCATGGCGTTATTGAAAAACGTAAAATTGCCGGTAAGGTCTACCTCATAATATCCGTCCTCAATATTTTCAATGATGGTGCGGTACTTTTCTTCACTCTCTCTCAGAGCCTGCTCGATAAACCTGCGATGCGTGATATCGCGGGCGATCCCCAGGAATCCCACCGGCCGGGAATCCTGGTCTCTCCTTAAGGACACGGATACCTCGACAATGCGTTTGGAGCCGCTTTTTCTAATCAGTTCCCAATCAACAGCCTTGGCGGCCATCTCGGTGTAATATACTTTTTCAAACACTTTAAAGGCCTGCTGGGCATGGAATCCATCCATAATGTCGCGAGCATTCTTCCCCATCAATTCCTGGCGGGAACGCCCGGTGATTCGGGTCATGGCGTCATTGAAATCCGTAAAATGTCCGTCGAGATCCACCTCATAATAGCCGTCTTCAATGTTATCGATGATTGCCTGACATTTTTCCTCAACTTCACGAAGTGCCTCTTTTGCGATATCCAATTCCCTGTTCGTTTTTGATGAAGATTTCGGCTTTCTTGAAGATTTGCTTTTTGCGGACTTAGGGGCCAATTTTTGCACCTCTTATTTACAATAATTGCAGGCTATGAAAATTGTTCCGGGACGGGGTGATAATAAACGGACCGAAAAATTGAGATGGCTTGTATTGTTTGGTGATCATTACTTGAATTTTGTATGCGAATAACTTTTAGTGAAGTTCGATGCCAAATTACCGCAATTGAGTTGGTTTAAAAATAGGGTTATTTCTCCTGCCAGTTTAAAACGATTTTGCCGGACTTGCCTGAACGCATGACCTCGAATGCTTTTTCATACTCGGTATAGTGATATCGATGGGTAATAATCTGGTTGATATCCAATCCGGTCTGAATCATTACGGTCATCTTGTACCAGGTTTCATACATTTCACGGCCGTAGATCCCCTTGATTGTCAAGCCGTTGAAAACCACATAATCCCAGTCAATGGCAGTGTCCGGTGGCAGGATCCCTAAAAGTGCTATTTTGGCGCCGTGGCACATGCTGGGCAGCATCGATCGCAGGGCGTCCGGATCGCCGGACATTTCCATGCCCACGTCAAATCCCTCTTTCATCCCAAGTTTTTCCTGCGCGTGCGCGATCTTCTCCCGGCTTGCATCCAGGGCCAGGGTGGCACCCATTTTTTGGGCCAGTTTCAATCGATAGGGATTGACATCGGTTACCACCACATGGCGCGCGCCGGCATGCCGGGCAATGGCGGTCGCCATGCATCCAATCGGACCGGCGCCGGTGATCAGAACATCTTCACCCAGCACATCAAAGGAGAGCGCGGTATGGGTGGCGTTGCCCAGCGGGTCGAAGCAGGCCAGAATATCCATGGGGATGTCGGGATCGCAGAACCAGACGTTGGTCACCGGAATGCTCAAATACTCGGCAAAGGCTCCGGGCCGGTTGACCCCCACACCGCTGGTATTCATGCACAGGTGGCGGCGGCCGGCCAGGCAGTTGCGACAGTGACCGCAGACCAGATGGCCCTCGCCGGAGACGATGTCACCGGGTTTAAAGTCATGCACGTTATCGCCTACTTCAGCAACCGTGCCGACAAATTCGTGTCCGACGTGCATGGGAACCGGAATCGTTTTCTGGGCCCAGGCATCCCAGTTGTATATATGAACATCGGTGCCGCAAATGGATGTTTTGATTATTTTGATCAGGACATCGTTGATTCCGATTTCGGGCACCGCAACATCTTCCAGCCAGATACCGGGCTCGGGTTTGGCTTTGACGAGTGCTTTCATTTTCATGGCATTATGCCCTCGATAATAGGTAAAAGGTAAGGAATTGATTCAATAATAATATTTTCTTATTGTATCACTGCCAACTCTTTGCCGATTTTAATAAACTTTTCCAGCGCAAATTCCAGATCCGCTCTCGAATGCGCGGCAGAGATTTGAACGCGGATGCGCGCCTGGCCTTTGGGGACGACCGGATAAAAGAAGCCCACCGCGTAAACCCCTTCTTCCAGCAGCTTAGCTGCCATTTCCTGAGCCAATTTGGCATCGCCCAGCATGATGGGAACTATGGGATGGCTGCCGGCTTTAATGGTGAAGCCTGCTTTGGTAATTTCTTCCCGGAAGTATTTGGTGTTTTCTTCCAGCGTTTTTCTGGATTCTGCGGAACGCCCCAGGAGATCGATGGTTGTAAGCGCTGCCGACACAATCGGGGGCGCCAGTGAATTGGAAAACAGGTACGGCCGGGACCGCTGCCTGAGTATTGCGATAATGTTCTTGCGCCCGGTAGTAAATCCGCCCGAGGCACCGCCCAGGGCTTTGCCGAGAGTTGAGGTGATGACATCAACCTGATCCCGGACGCCGCAAAGCTCCGGCGTGCCGCGTCCCGTGGGACCCACAAAACCGGTGGCATGGCTGTCATCCACCATAACCAGCGCACCGTATTTTTGCGCCAGATTGCAAATCGGATCCAGTTTGGCATAATCGCCATCCATGCTGAACACACCATCGGTGGCGATCATCCGGGTTTTGGCGCCGGCAGCCTTTTTCAGGCACGCTTCCAGTTCCTGCATATCAGAATGGCCATAGCGATAGCGGGCCGCCTTGCACAGACGAATACCGTCGATGATCGAGGCATGATTTAAAGCGTCGGAGATAATGGCATCTTTTTCTCCGAGCAGCGTTTCAAAGAGACCGGCATTGGCATCATAGCAGGAAGAGTAGAGAATCGTATCATCGGTGCCGGAAAAGTCACTGATGTTTTTCTCCAACTCGTGATGGATATCCTGGGTTCCGCAGATAAAGCGCACGGACGCCATTCCGAAGCCGCGCTCATCCAATCCCTTTTTGACGGAGTCAATGATTTCTTTATTATCCGCCAGGCCCAAGTAATTGTTGGCGCACATGTTCAGCACCGATTTTGCACCGACACGGATACGGGCCTGCTGGGCTGATGCAATGTGACGTTCGGATTTATAAAGACCGGAGTCAGTAATCTCCTGAAGTTCTTTTTCCAATTCTTCGCGATATTGACCATACATGGTGGACTCCTTTTTATGACAGAGGTCAGAAGACAGAGGCCGGAGGACAGATGTCAGAGGGCAGAGGACAGATGTCAGAGGATAGATAACAGAAGCCGGCGATGTCGGAATTATGCGATGGCGGATTTTCGATTTAAAGCCTGGTTATCGCCTGCCCCTCTGTGCGCTGTGCTCTTTGCCCTGAATCCTATTTTTCCTATTTTCTCACCTTCTACCTTAAACCTTATACCCTATACCACCCTACACCCTATACCACACACTTTACACCCGATACTATTTATTTTTCATTTATAATATTATCCGCTAAATTTATCAACACTTAGGCTGCCGCTGGTATTCGTTTAGCTTGATTATAATCAGGATCTTGCTATCATACACGACTATTTATGGTTGATAAAATATAAGCTTAGATATGATTTTTGTGATTAAGCTGCCGGAGCTTCGATCTAAGAATTTTCTTCAGTTTTCAAAGAACAATCGATAACCCTGGATTTGCTATTTTCAGGGCGGATGAATTAAGGAATGAAATAAAATGCCAGCAGACAAATCAACTCAAAAACACGCTCAAGTCCATCAGGTACACCAGCACTACCAGGGGACCCTTTTCTCTTTTGTGAGCGAGGATGTGACTTTACCCAATGGTTCGCGGACTGAATTGGCCATGGTACGCCATCCGGGTTCGACCGCCGTCGTACCGATGTTCGATGATAATACGGTCCTCATGGAACGCCAATACCGGCATGCCGTGCAAGATTACCTTCTGGAAATTCCGGCCGGTACCATGGAACCCGGCGAACTGCCATTGAACTGTGCCAGAAGGGAACTTGAAGAAGAGACCGGTTATGCGGCCGAAGAATTTATCGAGCTTTCTCAGGTGCTGATTCTTCCGGCGTATTCGAACGAAAAGATCTATCTATACCTTGCGCGGGATTTAGCCTTGACCAGGCAGAACCTTGACAAAGATGAAATCATCGAGGTTGTAAAATATCCCATTTCGGATACCATGAAAATGATTGATGATGGCAAAATAACCGATGCTCTGACAATTCTTTCCCTGCAGATGACCTGGTTATATTTTCAAAATGAAATAATTGCTCCGCTTTGATGATTGCTAAGTCAAACCTGACGTATACTCCGCTGCCCATTCAAAAACCGTTGCAATAAAATTTTGCAGAGATTCGGAGAGGTATTTGTCTTTGTGGTGGACCATGTAAAATTTACGGGTCATGGATGGGTCAGAGAGCGGTATGGCCATGAGCCTGCCGGCTTCGATTTCCTCCCGGGCCACCTTGCGGGATATCAACGCAATTCCGATACCATCTTCAACCGCACGTTTGATGGCGCGATTGCTGGACAATTCCAGCGGAATTTTAACGGACAAATTGTTTTTGCGAATATAATCCTCGATGGCCTTGCGGGGAGCAGAACCCGTCTCGTGCATGATCAGCAATTGTCCTGCCAGATCACTTGGCGCTAATTTTTTTTTGCGGGTAAGGGGATGATCCGAGGGCGTTATGATAACCAGCTGGTCTTTGAGCACCTCTTTGACCTGCAGCTTATTGTGTTCGACCGGATAAGAGATAAATCCCAAATCGTTGTTGAGGATTGCTGTTTGACTGACCACCTGATCGGTCGGCAGAATGTTCATCGTTATACGCACCAGCGGATATGATTTGCTGTAAGGAATGATAATACGGGGCAGATAATAGTCGCCGAAACTTTCGCTGGATAAAATCCGGATGTGGCCGCGTTTTCGTTGTTGGAAATCACGGATGCTTTCTTCCGCCTGGTTCTCCAATTCAAAAATTTTTTCGGCAATTTCGTAAAGCACTTGACCGGCGTCGGTCAGGAGCAGCTTTTTACCAACATGGTCGACAAACTTCATATCGTAAAATTCCTGCAGACGCTGAATGCCTTTGGTGACTGCCGGCTGGGTAATGAAAAGCTCTCTGGCTGCCAGGCTTAGGTTGCGGTTTTTGGCTGCCATATAAAAAATTTTTAACTGGTTAAGGTTCATAAGTTATAACCTATGGTAATTTAAATACAAAAATATTATTAAATTTGATTATTAAAATGAAATGCAAATCGTGTCCTTAAACGAATCTTATTTGACAATGCCAGAGGTTCGCGATGGGCGGCGCGCGACAGCTATAATTTCATATAAATATAGCTGTTCAATTCCTATTTTAAAATATCAAGCGTTTAATCAGGCAAGAATTACTTCCACCAATCCGGCAAGCGAGCTGGAAACAAATTTATCTTTCCGTTGAATCATATAAAAAGTTCGGGTGACCGGTGGACCGGCCAGGGGAACGGCAGTCAGCTTACCCGTTTGAATTTCTTCACCCGCCACTTTTTCGGATATCAGCGCAATGCCGTCACCTTCGGCCACCGCTCTTTTAATCGCCTCATTGTTTGAAAATTCCAGGTGTTTTGAAACCCGGACATCCTTGGCACCCGTAAATGCATCAATTGCTCTTTGCAGCACAGAGCCGTGCTCATGCATAATCATGGCTTCACCCTCGAGGTCGCGGGGGGCAAGTGTGGTTTTAGCGGCCAGACGGTGTCCGGGTGCGACGATCATCACGAGTTTCTCCTCTAACACTTCTTGCAGAATCAGCCGATTATGTTGAACCGGATACGAGATAAAGCCAATGTCGCTTTGCAGGGCGATCGTGGTTTCAACGACTTTTTCGGTGGGCAAAATGTCGACTTTGACGCTGATATCGGGGTTCGCTGTTTTGAATTGATGGATTATGGTTGGGAGATAATATGCTCCGAAACTCTCACTGGTATGAATTCTAATTTGTTGCCCCTGCTCGATCTGAAAACTGCGGATGCGATCTTCCGCCACTTTTTCCATCGTGAATATATTATCCGCGATATCATAGAGCGCTTGGCCGGCTCTGGTTAATACCAGTTTTTTGCCGACGCGTTCAACAAACCGGACTTCATAATATTCTTGCAGACGTTTGATTCCTTTGGTGACGGCGGGCTGGGTAATATTCAGTTCAGCCGCCGCATCACTGAGGCTTTGGCGTTTGATAGACAGATAAAAAAGTTTAAGTTGATTGAGATTCACCGGCGCAATCCTTATTTTCATGGTTGATTCAAATTGAACTTAAGGGGCCTGGTCCCAACTTGTCGAGATCCTCAGGATCATGCGATTGGAATGATGGAATCTTGGAATATCGGAATGATGGGTTTTGGGAAAATGTGATGATGGTTCCATGCTCAAAACAGCTGTAAAGAGACAAACAAAAATGGAAACAATCCAATCAAACCCAATATTCCATCGTTCCAGCATTCCATTATTCCACGAATATCTATAACCTGAGGTTATATGAAAATACAATTAGTTTTTTGCGAAAAGCCTGATTTTATATTATTTTCAAATATTACGTTAGTTCACCTATTTTAGGAGATCGCTATGAAAGACCAGGCTCAAATTGTTATTATCGGCGGGGGGATTTTTGGAACCAGTATCGCTTACCACCTTGCCAAGGCTGGCTGCACCGATGTTGTTCTGGTGGAAAAAGGGGAGTTGACCAGCGGCACGACGTTTCACTCCGTCGGTCTGGTTTCCCAGTTCCGCACATCGCCGGCATTGATGAAGGTGATGAATTATACCATCAACCTGTACAATGAATTAGCACAAGGGGCGGGCGGCGACTCCCTGGGCTGGCATACGGTAGGCAGTTTGAGATTGGCAAGCAGCAAAGACCGGTTAAAAGCGCTGCAGCGGGAAGTCAGCCGGGCCCAGGCCATCGGGCTGACGGCCGACATCATCAGCCCGGCTGAAGTGTTAAAAATTTATCCGGAGCTGTCCGATAAAAGCCTGTACGGTGCTGTCTACGTGCCGGATGACGGGCATATTGATCCCAGCGGTATTACCTATGAGTTCGCGCGTCTGGCCCGCGAGATGGGTGTTGATATCTACACCAAGGTGCGCGTTACCGCTATCGAGCTTTCTGCGACGCGCGCGGTTGCAAAAGTGATCACCGACCACGGGAACATCAAAACCGAATGCGTCGTCAATGCCGCCGGTCAGTGGTCTCCGCGCATCGGTGAGATGGTGGGTGTCCACATACCGATTGTCCCCATGATGAATCAGTACCTGACCACCAAACCGATAGCGGGCCATGAGCTGCCCCCCAACACCCCGGTAATCAGAGATCCGGACAATCTGTTTTATTGCCGGGAAGACGTCGGCACGTTCTTGTTCGGCGGATTCGAGACCAATCCCAAACCCTGGTCGGTGGATGGCGTTGCCTGGTCTTTCACCCAGGAGCTGCTCCCGGGAGAGTGGGAGATGTTTGAAGATATTATGGCCGGCGCCATGCGACGAATACCTATTTTAGAGGAGGTCGAAGTCATCGAGTTAATTAACGGGCCGGATGCCTTTACACCTGACGGCTATTATGCCTTAGGGCCGGTGCCCGGACTAAAGGGCTTTTACGTCGCGGCCGGTGGATCCGACAACGGAATCGCCGGTGGCGGCGGCATCGGGAAACTGATTGCCGAATGGATTCTGGAGGGTGAAACCGCCATCGATACCCATGAGATGAATGTCAAGCGGTTCGGGCCGCACCTGACGGATAAATCCTTTCTGGTTGAACAGTGCCGCGAAGTGATCCGATACTATTACCACCTGCGATATCCCCAGGATGAAAATGAATGGGGCCGTCCCCTGCGCACCAGTCCCTTTTATGAACGCCTGAAGGAGCGCGGTGCTGTATTCGGACTCAAGAACGGCTGGGAACGGGTCAATTATTTCGACCCCGCTCAGCCCTGGCGTCAAGCCGGTGCGGATCAGAAGGACTGGGGCTGGCAAAGACCGCCTTATTTTGACCAGGTCGGCACCGAAGTCAAGGCCGCCCGTGAGAAAGTGGCGCTGTTTGACATGACCTCATTCGGCAAAATTCGACTGCGGGGATCGGGCGCTTTGAATCTTTTACAAAAACTGGCCGCCAATAATCTGGATAAACCGGTTGGTCGTGTCACCTATACCCAGTTTCTGAATTCCCGCGGCGGCATCGAAAGTGATGTTACCGTTGCCCGTTTATCGGCTGACGAGTTCAGAATTATTTCGGGCACCTCATTCGTTTCCAATGATCTCGGATGGATTCAACTGCATCTGCCGGATGACGGGTCGGTGGCGATTAATGATGAAACCGACAGCCTGGGTTGTCTGGGACTCTGGGGACCCGAGTCGCGGCGCGTGCTTGAATCCGTCAGCGACAGCGATTTGTCTAACAACGCTTTTGCCTACATGACAGCCCGGCCCATTCTTATTAAGGGCCTGCCGGTGTGGGCCCAGCGGGTCAGCTACGTCGGTGAACTCGGCTGGGAACTCTACATTCAACCTGAGGATTGCCCGAAGGTATGGGATGCCCTGCTGGAAGCCGGCCGGAAATTTGAAATTCAAACCGCCGGATACAAAGCCCTGGATGCGCTGCGAATAGAAAAGGGCTATCTATACTGGAGCGGTGATATTACGCCGGAGGACAATCCCTGGGAAGCCGGTCTGGGCCTGTTTGTCGACCTGGCAAAGCAGGATTTCATCGGCCGGCCGGCGCTTATCAAAATAAAAGGGCAGGACCTCAATTCCAGGCTGGTGGCCCTCACCATGAATGCCGGCGGCAATTTATATGGCGGGGAATCGGTCTGCAAAAACGGCCGGGTAATCGGGCGTATCCGATCCGGTAATTATGGCTACAGCATCGGAAAAGATATCGGTCTGGTATATCTGCCGCTCGATCTGGCAATTGCCGGTACCGAATTAGAGGTCGAGGTGCTGGGTGAGTCCATTCAAGCCCGGGTTGCCGAAACGCCGCTGGTTGATCCCCCAGGCGAGAAGCTGCGAGCATAGCGCGCGGCTGGGACACCGGCAAGAATGATTAATATTTGACACGCTGTTTCCTTTTAGTTATGGTCATAGAAAAGCAGGAAGTAATGGTTTCAGGTTTCAGGGCAAAGGTTGAAGGTTAAAGGCTAAAGGGAAAAGGATAATGGTTTAAGTGTTCAGGTGCCAGGCGATCAGATGACAGAGGACAGATTTTAGAGGACAGATAACTGAGTAAGGAAATTTTCAAACCATCCTCCACCATCCACCGGTGACCTCCAACCCGGCACCTCGTTTGAAACTACATCATATTTAATGTCATTTAGGTTTTAATTAATGTATGGTGGGAGTGGTTTCGATTCGGCTGAGCTCGTCGCAGGCCAGCCAAGATTACCCGGGTAATCGCGGTTACCCCGCTAAAAAACAGCGGGATGCAAGCAAAAACCGCTCCCACAATCCAAATACAAGCGACACAAAGCTACCAAGTTTCTTTTTCGATTAGACTGGCCGCCCTCCTGAGGCGGGTAAACTTTTCAGGCCAGCGGCGGCGCTCGTATGAGACTGCGCGTGTCCGAACAGCGAACCGCAGAAACCAGGGAAAAGCGAACCGCAGAATATCGAATATCGAATGTCGAATGTCGGTATCGCTGTGCTCTATCTTTTATAATAATAGACCGTTCGACACAGAGGCTCACGACGGGCAGGATACATTCCTTCGATATTCGACATTCGATATTCGCTTTTTTACCTTTGATCTCGGTTGCCTTCCACTTCAGCGATGCAACCTTCAATAATGTCCAGGGCTTTGTCTATTTCTTTGCGGCTGATGGTCAGGGCCGGCGTGAGGGTAATAATATTTCCCATGGTCAGCTTGAAGCTCACGCCTTGCGCGAGTGCCGCGTACATCACCGCCTCGGCTTCATCACTTGCGCGATCACGGGTCTGCCGGTCTTTGACAAGCTCGATACCTAAAAACAATCCCAGACCGCGAACATCGCCGATCAACGGATGCCGGTCTTTCATCGCCCGCATTCGCTCCAGGCAATGCCGGCCCAACTCGCGGGCATGTTGCACCAGGTCGTGCTTTTGAATGTAGTCAATCGTGGCCAGGGCCGCGGCGCAACCCACCGGACTTTTTTCATGGGTGTAGTGACCCAGGGCCCGATGAGCGGCAACATCCAGATCTTCGCGTGCGATCACGGCCGCCATGGGCAAAACCCCGCCGCCCAATCCCTTGCCGATAACCACGATATCCGGCCGGACACCGAAATTTTCAAAAGTGAACATCTCACCGGTGCGGCCGAGGCAGTGGGGGATTTCATCAAAAATCAACAGGGCGCCGTGCCGGTCGCAGGCCTGCCTGATCTTCTGCCAGTATTCAGGCTTTGGAATATAGGGGGTGCTGCGAATGGGCTCGGCAATGACTGCCGCAATGTCGCCTTCTTTTTCAAGAATATATTCGACATAGTCGGCGCAGGTTAAATCGCATCCGCCCCGTTGCCCGCAGCCGAAGACACAGCGATATTCGTCGGGCGGCGGTGCATGCTCGGTGCCCGGCAGCAGGGGCCCCATGTCCTGACGGAAGATGGCTTCACCACCAATGGATATGGTGTCCAGGGTGGCACCGTGGAAAGAATCCCACATGGACACCGTTTTGTGCCGGCCGGTTGCCAGCCGGGCCAGTTTTAAGGCAATGCCGATGGCTTCCGCACCACCCGGGCAGAACAGGGACTTGTTGAGATCAGCGGGGGCGACTTGGGCTAATTTTTTTGCCAGTTGCACGGCCGGACGGTTGGTATAGCGGCGCGTGCAGAACGGCAGCTCATCCAGCTGATTCTTGATGGCCGCGATGACCTCCGGGTTGGCAAAGCCCACCTGGTGCACATTGTTGCCGTGAAAATCCATATAGCGCCGTCCCTGCAGGTCTTCAATATAAATGCCGTCACAGGCGCGCATGGTGTTGAGGCAGGGGGTGGAGAGCGACTGCCTGAGGAAATAACGCGCATCCTCTTCCAGCAGGGCCTGGCTGGTGTCATCGATGTGGGTCTTCTGCCAGGCTTGACGGCGTGCAGAAATATTAACGTCGCCTTCCGATTGGTGGAGTTTTGGCATGATCAACGACCTTTCTATACAGAACTTAAAGGATTGTGTTCAACTAACAAACTATGCAATATTGTTCAAGTCAACCGATAATTACCCATTTCTTAAGAAATAGTTCAAAATTCAGGTCCCTATTATAATTGTTGATCTAAAAATGCTATCTGCTATAAAGCGAAACTCGCGACTCATGCATTTCTTGACATCACCGGTGGGTTTTATGATATCTGTAATCGAACCAGTTTTCTTCAACTGGGGATGATCTCAATCTATCGGTTTTCGGTTATTAGTTGGTTTTCCGGCAAGCCTTGTACGCACTATGGTAAAACCTATGTGTCGATATCTGGCCAAACATGCACCGGGCTTCAGGAAAACCCGCTGTATTTGCAATTAAAAAACCACAATCCCGGTTCTGTAAAATCCAATTAGACTTCGCATCCAAAACTATCAAAAAAAAGGTACACGACACTCATGAGTACAGCCATCTTAAGCATATTATCTGGCATAGGAGGTATGTTTGGATGGGGAATATACGACTTTCTAGGAGGTGTTTATGCTAAACAGATAGGACCTTTTAAATCTTTCTTTTGGTCCCAGCTGGCCGGTTTACTATCGGCCCTGCTGCTGATATTCGTTTTTACAATAAGCTTCAACGTGCCTCTTGCGGTAATCATTTTGCTCCCAATCGCAGCAATTATTTATTCTGCCGGATACTTGTTTTTTTTCAAAGGTTTTGAGATAGGCAATGTATCGATTGTTGCCGCAACCATGAATCTATGGGCTGTATTTACAATGCTGTTTGCTTTTATCTTTATGGGCCAGCGGCTTTCTACAATACAGACCTTAGGCGTCTTAATGATTATTGCCGGCGTTACTTTAGCATCCTTAAATTGGAGAGATATTAAAAATCAAAGATTTCAACTTTCATCAGGTGTCAAAGAGACAGTTTCAGGGGCATTTTTCTTTGGTGTCTTTTGGAATATCAGCGAGGTTATATCTGAAGAAATTGGGTGGCTGTTAACGACCCTATTGGTGAAGTTCGGGATTATTTTGTTCTTGCTGCTCTTCTCCTTTTTCAAAAAGCGGGAGCTTGACTTAACTAGAGATGGCACTAAAACAAAATGTATGGTTGCATTAATGGGTATTATTGAAGCCGGAGCAGTCGCAATCGTTAATTACGGGTTAACGATCGGAGATGCAATATTGATTACGCCTATCGCTTCTGCCTTATCGATAGTGACCATTACAATGGCTATTATTTTTTTGAAAGACAAAATCACGAAATTCCAGGGGCTGGGAATCTTAACAGCTATTGCCGGTATCATTGTCACTGCATTTTAAAATCAATCAATTAAGGAATCAAATATGATCCGTCGATCAGACAATACAGACCCGCGCATCGAAAGAGAACAGGGGGATGTCAACACGACCGATAACCGCCGCAAATACTGGGAGCGCAATTTATCGGCTGAAGCAAAAAAATGGTTTGATGAAGACAATAAATATTTTTTGCACCAGAGTCTGTCGACCCCCGTACTGAATGTTCTTGCCAAAGCCCGGGGCAGCTATATCGAAGATCTGGACGGCAAAAAATATATCGATATGCACGGCAACGGCGTCCACAATGCCGGATTTAACAACCCGGTCGTGATCGAAGCTGTGAAAAAACAGCTGGATGACGGGCTGACCTTTTGTCCGCGGCGCTACACGAACATTCCGGCGGTAAAACTGGCCAAAAAATTGGCGGCCATCACGCCCGCCGGACTGGACCGCTCTCTTTTTTGTCCGGGCGGCTCAGAAGCCGTTGAAATGGCCCTGATGCTGGCCAAGCAGGCAACCGGCCGCTTTAAAACAATCTCATTCTGGGACTCATTTCACGGCGCCGGGTTCGGCGCGGCCAGCGTCGGCGGTGAAGAACATTTCAGCGGGGGGTTCGGCCCGATGGTGCCGGGCGCCTTGCGGGTCGAATTCCCCAATTACTACCGCAATCCCTGGGGATTTTCCAGGCAGCAAGACGTGGATGCCGAATGTCTGCGCCAGATTGAATTGATTTTAAAAAGGGAACCTGAGATGGCGGCCATTATCGGAGAACCGATATCGGCAACCCCGGTGATTCCTTCCAAAAGATTCTGGCAGGGGGTCAAACAGCTAGGTGAACAATACGGCGCCTTGCTCATCTTCGATGAAATCATTGAGGGTTTCGGACGAACGGGCAAGATGTTCGCCTGTGAGCACTTTGTCACACCGGACATCCTCGTGATCGGAAAATCATTTGGCGGCGGCCTGATGCCGTTTGCCGGAATTGTGGCCGGTGAAAAGTACAACGTTTGCCGGCACCGGTCGGTGGGACACTACACCCATGAAAAAAATGCCCTGTGCGCGGCGGCGGCCCTGGCCGAGATCGCGTACATTGAAGAACACAAACTCTGCGAGCACGCGGCCGAACTTGGCGCGTATACCCTTAAGCGATTATTTAAACTCCAGGAGAAGCACCCCTTAATCGGCCAGGCGGCCGGCCTGGGGCTGCATATCGGCATCGATCTGGTCAGCGATCGCAAGACGCAAAAACGGGCCACCGAAGAAGCCGAAATCATCATGTTCAAATGCCTCGAAAAAGGGCTTTCCGCCAAAACCATCGAAGGCAATATTCTGACCTTGCGACCGGCCCTGGTAATCACCCAGTCTGAAATGGACCGGTCCGTCGATATTATCGATGAAGCGATCGGCGAGGTTGAGCAAGGAAAGAAATATTAACTGCCGATCTAAATGTGGGCCTTGCTAATAAAGAAAAAATACATAGAAAGGTTTCCTTCGATTTAAATATTCGATTCACCGCAGAGTCGCAGAGGACGCAGAGAGTTTCTTTCTTGGTCTGATTTTTTGAGAGGAAAAATAATTCCTCTTTGCGCTCTCTGCGGCTCTGCGGTGAAAAATGTTTTTACTTTTTAATCCATCGCGGCACCTTGAACGTGGAATTCGGATAGGGTGTCAGGGGTGGATCGGTATAGATCGGCTGCAGTTCACCGCCCTGCACCTGATAGTGTACAACCGGCGCACCATTTTGAGCGCGCAGTACGTTGTCCTTATCCCACTTGATAAGACCCATTTCGCCCTCATAACCGTTATTCTGAATATAGGCATTGACGGCTTTGAAATCATAGGCATCACCCACTTTTTCGACGGCATGGGCCCAGGCCTTAACCGCCGTGTAGGCGATCCAGGCGCCAGCCGGGACCTGATGCTTGTTGAGCTTGACAAATTTGTCCACCCAGGCCTGACCGGCGGCATTTGGGGCTTTGGGTCCCGGCAGCCCGCTGGGCATTTCACCCACAATACCGTCGGCAGACGTCCCCAGGGCGTCCACCACCTCACGCGGCGTAATGCCCCAGCCGAGGCTGATGATGGAGTTGCTCGGTTTTTTTAAAAACTGCTGGATGAAGGTGATATTTTCCTGTCCGCTGGGAATTTCCATATGGATGAGGGCCGGTTTGATCCTGCGGATCTGGGACAAAATCACACCCCATTCGTTGGTACCGTATGGAACCGTCTCGCGTTTTTTTACATCCCAACCGGATTGTTTAAAGTTTTTTTCCAGTGTATCACCGACTTCAAGACCCCATGAATCATCGGTATTGATAATCACTACCTTTTTATTGGGGTATTTGTAGGGCAGTGCCATCAGCGCACGAAACATACTCTTGGCCTGCTCGACGCCCACGTCAGTCGTCTGGTAGATGTTGTCATACATTTTAGGATCTTCTTTAAACACGTCTACCGCTGCCTGGGATCCATCGTCGGCAAAAAAGGGCGCATCATATTTTCCGTAGGCCCGCACATCCTGACCCCATCCGGCCCAGCCGGCGTGCACAGAAGCCACATTTTTCTGGCCACAAAGATAATCGGCCGCCTGCATGACCACCTCAGGTTCAAAGCCCTTGGAATCGAAACGAATAATCTCAAGCTGTTTACCCAGCAGGCCTCCGGATGCGTTGATCTCGTCAATCGCCATCTTGATGCCCTTGAAATAGTCTGAACCGGAACCGGCGGCCCATCCGGTCATCGGAATCGGAACGCCCACCGGAATGGTATCGGCGGCCATGGCAGCGGGGACCCAGAACAGACAAAAAACTACAACCAATGTCAATAGACTGATTCTTTTCACGTTGCACCTCCTTTTACATTTCATAATAAAAGTGATTGAATGATTAAACTCCGCCTAACTGATTATTACCTGGATAGCGCTAAAGCTTCACTGCGTGCCCGGCTCTTCGCTTTGCTGCGGCTGTAATGACAAAATAAGCTGCCGGGTTAATAATTAAATAGTTCCCTAGCAAAATGATCGAGCGAAGCGAGTTCCATAATTATGCATTATTCAATCTTCAATATTCAATTCTCTGCCCCTGCGGCCGATCGTTTGAGCCAGATGCCCATCACGCCGTTGGGCAGCGCCAGGACCAGGATGACTACCAGAGCACCCATGGTTACGGCGCGATATGCCCCCAGTGGTGCCATCAGTTCACTGCCGGCGACGACCAAAAAGGCACCGATGATCGCACCGGGAAAATGACCTAGGCCCCCCACCAGCATCATGACCATCAAAATACTGAACAGGTCCAGTTCCAGCATACGGAAAGAGAGCACGCCGTAGAAATGTCCATAATAAGCGCCGATGATACCGGTTAAAAAAGAGGTCAGGGCAAAAACCATCAGTTTGTATTTAAAAGCACTGATTCCCAGACTCATGGCAAAATCCTGGGAATCTTTAAGTGCCAGGAACGCAACGCCCCAGTAAGATTTAATCACAAACATAATAATCAGCGCGCAGGCAAGGGATACCAAAAGCGTTAAATAAAAGGTGGGGACGATATTGGCCGAGCTGAAGGTATAACCGAAAATGCTGATGGGTGGAATGGTCAAAAGACCGACTGAGCCGCCTGATCCCAATGCAAGGCCGATCTCACCCCTTAAGGTCGGCTGCAGGGCCATATGTACGCCAAAGGTGACCAGGGCCACATAGGGTCCGGCCAGCCTGAGACAGGGCAGTCCCACAAGAACTCCCATACCGGCGGTAAAAATACCAGCGATGAAGATGGACAACACCGGTGTTACATTGTGCTCGATGGAAAGGATACCGGAGCAATAGGCGCCCATGACGAAAAAGGCCACCTGTCCGAATGAGAAGATACCTGCAAATCCCATCATGACATCCCAGCAGGAGGCCACCACGGCCCAGATGAGGCACATGATCATGATGTTCATAATAAACCGAATGTCTGCCATAAAGATGGGCAGAATTGCCATGATCCCATAGGAAACGCCGATGATGATAGCCATATGTTTTAGCCGCATTCTTTACTCGCCTTTTCCCATCAATCCTTGCGGTCGCAATGCCAGGGTGGCCAACAGCAGAATAAAAAGCGCAATAATGCCGTAGCTCATGCCGAACATCCAGCCCACAAACGCTTCGAGCATACCGATAATGAAAGCCGCGTAAAGGCCGCCGCGGATGGATCCCATACCACCGAATGCCGTTACCACCCAGGCCTTCACCATGATCGTGCCGCCGGAGTTGGGATTAATAAACCACTTTTGGCTCAGCAGAATGCCCCCGAATCCCACCATGACCGTGGATATGGCAAAGGTGGCGGCGAAAATACGCTCCTTAGGAATACCAACGATTTTAGCTCCGATCGGATTCTGGGCCACAGCCCGTACAGCCATGCCGAGGCGGGTGTTGTTAAGCAGCCACCCAAAAAGCAGGATACCGCCCAGAGACATGACAAAAATCATGATGTCCTGGTAAGAGAACACCAGTTGCCCGACTTCGAGGATCCCATCCAAAATGGGTGGCAAGGATTTCATGCGGACACCGAATACCACCTGATAGAGGCTGGTCAGAAAAAGCGCCAGGCCCAGGGTCAACATCATGACCTTGTTTTCCCAGTCCGGACGCTTCCTTAAGGGAGCCACCATGAGTTTTTCCAACCCGTACCCTACAGCGAACATCAGCGGCATGACAATGACCAGAACCCCCAGGTAACCGCCGAATTGAAAGCCGAGTCCAAAAATCAGTATCCAGGCAAAATAACCGCCCATGTTAAAAAAATCCCCATAAGCGAAATTAAACGCCTTGGTAACCCCATAGACCAGGGTCATGCCCACCGCCATGAGGGCATATACGGACCCGGTGGACAGGCCGGCGATAATCACGTCGGTGATTTCATACAGCAACAGAATGGTGTCTTCATCAAAACCCATCGCATCTCCGATCAATGCAAAAGATACAAAAACTAGAAAATTGCTGCCATGAAGGCCTATGTATTTTCAAAGGCCCTGCTTTTCATAAGCGGCGAATTTCACCCATAAATTTGCCATTCAACCGCTAGCTGCATTACATCCCCAAAAACACCTCTTTTAAATGCTCATTGTTCAGCGCTTCATCTTTGTTTCCTTCAAAAGAGATTTTTCCCTCTTCCATGACATAGATTCTGTCAGCCAGTTCCGCTATTTGGGGAATATTCTGTTCAACCAGTAGAACGGTTTTTCCCTGATTGTTGATCTGCCTGATGATGGAAAAGATCTCATGCCGCAAGCTGGGTTGAAGCCCCAAAGAGGGTTCGTCGACACATAGAAAATCCGCATTTGACATCAACCCTCTGGCAACGGCCAGCATGCGTGCCTCGCCGCCGCTCATGGTTGAGGCGAATTGTTTTTTCCGATCCACCAGCCTGGGAAAAAGGTCGAAGATCCACGCCAGATTTTCCTTTTCATGGGCGCGGGCGTTTTTGGAATATGCCCCCAGTTTAAGGTTCTCCAGAACCGTCATATATGGGAAAAGTTCACGGTTTTCAGCGATGTAAATCATGCCCAGATTGACGATTTTATCGGTCGCCAGGTCGTTGATGTCCTTATCCTTATAGCTGATTTTGCCTTTTGTCTGATCAACCAATCCACAAATTGACTTCAAAAGCGTACTTTTGCCATGCCCGTTGGGCCCCAGCATGACCACCACCTCACCCTGATCTACCGAAACGGAAACGTCCCGCAAAACATGCGACTCACCATAATAGGCGTTTAAATTACTTACTTTCAGCATTAACATCACCTAAATAGGATTCAATAACCCTGGGATCATTGACGACCTTCACGGGTTCATCGCAGCAGATCATGCGACCGGATTCAATGATCAACAGGATTTCGGTCAACTCGGTGAGCACCTTCATGAAGTGCTCGATAATAATAATGGTGATGCCCAGATCCCGGTTGATTCTGCCGATCAAATCCATCAGACTTTTAATTTCCATGGGGTTGCAGCCGGCCATGGGCTCATCGAGCATCAGAATTTTAGGCTTGGTGGCAAGGGCCGCGCCGATCATCAATTTTTTTTTACCCAGCAGATTTAAAAGTGCAGTATTTTGGAAACGTTCTTTCTCAAGATCGACAAATCGGATCATCTCCTCCACATGAGTTGGATCAAGACCGCCCGCGGCCCCGAACCGGCAGCCTACGGAGATGCTTTTTTGCACGCTGAGACTGGGAAAGGTTTGAGGGATCTGGAATGTACGGGCAATACCGGCTTTGGCGATGCGGTAAGGCGGCTTGCCGGTGATATCCCGACCGTCAAACTCGATTTTGCCTTCGTAGCTGTAAAATCCGGTGATCAGGTTGTAGACGGTGGATTTGCCGGCTCCGTTAGGACCGGCGATGCCGAAGATCTGCCCTTTTTGCACCTCGAAACTCAGTTCGTCAACCGCCGTTAGTGCTCCAAACCGCTTGGTGACATTGAAGGCCTTGAGCATCGTAAACCCTTCCGCCTAATCCATAATCTGATATAGGTCCAAAAATATCCGGTACCGCTTTCAATACAAAGGACTTATAAATAATCTTAAGTGAGATTGAAAGTCAAGATCCGAATATTACTTTTAGACATAAATAATATCGGAATTATTAATTTGACTTATTTAGCTAATATCTTTATAAATATCAGATGGTAACATAAATCTTCAGCTATGAATCCCTGGGATAGAGCACAACTATGGCGCTATCGGCACATTGGTCAGCACCTTTGAAGCTGATTGTTGCCACTCACTCAGGGATCACTCAAAAGTAACTTCACATTTTGGACGTCGATCCATCGCGTCCGGCTGCGTTGTGGGAGCTCGGAATATGCTAGATATTTCTGTGCTTCCGCGTCTTGCCGGCCGGGCGCCATCGCGAAATTGGAAAGAAGCTTATGCTGATACGGACTGTTATTATGCCTGCTACCTGAAACATGACACCTATATTGGGGTGAGCCTGCCATCGAACTGATATTCTTCATCTTGCTGGGAGCCGGAGCCTATGTCGGCTGGAATATTGGTGCCAACGATACTGCCAACTGTATCGGCACGACGGTGGGCTGCGGCCTGATATCCTTTAGAAAGGCAGCAATTCTGGTTGCCGTATTCGTGATTATCGGTGCGATGTTGCAGGGCCAGCACGTCATGAAAACCATCAGCAAGGGTATCGTCAATGCGGAGCTGGACTATCTGGCGGTGTGTGTCGTTTTGATCTGCTCCGGGTTCTTTGTCACCCTGGCCACGTTTTTTCGAATTCCCACTTCTACCTCCCAGGCGATTGTCGGAGGTGTCGTCGGAATCGGCCTGGCGGTCGGCGCCGAGGTGAATTTCAGCAAATTTATTTTAATCGCCGAAAGCTGGATTATCTGCCCGGTATTGGTCATGATTCTGTCCTATGGCTTTATGCACCTGGTCGTTTTGGTTTTACGCAAATTTGGATCCAGGACACTGCTGTTTCAGCACGCTTTAGGGTGGCTGGCAATTGCATCAGCCTGTTACGTAGCCTACTCAATGGGGGCCAACAATGCCGGCAACGCGGTCGGCCCCATCGCCAATCTCGACATTTTTCCGCCCAAATTGCTTTTGTTCATCAGCGGCCTGAGTATTGCCATTGGCGCCCTAACCTACGGGAAAAAAGTTGCCGATACCGTCGGCAAAGGAATTACCCAGCTGGATATCCCGGGCGCCTTTGTGGCCCAGGTTTCCTCGGCCTTTGGCATGCATCTTTTTTCTCTTTTCGGCATCCCGGTGTCTACCTCCTCTGCCATTGTGGGTGCTGTGGTGGGCGTCGGTCTGGTGAAAGGTGCCAGATCAATCAGCAAAAAGACCATTGTGACCATCCTGGTCGGGTGGATATCGACCCCGACGCTGGCGGGATCTTTTTCTTTTTTATTATATAAAGTAATAAAACTTATTTGGGTCGGGTAACACAGAATTAAGCAATAGCGATTGCGCGACCCTTTAGGTCAAGCAGTCCTATTAGGCGGATTTGCAATATTCGAATATATTGGGGTACTGGAATAATGGAATGTTGAAATTATGGGTTTGGCGGAAAGAGGTCTATTTCTAAATAAATGACGCTGAGCAGATATTAAAATCAGGCCATCATCCAATTTTCATTCCCAATATTCCATTTTTCCACTGTTCCATTATTCCATGGCTATTTCACGGAAGTCACTAATTTTTTGTGGAGAAATCAAAGCCTAACATACCGGTTCGGGATTTTACATAGGCTATATAGACTTGATATAATGATAATCTTGTGTTAGACGCACCTTGACCGATTCATTTAAAGGCCCCGGCTGAACTGAAGGAGAATTTATGTTACTGTTTAAAAAAGAAAAACAGGTCATCGAGTTTATATTAAAGCACCTTGACCTGGTTGAGGACTCGCTGAAAACAGGTATCAAAACCATTGAATGTTATCTTGAGAACAACATCAGCGAAGCCAAAGTATTAGCCCGCAAAGTCCGAAGCATTGAATCAGAGGCCGATATCGTCCGTTATGACACGCGCGACAAACTTTATTCCGGTGCCTATTTGCCCCTGCTGCGCGAGGACATCTATAAGCTGATTGAAAGCATTGACAAGGTGGCCAATGCCGGTGAAGCCTGCTGCGATTTTTTTCTGAATCAGCGCCCGGTGGTACCCGATGAATTGAAACCCGCTTTTGTTGAAGTTGTCAGAGAATCTCTGGGGATTATCGACAATCTCAAACTTGCGGTTTTGTGTTACTTTAAAGGCGAGTGCAAAATCGAAACGGTACGTGAACATACCAAAGAGGTCGGGATGCAGGAGTCACGGGTTGACAAACTCGAGTGGGATCTAACGAAAGCCATCCTCACGTCACCCATGGACCTTGCCCACCAGTTGCACTTAAGACTTTGCCTGGAAAATATTGTCGAAGTTTCCGACCGGGCTGAAGATGCCGGAGATCAATTGGAACTGGCGACGCTTAAATCGATGGTGTAAATATGCTATTGGGCTATTGGTCGGGCTGAATTACCGGACTCCTTCAATTAATCAAGTAATTGAATGGCTTAAAAAAATTCCAAGCACCAAAAACCAAATCACAAATAAATTCCAATTATCCAAATTCAAAATTCAAAACATATAATCCCTCCGAAGTTGTGTTCAAAAGTCCCCTGACTGGCAGATCCAGATATGTAACGATCTGCGATACAAGTCTGGTGAATGTTTCGGTCATTGAGTATTGAGATTTGAAATTTACTTGTAATTTGGGATTTTATTTTTATATTACTCCCTTTTCATCCAAAGCCTTAATCTCTTCCGGGGTATAGCCTAGCTCCCGCAGTATGGCTGCCGTACTTTCACCGAAGCCGACCGGCGCCGTGCGAACGGAACCCGGGGTGCCACTCAGTTTGACGGGCACACCGAGTGTTTTTGATTTTTTACCGTCCGGCGCATTAATTTCGACGACCATCTCCCTTTCCCGCAAAAGCGGATCATCTAAGACTTCACTCAGCGATTGGACCCGTCCCCAGCAGATATCCAACTCGCCCAGGATTGCTTCCCACTGATCCAGTGTTTTTTTCCTGAAGGTCGCGCGCATGAAATCAAGAATTTCCGGGCGGCGCTGGTCGTCATATTGCAGGGCAGCATAGTCCGGCACTTGCAGAACTTCACACAGCTTTTTCCAGAACCTGTTTTCGACAGCCCCGATGGACAGGAATCGGCCATCGGCGGTTTCGTAGGTGTTGTAGCAGGCATAGCGATGGGAGAGAATCCCATCGGCGCGCCTGGGCTCGTGTCCGGTAAGCTGGCTGAAAAACAAGGCCGCCGGCAGAAAACCGACCATCCCGTCGGTCATGGAAATATCGATATATTGACCCTGGCCGGTTTTCTCCCGGGCGAAAAGCGCCAGCAGAATGCCGATGGCCGCATTCATGCCGCCGCCGGCAATGTCTGCTATCTGGATGCCGGGAATTGAGGGGGGGCGATCCGACTCACCGATGAGATTGAGAACCCCGGCAAAGCTCAAGTAATTGACATCGTGTCCAACGCGATCACGATAGGGACCATTTTGACCGTAGCCGGTAATGGAACAGTAGACGATGCGGGGATTGACCTGCCGCACCGTTTCGTAATCCACACCCAACCTGTCGACAACACCCGGTCGGAAACCTTCCAGCACCACATCGGCATTTTCAAGCAGGCGGAAAAAGATATCTTTTCCTTCTGTGGTCTTTAGATTCAGCGTCATGTGTTCCTTGTTGCGGTTAATGATATTTAAAAAGAGTCCATCCGCTAAAAAACGTTTGTCTTCGATGGCAATCACCCGGGCGCCGTGATCGGCCAGAATCATTGAACAGTAAGGGCCCGGCAGGAGACGGGAAAGGTCGATGACGGTAGTTCCAGACAAGGCTCCAGGCTTCGTCATAAGTACTTCCTCCAGTGTTTTAATTGATCGCTGTGCTTGAGGCAAGAGGGGTACAGCACATAGCTCAAAGCGCAAAGTTGAAATATGAATTAATCCTCTTTTACCTCAAGTAAAACGCCCTTCCAGGCACATGGTTATTCTATTAACCATTAATAAATAACGATTAACATAAATTCTGCGCAACGCGCAGAATTTATTTGCCCTTGAACACCGGCTTTCTTTTCTCCATAAAAGCGGTCACCGCTTCAACCACGTCTTCGGAGGGCAGGGCGGCGGTGTTTTTTTGCGCCACATAATTCAAGCCGGAATCAATGCCATGATCTCGGCTGTAAAGGATGACATCTTTAACTCCCTGAACGGTAAGGGGTGGGCACCCGGCAATCTGGGATGCCAGGGTTTTTGCTTCCAGGTACAGGGCGTCGCGATCGTCGCAAACACGGGTGAGCAGTCCCATCCGGAGGGCTTCTGCAGCTGTGAAATCCCGGCCGGTTAAGGCCAGTTCGCGGAACCAGCCGTGGCCGATAATGTCCGGTAAGCGTTGCAGTGTGCCCAGATCGGCGATAATCCCCATGCGGGTTTCCCTGATGCTGAAGACGGCATCCTTTGTCGCAATACGAATGTCACAGGCGCTGATCAGATCAATTCCCCCGCCGATGCAGTGGCTGTGGACAGCGGCAATGACGGGTTTGCGGCATTTTTCAATAGCGGTTAAGCCTGCCTGGAGGGCCAGGATTTTGATGCGCGTATCTTCCCGCTGATCGGCGCCTTCACCGCTTAGCAATGATGCGGCCTCATTCAAGTCGGTTCCGGCCGTAAAACTTTTGCCCTCTGCTTTGATCACCACCACCCGGACCGCGGGGTCCCGGTCGAACTTCGCCAGGTGTGCGGAAAGTTCTTTAAAAAATGCGGATCCCATGACATTGCGTTTAGCGGGACGATTCAGGGTTAACCAGGCAACATGTTCTTCCTGCTCTACTTTGAAATGGTCTGATTCACTCATAATATGCTGACCTCTCTTTCTTAATAGTCGGTTCAAGGTTCCCCCCTTCGCCTTCCGGGCTTCCTGCTTCGCAAATGCTTCGACAGGACATGCCGGAGGGCAAGCAGGGTTCAAGGTTTACCCGCCTTTGGCGCCGCCGAAGGCGACCAAGGTTCAAAGGATACATCCGATGTAAATAATTGAATCACCTCTTAAAGTCAATTGCGATTAACATTTTACCATCCGATATACATGTCCAATGTGAAAGGCAATTGACGCATATCCGACTTTAGCGTATGGTAGCGCTTCAATTGCCATCCGATATCATTCGCCAGACAGCAAAAATAATTGTTTACTATTTTACGCTTGAGAATGGCCAAAGAGCGACGATCTAAATTAAAATCAGAATCCATATCCGGCGCGTTTTATGCGGGGTCGGCCTTTCTTATCTGGGGCCTGGGGCCTATATACTGGAAAGCGCTGACTGAAGTCCCTTCACTGGAAATAATCGTACACCGCGTGGTTTGGGCCTTCATTCTTCTTTTAACCGCAGTAATTATCGGAAAATTCTGGGCTGAGTTTATAACGGCCCTGAAGGAATTTCGAGTTCTGCTGACGCTCTTGTTGACAGCCGCTATCCTGGCGGGCAACTGGTTATTGTATGTCTGGGCAATTAACAATAATTACATCCTGCAGGGCAGCCTTGGCTATTATATCAATCCCCTGGTAAACGTCGTGTTCGGGGTGTTATTTCTTAAAGAACGCCTGCGACAGGCCCAAATCGTGGCAGTGTTGCTGGCCGGGTTGGGGGTTGCCTACCTGACCTTTTCCTATGGAGAATTTCCCTGGATCGCGCTAACGCTGGCCTCATCCTTCGGGCTCTACGGTCTGATTCGGAAAGTGGCACCGGTGGGCGCACTGGTGGGTCTCAGTATCGAAACCATGCTTATGCTGGCGCCGGCAGCAGTTTATCTCATTTATCTTGAGGCCGATGGTAGTGCCGCATTTCTGCGCGGCAATATCAATATTGATTTACTTCTCCTGGGAACCTCAGCCTTAACCGCTGTTCCATTAACCCTTTTCACAGCAGGCACCAAGCGCCTCAATCTGTCCACAGTCGGTTTGCTGCAATACATGGCTCCCACCCTCATGTGGCTGCTGGCAGTTTTTTACTACCAGGAGCCTTTCTCAATGGCCCAGCTCTGGACATTCATCATGATCTGGACGGCCCTGATCATCTATTCGACGGACTCGGTGATTTATTTTCGAAGGGAAAGATAGCGGGTTTCGAGTTGCGGGTTGCGGGTTGCGGGGAGCGAGTCGCGAGGTTCGCGTTGCGTGTTGCGTGTTACGGGCTGGGACTTGAGGGTGGTGGGCCATAAGTCGCGGGTTACGGGTTGCGTGCTCTTTGCGCTTTAGTTCAAACTTTTTGTCCGGGGTGGTGGGGAATTGAGCGACGGCTTTAATTTTAAATATAAACAGCAGAGATTTGATGTCGGTTGGAAAAACGATAGATTATCGTTAATAAAAATATTTATCCAAAATGGTTCAAGTCCTGAAGATAATCTGTAAATTAAACCTGAATCCTGAGCACATTGTTTCCGATCATTTTGAGTAATACACTTCCGGTCTCCTATGCGGCAGAAAATACCGCATGCGGTGGCGACGAACAGTTTCCAGCGTCTCGGCTCTCAAATCCGCAACAACGATCCCATCTTTTCCTTTGGTGTTTTTTTTGATAATTCCACCGGATGGATCAATTACCACCGCCACCCCGGGAAACTGCAGCCCTGTGTGATTGTCGCCGGTTTGATTGCAGGCAACGATGAAGACACCGTTGTCAAATGCTCTGGCCGTCAGGTGACGCAGCCAGGAGGTCAATTTTTCCGACGGGGTTCCCCGGGGTGAGGCATGGGGCATGAAGATGATATCGACACCGTCCAGCGCCATGCGGGTGGCAAGCTCGGGAAAATGGACATCATAGCAAAGCTGAATACCCAAATTTACGTCTGCTATTTGGAATACAGGGATTGCATTGCCGGCAGCAAAAATGCCGAGTTCCGGCGGGGCGATGTGAACTTTACGATAGATGCCTGATATTTCTTGCGGCGTGACAATCAGATGACTGGCATAAATGCGGCCGCTTTTGTCTTTTTCGGCCAGGCCGGCCAGGATCACTATTTGAAACTCCAGTGCCATCTGTTGCAGGCGCCGGCTGATGGGTCCTGGAACCGGTTCGGCGGCGTCCTCGATAGCCGTTCGGGTACTGTACCCGGTGACATTTAACTCGGGAAAACAGATAAGAGTCGCATCCTGTTTCTTAGCCTGTTTGATTAAGGGAACCATCCGGTCCAGGTTATATTGCGGCCGGTTGACGATCGAATTGAAAACTGCTGCGGCGATGCGAATATCTTTCATGATACATCAAATTGGGCATTAATCTTAAACACCTTCGTGGCCGGCAGATTCAGAATATCGCTGACGCCGGATTCTTCGGCTATCTTTTTCAGATTAGCTTCAATTTCATCCATCGATGGGGAAATAAAGGTGAACCAGACATTGTACTGATGGTCGCGCTGATAGTTGTGGGTGACACCCGGGTAACGGTTGACGATTTCGGCAAAATGCTCGATTTTGTCTGCCGGAACCCTGGCGGCACACAATGTGCTGACAAATCCCAATTTGCCCGGGACAAAATTTCCTCCAATACGCCGGATAATCCCGGTTTTTTTCAAGCGCGCAACACGGTCCAAAACCTCTTTTTCGGTCAGGCCCAACTCATTGGCCACCTCAAGGTAGGGACGTGAAGAAATGGGAAATTCCGATTGGATCCGGTTCACTATAGCTTTATCGATGTCATCCAGATTCGGCATATTTTTCCTCTCCGATGAAATTATCCCTCAACGAAAATTGCCCTCTAAAATTCGGACCTGCAGCTTTCTTTTTCGCGGCCCGTCAAATTCACAAAAAAAGATTCCCTGCCAGGTACCTAAAACCAATTGATTATTTTCAATGGCAATCAATTCCGATGATCCGACCAGGGTCGTTTTGATATGGGCAGCCGAATTTCCCTCCAGGTGGCGGTAATTAGCCTCCCACGGAATGATTTGGTTTAAAATCATCAGCATATCCGATTTTACGCTGGGATCCGCACTTTCGTTGATGGTGACCGCCGCCGTGGTGTGCGGCACATAAAGCATGCAAAGTCCTTGATCCGCTCCCGATTTTTGGAGCAGGCGATTTATATCCGATGTAATATCCACCAGTTCAGTTGTTTCGCGAGTTTTTACAGAAAGGATCATGGTAACCCCCATAGCGTACAGGTACTGTAAATTGTGGTTAAGAATTATACTATTTCGGCAAAATCCTTGCTCATTTGGAGAATATATAAATTCCAAATAACAAATTACAAACAAATTCCAATGATCAAAACTCCAAACCTGTTTTGGTCATTGATTATTGGAGATTGAGATTTAGTTGTAATTTGGTGCTTGAGAATTGAGTTTTGTCAAAGCTCCAATACTCCAGATCTTCATCACTCCGACAACACAATGCCTTCAGAGCCTTTATAACCGGCTTCGCTCATCAAAGTCACGATATTCATCATTGCAACAAAAAAGGCCCTGCTGAATATGCAGGGCCTTTTTTTTAAACTGATTTATCAGTCACGATCGTTTGATTAGACGCACCCGGTAGGTTTCGGAAGTCCAGCCATTTTACAGGCTCCCTTGCCGGGACCTGACGGGAAAAGTTCGTAAATGTGTTTCAGTTTGAAGCCGGTCACTTTTGAGAGAACCCGCACCATCGGTGCGATTCCGTTTTTCTCGTAATAATCCCGCAAGACATCGATTACTTTTTGGTGCTCATCATTAAGCTCATCAATACCCTCTTCCTTTTTAACCCACTGTACCCACTCTTGACACCAGTTATCGTAAGAATCGATAAACCCATCTTCGTCGACGTTGAATGTTTTACCCATGAACTCTACACTTGGCATTTAATCATCCTCCTTTAATATTTTATGATTTTTATTCGGCGCGCAGCCTGTTAAACTTCATTGTAATCTTTATCAAAAGAATATCCTTACATTAATGCTAGATCAATGTCAATATTAAATATGAGATATATTCCGTTAGTATTCCTTCGGCGTTTTGTTTAGTTGTTCAAGGGTGAAAACAGGACCGTCCTTGCAAACGAATTCCTGACCGATGTTGCAGCGGCCGCACATGCCGATACCGCATTTCATGCGATTTTCAAGCGACATGATTATCTTGTCGTGCGAATAGCCGAGTTTATCCAAAACCGGCTGGGTGAATTTTATCATGATGGGTGGCCCGCAAATAATTGCATGGGTATCATCATCGGCAGGAGGCGCTTTCTGTTCGGTAATGGTCGGTACGAATCCGGTGTTGTATTTCCAATTCGGGTCGTCGGTCCCATCCACGGTGATGTGCATATTGATGTCGTCGCGCTGCTCCCATTCAGCCAGCTCATCTCGATATAAAAGCATACCGGGGGTTCTGGCTCCGTAGATTACATGGATATCTTTAAATTTTGATCGATTGGCGGGATCAAGCATATAGATAATGGAAGCGCGCAGGGTGGTGAAAGCAAAACCGCCGCCGATTATTACCAGGTTTTTGCCCGCCAGGTTCTCCCACGGGTACCAGTTCCCCATGGGACCGCGAATTCCCATGATATCGCCAACATTCATGGAGTGCAGAAAGGATGATACCAGTCCGACCTTGTTGACGGTAAACATGACAAATCCCGCTTCGGTAGGAGAAGATGCGATGCCAATGGGGATTTCTCCTTTGCCGGTTACGGAAAGTTCCGCAAATTGGCCGGCTTTATAGTCAAATTTTTCCTCATCCCCTGAATTTAGAAAAACGAATTTAAATGTTTTTAAATTTTTATCTTCGGTTTCGATATTGATATCATCGATGCGAACCGGATACGGTAAATATGGATTTTGCACGTTAAGCCCCCATGTATAATGAAGAATGAATGTTGAAAATTGAATATTTGTGGAAGTCGCTGCGCTCCGTCAATCTCTAGAAAATCAATATAAATGGATAGAATTCCTTAATTCTTCAATTTTCAATCTTAAATATTCAATATCTTATGCGGCGCAGGTGTCTTGCCCGGAGCCGTAGTTGTTCATCAATTCGCAAACCCGGCGGATATCAATATTTACAGGACATGAGCGAACGCAGCGCCCGCATCCGACACATTGAATTCCGACATCGTATTTGTCGACATAATATTTTAATTTGTGCATGAACCGCTGGCGCACCCGGTGCAGTTTTGTGCCCCGGGGGTTATGTCCGGTGCCATGTATGGTAAACAATGGAAACATGCAGCTGTCCCAGTTGCGCATGCGTTTGCCGGACTTTCCGCTATTTTCATCCTGGATATCAAAACACCAGCAGGTGGGGCAAACGAAGGTACATGTTCCGCAGTTTATGCATGAAAAAGATACCTCTTCCCAAAATTGCGCATTGTAAAGCTCGGTGGTGTCGACCTGCTTTAATCCATCGGTGGTGACAAAAGCTGATATTTTCGATTCGGCCTCCTGTTTCAGGGTATCCAGCTGCTGATCGGCGGCGGCGTCTGCTGTCGTATCCCAGCCGGCTGCCTGGACCAGTTTGGCGCCTTTGTCTGTCAGAATTTTAGCCAGGTAAGCATCGCCGGTATCGACCAACAGGACATCAAGCCCTTCCTCATGAAACGGCCCGCAGCCGGCCGTGGTGCAAAAGCAGCTGCTGCATGGTGAATCACAGGCCAGGCCCACCATGGTGGTGGCTTCGCATGCTTTAATCCAATAGGGGTCCTTGAATTCCGGCGTGTCAAAATTGTGACCGACCAGCACAACTGCTTTGGCATCGCAGGGCCTGATCCCGAGTATTGCCCTGGGCGAATAATCCGTCTTGACTTCCTTCATGATATGGTGATCTTCGCGGGATTCATCAAGGGAGTATTCGAGCAGCGCTTCGGACTGGGGATAAATAATCGATTTGGGCGAAAGACGGGTGTTCAGGCAACTTAAATCCGGCGCCTGGCCTTTGGAGAGCTCCGCAAAAATATGAAACTCGGCTTCCTTAACCGGGCCAAATAAACGGTAGGCCTCTGATAAACCGGCCAGTCCGTCTTGCCACTTTCCTTTTTCAATTTGTACTATTTTCATGGTTAAGACCCTTGATTTAGGAATTGAGAAATTTAGGGATTCAGGATTTTAAGGATTGCCCTTGATTAAATCGGGCAGAAAATCCTTTAATTCCTCAATTCCCTAATTCCTAAATCCCTCAATTGATTTACTTCAATTTCTAAATTCCTTAATTTCTACTTAATAAAATCATCCGGATCTCCGGGTTGGTATGTATCCAACGGCGGACGCACTTCCAGGGACATGCCGGCCTCCCACTGGAATAGATCGAAGCAGTCCTTTTCCAGCTTTTTGGTTAGGGCCCGCATGTTGATCCCCACCGGGCACGCCCGCTCGCAAGCGCCGCAGTCAGTGCAGCGGCCGGCACAGTGATAGGCCCTTAAGAAATGAAAGGTCTTAATATCCGTTTCATCCTGGCTTTTGCCCACCCACTGGGGCCTTGATTCATCCACAAAGCACGTCGGGCAGTAGCAGAGCGGACAGGCATTGCGGCAGGCATAACAGCGGATACAGTTGGCGAAGAGATCTTCAAAATATTTTGCTTTGTCCCCGGCTGACATTGCCTCGATCTCGCTGACATCTGCGTAGCGATCGATATTCTGTTGCTCGTCAACCAGGTCGGCCACCATTTCATCGTATTCGACCGGATTGCGGTGGATGCACAGGGCACAGTTTTGCTGGAGTACATCCTTTTTATTTAAAAGCTTTTCAAACCCATGGCCCTTGACGGTGATGTTGTTTTCATCTTCGATAACGTCCAGAATTTCATCGTCAAACATGGAATTGATTTTGCGCTTGTCGATCATACCCTTGCAGGGGACTCCGATGATGACCAGCTGCTCCCGCTTTATCTTATTTTCGATAATGTGGGTGACGATGTTGCGGGAATCACAGCCTTTGGCAATGATGCCGATTTTTTCGCTGCGATTGGTCAGATAGTTCGCCAGATTGACCCCGCAATTGCTGTCCCAGACCAGATTTTGCAGGTCTTGCGGGGTTTTGGCGAAATATGGTTCGTTCATCATCGGCAGGGTGCCTTGGCGGAAACCAATAACCACATCCACCTTGCACTCTTTTAGGAGCCTTGCGGAAATTTCCCTTATTTTTTCAATATAGCTTGTCATTTTAAGCAACCTCAGCCTTTGCTTTTAAGAAAGATTGGTTTGGTCCGAGGGCCTTTATTTTTTCGGTGACTTCCCTGACAACGTCCACAAACTTGGTGGATTCTGCCGACGAGATCCAGGAAAACTGGAGACGGCCGGGTTCGGTTCCCATATGTTCCATCAAATTTTGAAACAGAGCAAACTTGCGACGGGCATAGTAATTACCTTCCAGGTAATGGCATTCTCCGGGATGTCACCCGGAGACCCAGACGCCGTCTGCCCCTTCACGCAGGGCGGCAAGAAAGAATTTGGGACTCATCCGCCCGGTGCAGGGGATCCGGATCACCCGAATATTGGGCGGGTATTCCATCCGCCCGACGCCGGCAAGATCGGCGGCGCCATAGCTGCACCAGTTGCACAAAAAAGCCACAATTTTTGGTTCCCAATCAGACATAAAAATGATCTCCTTAGTGTCGTGTTGCGGGTCGCGAGTTTCGGGTTACGTGTTACGTGTTGCGCGGTGCGGGTCGCGTATCCCGGGTTAGGCATTGCGATTGTAACTTCACTTGTTATCCCGCTTATTTCCATTCTTTTTCAACGTATTGAATATATTTATTAATTTTTCTCCCTAATTCATCGTATTTTTCGAGAATGTAATTTAGTTCTCCTATGTCTAATTCATGTATATCTTTCAAGAAATTCAAATGCACAATGGTTTCATCACATGAGGCATGTGAGCAAGTCAAAAATTTCATAAAATCTGCTTTATATTTCCTGCGACCGTACCCTTCAACAATACAGGAGGCAATACCTTTCGATGATTTTCTAACCTGCCTTCCTTCCTCATACTGTTCATATTGAGGAAGTCTCAGGGTGAACTTATGTACTTTAACTGCTAAATCATATGATAATTGATAAATCTCCAGGTCTTTGTAGCTTCTCATGGTCTTTCTTCTTTACCCAAGAACCCGTTACCCTGCAACCCGCTTCTAGCACCCCGCACCGCGCACCCCGCATCCCGAAACGCGCACCCCGCATCCCGCTACACTGCTTCCCTCAAAGAAAAGATCTGTGAAAAGATCTGATCATTGTCAAAGCCTTTCAGGTGGATGGCGCCGGAGCGGCAGGAGGCCACGCACAAACCGCAACCCTTGCACAAAACCGCATTGATTTGAGCTCTGCCGGCCCAGGGGCCTTCTTCCGTAAACGAGGGCGCCGAATAGGGACAGACCGACACGCAAACACCACACTGGCTGCAAACAGACGGATCTGTCGCAGCAATCGTGCCGCTGGTAAATATGGTTTCACGGGCCAGTAATGTTACGGCCCGGGAGGCAGCCGCCTGACCCTGGGCAATGGATTCATCGATGGGCTTGGGATAGTGTGCCAGGCCGCATAGAAACACCCCGTCAGTGGCAAACTCCGACGGTCCGAGTTTGGCATGGCGCTCGATGAAAAAACCATCATTGTTCACCGGAACCTTGAAAAAATTGGCCAGTGTATCATCCCGGTTGGGGATAATCGCTGAGGCCAGCGTCAGCAGGTCGGTCTCAATTTCCACCGGACGGCCGATGACATGATCCACGACATTTACCAGGACCTTGCCGTCTTTTATGTCGACCAGCGGCTTATTGTCAAGGGTATAGCGTATGAAAATAACCCCCGCTTCACGGGCTTCCCGGTAAAGATACTCGCGTTCACCATAGGTTCTGAGATCGCGGTACAGCACAAACACGTTCATGTCCGGATTCAACTGTTTCAGGGTCAGGGCGTTATCCACGGAATGGGTGCAGCAAACCCTTGAACAATACATCCGTTCGGGTTCACGCGAGCCGACGCACTGGATAAAGACCGCGGTGTCGATTTGTTTCAGGGCAGCATCTTTATCCTTGAATTTGCGATCGAGTTCCAGGGCTGTGATGATTCTGGAATCCTGGCCGTAACGGTATTCATTCGGCTGAAGCGGGGAGGCGCCGGTGGCCATGATGGCAACACCGTGTTCGAGCAATTCCTCATTGCCATTGGATGACAGCGTGGTTTCGAAATTGCCGACAAACCCGTCCACATCGGTTATTTGCGTATCCAGATGAACATGGATCTTTTCATGGTCTTCAATCTCAGCAATCAGATTTGACAGTTTGTCCTGGATATCCTCACCCTTGGCTGTGCGATACAGATTTTGAGCCTGGCCGCCGAGTTGTGAATTTTTTTCAATGATATGGGTCTCATATCCCTGTCTGGCGAGGCTTCTGGCAGCCGCCATGCCGGATATGCCGCCACCGACGATCATGGCGGACTGTTCGATTTGCAGCTCGGCTTCTTTGAGTGGTTCCAGCAGGGCAACTTTTGATACGGCCATCCGAACCAGATCCATTGCCTTGGTGGTCGCCAGCTCCGGATTGTTTTTGTGGACCCAGGAATTATGGTTGCGGATATTGGCCATTTCAAACAGATACTTGTTCAAGCCGGCATTGATCAATGTTTCTTGGAACAACGGCTCATGGGTTTTTGGAGTGCAGGCCGCAACCACGACCCGATTTAGATTTTTTTCCTTAACGATCTGGCTGATGGTTTCCTGGGTGTCCTGGGAACAGGAGTACAGGTTGTCCGTTGCGTATTCCACGTAGGGCAGCGTTGCTGCGTATTCGGCCACGGACGGTACATCGACGACACCGGCGATATTGATGCCGCAGCGACAGACAAATACACCGATTCTCGGGCGCTCATTGGAGACATTGGTCTCCGGGACCACTTCCGGTGTCTTGGTGAGGCTGTTGCGCGCCTGGGTTAAAATTTCTCCGGCGGCGGTAGCTGCGGCACTGGAGTCAACGACCGATTGGGGAATATCCTTCGGCCCCTGAAATGCGCCGCAGACAAAAACGCCTTTTCTGGACGTATCAACCGGAGCAAAGGTCTGGGTTTGACAGAATTTGCCTGGTGTCATCTCAATCTTCAGGCGTTCGGCCAGATCCACAATTTCGGGCGAGGTTTCAAGCCCAACGGACAGCACGATCATGTCAAAGACTTCGATTTTAAGTTGGCCGTCATCGGTGATGTAGCGAATCTCAAGGTCATCCGTATCGCCAACCGGTGTTACGGAATGGACTTTACTCCTGATAAAGCGCACGCCGTGCTTTTCCCGGGCGCTGTCGTAAAATCTTTCAAATTCCTTGCCGTGGGTCCGCATGTCCATATAGAATACGGCGCAGTCCAGATCGTGGCCCTGGTGCTCTTTGGCAATCACCGCCTCTTTAATGGCATACATGCAGCAGACCGAGGAACAATAGGAGTTGTCGCATTTATTCATGTCCCGCGAGCCGACACACTGGAACCAGGCTATCTTTTTTGGCTCCCGTTTGTCTTTGGATTGCCGTGTGATATGCCCCGTGGTCGGGCCTGAGGCAGACAGAATCCGCTCAAACTCCATGGAGGTAATCACATTGGGGAGTTTGGCATACTGGTAGTTGTCGAATTTAGCAGGGTCAAATGGGGTAAAGCCCGGCGCCAGAACCACGGATCCGACACTGATGGTATTGATTTGTGTTTTTTGGTCATAATCAATCGCACCCGTCGGGCACAGCTTTTTACAGGCACCGCACTTGCCTTTTTGAATATAAATGCAACTATCGCCGTCAATACAATATTTCAACGGAACAGCCTGGGCATATTCGACAAATGCCGATTTGCGTTTGACAAGCCCCATATTATAGGTATCGACAACTTTTTTCGGGCATTTCTCAGCACAAACACCACAGGCAATACATAAGGATTCATCCACATATCTGGGATTCTGGACGAGTTCGACTTGAAAGTTTCCTGCTTCGCCCTTGATCTCTTTGACTTCGCTTAATGTTCTCAGCTCTATGTTTAAATGCCGGCCGACCTCGACCAGTTTGGGTGAGATAATTCACATGGCACAGTCATTCGTGGGGAACGTCTTGTCCAGCTGGGACATCACCCCGCCAATCGAAGAACCCTTTTCAACCAGGTACACGTAGTAACCGGAGTCGGCCAGATCCAGGGCGGCCTGCATTCCGGCAATCCCGCCGCCGACAACCATCACCGAACCAACAACTTCATTTGGCATATTCCTATTCTCCTGAAAACTGAATTTACAAAATCTATAATTTAAATCATTTCTTAAAATCTAGCAAAAGGTATCTCTTTTATAAGTTTGATTAACTATTGTCAATAAAAATCGTTCCGATTAAGGTCGATTTCCCGCCCATAATAAATGGTTTATTTCAACCGATAAATATTTGATATCAAATGATATAATAAATTTATAACGGTAGATGGGATTGGATATACAGGTCCGGCAATCCTAAAATCGCTTTATGTTCCGATAAAATACTGCAGATACCTCACATATCACAGCAGTTTGATATGATTGAAAATATCCGGACCGGGTTGCGTTAGCGTAGTTGATCCTGTATAAGGTTGTGCTTGATTGGATTGTGTATGTTCAGCCACCAGACACGAAGGCAATCAAAACTAGATGTCTCTTAGGCATTTGTCGGAGAACCCGAGCAGCAACCTTTCAGACGAAATTTGTTGATTCAACCTGTGTGGTTTCGGCTAACCTGTGTTAGGAGAATTATTGGATGAAAAAAATGATCCTTCTGATTTTTGCTTTGTCAGCGGCAAGTTTTATTTTTCTATTTTCTGCGCATTCCCAGGAAGACATGCAGTTTGTCAGCAATGATGCATTCGTAAAACCGCGCCGACCACCGGCCGTTTTTCGGCACGATGAGCACAACGCGTTGGCCGAGATTGAAGCGTGTTATGACTGCCATCACGTATATGATGAAAACGGCAAGCTGGTTGAAGATGAATCATCCGAGGACCAACAATGCTCGGGATGTCACGAGTTGGAGCGATCCGGCAAAAAGCCGGCCCTGATGAAAGCCTTTCATGCCAATTGTAAAGGCTGTCACAAAGAAAACAAGAACGGACCGGTTATCTGTGGGCAGTGCCATGTACGGGGGCTGGTGGTCGAGGAGTGATTAGGGGACTTTAGACACTATTCAACTTAGAACCTTAATGTAGATGGTTATTAGTTATTTGTTATTCGTTATTCGTTTAAAAGGAAAAATGTCCTTTTTAATATCTCAAAAATGAACTCTTCATCCCCAAAACCGAAAATCATCGTCATCTGCGGCGCGACCGGAATCGGCAAGACATCGGTCGGCATTGAGCTTGCTGAGAAACTTGGCGGTGAAATCATCAGTGCGGATTCCATGCAGATATACCGGTACATGGACATCGGTACCGCCAAGCCCACCCCGACGGAGTTGGCACGCACAGCTCATCATATGATCGACATTGTGGATCCGGATGAAGATTATGATGCCGTGCAGTTTTCAAAACAGGCCCGGCAGCGGGTCGCCGAAATTGTCAAGCGCGGCCGGATACCTTTTATCGTCGGCGGCACCGGGCTTTATATCAAAGCGCTGCTGCACGGTCTCTTTCAAGCCAAACCGGTTGATCCTCAAATCAGAAACCGCTTGAAGCTGGCAGCAGAAGAAATCGGCAGCGGCTTTTTATTCGAGCGCCTGAAAAAAATGGATCCGGCTGCCGCCGGGCGTATACATCCCAATGATTTGTATCGTATCATAAGAGCATTAGAGACCATTGAATCCACCGGCAAGGCGATTTCAGAGCTGCATCAGGAACACGGGTTTGTGGACAATCCTTATGGTGCGCTAAAGATCGGTCTGCAGATGGATCGTCAGCAACTATATCATCGAATAGACCAGCGGGTCGACCTGATGATCAAGGGCGGATTTGTAGCAGAGGTAACCAAGCTCCAGGAAATGGGTTATGCGGCCGGATTGAAATCAATGCAGTCCATCGGCTATCGCCATGTGGTTGAATTTCTGGCAGAAAAATTGCCGTGGGATGAGTGCCTTCGAACCCTCAAGCGTGACACCAGACGATTCGCCAAACGCCAGTTCACCTGGTTTGGCGCTGATCGGCAGATTCAATGGTATGAGCCGGATCAGTTGAATGAAATTGTCGGGTCGGTGAAAGGGTTTCTGGCATGATCAGAAGTTACACCATTTAAGGTTTGAAAATTTATTCTGCAATTTCAGTGAGTTCCAATAACGTGGAAAAATTTCTACTTACTTAAAATCAGCTATCCGATGACACAATAGAATCATGGCAACCGTGGTAATAGGTGGTGTTCCCAGAGGTGGAAAAAGTCTTTTAGCACATGCAGTTTATAATTCAATCAAATGTTCTGTAGTGCATTTGGATATGGTATGTGGTTGCGTACGCAAGGCATACCCATCATCCTTCCCAAATCGGGATAATCCAGATGAGATATACGGGTTAATAGATGATTTTCAAGACATGCTTATCCGTATAATCAAAAACATTGGACATGAATTCAACGATATCAGAGTTTTTGAATCTACCTTTCTCAATCCTAAAGAAGTGTCAGAAAGACTCAACAAGCCACATTATATTTGTATTTACTTTGGGTACCCAAATGTTGAGCCAGAAGAAAAATTAAGCCAGCTAAGGACTTATGGAAAAAGTTACCCTCAATGCTGGACGAATAAAGTATCAGACACCAAATTAATTGAGCATTTATCGCATTTTATTGAAGTAAGTAAAACGCAAAAAAAATGATTGCAAGAATTACGGAATTCGATACTTTGATAATTCCAAGGAGTTTGAAACGGTGTTTTCAAAGGCCCAGGATTTTGTACTGAACAAGATTTACAATGTATAAACAAATAGCCGCTATCGTGGCCGCAGGGGACGATCTGCAGATCGCCCAGAGTTGTGGTTCCATCTACGTATCTGTAGTTTAGCGATTTTGCATATATTATCGATAAAACAATATGTAGGGGCTTTTATTGCAAACCGCCGATGAAAGGCCAATAGACAAACTTTAAGGTGTCAAATGTGGTTTTATACTGATCCGCCTAAATTCCAACATTAAAATATCAAAAATAAGCAAGTATAGGATTCGGAAATATGTATTTGCTTGATCGTCGATGCACCTACAGCGTAACAGGTAAACCAAAATCAGCTAAACAGAGTCTTATATGAAACCACACAATTTATTAGGCCTACTCAATATGTTCAACAGGTTGGGGCTATCTCGAAAGGAGTGAAAATAGGAATGAATAAGAGGATTGGAATCAAGAATTTGAGTTCCAGGTACATCTTGGGAATGGATGATATAAAAAAGGATTTTCTCTATTTTGACAAAATATCGTATAATCCTGCTATTACCAGTCTTGCAAATAGTCTTATATCCAAAGGTATCACTAGTGAAAATGATAAGATAATAATTAAAAGTCGTCTAACCGAAATTGAATTCTTACAAAAGAATGAAATTCTGATAGAAACAGATAAGGAAAAGTGGTCTAATGATTGGGAATATTTAACTGAACAACTACCCCAAAAAGGAATGGAAGACTTTAACCATGCTTTTGGATGGGTATTAAAAAAATTCTTGAGGGAAATTAGTCACGAAAAATTTGAAGCTATGAAAAGCGCACGCACTATTGATTCTTATATTAAGGGATTAAACCAACAAATTGCAGCATTGGAGTTCGGTGGGGAAGTATTGAATAGATTGGAAGCTATTTTGCGTTCACAGATATCTGATGATGAATTCTATCCAATAATGGAAACGTACAATCTTCACGGACTTGTTGGTAGTAGAAATGAAGAAGTTTTGAGAGTGATCCTAAAAAAAATACCAACTATTGACGAATCAGTTACATGGGAGAGACTTATTGATTTTAAGAAAGATTCTGATTCTATGACAAAATTCTTAGCATTGCGAAATTGGATGATTGATATTTCTAGATCACAATATAGCGGAAAAGAAATTGAGGAAAAATTTGAATATCTATTGAACGAATATGAACAGCACTTAAAACTTCATCAATTAAAATATAATAGTGGAATTCTTGAAACTATAATTGTTACGGGAGCAGAACTTTTGGAAACTCTAGCAACATTTAAGTGGAGCGAAACCGTCAAGTTAGCATTTAACATTCTCAAAGATAATGTCGAAATGATGGAAGCAGAAATGAACACACCTGGAAGAGAAGTAGCTTACATTAGTAAAATCAATAAAACACTTTAGAACAAAATTACTAGCACCAATAACGAAAAGGAAAAATTCTGTCTGTACTGCTTAATGACAGCCTAACAACAGTTGGAGCCTTCAAAAGCCGCCTGCCTTTTGGCTGGATTTGTGCCTCCTCGAAAATTCAATTTTTTGGAAATTAGGTACCCTATTTTCATCTGCGGTTCAGCTACATTTTAAACTAAATCCAACCTATGCCATCAATTAGCCGACCTCCAAAAGTTAGGATACTGTAAACGTATATTCTCAAACCGTAAATAGCATGTAACTGCTATCGCCAATCTTCGTTTTTAAGAGATATCTTCTGTCACTCTTGTCCAAAAACGAGTTTAGAATGAGTCATATAATGAGTTGTAAAACGAGTCATTGAAAAAAATCCTCCTTGTATGTAGGGTGGTTGTTAATTTCGCCAAAAACAAACAATTACCGGC
>Ga0209260_10000129_pt1 | contig 53416 bp, 44 predicted proteins | sample WorMetTypGCAVOLI_FD_187421 | JGI IMG/M metagenome (GOLD analysis project Ga0209260, IMG submission 187421) | Marine gutless worms symbiont microbial communities from Max Planck institute for Marine Microbiology, Germany - Olavius algarvensis... ...
AAGGGTTTTGGACAGCATCGACTTTGAAAAGGTACAACCTGATTTCTAAATCACTAATTTCCCGTTTATAACTGCCTGTTTTTATTAAAGGCAGTATTTGATTTTCAAATTATTTTGGACAGCAATGATCCTTAATATTAGGTCAAAAAATGGTCTTTTCTTTTCATTACTCCATTACTCCGATTCTCCAGCAGTGACACCCCGGGAGTTTAAACTTTATTGTGCGTTATCTTTTGGACCTGTCTCCATTACTACCCCCCTCACCCCAGCCTCATTCCGACACCGCGAAACCAAATCCCCGTAACAGTCAAAATAACAAACGCCGCCAGCAACAGTACAAAAACCGCCTGAATGGCTTCGTTATTGGTGGTGCAGTATTTTTTCTTTATCCACCAGTAAAATCCGATGATGCCCGCCAGGACAAGGGCTGCCGGCAGCAAACCATTGCTGATCACGACCGGAACCGCCGGCATCCAGGCCGCAAAATCGATGACGTATTCATCAGCAACGATACCCAGGGATGATAGGATTACGGCCACAACTGCAGCGGCGACGGCCGTTTTCCGGCCCTGCTGCGAGGCAAACCAGACACCGGCGGTTTCGGCATCATAGCGAATGAAAGGCAGAAGAAATAACATCCCCACGATGACAGCCGGTATGACCAGCACAGCGAACAGAGGATGGAAATACAACAGCAATTCCTGCAAGCCGGCAAAATACCAGGGGGCTTTGGTGGGATTGGGACTGAGCCCCGGATTGGCCTTGGTTTCCAACGGCGCATTAAACAGAATGGAAAAATGCAATATCAGGGCGATTAGTACTGCAGCGACGACCAATTCACGTACGATGAGATTTGGAATGGTGGCTACCGAATCGCCCCGCTCTTGGGGGTCATCATCCGGTTTACGCGGGATAACCAGGCCGCCGGCTTTGCGCACCCGCCAGAAATGAAACGGCATGAGAATAATAAGACCGGCGGGTATGATCGCCGTATGGATTGCAAAAAATATCGATAAGGTTGCCGGCCCGATATCGGCTCCGCCCCGGACCACCTTTTGCAGTCCCATACCGATTCCGGGGATGTATTCCAGCATGCCGGTGCAGATGGTGATCGCCCAGAAGGCCAGCTGATCCCAGGGCAGTAAATATCCGGTAAAATTTGATGCCAGGGTCAGTAGAAACATCACCAGCCCCAGGACCCAGTTAAACTGCCTGTTGAAAGCAATAATTAAATCTTGCCGTCTTTGCGGGAGACCTTTGCGGTTCCGGTTGATCCCCGCCCGGGAATTGGCCAGGATAGACGGTAGATGCTGACAGAATATCGCTTAGTTTAGGATTTATGTCCCTGCAATATCTATGAATATCCCAATGGCTTTTTCCAGTCAATAGTTTGCCTTTTCACACTACCTGCATTTTACACGCATATAACCCTTAGTGAAGTTCGAGGCCAAGTTACCGTGATTGACTTGGAGCGATAATCGTTGCTTTAAAATTCAGGTACTAAAAAACAATCTCCATAAATTATCTTTTTCTGCTCCCCGTTGGCAAGTTCCAACACCAGGGCACCGTTTTCATCGACGTCCACTGCAAGCCCTTCCGATTCCTCCCGCTGGGTTACAATCCTGACATGACGGCCCAGGGTCACCGTATATTTTTTCCATTCTGATATAACATCCTCAAAATCGGCATTTTTCATGCAATGACCAAACTCCTCCAGAAAGCGGGTTAGCAGATCTTTTCTGGATATTTCCCGGCCTGAAATTTTATTCAAAGATGATGCCCCCGGCTCGGCTTGGGACGGGTCGTTGTTGACATTGATTCCCATCCCGACGTTGATAAATAAAACCCGGTCAGTCTCAGCTTCCAGTTCAGAAAGCATTCCCGAGATTTTACGGTCATCCACCAGGATGTCATTGGGCCACTTCACCATGGCATCAATTTGAAGCATCTCGCGGATGACCCGCGCCAATGTTAAGGAAGCCAGGAAATTTACCCTGAAGCTCAGCTGCACGGGGATCGGCGGCCGCAGGACCATGGTAAAATATAGTCCGCCGTCATCGGATAGCCAGTGCCGTTTTAACCGTCCCCGTCCTTTGGTCTGGCGTCCGGCGATTACCACGGTCAGATCGGGGCAGTTTTTTCTTGCCAGATCTCTGGCAATGTCCATGGTCGATGTGACTTCGGGAAAATACAGGATACTGGCGGCATCGCCCGGATATTCCCACGGAAAAAGGATATCCGGCGAACTGACCAATCGGTAACCGCCCGAAGTTGAAATGATTTGATAGCCGAGATCCTGCAGCTTATGGACGTGCTTCCAAACGGACACCCGCGAAATACCCAAAGCCGCGCTGAGTTCCTCACCGGATACGATGTCATTTCGGGAACGCAAAATGGATAGAATTTCAGCCTTCATCAGTTAATGATCCAAATGTGGTTAACTTAAAAAATGGGAGAGGTTAACGAAAAGCATAAAAAAAGTCAAGGACAAAGGATAAAGGCCAGAGGTATAAGGGCTTAAAGTAAAATTGCCGGTGGACGGAGAGGATTTCACAATAATTAAACTTATGATTTGCTTGACTTGACAGCCATCTTTCATGATATCAGTAATTTTGTCACAGTTGGGATTACTTCTACATCGGTGAACGAAGTGAAATGCTATGTAATTAGGAATTTGCTTTCCCATCAAATATGAAATCTTTTTCCCGTTAATTCTTCTTAGTGCTGCCCGGCCTTTCTAATATCATAATATTTCCAGACTCTTATAGGTAATTTATAAATTTATAAACTTTGGCATATCCTTTGCGTCTCCTCTCCAGAAATTTTGGCAACCGAGGCAACGTGATTTCTGGAGACGGGAGTTCTCAAGGTGATTGGAAGTACGATGATTGAAAATCCGGTTGGAGCTGATTGATCCTGTGGGTAGCAAGCTGACTAACTCTTTATCAGGGCTTCGGTGCAGTATGCCGAATATGCTTCGTGATCGAATCGATCGCCGCTTGGTGTTCCTGCCAGGGGGAACTAATCAGAAATCAGACTGGGTAAGGTGGAGATTGAGGGGTTGTCGTGCATTGTATGTGTGCACGATGTTGGCCATAACTGTTCTCTATGCTCGTTTCGCTTTTGGTAAAAACCCCGACCGATGGTGGAACGAAATAACACCAATTAACGGAGGAATTAGATGAAAAGACTTACTGGTATCGTGGCAGTGGTGATGGTGATGGTGATGGTGATGTTTTGGTGTGGATCTGCAATGGCTTACGACCCGCTGGACGGTGGCTGGAATTGTTCAGAATTTATTGGACAGGGCGACAACCTGACCTGTCTTGGGTTACTGGCGGAAGCTGAATTGAATGGGTCTGATTTTCAAGCGGCACTTAGTAACTCACGACCGGACAGGCAGATTTGGAGCCCCATCGGTGATCTGACCGTGCAGGTAAAAGGCTACGATGTGGTCAAATTTCAGGTTGACAACCGGCGGTTTGGTGAAGCCGGGCGGACACCCGATTCCCGCGTCAAGTTCGCAGCACTGAAAAACGTGAGATCAATTCCGAAAGTGTATGCTGTCCAAGTTGACGATCCAGGCGATGACTGTACGCCGGATTCCAACTGGCATTTTAATCTGTGTGGCGAAACAAACTACACCGGGCCATATCCGGTTGTCGTTTATCACATTGATTGGACCATGACACCTGAATGTGAGCAGTCCTGTGAGGATCAAGAATGGAATTGGGAGCCAGGAGATGGAAGTCCTTGTGCTGTGTGTTACGATGATCGTGGTGATGGTTTCCCGAACGCTTATAACGGCACGTTCTATCGTCAGGGAACTTACGAAGATATTCCCTTGGAAGACATTGCCGTTACATGGGTTGAGACCGGTGAAACGGTTGGGATGCGTGACAGGCAGTTGGAGACCTACTGGTACAAAAGCTGGAACACCGGCCATAACTACCAGAGTGACGGAAATGGTGGACCGGTAACCGAATCGGCACCTACCACCTTCGCTTGGAACTTCAGTGATATGGCTCCGGTTGGTATGCAGAATTACCTTGTCACCATAGCGGGTGGCCCGATCATTCCGTTCGCTCAAGAAATTTTTAGTGACCGTGTTATGCCAACTGTATCGGCAACCACCGAAGGGCTGACCTTCCAGAAAGTCAGACGCAATGGTAAAATCAAAACTAAGACCAGAGATATTACAGTGGTAAACATTACCACTCGTGAAGTTGTCAATGACGCTGGGGAGACAGTTCTGGTCGTCCAGTGGACGGTACCCGATGAAGTTCTGAAACTTTCGCCTTATGAGAAGTCACTGCGTCTGCGAATTTACGTAGGCAACGGTTGGTTCACCGACGCAAGCCAGGTTGGTGTAGACTTTGCTTGGATTGACGCACCCCTTCATACCAGCAGTGTTGTCGTACCGGCTGAAGTGTATGAGTGGGTCAAAGCCACCACACTGGCCAAAGGTATAACGAAACTGGACATCGCCGGTATGTACCGTGAGCAGTTTAACGGATATCACAATCGTGGATACTTTGAGGGCGTTACCTTTGACTTACCTGAGCCAGAAGCGCCTGAAGTTCCGCTGGCCAGATGCTTCACGCTCAATGGTACCATTTATAACCGCGTTAACAGCATGGGAACCATTTCCAGTATTGATCCGGTAGAGCAACCGGAATAAATCAATTCGCGCGCGCCTTATTCATGATAAGCTGTAAGCTTTTATTCATTATCCCCACAGCGATGATGGTAATGTCATCATCCAGGGCGTGTTAGAGTTCCCGTACCCGAGTGAGGGTTGGCGTTATACTCTATTATAAATACTTGAATATGAATTAGGGGGGACTTCGAATCCCCCCTTTGTGTTTTATGATTGGCTACTGCCGTTGCTTGAATAATCAACAGCCGATTATAGATTACGCTCCAACATCTATGGAAAAATTAATGGCCAATAAAACATGTGATGCCATTAATCCGAGTTTTCAGGGCCGAGGTGGTGATTACTGCTTTTAAATCACAACAATTTCAAGTTCTAATTTTTTCCAGATACGTAAACTTATCTTAACGTTGGAAGACGTATAAAAAGAGCTGTGATATGGTATTGTCCATTAAATTTTTAACTTTCCGTTCGACCCTGTCAACTCAAGTGTAGGTCAAGGCAGGCGCCATTCCATATTCCGCACGTCACATGCCAATCCCGACTTCAATTCCGCTTCACATCATCCGAGGATCCCGGCTTGGCCTGGCACCACCGCATTCCGACTTCGATTCGACTGCCGTTCGACAAGCTCAGGCCCCGAGCACGTCGAGTGGAGCTCGTCGCAGGCCGAATTCAAATTCTTCCCGCTTGCACATTCCGACTTCCGAATTCATCCTTTCCGATAGACCACCTCCCCATGCACCACCGTCATGGCAGTTTTAACCGACCGCCATTCCGCCGGTGACAGTTTAAAAAGATCCTGTTCCAAAACAGTCAGATCAGCCCATTTGCCGGGTGCAATTGAGCCAAGTTGTTCTTCACGCCTCGCATTCCAGGCAGCCACTGCGCTAAAGCCTTCTAAAGATTCCTCGAGGGATAGTTTTTGATCGGGAAACCACCCGTCAATCGGCTGGCCGCTTGGATCCTGGCGTGTGACGGCGGCATGAATTCCGTAAAGGGGATTGATAGATTCCACCGGTGTGTCTGATCCGAATTGAACGCGTAGTTTTGCCTCAAGCAGTGATTTCCAGGCGTAAGCATTGCGACATCTTTCAGATCCCCAGCGCTTGTCGGCCGGCGCCCAGTCCGTGCCCAGGAATACAGGCTGCACCGAGGCCACGACGCCCAGGTCATGAAATAAGGCAAGGTCCTGGGGCCGGTATATTTGAACGTGCTCAATCCGGTCCCGGTGCTCGCCCGGATACTGTTTACGTGCAGCGGCAATACTTTCCAGGGCATTGGTCAGTGCAAGATCCCCAATGGCATGAATCGCCACATCACAACCGCGGCTGTAAGCCAGCCTGATTTTATCTTCCAGATCTTCCCTTTCGAGGCAGGCGATACCGCACTCGGCCGAATCATCCGTGTAGGGTTCGTGCATTAAGGCCGTACCCGAACCGAGAGACCCATCGGCAAACAGCTTCACATGGTTGAACCATAGCCGATGACTGCCGTTGCCGGCAGTGATCCCCCGCGCAGCGGCCTTCTCCAGGTCATCGGGCGGCAGCAGGTGGTAGACCCGCAGTTTAAGCTTACCTTCCGCTTCCAGGGCCGCCAGTGCTTCCCACTCGGTCAGTGTTTCACAGGTATGGACAGCGGTAATTCCGTTGCGCAATGCGTCCTCCTGGGCTGCCAGGGCCATCTGTTTGCGATCTTCTAAGGTAGGCAACGGAATATGATCTTCGATGAGATCACGGGCTTCGCGCAGCATGCCGGTGGGCTCACCGCTGGCAGGATCTTTATCGATTTGCCCGCCATAAGGATTGGGGGTGTCGCGGGTAATGGCGGCCCGTTCCAGTGCTCCGGTATTAACCCATATGCTGTGTCCGCAGGCTCGCACCATCATCGCCGGGTTATCCGGGGTGAGGTCATCCAGGTCCTGTCGGGTGGGTTCCAGTCGATCACGCCACTGATGGTGGTTCCAGCCCCGGCCGATAATCCACTCGCCCGGTTTGCGCGACTTAACCGCTTTTTGAATTCGTTCACGAACTTCGGCCAGTGATGAAGCATTGCGCAGGTTGACCATTTGAAAAGCCCTGCCCAGGCTGACAAAATGACAATGGGCATCCACCAGGCCGGGAGTTACCAGCATACCCGGTAATTCCAGCTTTTCGGTATTGTTTCCGCAGGCGTCTTTAACTGCGGCATTGCTGCCGACGTTTGTAATTCGCTCGTCCGTTATTTTAAGGGCTTCAGCCCAGGGCTGGGCCGGGTTTCCGGTAAAGATCCGAGTCGAAAAAATCGCTAATTCCATACAAAATTCCCTTCATTCTTGAGACAATGCTGTATCAAAATCATAAAAGACAATGAAATCGTGAAAAATATTTAAATTCCAAATATCTAACAAATCCATCTCAGTCAACAGGTTAAACACCAGCAGTCCTGAGCCACCAGGCTGGATGGCATATTCGATTCCTAAATTGGAAATAGGAAGCGTAATCAGAAAAAGGATTCGAGTGGGTATTAGATTGATGACAATTATTTCACTAAAAGTAGAAAGATACACAAAAAAATCACAGCAGTCAGGACCAACCAATCCCGTTTTTGTGCAATCAGTTCGGGATCGGTCCGATTTTCGGTGAAGCATCTAGCTTCCATGGCGACCACCAAATCATCAGCACGTTCAAATGTTCGACGCAACAATGGGAAACCTAGTTTTATCAATCGATACACGGGATTTTTTCTATTCTCCACCCCCCGAGCTTTTTGAGCCACCGCTGTTTCTCTGGCCTGGTCTAAAATCACCGGCACAAAGCGCAGGATCAATCCCATCATGACGGCAATTTTTTTTTCAGGAATAAATGGGACGGGTTGTAACAACCACTGTACGGCGGCTTTGATTGCCGAGGGTGGGGTTGTTGATATAAATGCAAAGCTGAGAATAACGATTATGGCCAGGCGCCAGCAAACTAGGAGACCATTCTGCAGGCCCTGTGAGGAAACGGATATATATTTGAAATTGAAAACGGGCGGACCGCCGGTTGACAGCACCCGGGCTAAAAAGATCAGCATCAGTAGGATTAAAAAATAGCGAAATTCCTTAAACCCGGAAGCAAGCGGTAGTCGGGCATAGAGAATTACAGCAAGCAATATGATAGTCAAAAACCCAAGCCCACCGAAATAGACATTTAATATAACAAGGCTGAGTAGGATAATAAACAATAATTTAAACCGGGCATCTGTCCTGTGCAGTATAGAATTCCCGGCAATGTAACTAAAGGATGTTAATCGAGCCATGATTCGGCCTCCAACCCCAGGCGGAAAGTGCAGGGTTTTCGCACACCAAAGGCTTCAACGTCACACATAATGTCGGCCGGCATACCATCTCTGACAATTTTGCCGCCGTGCATTAAAATCAGTCGATCCGCATGGGCAATGATTTTCTCAAGATCATGAGTTGTCACCAGAATCGTATGCCCTGATTGGTGTAAAGCCAGGATGTGGTTTAGTATCTGTTTGACGCCCGGGTAGTCCAAACTCGAAAAAGGCTCATCAAATACTATAACCCTGGGTTCCATGGCAAGAATACCCGCGATCGCCAGCCGGCGTTTTTCACCTCCTGAAAGCAAATGTGGTCGCTGATGGGCAAGCTCCGACAATCCGACAGCTCGCAATGCAATTTTCACTCTGCTTTGAATCTGACTGCGGTCCAGGCGCAAATTTTCCGGTCCGAAAGCCACGTCTTCGTATACGGTTTCACCGACAATCTGACTGTCGGCATCCTGAAACATCATCCCGACAAATTGCCGGGCCTGCAAAAGATCCTGCCCCACGCAGATGCCAGCCAATCGGACCGTTCCAGCAGTCGGCAAAAGAAGCCCGTTAAGATGCCTCAATAACGTGGTTTTTCCCGAACCATTGGGTCCGGCAATGACCACCAGCGATCCCTCCCGAATGTTCAGATTTATCCCTTCAATACCGTATTTGCCGTCGGCAAAGCGATGACTTATATTTTCGATTTCGATGATGTTCATGTCGGGTTGCGAATTTCGAGTTACGGGATGCGAGTTACGAATTGCGAGCTGCGTGCTGCGAGCCGCATGTCTTACCAATTCGAACATTAATCATTAGACCTAAAATTTATCTATTACCGGAACTCGAATGATCGGCCGCAATGCTTTTGCAATCCATGCCGCCGCCACTATCTTTATGCCATCGCCGATCAAAAAGGGGTACATTCCCACCGTCAGCGTTTTAGACCAGGTCATGCCTGTTAAAATTTTCAACCAGGCCACGCCGCAGGCATACAATACTATGGTTCCACAAATCATTGCCAGCACATCGTAGCCGATTCGGGCTGCTGCTTTTTCAGAAATGTAGCCAACGATAAAAACAGCCGGCAGATAACCGATCAGGTATCCGCCGGTGGGTCCCACGATGCGGCCGATTCCCCCCATCCCGCCGGCAAAAACCGGCAATCCGCAAGCCCCGGCCAGGAGATAAACCGCAACACTGGCAAGAGCCCACCGGCTTCCCAGCAAAAGACCCGCCAGAAAAACAAACATATTCTGCAAGACAATAGGTACCGGTCCGATTGGAATGGCAAGAAAGGCACCGGCCGCCATCAAGGCAGCCAGCAGCGAAGCAAATACGAGCATTCGAAGTTGATTGATATCTTTCATATTAAAAAACAATCTCCCTAAACTATTTTTATTGTGAACCGTCGGCAAGTCCTAAAACCAGGGCACCGTTTTCATCCACGTTCACCGCGAGCCCTTCCATGGTCGAAGTGACTTCAGGATAATACAGGATGTTGGCAGCATCGCCCTGATATTCCCACGGGAAAAGGATATCCGGTGAGCTATCAAAAAGGTATCCACCCGAAGTTGAAAGGATTTGACAGCCGAGATCCTGCAGCTTATGGATGGGCTTCCAGATGGAAACTCGTGAAATCCCCAGAGCTGCACTGAAATCTTCGCCGGATACGATTTCATTCTGTGACCGCAGCATTTTGAGGATCTGGGCCTTTATGAGTTCATTGTCCTGTTTCGTTAACCCAAAAAGCTTTGGAGGGTAACGAAATCTGCAAAAAAAGTCAAGTCATATTCTTCTTGCAAAAGCGACTATCAGTGGTCCTACTTGACACGGTTAGATTAATTCGATAGGGTTCGAATGTCTTTACTTTTTTTACATCATCCATCAGGGTAACGGACCCATGAAATCTGGTAAATGGAAACCATGGGCGCTGCTGGCGCCTTCCATGAGCGCAGTTTTTTTACTTCTGGTCATACCGGTTTGTTTTGTGGTTGTATACAGTTTCTGGCTGCGCGCCCCCAGCGGAGCGGACATCCCCGCCTTCCAGTTTGGCAATTACGCCAAGTTCTTCGAAGATTTCTTCTATCCCAAAATACTCATTCGGACGATCCGCATCTCTTTTGAGACTGTCATTCTCTGCGTTATCCTGGGCTATATTCCCGCCTATTATTTCTATCGCAGCGAAAGCCGCTTTAAACAGGCCTTTCTTCTGCTCATCATGCTGCCGTTTTGGGTCAGCTTCATCATTCGCACCATGAGCTGGATCAACATCATGGGCGATTCAGGACTGATCAACCACTTCCTGTTGAAGATCGGACTGATTCAAGCACCCATATCCATGCTCTACAATGAGTTCACGGTGCTCATGGGATTAATCATGTATCTGCTGCCGTTCATGGTCTTGAATATTTATGTCAGCCTGGAAGGCATCGACAAGAGTCTTCTCGAAGCCGCACGCTGTATGGGCTGCACCGAATGGCAGGCGTTTCGGGAGGTGACGCTCCCCTTGAGCCTTCCCGGTGTCAGCGCCGGCTGCCTGCTGGTCTTCGTGCTGACGGCCGGGACCTATCTGCCTCCCATGATACTGGGAGGTCCGGGCAACGACATGATCGCCAATCTCATTTTCAAGCGGATTATCGGCACGCTGGACTGGCCCTTCGGCTCGGCCATCAGCGTCATCCTGCTCTCCCTGTTGTTTGTGATCGTGTGGACCTACAACCGCTATCTGGGAATCAATCAGATCTTCAAAAGCCTTCAGGGAAATTAGACCATGAAACAATTCTCAGCGGGATGGACATTGATCAGAATTTACACGTTTCTCGTGTACGTATTCCTGTTCGCGCCCATCGTCGTGGTGATCGTACTGGCTTTCAACCCCAAACAATTCGGCATCTTTCCCATGGACGGTGTCAGTTTACGGTGGTTCATCAAACTGGCTCAAAATGAATCGATCATTGACGCTTTTAAAAACTCTCTCCTCCTGGGCTCGCTGACCGCTGTGCTATCCACCGGCATCGGTATTCTTGCCGCCCTGGCGTTCATTCGGTTTGAGTTTCCCGGGAAAAACACCCTCAACACCCTGCTGCTTTCACCGATCATGATCCCGGAGGTGGTCTTGGGCGTTGCGCTGTTGCTGTTTTTGCGATGGCTCCAGCAGCCCAAGAGTTTTGCCCTGCTGCTGATCGGACATGTCGTATTGACCCTGCCTTATGTGCTCTTGATCGTTCAGGCACGCCTGGTGGGCATTAAAAAAGAGTACGAAGAGGCGGCTAAATCCCTGGGCGCCAATGCATTTCAGACCTTTAGAGAGGTCACCTTCCCGCTATTGTTACCGGCCATATTGGCCGGCGCCCTTTTTTCCTTTACGATCTCTTTCGATGATATCACCGCGACGCTTTTCTGGGCCACGGCCCAGAACCAAACCGTTCCGGTCAAGATTTTCAGCATGCTGAGAAACTCCATCAGCCCTGAAATCAACGCCCTGGGCGCTGTCATGATCGTGCTGACCGTCGCCACCCCCCTCCTGGCGGGCTATCTGTCCCGCAAATTCTCAAAGGTAAAGGAGTAACCTGACAATCATTAACTGAAAGGAGAACCAATGACCAACGTAACGAAAGAAAAACTGGATCGGGTATACGAGGAGTATAAAAACGGCACAATCAGCCGGCGTCGCTTTATTAAGTACCTCGGCCTTGCCGGCGCCGCCATCGGGCTGGTCGGCTCACCCTTTGGAAATGCCGTGAAAGACGCCTGGGCGGCCAAGTCCATCCGTTTCGACGGATGGGGCGGCTCGGTTTCCGAGGCGTTCCGGGAACACGCTTTCAAGCCTTTTACCAAAGCCACGGGCATCGAGGTCATCGATGGCGAATTCGGTGACATGAACTCCTACCTGACGCGGGTCAAAGCATCCTATCCTCCGGGTGGGGAGTTTAACATCGCCCATCTCAGCGCTGTTTTCGACTATGCCCGCTATGCGGAATTGGGATTTGCTTCTGTACTGGATGAATCAAAAATTCCCAACCTCAAAAACGTCATGGCCTCAATGATCAAACCCCTACGGGAGATCACCAAGGGCACCCTTTCGGCCGTCCCCTACGATCTGGGACAGACCGGTATCGCTTACAACACCAAGTATATCAGCAAGGAGAAAGCCGAAAAGCTCGGCGCGTCCCTGCTGTGGGACAAAGGCTTGAAAGGCAAACTGGGCAGCTGGGGCGGCGACTTCAGGACCAACATGTGGTATGCGGCACTGCACACCGGCCAGAGCCCCAACAATATGACCGACCTGAAGGCCATATGGGCGGCGTTGCGTGAACAGCGCGGCCTGATGAAAAAATATTGGAGCTCCGGTGCCGAGTTGATGAGCCTGCTGGCCAATGGGGAGATCTATGCCACGGTGGCCTGGTCCGGGCGGGTGGCCGCGCTTCAGCAGGAAGGCAACCCCATCGGTTACCTCTCCCCCGAGGGCACCTACTCCTGGATGGAATATCTCTTCGTGCTGAAAGGCACCGATCTGGAGATCGCCCAGAAGCTGCTCAATTTCATGCTGGAGCCGGCCGCGGCCATCGCCGTGGCCGAGGGGCAGAATTATCCGCCCAGCCTGGATCCCTCCAAAGTGAAATTGACCGAGAAAATCATGAAGATGCCGGCCTTTGACGCCACCGGCAAACTGGACGGGTACCTGTTTGCCAATCCGTCCTACTGGAATGCCAACCAGTTGGAATGGACGGAAAAATGGGATAGGATCAAGGCCGGCAGCTAGTGTCGATCCATAAAAGGCATCTTGCGGCCCCGGCCGGCGTTCTCGCGATGTTGAAATCCTCGACGTAGCGTTGCTACGCCTCCGGTTTCAACATTGCTGCGGCCTTGGCCTGACCCACAATCTACCATTTATGAATCGACACTGGTAGATTGTCTTTGCAATGATGCTAACCATGTAAAGCAACCGCCGGGGTCGGACTCCCTTGAGCGGGAGCAGTCCGATCCCGGCATCAGACAAACGAGAATAGGGAGACAGGCAATTGGCCACCGACAAGAAACAGCCCATTGTGCAGTTCAAAGGCATTTTAAAACGGTTCGGCAACGTTGTCGCCGTTGAGAAAATGGATTTTGACATTGAAGAGGGGAGTCTGGTGACGCTGCTGGGCCCTTCCGGATGTGGCAAGACCACTTTGCTGCGCATGGTGGCCGGACTGGAGGAGCCCACCGAAGGCGATATTTTCATCAAGGGGGTCCGGATCAACGACACCCCGATCCACAAACGAAACCTGGGAATGATTTTTCAGAACTACGCCCTGTTTCCCCACAAATCCATCTTTGACAACGTGGCCTTCGGCTTGAAGTACAGGGATGTGCCAAAAGAGGAGATCAAGAAAAAGGTGACGCGGGCCCTGGAGATGGTTCGCCTGCCCGGCGTTGAGAACCGCATGCCAAACCAGCTTTCCGGCGGCCAGCAGCAGCGCATCGCCATGGCACGGGCCATTGTAATCGAGCCGGACGTGCTGCTGATGGACGAGCCCCTTTCCGCCCTGGATGAAAACCTGAGGGAGGAGATGCGGCGGGAAGTGGACAACCTCCAGCATATGCTCGGCGTCACCACCATCTTTGTTACCCATGACCAGCGTGAAGCATTGAGCATGTCGGACAAGATCCTCGTCATGAAAGATGGCCGCAAGCAGCAGGAAGGCGGCCCTGAGTCTGTCTACAATGAACCGGCCAACCATTTTGTGGCCGATTTTCTGGGACACTCCAATTTTATTCAGGGCGAAGTCGTCGATGTCGACGACCATCGCGTAAACGTCAAAATTGAGACCGGCGATGTCCTCTTTGCTGAAAATAAAGGCGGATTCTCGAAAAGTGACCAGGTGGAAATGATCGTCCGCGCCCAGCGGTTCGATGCCTTTCCCAAGGATGAATTCAAACCGGTGGAGGGGATGAACCACTTCCAGGGCCGCGTCAAAGATCGCAGTTACATGGGTGGAGAGGTCAGTTACTTTATCGAACTGGATGCCGACCGTGAAATTCATGTCATCAGTATGATGAGAACACGGATCTACGAAATCGGCGAGGAGGTCAGCGTGCAGGTATCGCCGCACCACTGCCATTTGATTCCCATGGAATGAGTTGGCTGACCGTTTTTGCCGCTATCCTTTCGACCTGAAACCTGAAAGCAGACGCTGTCGTTTTCAGGTTTTATTTTTTTCTGCGGTTTGTGTTTAAAATACGATGAAATAACAAATAAGGTCTAATCTTCCCCAAGCAGATAGTTAATCGCACACTCCAGCAGCGCCGGGGTTCTCTCGTACAGGTCTATTTTATACACCCTTTCGGTAAACTTATGATGATCCTTGCCCCAGGGTCCGATGTTGATCACCGGCAGGGACAGCTCCTGCATTTCAGCAAAGGGGATGTCGTATGATTTCTGCCACAAGGGCATATTGGGTCCGATATAGGGAATGACATTCTCACCATTTTGCAGGGCCGCGTAACTGCAGTCGGTCAATCCCATCATATAATTTGTAATCGAATATGATTCCTGCCACTGGTTTGCGGCAAACCGGATGAGATGGCCGGTCAGGTTTTGAACGGATACGGCCAGGCTTTGAAAATCATCATTGTGAATCGGCGGGTAATACGGCGGACAAAGCGCAATTACCACGATGGGTGATAAGTCCTTAACATGGTCCAGGGTCATCTCTATCAGTTGAAACGTGGCCTCCGGCATATTCAACCGCTGCTGCTCGATGCCGGCTACAATTGACGCCAGAAACCGATCGTATGCCTCCTGGAACGCGGGGCCGGAATCATCCAGGGCCTGCCGGTACAGCTCGGAGAAGGTCTTGACGTTCACCGTCCAGAGCGGACCGGGCTCCGCCATATTTTTTTTGCGGCTGAATGCTGCATGACTTTGCTGAATTTTTTTTATCACGCGCTCAAATGCCGTTTCACATGATGTTTGCAGCATTTGCAGCAATTCAACCGGTGACCTTTTTAAATGAATCAGGCTTAGATAACCGCCGGCCGAGGCAGGAATGGAGGCATCATAGACTTCCTTGCGGTCTCGCAGGTAACTCCAGGACGGCGGCGGCGGGACTTCCCCCCGCGCCGGATCGGCATAGTCGGTGTTCAGTTCGGTTTGCAGAACGATCTCGCATAATAACAGGACCGGATTAAAGCCCTGGTAGATATGACCGATATGGGTTTTTTTGCCCCGGACATAGATCAGCGGAAGTAATTTACCGGCCGAACCGACATGAAACGTACCGGTCTTATCCTGCGCCTTGGCATGGGGTTCGGAATTGATCAGGATTTTGTAGTTCAGCTTAAATTTGGTTTTAAGACTGCTCAGCAAACGCAAACTGCCGCGCATTCCCACCGACAAAGATTCTTCATCCGGAACCGACAGCAGCAGAATATTGCCCGTGAACTCCGGCCGATCGGCATATTCTTCCAGCAACGCAAACTGGATGGCGGCTCCGCCTTTCATATCACCGGTTCCCCGGCCGAAAAGCCACTGCCCGCTTGCCAGATCCCGGCGCACGTCTGGTGAGAGCGCGACGTCGTTCAGCGCAGTTTCCAGCTTTGAAGGATCATAGGCCCATTTCGCCAGACTGCCGTAGTCAAAGGCATCCACCACATCGTGATGGTGCATCAGAATTACGGTTTGATCGCCCTGCCCTTTTACCAGCCCCCAGACCACGCGACGTTTCAGGGGATCTTCGGGCAATGGATGCTGACCGAAATAATCCGGGTGGTTCTGGAAATATTCGTGTTCAGCCAGCCAGGCATGCAAATAATTTTCAACATCTTTTTCCTGGCGGGTGCCGGTGTCACTTTGAATCCGCACCAGATCCAGCGTCAGCTTTTTTATCCGTTCTGATCTCGCATCTGCCATCTTATCTCCTGTTTATTTTTGATACTATTTAATAAATCATCACAAGTCGTTGCAACCCCTATAGTTCTCCTAATCAAAACTCGGTGCTCTTTGAGGTCGCTGTCAGAGATAATTAATTTTTTTTAGTCTCTCGCCCACTCCGTTCGAACTCGCAGAGATCGCAGAGTTTTTTTCTTTTGGATTTCCATTGCGAGGACGAAAAATAGAAACCCTAAAGCCCTGTGGGCAACACATTTTTTAATGGGTCAATAAATTTATTGTTAGGCACTCTAAATTGCAAATGTAATAAAACCGGCCCCCAGGAGGCCGGTTTTGTATCGTCCCCAAAATGTATCGGTCGATCAACTTAAATATGGTTTGGGGTGATTTGCCTTCCCAAACGCTTCGAATAGGTGTAATTGGCATCCAGGCTGACGAAGAAGTTTTTGTATCCTCCCGCCAGTGTTATACCGCCGCCGTAGGTGGTTCCGTTATAATCGATGTTCAACTTATGGGTTTGCGCATCTGTGATCGGTATATTTCCGATAATCGGAAGATCGACTGAAATCGCCGGAACATTGACATCGAGTTCGGCTTCACCATTAATATAGCCGAATACTCCGTAAGCATTAAAAAAGGGCAACAGCCACATGTCCAACCGGGCCGTATTTGCTCTATCATGGGCCCGGGTGTTGCTGAACGTCACACCGCTGACTTCAAAGTTTGAGGCCGAGGTACCGATTTTTAAATTTCTAACATCAATCCCCTGATCCATTAACACCAGGTTGGCCCCGACTCCGAAAGGCAGCGGCAAATCAAAACCCATTTGACGAACCTGCTCACCCCAGATGGGCAGGTGTCGGGTGATGGGTTCCACTGTTTCAGGTTTTTCTTCCGGCTCCTGATCTCCAGCCGAAGCATCCTGTTCCAGCGCCGGGTATTCCGATTGGGCCGGCAGTTGCGCTGAAAGGCGATAATCGATCATCAAGGGCCGATCAGCGGGGTTTAGGGTGAGTGTTTGCATCAAAGGATGATAGATGAGATGTTCACCTTTGCCGGCTCCCGATTCTGAATACCCCGGGGTTGTAATTAAACCGATCAGAAGAAAAAATATCAGGAAGAAAGTAATGGCTGCTAAACATTGACTCAGAAAATATACAACGATTCGGACTCGAACCATATTAACCACAGCAAAGCCTCGATCAACGGTATTTGGCACACTAATATTAATTGACTTATAGAAAACTGAAGTGCCAAATTCAATAGAAAAAGCTTTTTCCCTGAAACAATAGAAAAAACATTAGATAAATCAACAAACCCAGTCTTTCACGTAACCAAAGCGCTCGTTGGAGTTGCCGACCCGAAAGTAGTTTGCCCAACCCTTGTATCGGGTTGGTTAAATAACCCGATCCACGGGTTGGGATTGATAACGACCGAACACCTCCTTGAGATCTCGCAGCAAAGCGGTCCGTGCCTTCATCCGAGGTGTAACCCTAACTTTGCGCTCAATAGTTCGTATGATGATATGTTGTAGTGCGCCAGGCGCATCTATGCGGGCTTTACATGGCATACAGGTCAAACATCACATATATTTTTATATATAAATATATAACGGACGTCCCTCTTTTTCCTTTTGCCGAAGTTGTTTGCAAAGATCCGTGTCAATACGGTGAAGAATACGAAAAAGACTGACTTTTTCAAGAAGTTCTGATAACATCGCTCCTGCCCTTTCTGGCTTATTCTTTGGGCAGGAGTCCCTTCATCGCTCTTGCAGGCTATGTGAGGGGACTCCATTCCTTATCCTCACATAGCTTGCATAATTTATTTTATTTTTCCATCAATTATTTTGAACCATCTCACCAACTCCAAAAAAATTTCTAAGCCGCCTGTACGGCGGTGAACCAAGATATGCCGAGATAGTAAAAAGTCATTTTTTTCTAAGCCGCCTGTACGGCGGTGAACGGATGACGCTTGCGACAGCCTCTATATATTGCTTTCTAAGCCGCCTGTACGGCGGTGAACATTTGCTACTATGTCGATGTGCCGCCCCATGATTTCTAAGCCGCCTGTACGGCGGTGAACCCCTTGATGGCCTTGACACCCGTGTCGATGTCTTTCTAAGCCGCCTGTACGGCGGTGAACCCACCATGAGAAACTATCAAAATTTCTTCTATTTTCTAAGCCGCCTGTACGGCGGTGAACCAGTTTCGGTGAACGGTGCAGTTTCGGTGAACTTTCTAAGCCGCCTGTACGGCGGTGAACTTCCATCCAGACCCGAAGAAGTTTAAAGAATGTTTCTAAGCCGCCTGTACGGCGGTGAACTATGAGGGTAACACTACAAACCAAACAAAGGATTTCTAAGCCGCCTGTACGGCGGTGAACTATGAGGGTAACACTACAAACCAAACAAAGGATTTCTAAGCCGCCTGTACGGCGGTGAACATCCTTTTACCTTTGCCCTCGGCGATATTAGCTTTCTAAGCCGCCTGTACGGCGGTGAACAAACTGAGCATCTTTCTCCACGCAGAACCTAATTTCTAAGCCGCCTGTACGGCGGTGAACGATTATCCTTAATGTCAATAGTTACTTAGATATTTCTAAGCCGCCTGTACGGCGGTGAACCCTACAGAAAACCGGCGCCGGACGACGAAATCTTTCTAAGCCGCCTGTACGGCGGTGAACCGTCACCGATCCAATGTGGATTAAAGCTTTTTTTTCTAAGCCGCCTGTACGGCGGTGAACTTTTTGTTGGCTATAAGCATAGTTTACCTCCATTTCTAAGCCGCCTGTACGGCGGTGAACAGTTACTTAGCCAGGTGCAATGATTTTATTGCTTTCTAAGCCGCCTGTACGGCGGTGAACATTTGCTACTATGTCGATGTGCCGCCCCATGATTTCTAAGCCGCCTGTACGGCGGTGAACCCCTTGATGGCCTTGACACCCGTGTCGATGTCTTTCTAAGCCGCCTGTACGGCGGTGAACGCCTCGACGCTGTGTTTGTAATTGTCCCAGAATTTCTAAGCCGCCTGTACGGCGGTGAACTAGATCCCATGAGTTTTCCAACATACGGATGCTTTCTAAGCCGCCTGTACGGCGGTGAACCTATGTTAACGTCTGCTCCGCTTTTTTTAGTATTTCTAAGCCGCCTGTACGGCGGTGAACCCCGCTATGGCCCACAATTATGGTTGCCTGCATTTCTAAGCCGCCTGTACGGCGGTGAACAAGTGGGAAAAATTCAAGCAGATACTCGGCCATTTCTAAGCCGCCTGTACGGCGGTGAACCTTTTCTAATTTGCCCCAGTCCATATCATGCATTTCTAAGCCGCCTGTACGGCGGTGAACAATGGACTGAGTTTCCTGTCTGTCCTCATTGCTTTCTAAGCCGCCTGTACGGCGGTGAACGGGTTTACGCTCCCTAGCCTCAAATGATGAAATTTCTAGGCCGCCTGTACGGCGGTGAACAATTGGCGGACCGTGACTTCAACCCTAAGGATTTTCTAAGCCGCCTGTACGGCGGTGAACTTCCTGCGGGCCAACAACACGCCGCGGGTCCTTTTCTAAGCCGCCTGTACGGCGGTGAACGTCGGGGCAACCAATCCCGATGATAATTCGTGTTTCTAAGCCGCCTGTACGGCGGTGAACGACACATCAGCGGTCAATCAATTCTTCCACCTTTTCTAAGCCGCCTGTACGGCGGTGAACCAAATGTGTTGACAAACTTTGCGCATCCTCGTTTTCTAAGCCGCCTGTACGGCGGTGAACCTACAGTCACACCGGACGGTTTTGTTTCGGGTTTTCTAAGCCGCCTGTACGGCGGTGAACGTCCAATGATAGATACAAAAACAGCATTAGATTTTCTAAGCCGCCTGTACGGCGGTGAACTGAGAGATTATGGCATAGCAATTCAGAACCTGTTTCTAAGCCGCCTGTACGGCGGTGAACGACAATATCGGCACCGTCATTTTTTGCCCAAATTTCTAAGCCGCCTGTACGGCGGTGAACGAATTATCGATGGCGATTACTAAACTCGAAGATTTCTAAGCCGCCTGTACGGCGGTGAACCACCAGCGGCACAGCAGGAATTGTCGTTGCGCTTTCTAAGCCGCCTGTACGGCGGTGAACTGCAGTGTGGGGCGCAGCAGATTAGCGAGAACTTTCTAAGCCGCCTGTACGGCGGTGAACTATAAAACCTTGCTTGATCTATCACATAAAAATTTCTAAGCCGCCTGTACGGCGGTGAACTAACAGGCCTCGCTGATGTTTTCATCCATCAATTTCTAAGCCGCCTGTACGGCGGTGAACTACGTTCCACCCCTGATCAACACGGTATCACCTTTCTAAGCCGCCTGTACGGCGGTGAACACGCCGAGCACGACATCGTCTACTACAACTCGTTTCTAAGCCGCCTGTACGGCGGTGAACGCCACTTTGTTGCTGGCTCAATTCTCCTGGGCTTTCTAAGCCGCCTGTACGGCGGTGAACGTCCGACAAGAGACATGAGGCTATCTTTATTGTTTCTAAGCCGCCTGTACGGCGGTGAACGAGGCGCCGTCGTCGGGGGCGCCGTCGTCGGGGTTTCTAAGCCGCCTGTACGGCGGTGAACCTGAACAGTCTGACCATCCCGCTTTTTTTGAATTTCTAAGCCGCCTGTACGGCGGTGAACCCAGCCGGCCGGTGCCCTGGGGTGAAACTTTCATTTCTAAGCCGCCTGTACGGCGGTGAACTATTGTTGATTACAGTGGTTTGTGTGTGTGAATTTCTAAGCCGCCTGTACGGCGGTGAACTTCAATGAGTTGCAATTGATAGGCTTGTAGTTTTTCTAAGCCGCCTGTACGGCGGTGAACTAACGTGAATGTGGCCGTCACTGCTTCTATATTTTCTAAGCCGCCTGTACGGCGGTGAACGGCGAGAGGCCGGATTCGAACCGGCAATGTGGTTTCTAAGCCGCCTGTACGGCGGTGAACGGGTAGGATAAAACATTAATCGGTGTCATATTTTTCTAAGCCGCCTGTACGGCGGTGAACCTCAATGTAATCAGCGTATTCTGATGGCAATTTTTCTAAGCCGCCTGTACGGCGGTGAACTCCTCAAATACCCCGGCAGGATATTTAAGCACTTTCTAAGCCGCCTGTACGGCGGTGAACGATATCCCAGCATTTTGATATCACGAATCTTGTTTCTAAGCCGCCTGTACGGCGGTGAACCTTTATTCCCCAAGATAGAGGCTTCAATCATCTTTCTAAGCCGCCTGTACGGCGGTGAACTTTATCCTACCCCTGATTATATCAAAATCAGGTTTCTAAGCCGCCTGTACGGCGGTGAACTGGGCCGCAAGGAAAAGCCGACCGACGAGGAATTTCTAAGCCGCCTGTACGGCGGTGAACGACAATGAAATCATCCTGCCGCCCACTCCGGATTTCTAAGCCGCCTGTACGGCGGTGAACTCATAGCTCGATCCGGCCACCTTGACATTGACTTTCTAAGCCGCCTGTACGGCGGTGAACAAGGATATCGCTCTTGAACCAGGATATTATAATTTCTAAGCCGCCTGTACGGCGGTGAACGCTTGCGCCAAATGGTAACGAGCCAATTTCCATTTCTAAGCCGCCTGTACGGCGGTGAACATCATTTTTGCCGCAACCCATCATTATATATATTTCTAAGCCGCCTGTACGGCGGTGAACTCTGCCCAGCGCTGCCTGCCGATCCCGCTGACGTTTCTAAGCCGCCTGTACGGCGGTGAACGTTTCCCGGTGCGCCGACACAATACAGATTAGTTTCTAAGCCGCCTGTACGGCGGTGAACCGGATTTGCTCCAGGTCGATCTGGATGGTAAATTTCTAAGCCGCCTGTACGGCGGTGAACTATGACAAAAATCACTCCGCCGAGCGCAATGATTTCTAAGCCGCCTGTACGGCGGTGAACTTGTTGTCGATGTTTATAACTATAATTCTCTGTTTCTAAGCCGCCTGTACGGCGGTGAACAAAATTTCAGCGCCAATTCCAAAAAACACCTGTTTCTAAGCCGCCTGTACGGCGGTGAACGCGCCGTAGGTCTTGCCGCCCTCCATGGTGATTTTCTAAGCCGCCTGTACGGCGGTGAACACGGATCCCAGGGTGACGGTGGACTGCTCGCCTTTCTAAGCCGCCTGTACGGCGGTGAACACCCATGACGTCATGCTGGCCGGCCTGGGCCATTTCTAAGCCGCCTGTACGGCGGTGAACATGCTGGCCGGCCTGGGCCAGGCCCGCATCAATTTCTAAGCCGCCTGTACGGCGGTGAACACGATCTGGCGGTTGGCCCCCGAACCGTAATCTTTCTAAGCCGCCTGTACGGCGGTGAACGGAGGCGCCGTCGTCGGGGCCTCGGTCGTCGGTTTCTAAGCCGCCTGTACGGCGGTGAACTGGCCCCCGAACCGTAACCGGTGAACGCTGCCTTTCTAAGCCGCCTGTACGGCGGTGAACCCGAGATCAGCGTGGACGTGGGCAGCCCCAACTTTCTAAGCCGCCTGTACGGCGGTGAACTGTAATCGCGCTGGACACCGATGCGGATCTTTTTTCTAAGCCGCCTGTACGGCGGTGAACGACAGGTCGCGGCCGTAATCGATGCCCTTGATTTTCTAAGCCGCCTGTACGGCGGTGAACGTAAAAATCCGGCGCGTCGAATTCACCTCGCATTTCTAAGCCGCCTGTACGGCGGTGAACAGCATGATTTTAATTGGTGGCGCGATCTTACTTTTCTAAGCCGCCTGTACGGCGGTGAACATACAGCTGGATGGCGCCGCCCTCGGAGGGGTTTTCTAAGCCGCCTGTACGGCGGTGAACGCGAAATTAGAATAATAGTAGAACCCCTCGGATTTCTAAGCCGCCTGTACGGCGGTGAACTCAAACGGCACAATCCACAGGGGGTTTTAACTTTTCTAAGCCGCCTGTACGGCGGTGAACAAACCTTTATTAACTCAGCTAAATCATTCATTGTTTCTAAGCCGCCTGTACGGCGGTGAACGAATTCAACCTGTTACAAGATCTGACTGATGCTTTCTAAGCCGCCTGTACGGCGGTGAACCGAGTTTGCGAAGTCGTTTACGGATGTCGTTATTTCTAAGCCGCCTGTACGGCGGTGAACTACTGTTTCCATCTCTCAGTTCCTTTCTTTTATTTCTAAGCCGCCTGTACGGCGGTGAACCATAATAAAGCACAGGCCCTTCAAAATTGTGATTTCTAAGCCGCCTGTACGGCGGTGAACGTGATGGCCAGCATGGCGGTGTCGTTGCGGTTTTTCTAAGCCGCCTGTACGGCGGTGAACCCATAGTTTTTCCGCATCTCCTCCCAGATGATTTTCTAAGCCGCCTGTACGGCGGTGAACCTCATATCCCAGGAGCCAGGATTTCACCCCGATTTCTAAGCCGCCTGTACGGCGGTGAACCAGAGAATTAACCGCGGCCCCCGCTGAATAGCTTTCTAAGCCGCCTGTACGGCGGTGAACTAGCGGCGGCCGGCGGCGGGTGCACCAGTTGATTTCTAAGCCGCCTGTACGGCGGTGAACCGCGAGCAGATCGCGCGTTTGCAGCGCGAGCTTTTCTAAGCCGCCTGTACGGCGGTGAACCTAAAATCAATCCGCCCGGTTAAAACCCCTGTTTTCTAAGCCGCCTGTACGGCGGTGAACGCATGGCGGCATTCGGAGGATTTTATTCAAGATTTCTAAGCCGCCTGTACGGCGGTGAACTCGACGATGCACTGCGGATTTTCACGAATATATTTCTAAGCCGCCTGTACGGCGGTGAACGTCAGGGCACGCCATATGTAATGCCTATGTGTTTTCTAAGCCGCCTGTACGGCGGTGAACGTACCAAGTATGTTACCGGCATTATCTAAACTTTTCTAAGCCGCCTGTACGGCGGTGAACTCAGACTCTTTTTTATCGGCCTATTTTTTGGATTTCTAAGCCGCCTGTACGGCGGTGAACATATGTAATACCTATGTGTGGCACTCCCGTAATTTCTAAGCCGCCTGTACGGCGGTGAACTGTTGACAGTATCATCGGACGGTTTATAATATTTTCTAAGCCGCCTGTACGGCGGTGAACCGCTGATTCGAACTAGTATTTCCTACCAATCTTTTCTAAGCCGCCTGTACGGCGGTGAACAAAATTAAGAATCACAGCAGAAAACGCTCTAATTTCTAAGCCGCCTGTACGGCGGTGAACTTCATTTTCCAAGGCATCATATAAGTTTGACATTTCTAAGCCGCCTGTACGGCGGTGAACCAAGTTCTAACTTCTTTAAAAGCTTATCGGCATTTCTAAGCCGCCTGTACGGCGGTGAACGGTATGACGAAATTCAGGAGTGGTGTCCCAAGTTTCTAAGCCGCCTGTACGGCGGTGAACGTACTGGTAGAGCACGGTCGCCCCGACCTTCATTTCTAAGCCGCCTGTACGGCGGTGAACATAATACTTCACCCCCTCCCGTAACATATATTTTTCTAAGCCGCCTGTACGGCGGTGAACGGTTAAGCGATCTAAGAGTAGTTAGGGTACAATTTCTAAGCCGCCTGTACGGCGGTGAACTCTCATGTTAATTTTTGGCATGATTTTTGACGTTTCTAAGCCGCCTGTACGGCGGTGAACGTATTTCTTTTAAACTTGGCAAAAATCCGATTTTTCTAAGCCGCCTGTACGGCGGTGAACTAGCTTTATTAGCTGTGAGGTGCTTATAAAATTTTCTAAGCCGCCTGTACGGCGGTGAACAAAATTAAGAATCACAGCAGAAAACGCTCTAATTTCTAAGCCGCCTGTACGGCGGTGAACATATGCTGTAGACACAGAAAATCCGCTATTGTTTTCTAAGCCGCCTGTACGGCGGTGAACAATATCAGATAAACTTTTTGAAAATGCTTTAATTTCTAAGCCGCCTGTACGGCGGTGAACATTTGTTTTCACCTAATTTAGCAGCAGATAAGTTTCTAAGCCGCCTGTACGGCGGTGAACGAGTGCATATTTAGACCAATGCCACCGCTGCTTTTCTAAGCCGCCTGTACGGCGGTGAACTGCAACATTACAATAAAAAAATTAGCTGCAACAAGTAGTTAATTGAAATTGACCCCAGAAACCAAAAAATATGGTCGGGTTACAACTTGTTGATATTAATACAGAATTCATTAGAGTGTTTTTTTTGGTTAAAACAACGGTACTGTGGTTGTATTGCTCAGCCCATAACATGAATACAAACCTGTTTGCGGATGCTCCATTACCTGCTTTTCAATAAACAGTCGGAAACGCTGACCGTTTGTTTGACTGGTCATATTGATATAGGGCAAGTTGCTGCGCTGCTCTTCGAAATTTTCAAGGTGTGACAGGGCTTGTTGTAAAGTTTCTCCTTTACGTTTTACTCGCCGTCTAGCCAGTTTTCCCTTGTTGCCTTTAAGCTTCATATGCTTGAAACAGGCATGCCCAGCTAATTTTTCAGGCACAGGTTTGATGTGGTTTAAATGCACGTAATCGCTGAGCCGGTTGAGCCATTTTTCACATTGCATTTGTTCCAGCGATTTCCCGTCTTCTGCAAACAAGCGCAGTTTTGTGCCGAGAGTGTATTTATCGGCATTATATTCTGGGAACGCCACACCAATGGCGGATGCGTCGCCAGCTGTTTTGTGTTCCGCCAACGCAATATGAATCTGCTGATAAAGCTTTTGCCAGACAAAATAAAAGTTTATATCCGCATTAGGCAATAAGGTAATTTCTTGATAGTAGTTCATATCCTCTCCTTATTTGTCACTTTCACCGAAGACACCACCACGAACCAGAATCGCCATAACATAGTGTTCATCCTCAATTCGTTCCAGTTTTTCTCCCCGTGCAAATTTATCAAAGAAAGTATAAAAATCCTGTTCTTCTTTTGGAGTGCGATAGGCTTTACCTAGATTTGTAACTGCACCATAAGGTTCAATAGCGATAGGGCCGACTGATGTTTCTGGGTCACCAAAATCTGGGTACCAGGTATCAATGGTACGCAATGCGTTGCCGATTTTTTGCGAGTGCAGGGCCGCAATGCCATCCACTGAATATAGGATCTTGCTTTTTTTTCCTCTTCCCTTGTCTAATACAAGTTCTTCACTTGGGTATACTTCCTGTGCCTTTCCTATTTTGGCAAAACAAGTGATTTCTAGCATCAGAAAATCGTTTTCACTCGATAATGCAGAGGCGATACGCTTCGCTAATGAATTAACCTGCTCATCATCAAAATCAAAATTCCTTGTGTCAAAATTGTGTGCATCGAATAGCCAAGACTGCTCTGAGTTTTTATTTAAGGCATTTACCTGCACCTCGATATTTTCAGCTCCAACCCGGTTGCGCCACAAAAATCTGGCATTGGCAATATTCATCGCGTATCGTTTTGCCAATTCCCTAAATCCTTTTCGAGTAATATAGTCACTGGCTGCTACCTTATAACTTTGGTTAAATGCAGCGTTATTACAGGCGGATGGGCGTTCAACTCCTCCCAAAATTTTTAGGGTAAAATAAAGTTTCAGGGTATCTTGTTCAGTACCTAAAGCGCTTACGTCAACTGTTTGTAAATTAGGCTTTTCAACTTCGGCATTCAGTTTGGCCGGGTCATTTTGTATTGCCGGTTTTAAACGATTTGAAATAGTACCCCTAACAGATTTTTCTTGTAATTTTAATGGCGTTTCCTTCTCGCGATTTTCCCATGTAGTGCCATACATCCGCCCGTCAGAGGGAACTAATTTCTTTTCAAAAGCCAGCACTGATGCAATATTTTCTTTTTTTGCCATGATTTTTCCTCCCATTAATACCTATTCTGTTAACTCGTTTCGGCTTTTTTGTTGACATAAGTACAGATTTTTTTCCAAATCCGTGTGATAGGACCAAAGGATTTCATTCAAAGAGTGAATACGATGCGGCATACGAAATTCACCCAGAGTTACTACGCTTTCCGCAAAACGGTGGGGTGTATCCGGGTCACGCTGGTTTTTTGCTGGCCCTAATTCGGAAATACCGTGGAAACCTGTAGCGATTGGCACTATCCATCCCGAGGTTTTACGGTGGCTTGTCCAAGTTACATTCCCAGCATAGTCTCTCTCACATCTGTTTTGAATAGCCAGATAATCGATCAAGGCATCAAGCGCATCCTGCCCTTGCTGCATGGCATCTATCATCAATTCACGGCGTTCAATTATGGCGTAGCCAGGCATTAATTTACGGGTCAAGGCGCGCAGTTCGTTATCGTTACCCTCCTCTATTCTGTAAAGTCTCGGTTCCTGGAAAGATAAAATATCACCTCCGGCTATTTTAATGGAGGCATTGAGATGATGGGCGACCTGCTCTATTAGTCCCTTTTCATCATCTTTATTGATGCCGCTATATTCAATCAGCAGAGAAACATCCAAATGACATCGTGCTTCTTCTATAAATGCCGGCCGTTCAAACTGCTCCCAAGGTTCTCCTTTTTTTCTCTTCTTCTTTTCAACTAATGGGTTCCCAGTTCCAATAATTGAAAAAATAAAGTCATCTGGACCTTTGTAGGTATGCAAATCCAAGCTGTGAGAAATAACCGCTCCCCTGCTAAACAATACTCCTTTTAAAAAGCTGCCGTTAACTTTACGCTGTATGGCATGAACAGCGCCCAACCAGGCGGTCATCGCGGGAAAGCCTATGGTAAAAGGGCTGGATAAGGCATTAGCATTATGGACTTTGATATGCGGCAAAAGTAAAATACGTCTTATTTCACCAATCATCGTAGCGCCTCCCTGTTTTGAGTTACAATCTCATGGATATGCAACCGTTCCGAGTCCCCCAATTTATATGCCTGTTTTCCCAATAATTTTTCATAGGTTCGGATGATCCAATTGCTAATCTCCTTACATAACTTATCTATCCAATCATTTTTTTCTGCACGGGTTTGTTGGAACTCCTCACAAAGCCAAGTCTTTTGGTGGGGTTTTAACTGTGAATGCTCCGACCGATATTGTTCTTTTGAAACAGCCCGGACTGCCCACATTTTGGTAATAATTCGATCCATTAAATCTTGCAGACGATAGTCACGCCCCTCGCGGATGCGTATATTGCTGTAATCTGTTTTGAACAACTTATGGAGGGCATCAAAGATTTCTCGATATTCGTAAAAGCTGAAAGACTCACTGAAAAAGTTTTTTTTCGGGAATCGAATGTCGCGTTTTTGTAAAGTTGGTGGCGCTGAGAAAAGTAAATTAGCTTTGCCGCCATTTTGGTTATTTATTACACTGATATTCTGCGGCTTTGTGCCGCCATAACCAATGGTAGTCAAGTTGTATAGCTCTACAAAACTTCGTTCACTGAAAATATTGTTGCGTTTCAGTTCCTTTAATTCTTTGGATTCATCAGAGAAGCGCATGATATCAAACCGCTTTCTTAACTCATAAACCATACCCGAATTGCTAAGTAATGAGAGTTGATGATAATCATCAATCACCGGGAAATAGACCTGTTTGATCTTGGAACTCGTTATGGCGGCATTGCAGGCATCCGAATCTATCATTGCCAAGAATCCACTTTTAAGCTTTTCGTAGCTTTCAGAGTGAATCGATAATAGATCAATTGCCAACTCTGAATCTTCTTGAATATGCTCAATAAGCTTTTTGGAATCTTCCATTTTAAGTGTTAAAAACTTATAAACATCCAACACCGCCGCATTGCCTAAAGCATCAGTTTCAACAACGACATTTCCACTCCGCAAGAACCCGTCTGCACTTCTGCCAGCATCAGCAATTACTGGTGTTGCATAGCCGTTTTTGTTTTTGCGCGCACTGGGATGGCTGAATGTACAAGGGTGCGTAGCCAGTGACATTTGTCCTGCGCGTCTTGCGGCATTGGGCAACCAAGCCTCTCGTGAAAACATCTGCATACATTCTAATTGCTTTTCTCGAACTTCAGATTCTTTCATAGAAGCTTTGATATTCTTTTTAAGCCAAGCTTCCTTTCTTTCTGTAAAAAAAACATCTAGTGCAGGGTCTACCATAGTCACCTCCTTTTACACTTTTACCAGACCAAACTGATCTGAATATTCATATTCCTGATGCTCACGATGTACAAAACTCAACTCTCCATAGCGAAGCGAAATCAATTTTTTGCTGCAATCCTGTTGCTCCGCATACTGTTCAAGTAATTTTCCATAGTCACGCTTCAGCCAGAGTCGCTTTTCATGGCTTTTCCTAATACCCCGTTGGTGTATTTGCAGAATATTTTCCCGGTCGATAGGGTGGCCTTGCTCATCCTTTTCAATAAATAGGCTGCGCTCTTCATCCTGATCATACATCAAAAACACATTTGTGGTTGGTTCGCTTTTACGAAATGGGTTAAGAGCTTGCGGCAATGCTGTTAAGTGCCAGTTTTCAGCAATATAGCCTTGCAGTTTTTCCGGCCCCACACCCGTATAGTTGGCAAGCTGTATTTGAGTGACATGGTGTTCCAGATCGGCTAGTGCATTTCGATAATTCAGGTGCATTGGTTTTTGAATTCGCGGGATGGCATTGACACTTTGTGCAATCGCATTGGTATCTATAAGCTCGCATAGGTCATGGGTTTCCAAAACTTGCTTGTCTTCATATCCAGGACGGCAGAAGTATTTTTTTCCCGGCTGATTTCCGGATTGGATCGTCTTCCAGTTGTATTGCAGCAAAGCAATATTAGGATGATCGACCTCACCTTCTCTATGTCGACGAACACGGCCCGCGAGTTGAATAATGGAACGATAGGACGATGGTTCAACCACTGCCCAGTCAAAGTCATGGTCACGCCCAATTTCTTCCACCGGCGTGGCCATTAAAACAAACAACAGTTGTTTAGAGGTGCTGCTATCTATATGGTTGCGTATTACAGCATTGTTAAAAGCATCTGGCTCTGCACCTGCAACTTCCTTGCGCTTGAGTATACTGTCCAGGTGTTTTTCTTGCTCATGGCGCAAAAGTAAAACCTGCTGGGAGTGATACGCCATAACCTTGGCATCGACATCATCCGGCCAGTCACATTCTGCGAGATATTTGCTAAGGGCAACACAGGGGGCAATATTGGCCATGCGCACGACACCAAATGAAACGTTAATGCCTGTCTGCTTATCTTCGGTGTGATGATGCTGATGTTTATCCAAAATAGCATGTTGAACTTTAGTAAAATATTGCCTCTGCTTGGTTTCATCACTATCGAATTCGAAATTTTCGACAATACTTTGACATTCGATTATATCAGCTTTGCGCTTTGCCGACTGCCGGGCCAACTTTTTCACTCGTTTTGCAATGAACTGTCGATGATTGTCACGATAAGCTGCGATTGTGTCTTGATTTTGCCGTTCCTCAATGCTTGTTACGCTAGTTTTAAACTCGTCTATCCAAGCACAACCAATTTTGCTGCGGGCGTCACGGGTCTGGCTATATATCTGCCATCCTTCTCGGTAAGCGTTAAAATAGCCTTCGGCCAAATCAGGTGGAATCGTGGCAGATGAAATCACCACCATGCGGCCTAATATCCCGGCAAGGTAAATTAAGCGGCCGATGGCAATCAGATCGCTGCCGGTAAAATCATCCACCTCATCAATGACTAAATCAGATGACATTAACCGTAAACTCGGCAGGATATAACGACCACCCCGCTTGGTTTCCGTCGCAGACATCATGTGATCGATGGTGCAGGCCAGCACGGGCGCATACAGAAATTGACGGTCGCGCTGTTGCTTGAGCAAAGTGGCCAAACCTTCCTCCGGAATATCGCAATCGTAATCAACATCCTCAGTCAATAATGGTTCAAAGGACTCAGAACCCAGCGGCTTATCGTTCAAAAAATCATCGTTTTGTGTTGCCTGGCCATGGAGTTCGGTGATAGCTTTAGAGCCGATCAGCACTGCCAGTTCACTGTTATCCAAACCCATACGATCACGATATTCATCGCCTGTTTGCAGAGTCAGAGTACGTAAGCCCAAGGCAAGTATATAGCGAAGACTATCACCATCCGATGACAAGGCCCGCATGATCTTGGCATTGGCAAAGGTTTTCCCACTACCTGTACTGGCCATATTGACGGCAAAAAAACCATATTTCGATTTGTCCTGTTGCTTCCGCCACGCTTTAATTTTTTCAACCACTTTATTTTGCCAATTAAATGCTAATGGACTGGGCTTTTTCAGGGCAAGTATGCCTTGTGCTGCGGGTGGCTCATTCTCAAATTTCGGTAATAAATGGGCGGTGTGCAGGGCCTTTTTTGCAACGCCAACCAAATGTTCATCCAGCTTTTGTTTGAAGGACTTTGTTTTCCTGTCCGTATTGGCGAACAATCCTGTTGTATTCTGCCAGTTTTTATCAGCCTCTTTCGATGAGTAACAATAGTCTCCAAGCATTAAGCATAAGCGGGCATGGTGCAAAATCAAGCGATAACTTCCATCGATCATGCTTTGCTCAATCATGGGCAAACAATCTTGCAGCCGCTGCGCCCATTTTTTCAGTTGCTTCAGCCACCGTGACGATTGACTTAACATGCCGTCGAGATATTCAAAGCAGGCATTGAACCGCTTTTGATAATCCTGCTCGTCTCGTCGATTTTCATATCCCCAGTCCTGGGTGATATATTTCAACACTGAATCAATATCCGGTGCAGGTTCATCACGCCAGCTTTCTTTATCACATGGCAAAGGCATTCTGTGGTGAGACACGATCAACCAGTAGATTAATTTTGCCGCTGGGGGAAGATGTTTAATATGGTTTTGTTGCTGTTGCTTTACGGCATTTTTTAGCCGTGTTTCATCAAATTCCCCATTAACAAGGGTCATCAACCAGAGTGCATCATCCTCTTGAACACTACTGGTCTGTGTTATCGCTTGCAAAATCAAACAGGATATCCATTCATGACGGATGGGATCACCCAATCTGGAATTGATTTTCAGTTTTTCCTGGAACAAAGACGTGGCTTTGCCCCAATCATGCATTAAGGCCGCGAGTGCTGAAAGAGCTTTAATCAAAGGCAAAAAATGCCAATCATTCTCAAATTGCGTAATAACCTTTTTAGTACTATTTACCGGCACCATACCCTGTTCATCAAATTTGCTTTTATTCCCCACCACCCATAAAAACTGGCTTCTGGAGCGGCTTCTGATCCAGTGGCAGGAAACGGCGGTGCTTTTGCTGGCGGTCTGGCGCAGCATTTTTTTGACGGTATTGAGGCCTTCTTGCGTGATGACGGTCTGCCAGGTATTGTCACCGATGCGGTTTGCGAAGGCATCGAGCACCCGGCGGGTTTTCTTGAGTGCTTTTTTTTCACACTGGGAGATGAAGGTCACCATCATAGCGGCTTATTCTCCGTGCCCTGTTCCATATTCCGATCTTTATACATCAGGGCCATTGCCTTGACCTGATTAAACATAATATCCAGCGCTTTGTGGTCGGCAAAGGCCTGCAGGCATTGTTGGCGAAATTCCTGCTCGCTGGCGTTTTCCTTGGCGCAGATGAACGCCCAAGGTAAAACGAGAGCATCTTTAACCAGATCGGCGATATCAAACACCAGCGCCCCACGGCGGGTTTTGCCGTGCATGACGGCGAAACCGTGGGGTATGCCCAACACCCAAAGCGTTGAGGCGGCGAGGCCGTATGCGAGATAGTTGCCATGATTGAGAAAGCCGTTGGCCTTGTCGGTGGCTTCATGTTTCCGGATAAAATCGGCCATGTTGGTATGCCGGGCCGCAAATCTATAGAGTTGTTTGGTCAATTTGGCCTCGGTGGTCAGCAGATAGGTGGTTTTTGTTGCGGTAGCTATTTGGGCTTCATTGGCTTTTAGGGCATCCGCAATCGCGGGATCACCGGCATCAAAGCCGGCCAGTTTCAGGTCACGATCCTTGCTCCAGACTTGTCGCAAATAGACGATGCGGGCTTGTTGCAGTTCTTTTGCGGCTTGAAGACGCTGTTCATCATTAAACCAGAAAGAAAGCCAGCCTTGCAGGTATTCCGTTGGACGGTATTCGCTCTGCGGCGTCAGCCATTCGATCTCATTGCCCATGTAAAGAGGCGTGCCACCACCGCCACAGAAACCAAGGAGCACGCCTGCCTGAGCCAGCATGCGCACCGCGGCTTGAGTGATTGAAGTACCTGTTCCCAAAAGTATGACAGTGGTATTTGCAATGGGAATATTAAAATATAGATTGTTTTTTTTAGCTTCGGTGAGATACAAAACTCTGCCATCTTTTTGCATGACACGGCAGTGCTCCAAGTAGTACATATTGGCCCGCTTGGAATGCAGGATTGTTTTTAAGTCCGACGGTGACAGGTCATCCATCCAATCTATCCCTTTCCAATTATCATGTTCATGGCCAGTCTGATTATCAGATCCTTCTGTTTCATAGCCAACTGGGGTCGACCAAAGTAGAACACCGCCAACTGTGGCATGAACTACAAAACAAAGATCATGGAAACGCGATCCATAATAGGGATCAGCTTTAGCGGTATAAATTCAGATTGGCTCATGCTTCTGTATCCTCTCCTGATAGCCTCTTTTCCATTTCGATGGTTTTGCGCTCTTTGATGATCTCAGCCGCCAGTTCTTCCTCGGTCGGCAGGTAGAGCTTATAGCGCGAGGCAAAAATTTGCTTGTTGTTCTCCGGCAAAGTGTAGCGGACAACAGCCTCGCTCTTGTCTAGACATAAAATGATGCCGATGGGTGGATTTTCATCTTCGGCCGTTAGTTCGCGAAGGTAATAGTTCACGTACATCTGCATCTGCCCAAGATCCTGATGAGTCAGGTCTCCCATTTTTAGATCGATCAGGACGAAGCTTCTGGTCAGTCGGTTGTAAAAGATCAAATCGACAAAAAAATGCCGCCCATCCAATGTAATGCGCTGCTGGCGGGCCATAAAAGCGAAACCTTTCCCCAGTTCCAGCAGAAATTGGAGCAGCTTGTCGATAAGCGCCGTTTCAAGGTCTTTTTCAAGAAAGCGCTCGTCCTGTTTGATGCCGGTGAACTCGAGAACATAAGGGTCCTTCACCAGGTCAGTGGGCTGTTGGATCTCGTGCCCTTTTTGGGCAAGCTCCAAGACGCCCGACTTGTCACGCGAAAGGGCCAGCCGTTCAAATAGCAGCGAATTGATCTGTCGTTCGAGTTCGCGTGTCGACCAGCGGGAATTGACCGCTTCAGCCTCGTAAAAAGCGCGGGCCTCCGGTTTTTCCACCCGAAGGAGCAGCCGATAGTGGGTCCAGCTCAATTCGCGACGCAGTGCGTCGCAATTTGAAAATCCCAGATAGAATGCACGCATATGCTGAAGGTTCGTCCGATCAAAGCCTTTGCCAAACTCAGCCGATAACCTGGTGGAAAGCTCTTTGAACAACCCCTTTCCATAAACGGCTTTTTTCTCTCCCCGCTGTTCCTCCTCGACGATCAGGCGCCCGATTTCCCAATAGCACGCCACCATTTCGGTATTGACAGCCTGTAAAGCACGGCCTCGGGCTTGAATGAGGACTTCTCGGATCTGTTGGTAAATACGTTGGGTGGTGAGTTGAGAGTTGTCTTTGGCCATTGCGCTATCCTTTTTGCGCTGACTCATCGGTGAATGTGTACTGGATATTTTATTTCGTAATAAACAGCTTTGAGATCGTTTACTTTATGCCATCCTTAACCAAATATTGGCAGCCGGTCCGGTATCACCCAGTGAGGAGATAGCAAAACTTAAACTTCCGTTGCATGCTTCATTAGGGCTGAATTAGGGTTATGGATGTCCTCCCTTGAACCAACTGATCCGCCGGAAGCGAAACAACGGACGCCATAATCGCGCAATTCGACCTGACTAGGGCCATATCACATACGTATGACAGATACGGTCACAATAAACGAAACTTTTTCAAATTTTTTATTTTAGAAATAAAAAAGAAACGAACAACAAATGCCATTAAATTGCTGGCGCCCTCTCTCCAGAGGCTATTTTCCAGCAACGGTTCGTTGTGTTTTTTATGAGACGAGGCGCAGCAGGCTGCGTTTTTTTTCAGAATGGAATAATTGGTTTGGAGGATATCGAAATAAGTTGCGGCTGTCAAGATTGATGGAATCGTAAAAAGTCGTTCTAATGACTGGATACCCGCCTTCGCGGGTATGGCGGCTTTTGTATATATCTGATATTAATTACTTTATTGTCATTCCCGGCAGATTATTTTATTGATAAATACCGGCTGAAACATTCTTAATTGGACACGGATGCACACAGGTTGACAACGGTTATTTGTGCGCTTTATGTGTTTGGCAAAGACACACAAGCGTGTTTAATATAATACATCATATTATGCGCATTGGCGGATACGTAATGGACACCGACACGTATGGCTTAATGTCACGCTACCGAAAGGATTGGTCGAGGCCATGAACCGGGTGGCTTAAACCGCGAACACGAAGCCGCTTCACAGCAGAAGCTGTTCGACAAAAACTCGAGCAAAATGAAAAAGCCCTAATAATTCACCTCGGATTATAATCTCATCGTTTCCGTTTCCTATAGATTTCGCCGGTAGAAACCGTCTTGACAGCAAACTCAACTAGACGTATATTCATCTAAATTATATACGTCAAATAAGACTGAGGTAAATTATGCAAACCAAGTTGACATTACGTATGGACGAAAAACTGATTAATCAGGCTAAATCCTATGCAAAAAAAAGCGGAAAGTCGGTATCTCAGATAGTAGCCGGCTATTTCTCGGTACTGGGTAATGAACAGGATAGAGAGGCATCCGAATTTACCCCGATAGTTAAATCATTAAAGGGTTCGCTCAAAGATGCAAGCGTGGGTAAAGAAGATTATCATAAGTATCTCGAGGAGAAATACATTTGAGAATTCTATTTGATACCAATGTCGTTTTAGACGTTCTTTTGGACCGGGAACCATATTCTTCGACGGCGGCGAAACTCTTTTCAAAGGTGGAATCAGGCAAAATATCAGGATATGTCTGTGCAACAACAATCACAACGATTCATTATTTAGCCAGCAGGGTGATTGGCGTTAATTCCGCTGTTAAAGAGATCAGCAATTTAATGAAATTGTTTGAGGTAGCACCGGTGAATCGTGCGGTATTAGAAGCAGCAGTTTCCTTAGGATTTAAAGATTTTGAAGATGCTGTTTTACATGAATCAGCAAGATACAGGGAAGCTCAAGGAATAGTCACTCGTGACCTGAGTGGATTCAAAAAATCTAAAATTCAAGTTTACTCGCCTGAAGAACTCCTTTTGATGCTGGAATCGAAAGATACATCAGAATCGTAGTGAGTAAAGATCCGGGTCCAGAGGGCCCGGCTTTGTCAAGCCCCCTGAAAGGGAGCCAAGCACCGAGTATTTTTGAGACAGGTTAGCCCGTTGAGTCACGCCCTGCGGGATTGGCCGGTTATTTGATACAGACTTTGCGTACTTGCATCAAATCCAGATTTCCGCTAAAGATCTTTATGATGGCGTCTGCAAAGTTGAAAGGATCCATTCCCATAAACAGCTTGATATAATCGAGAATATCCTGTTTTAAAGCGACACAAAATTTGAGTTTCTGGCCCGGAAAAAGTGACTTGATTTCACCAACCCGCTGCAGATCATGCGGATTGTCAATGGCGATCAGGACGCTGCCCTCTTCCGCTCCCAAGGGGACCCAAAAATTATGGAAACGGCCACAGCTGGCGGGTCGTAGCCGGTCTTGCGATCCCAGCTCTTATCAGACCCGATGTTTTCTTAAGCAGGGTATCAATAACCCACCTTGACATACGCCATCATGGTATGTATAATTAATCATACCGATAATCATATTGTTTTAGGAGAAGCTATGTCTACTCAAAAAATCGCAATTACCGTACCTCCGATATTTCTCGTGAAATTGGATTCCTGGGCTAAAAAGGCTGGAAAATCCAGAAGTCGTTTTATTGTGGAAGAAATGGATAAGAGGATTATGGAGCTTGAGGATGAAGAAATTACAAGGTTATACAATAAGGCATATGGTGATTCGGAAGATAGAACCCAGGGCAGTGAATTGGCTGAGGAAATGCTTGCGGCCGGTGCGGTCCATGAAAAGGAGGATAAATGGTAGTCTGCCAGGGTGATGTTTTTTGGGCAAATCTTCATCATTCAAAAGGATCGGAGCCAAAAGATAGCAGACCTGTCGTCATCGTGCAACGGGATTCGATCAATCGAAGTAATTTTCAAACGGTTTTAGTCGTTCCGCTCACCAGGCAAACCAAACATGCGGATATTCCCGGCAACGTATTGCTCCAAAAAGGTGATGCGAACTTGCCCGCAGCGAGTCTTGCCCGATGCACCCATATAATGGTGATTGATAAAAGCCGCCTCAGCGAAAAGACCGGCACGTTGCCGAAGAATAAAATACAGGATATCATCAACCATATCATCTGGGCGTTGGGACCCGGCAAATTACCGAACCCATACTCCTGAAGAAATCCTATTCATGCAGAAGTGTCCCTTCGAAAGAAGCTAGGTCTATAGAACCTGCGTTTTCAATTTAGAAAACAATTGACAATACACGCTAAAAAACCTATTGGTCCAACCAAAATTCATCCTGATAAAATATATGATATCGTTGATTGGCTATATAGTTGATTCGTTAAATTGCCAAAACCAGTCATTGATTGACGGTGTCTGGAATTAATCCTGCTCAACGGGTTTGCCTTATGACGGAATGGTTCATTATTAAGTGGCTTTTGGCGTTTTCGCCGATTGCGGTGGTTCTGGTTCTGATGATCTTTTTCAACTGGAGCGGCAGCCGGGCCGGAGCTGCCGCCTGGCTGACGGCATTGATTGTGGGAATAGCTTTTTTCGGCGCACACCCCGAACTGCTGGCCTATTCCCAGATGAAAGGCGTGCTGCTGTCCTTAAATGTGCTCTACATCATCTGGGCGGCCCTTTTGCTGTATAACGTCGTCAACGAAACCGGCGCCATCAGCGCCATCGGAACCGGTATTGAGCGTTTCAGCGGTGACAAATCGATCCAGCTGTTGATCTTCGGCTGGATTTTCAGCTCTTTTCTGCAGGGAGTGGCCGGCTATGGCGTGCCGATTGCCGTAGTGGCGCCGCTCTTGGTCGGGCTCGGCTTTTCGCCGGTGGTGGCCGTAGCGGTGCCGGCTATCGGCCACAGCTGGTCGGTGACCTTCGGCTCCATGGGGGCCTCATTTCAGGCCATGATGGCCGTAACCGGTCTCAGCTCGCAATATCTCGGGGCATGGTCCGCGATCCTCCTGGGGTTGGCAGCCTATCTGTGCGGTATCTGTGCCGTCCATGTTTTCGGCGGCTGGAAAATGATCAAACACAGCGCTATTGCGCTGCTGGTGATCGGCACGACCATGGCCGGTGCCCAGTATCTGCTGGTGACAGCCGATATGTGGACCCTGGGCGGGCTGGGCGCCAGTCTGGCCGGACTGGTTGCCTGTCTGGCAGTAGCGCGCCTGAAAATATATAACAAAACCCAGCCGTCCGACGTAAAAAGCGATATGGGCCTGGGCTGGGCGCTTTCGGCCTACCTGATTTTAATTGTGATTGTATTTATGGGCGTCATGTTCGATCCGCTGCGAAATATTCTGGGACAGGTTAAATTGTCCCTGGAATTTCCCCAGATAACTTCTCGTACGGGCTGGGTCGTTCCTGCCGGAAGCGGAAAAGCGATCAATATTTTCGGCCATGGCGGTGCACTGCTGGGGTATGCATCGTTTGTCAGCTATCTGGTATATACCGCCAAAGGATATTACAGCCGGGGCGCTCTGAAGCGAATTATTGCAAAATCCATCAAAAGCGGCGTTCCCACCAGTTTAGGAATCGTGAGCATGGTCTGTTTTGCCATGATTATGGACCACTGCGGCATGATCTATCTGTTGGCCGAAGGCATCAGCCGGGTTTTCGGCAGCCTCTATCCATTCTTTTCGGCCTGGATCGGTTTACTGGGTGCCTTTATGACCGGCAGCAACACCAACTCCAATGTGGTTTTCGGTGTTCTGCAGCAGCAGACAGCCGAGCTGGCCGGACTGAGCACCGCCATCATTCTGGCCGCCCAGACCACCGGCGGCGCCCTGGGAAGTATGATTGCACCGGCCAAAATCCTGGTCGGCTGCTCCACCGTCGGTCTGTCCGGCAAGGAAGGGCCGGTGCTGCAGGCCACGATCCGCTACGGTCTGCTGATCACAGCGCTGATCGGTCTTTTTACGTTGCTGGTGGCGGTGGTATTTGGATAATTAGTTAGCGGTTATTAGTTATTGGTTCCGTGATTCATGCTTATTCGGCAAAAATGAATAATTCGTGATTATTCGTGTCAATTCGTGGCTAACAAATTAATAAGAGATTAAAATCATAATAAAAATGCTAAATTATATCAAAAAGCATACACCCAATTTGCCAACCATTCTTCTGATTTTGATGCTTGTGGTCCCGTTTCTGCTCTATTATTTTGCCCGGGCCGGATCAGGCGCCGGTGTTAATTTATGCCTAGTGATAATGGGGGCTGTCATGCTGGTTGCAATGAAAAAATGACGGTGAATCTCGACCCTCCTTTTCCACTTCCGCATGCTTGCGCGGCATAGTCCCGCCCTTCAGGGACGACGACGGGTCCCACTTCCGCATTCCCGCTTTCCACTTCAAGCTTCCCACTTCCGAATTCTCATTGCTCGATCACCCTCATCGTTTTCCACTTGCCCTGATAAAATCGCCAAAAGGAGATCGCAGCCAGCTGGCAAAGAAAAAAGACGGTGCAGCCCCAGGCGTAATAGAGCCCCATACCAAAAATCTCGATACCAATATACACCGGCAGGATCATCCCGAAGATAGAGCTCAACCCAATGCTCCACATGATAAATTTGGTGTCGCCGGCGCCTTTGAGTACCGCCGTGCTGATCATATAGATTCCATCCAGCAGCAGATAGGCGGCCACGAACCGCAGCACCACGACACCCCTGGCCTTGATGGCTGCAAAGTCTGCAGTACTGAAATCCCGGGGACGGAAGAGTTCCAGCAGCGGTTGCGGAAAGACCAAATACAGCAGGACCAGTACGGAGATATACGATGCCACGATGACCATGGTCGATCTGGCAGCCGCGACGGCTTCACCCGGTCGATTGCGACCCAGGGCCTGCCCCACCAGAGTGCTGGTACCAAGTGCAAATCCCATCAAAGGTCGAAACGATACGGAATCCAGGGATATGGCAATATTGGTAACTGCAAGCTCCGGTTTGCCGATACGCCCTACCATGAAAACAAAAAAGACAAACGCAAATACATCCAGGCTGAACTGCAGCGAGCTGGGCACACCGTACCGCAGCAACCGCCGGAAAAGATCGGCATCAAAAGCATGATTGTTGAATACCTCAAAAATATGGTTGTTTTCACGGGTGAATACGAATAAGCCGAGCAAGACTGCGGCGGTTGTCCAGGAAATAACGGTCGCAATTCCAGCTCCCAGAATACCCAGTTCCGGGAATATCCAAATCCCGTTGATCAGGGCATAATCCAGCGGGACATTCAAAAACATGGCGAATATGTATATTACCATCACCGGTCGGGTAACGCCGCGGCCGGTGAAAAAACTGGAAAAGCTCATACCGACAATGTGAATGCCCGCACCCAGACAAAGAACCCTGAAATAGGTTATCTCGAGCTGCTGCACTTCCGCCGGATGACCGACAAGGCGGAAAAGCGGACCACCGATAAAGGAAATGCCCACCATGATCAGCCAGGCGGCAAGTGCAAAATATATGGCTTGCCACAAGGCGCTGCCCACCCGGGTCAAAACGCCGGCTCCGGTATACTGTGCGATAATGACATTGCTGTATCCGGCTGTGTCGGCAAAAAAAGCGATAAACACAAAGGCGATAATAGCCGCCGGCAATGCAGCAGCGATGGCATCGATGGAGTAATTGGCCAGAAACACCCGATCCGTGAATGACATCACCACGGTGGTGGTCATGCTGATCACCAGCGGCAGGCTGACCCGCAGCACATCGCGGTAGCTGTTTGGCGGGTTGACGGTACCGGATTGGGGCATAATTCTACCTGTTTATCGGAAAATACGAGAGGTACGCAAGGTCTTTATCCCTTCTAAGAAACCACATTTAAAAGCGAACCGCAGATCCGCAGAATATCGAATAACGAATGTCGAAGGATGGAATCGCTTCGCTCAGTCATTTTTTTATGAAATAGACCGAATACATTCCTTCGAAATTCGACATTCATTATTCGATTTTCGATATTCGCTTTTTCAAAGTCTCTTATATCAAAATAACTGCCCATCCCTGGACGCGGCCGGGTTGACAGCTAAGTTCATCTCATAAAAAATCCCCGTCCACAGGTTGGATGGACGGGGATTTAAAACTACAGAATTATATACTAATTCGATTATCTAATAAAGAATAACAAATAACTTCCTTTTTCACTTAATTCACGCTGGGTCGGGGATAAAGTCCGGCGGCTTCGACGATCTCCGGCACTTTCTCTTCCCATTCAATGGCCATGATGTGAAATCCTTTGACCCCTTCGCACTCTTTGAGACGCTCGATGGACTCGATGCAGATCTTAATCCCTTCCGCGGCCTGTTTGCCCTTTTCGACGCCCTGCAGACGCTTGATGACCTCATCGGGCACATCCATGCCGGGCACTCTTTTTTGCATATACTTGGCCATGCCGACACTTTTCATGGGCGTCAGTCCGGCCAGGATGTAGCATTTTTCGTGCAGGCCGCGCTCCCGCACCCCTTTCATCCATTCTTCGAATTTATCGAGATTGTAGATGCACTGGGTCTGGATAAATTCCACACCGGCGGCGATCTTTTTGGCCAGGCGCGGAACCCGAATCTCAAATGGGTCGGCAAAGGGATTGGCCGCCGCCCCCACAAACATCTTAACCGGTCGATCCAGATCATCACCACCCAGGAATTTAGCCTCATCCCGCATCAGTCTGACCATTTGAATCAGCTGCATGGAATCAATGTCATGCACATTCTGCCCATTGGGATTATCGCCAAAGCTCTGATGGTCACCTGAAAGACACAGGATGTTGTTGATATCAAATGACGCCGCCCCCAGGATGTCACTTTGCAAGGCAATGCGGTTGCGGTCCCGGGTCACCATCTGCAGCACCGGCTCCAACCCGTTGAGCTTCAGCCGAATACAGGCAGCCAGGCTGCACAAGCGGGTCATGGATGTTTGATTGTCGGTAATATTGATGACATCCACATGGTCTTTGATCAGCTCCGCTTTCTCAAGGATGGGCTCGGGTTTGCTACCCCGCGGTGGTCCGCACTCAGAAGTTACGGCATAATGACCTTCGCTTAAAATCTTTTCGAGTTTGCTCGCTGTATTTACGTTCATTGCTGCACATCCTCCCTGACTACTTTTCTGGGGCCGCCGGCCCTGTCGGTTGACCAGTCTTTGATGGGACAAAGGGTTTCATATTGGTCGAGTTTATCCAAGGCATTCATTCGATCGACGATCAACTGCCAGGCACAATCGACCTCGGCATTGATTTCGCATTTGCCGGCGGTCGAGCCGCCGCAGGGGCCGTTAAACAGACGCTTGGCACAGCGCGCAACCGGACAGATACTGCCCGTCGTCGCCAGGATACACTGTCCGCAGCCCTGGCAGCGCTCCGTCCAGAGTCCCCGTTTTTCGGTGGCGCCCATAAAACAGGTGTTGACCCCCGGATATATCATGGTGGAAGGATACTGTTCAGCCGTAAACTGAACGCCGACACCACAAGCAAGGGAAAGTACGGCATCATATTGATCGATGATGTCACGAATCTCCTCAACGTATTCCTGATCACACTGGCGCTCCAGGGTAACTTCATCGATCTTGACCTCATTTCCCTGGTTCTGTGCATTCATCCGCAACGCTGACGCCAGAACCTGAACTTCTTTCTTGCCCCCTGCTTCACAGACCGTAACGCATTCATTGCAACCCAGTACCAGGATGTTTTTGTGATCTTTGAGGTACTCGATAATCTCCTCAACCGGTTTTCTATCTGCAACTATCATTGAACAGACCTCTCTATAGTTTGGTTAAAAAGTTTATTGGTTGATTGGTTGATTAGTTGAGAGTGGCTATATAAACTATCAAATCTGTGATGAGATTAAAAAACGAAAGTTTCCTTTAAACTAATCAACCATTAAACTAATCAACTATTCAACTAAAATTATGCCGCCTTATTTTTGGCCGATTTGAGCGGGTTGGGACCGAGCTCTTTTATTTCAGCGGTAAAATCCGTGGCGTACTGGGCAAAGCGCGGACCTTCACTGGATGACAGATTAAACATCTTCGCCCGCTCGCCGCCGACACCGATGGTATCCAGAATCTTCCGGGCCTGCTCGACCCGTCTGCGGGCCATCAGATTGCCGGTGTTAAAATGGCACTCGCCTTCCAGACATCCAATTACGCATGCACCGTCTGCGCCTTTTTCCAAAGCACGCAAAATGTGAATAACATCAACCTTTCCGCTGCATGGAACGCGAACGATTTTGATGTTCGTCGGGTACTGCAATCGCATCGAACCTGCCAGGTCCGCTGCCGTGTAGCCTCAGAAATTGCAGCAAAATGCAATAATGATCGGCTCAAAATTTTCGCTCATAGTTTCCCCTCATAAAATAAAATGCCTAACCGGACAAGCCGGAATTGAAAATTGAAGATTGCAAATTGAATATTTATGGATGTCGCTTCGCTCCGTCCTTATCAAAAGTCGAAAGAATTCCTTATTCAGATCTCAATATCGCTCCCATCCTCTAACGCTATGCACCAGGCGCTCTACCCTTTCATTCCGACTTCCGCATTGCCGCTTCCGCAATCCACATTCCGACTTCTAAAGGACTCCTTCCAGCAGCGCCTCCACCTTGCACAGGATCTGGTCATCTTCGTACCAGTTCAGCTGAATGGCTTTGGCCGGACACTCGGCGCAGCAGATGCCGCAGCCGTGGCACAGGGCCTCATCGATTTCACTGACACCGTCTTCATTGATTTTGGGCACTTCGTAGGGACAGGAGCGTACACAAATGAGACAGCTGGCACATTTATCGGCCTCCACCGTGGCGGTAACCGCCGACAGCGTCAGATTGGCCTGGGACAGGAATGTAATGGCCCGGGCAGATGCAGCGTAGGCCTGGGCAATCGTTTCCGACAGCAGCTTGGGACTGTGGGCCGTGCCGCACACGAAAATGCCCTCGGTGGCCATATCCACCGGTCGCAATTTGACATGGGCCTCCATGAAATAGCCTTCCGGGGTGCGGGCCAGCTTGACTATCGAAGAAAGCTCCTCGGTGTCTTCAGCCTGCATTCCGGCGCTGAGCACCACAAGATCAGCCGAGGTTTTCACTTTGCGATTGAGAATGTGATCGCTGAAAGTGACTTCCACGCCGTCGGCGGAGGAGTCCACCACCGGCGGATCTTCGGCATCGTACCGGAAGAAGAACACACCTTTTTTACGAGCCTCCGTGTAATAGTCCTCCAGCAGACCGTAGGTACGGATATCCCGGTAAAGTACATATACGTTCATGTCGGGATTGATCTCTTTTAAATGCAGTGCATTTTTGACGGCCGTCTGGCAACAGATCCTGGAGCAGTTTGGATTTTCCTCGTTGCGGGACCCGACACACTGAATCATGACCGCGGTCTGGGGATCACCGATCTCGTCATTTTCCATCTGGGCGGCCAGTTCCAGCTGGGTCATTACCCGGTCATTCCGGCCGTATTGATATTCATCTTCTTTGGGTTGATATTCGTGGGCGCCCGTGGCCAGGATAACTACTCCGTGATCAATTTTGCGCTGAAGCATTTCCGGACCCACCAGGATTTCGGTGGTAAAATTACCTTTAAACCCGGCGAACCCGACGATCAAGGCATTGGTCAGCGTCTGAATTTTGGCGTGGCCGGATACCTTCGAAACCAGTTCAGCCAGGTAGGGTTCAACTTTGGCGCCTTCGATGGTGGCCGTCAGCCGCGTGGCCAGACCGCCCAACTCGGCTTCTTTTTCCACCAGGACCACCTCGTAGCCCTGATCGGCCAATCCCAGGGCGGCATTCATACCCGCCACACCGCCGCCGATCACCAGGCCCCGCTGGACAACCGGAATCTTCTTTTCTTCCAGGGGATGGAGCGTTCCGGCGCGGGCCACCGACATGCGCACCAGGTCCTTGGCCTTGCCGGATGCTTCCTCGTTGGAATCGGAGTGGACCCAGGAGTCCTGGTTGCGGATGTTGGCCATTTCAAACAGGTATTTGTTCAAGCCGCAGGATTCCATGGTGTCCTGGAAAATCGGCTCATGGGTTTTGGGACTGCAGGCAGCCACCACCACGCGGTTTAATTTCTGCTCTTTGATAATTTCCTTCATCTGATTCTGTGAATCCTGCGAACAGGTGAATAGATTCTGAGTAGAATAAACCACATTGGGCAAACTCTTGGCATATTCTTCCACCCCCGCCACATCCACCACACTGGAGATATTGATGCCGCAGTTGCAGACAAATACGCCGACTCTGGGCTCCTCGCCGGTCACATCGATTTGCTCCGGAACCTCGACGCTGCGCGTTAGTGTGTCGCGGGCGACAGCCAGTCGCGAGCCGGCGGCACACGCGGCGGCACTGGCTTCAATGATCGAACTGGGGATGTCTTTGGGTTCCTGGAATACCCCGCAGGCATAAACTCCGGCCCGGGCTGTCTCTACCGGCGCAAATGGGTGGGTTACCGCAAAATTGGACTGATCCAGCTCTACTCCGAGTTTGCCGGCCATGGCAACCGTGGATTGCGGGACCTGGAGACCCACCGAGAGCACCACCATGTCAAACTCTTCAATCTGAAGCTGACCGCTGTCATCCATATAGCGTAGACTCAGATTACCGGATTCGCCCACTTCATCCAGCGAATGAATGCGGGATTTGACGAAGCGGATGCCGGCATCTTTGGCGCGGTTGTAATATTTTTCGTAATCCTTGCCAAAGGTTCGAATATCCATATTAAACACGACGCAGTCCAGATCACCTTCAGCATGTTCTTTGGCAATCATGGAGTCCTTGCAGGCGTACATGCAGCAGACCGATGAGCAATAGCCATTGCCGCATTGATTGTTATCCCTGGAACCGACACACTGCAGCCAGGCTATTTTGGCGGGCTCCCGGTCATCCGAAGGCCGCTTGAGGTGCCCCATGGTGGGACCCGAGGCACTCAACAGCCTTTCAAACTCCAGACTGGTGACGACATTGGGGCTGGTTTTGTAGTGGTATACGTTTTCCAGGTGGCTGGGGTCATAGGGTTCACTGCCGGGGCACAAAATTACGGATCCGACATCAAGCTCAAGGATTTCTTCCTGCTGGCTGTGATCAATGGCATTGGCCAGACAGGCATCCACACACTGGTAACATTCACAACAATAACCACAATTTAAGCAGCGGGCCGCTTCCTGCTGCCCGGCGGTTTCTTCATAGCCCAGTTCGACTTCGCTAAAATTGCCCTGGCGTTTTTCAACCGGCAGCTCCGGCATCCGGGCGCGCGGCATCTGGGGCTCATCATCGGGAACCGGCCGGTAACAGGGATCGTCATATACGATGGGTTCGCGCCCTTCGGCCATGTCACGATCTTCCACATAGCGCAGGATGGATTCGGCGGCCTCCTTGCCGGCACCGATGGCACCAATCGCCACCCAGGGGCCGGTTTGCAGGTCACCGCCGGCAAAAACGCCCTCACGCTCGGTGGCAAACGTCACCGAATCGACGTCGGTGGTTCCCCAGCGTGAAAACGTCAGGCCGCTAACATTTTCGATGGCGGAAAGATCCGGTCGCTGTCCGATGGCCGGAATCAGTTGATCGATCGCTAGATCATATTCACTACCGGGAACTGGTATCGGCCGCTTACGGCCCGATGAATCCGGCTCACTTAACTCCATCCGGATACAGCGCAATCCTATTACCTTGCCATCGCGCGTCAGCACTTCCTGCGGAGCGGACAGATAGGTAATCTGCGTGCCTTCATCTTCGGCCGCCTGGATTTCCTCTTCCCAGGCCGGCATCTCGCTGCGGGTGCGGCGATAAATGATGCTGACCTCACCGGCTCCCAAACGAACGGCCGCGCGGGCCACATCGATGGCCACATTTCCGCCGCCGATGATGGCCAGTTTTTTGCCGACCTCGGCTTTGCCGGTCAGATTGACTTCTCTCAGGAACTCGACGCCCTGGCGCACGCCATTGGATCTTTCACCGGGAATGCCCAATTCGATGCCCTTGTGGGCTCCAAGGGCCAGATAAACCGCTTTGTAACCGTCATTCAACAGGTCCTCGACCGACAAATCCGGGCCTAGAGCCGTGCCGGTTTTTAGCTCCACACCCAGGTTGGTAATGACCTCGATTTCCTGGTCAAGCACTTCGCGGGGCAGTCGATGCGCCGGAATGCCGACTCGCAGCATACCGCCGGCTTCGGGCAAAGATTCGTATATGGTGGACAATATTCCCTTGCGGGCCAGGTGATAGGCGCAGGAAAGTCCCGCCGGGCCGGATCCGATGATCGCGACTTTTTCTTCCCGGGGAACCGGACATTCGATCTCTATTTCCCGGCAGTCAAATTTATCGGCAGCCAGACGTTTCAAGTCCCGGATGGCGACCGGTTGATCCACATCACAACGGCGGCAGGCGTCCTCACAACCGTGCGGGCAAATTCTTCCCAGCACCCCGGGCAGCGGAAGATCTTCCATGATGATTTCCAGAGCTTCCTTGTAGCGGCCCGTCTTGACCATATTCACATAACCCTGAACGTTTAAGCCACCCGGACATGCCAGACGGCAGGGTGCTTTGTCGCCTTTATCAATGGCAAATGCGCCGGGGATGGCCTGGGCATATTGTTTATAAGTTGCTTTTTTAGGAGCGAGACCTTCCTGGTATTCATCCGGAAGATCGACAGGGCAGACCTTGGTGCACTCACCACAGCTGGTGCATTTGTCAAGGTCAATGTAGCGGGGTTGTTTCCGAACCCGGGCCTTGAAATTTCCAGGTTCACCTTCAAGTTCCAACAGTTCGCTCTCAGTTAAGAGCTCGATGTTCAGGTGCCGGCCGACCTCGACCAGTTTGGGCGAGATAATTCACATGGCACAGTCATTGGTTGGAAAGGTCTTGTCCAGCTGGGACATCATACCACCGATGGCAGATGACTTTTCCACCAGATGAACTAAATAACCGGAGTTGGCTAGATCAAGCGAAGCCTGCATTCCGGCGATTCCGCCTCCGAGAACCAGAACAGATCCATTGACTTTTTCGGTCATGTTGTAAAGCTCCTTAGTAAAATTTATTGGGTCTACCGCAACCACATTATAGCTACAATGTAACTATAAAAGGGAGTAATAATGATGTCAAGGAAAAACCATAGTATTTTAATCGGATAAATTGAGGATTTCAAGAATCCCTGAAATTTAAGGTTTTCCCATCGATCAGCCACCCTGAATTCAAGCCGGGCACGCGCGAAGAAGCGAATTTATTCGTTTTGAGAAAATTTGTCAACCATAATTTTGGGTATAAAAATTCAACACCACAGTTCAGGAAATTTTAATAGAAATAGCTCAATATGAGCCTTGAAACTAATTTTTTCCCATGCTAATGTTTCGTTTTCCAACACTTCGATACTGAACGGGCATGTCGCGAGTCATACTGTTTAATTTTCCAACACCTTATAGAAATGAATAATGAATATTGACTAATGACTAATTAAAGGAATCCTGTCCATTTTAAAACTTTTATATAAAGACGGAGCGAAGCGATTTCCATCATTTGTCAATATTCATTATTCATTTATCATTTCAAGGAGGTGCCGCAACTATGGTCCCAAAAGATCCGTCGATCATAAATATTGCTTTGGTTGGGGGCGGCGACTTCTGCCGGGAAATTCTTGAAAAAACGACTGCGGTTTACGAGCAGGAAGAAATGTATGCGCCGATTCTGGCCGTGGCGGATCCCGATTCCAACAGTCCGGGCATGGTTCTGGCCGACGAGTATGGTCTGCTGACCTTCCAGGATTGCCACCAACTATACGATCGACGATATAACATCAACCTGATCATCATCCTGACTCCCAAACAGGAGATCTTTGATGACATTTTGCGCACCCGCCCCCGGCGCATCCGGATTCTTTCTTATCAGGTCTTTCGAATTTTCTGGGAAGCAATTGGCCAGGAAGAGCACAAACTGCGGGAACGAACGGATGAGATGGAGACGATTGTCAACGGGATTCAGGATTTTATCCTGGTAATCACACCGGACCTGGAGATTATCGATGCCAATGAATCTTTTCTGAGCAAGATGCGCTATGCCCGCGAAGACGTGATCGGCAAAAAATGTTACCAAGTCTATCATAAAATTGATCATCCCTGTAACGGCGGGGAAACCGATTGTCCTCTCAAGGAGGTGGTGCGCAACAAGCGCCAGGTCCGTAAAATCCAGACCAGGCTGATGCCCGACGGTCAAAAAAGATATTATGAGGTGAACAATTACCCGATCTGGGAAAAAGACGGCAAGATATCCAAGTTCATTCACATCAGCCGTGATATCACCCAGCACAAAAAAGAAGAGGAGGAGCTCACCCGTCGTCTTGAACAGATGGTTGAAGACCGGACACGTCAATTAAAAGAAACCCACGAAAAGCTGCTGCACCAGGATAAAATGTCGTCCCTGGGAAAACTCTCGGCTTCGGTGGTTCATGAAATCAACAACCCGATTGCCGGAATACTGAACCTGATTATGCTGATGAAACGCATTGTATCCGAAGAAGTGGTGAAACAAAAAGAAATCGACCAGTTTACGCAATATCTGGATCTCATGGAAAACGAAACCCGGCGAACCAGCCGCATCGTATCCAACTTGCTGGCATTTGCGCGTCAGTCCAAGATGGAACCAAAGCGTTTGAGCGTAAACCAACTCATCGAAAAAACGCTGTTTTTAAATTCGAATCTGCTTAAAATTGGTGGTGTCAAAGTGGCAACAAAACTGGATCCCAACCTGCCGGATCTGCTCGGTTCGGAAGACCAGCTCCAGCAGGTATTTATGAACCTGGTCTCCAACGCGGCTGAAGCCATGGAGTCCGGCGGCGGCAGGTTAACCATTGAAACCAAACATTTGCTGCGTGAAGATAAATTGCAGATCAACTTCAAGGACACCGGACCCGGCATCCCCGAAGAAGATATCCCCAAACTGTTTGAGCCTTTTTTCACCACCAAGAAAAAAGGCAAAGGTGTGGGATTGGGCCTTTCGGTTGCTTACGGCATTATCCAGGAACATGACGGTTCCATCTATGTCAAATCTAAAGTGGAACGGGGAACGACGTTTCAGCTAAAATTACCGTTGAAATCCGTATCAACTTAGGATGGGAATCAGGGGTGGGAACTCGTCGTATATCGGAAATCACATAAATTACAAATCACAAGCACCAAATTACAAATAAATCTCAAATAACAATATCCAAAATACCAAACTGGTTTCGGTTTGGTGGACATTGAAGCTATTTTGATATAAACGGCCTCGGTAGAATTCCCTCTAGTATAAAACAAGCATCTTTATACTCATTTTATACTTTAGGTCGTTTTTGTGTTTGAATTTTGGTCTTTGGAATTTATTTGTTATTTGGGATTTGAAGTTTGGAATTTATTCCGTGTCAGAACAAAATATTTGTAGCTACAGTTATTAAGATTATAATTCCTTACAGGTTCCCGGTTGCACCCAGGCAGGAGGAATAAATGAGCAGTACCAAGATCCTGATCGTTGATGATGAATTGATCATGCGGGAGTCGCTGGCCGGCTGGCTGGAACGGGATGGCCATGCTGTTCATACAGCGCCCAGCGGCGAAGATGCGCTGGAAAAGCTAAAAGAAACCCGATTCGATATTTTACTGGTTGATATAAAAATGGAAGGCATCAGCGGCCTGGATGTCCTGCGGCACGTGAAAGAAAATGATCCGGATGTGGCCGTCGTCATGATCACGGCTTACGGTTCCATTCCCACCGCCATTGAAGCCATGAAAGACGGTGCCTATGATTATATGCTCAAGCCCTTTGATCCCAATGAGCTGGGGGTATTGATTGAAAAAATAATTCGATACCAGGATCAGGCCCGTGAAATGCAGTTTCTGCGGGAAGAGGTTAAGGAACGCACGCGTTTTGAGAGTATGATCGGCCAATCAAAGCCCATGCAGGAAATCTTCGATCTCATTTGTGATGTGGCACCCATGGAATCTACGGTCCTGGTTACGGGCCAAACCGGAACCGGCAAAGGGCTGACCGCCAAGGCCATTCACACCAACAGTCCTCGCTGCAACGGCCCGTTCGTCACCGTAAATTGCGGTGCTATCCCCGAGCATCTCATGGAAACCGAACTGTTCGGCCATCAGAAAGGGGCTTTTACAGATGCCAAAGAAACCAAAAAAGGACGCCTGGAACTGGCCCACGGCGGAACACTCTTTCTGGACGAAGTCGGTGAAATCAGTATGCGCATGCAGATCGACCTGCTGCGGGTGCTGGAAGATCGGGTATTTTACCGGGTTGGCGGCACCCAGCCTATGGAAGCGGATTTCAGGGTGATCGCGGCCACCAACCGCAATCTGGAAAAGGCGATCAAAGAAGGCTTTTTTCGCGAAGATCTTTTCTACCGGCTTAATGTAATTTCCATCATCATGCCCTCACTCAGTCGTCGCAAAGAAGACATTCCGCTGCTGGCCGAGCACTTCCTGCATCGCTTTGTGCAGGAAACCAATAAAACTATCGACAAAATCAGCCGGGAAGCGATGGACGAGCTCATGCTCTACGACTGGCCGGGAAACGTGCGCGAGCTTGAAAATGCCATCGAACGGGCAGTGGTGGTGGGCAAAGAGCGCCAAATGCTTCCTGAAGATTTGCCTATTTTATGCTATGGGCCTTTCCATGCCCCGCAAAACAATTCACTCAAAGAAGTAGAAAAAAACCACATCCGACAAATATTGACGGACAATGGCTGGAATATCGCCCGCAGTGCCAAAATTCTGGGGATTGATCGTTCGACGCTGTACAGCAAGATTAACCGCTATGAGCTCCAAAAGGAATAGTCGTTCAGGGGTTCCCCGTTCCGGGTTCAAGGTTCAGAGTAGCAGGACCATAGCCGATTCAATAATTTCAACAACCATTGTACCCTGATTCTTTTAACCCGAAACCTCTTGACGCTGAACCTTTGAACCCGGAACCCTTGAACCTATGAACCCGTACCAAAAGGCAGCTTGACTTCCCAATCCGAACATATCATCCTGATTTCTCCTGTGGGAGACTTAAACACCGAACTGATTGAAGCAATTGGCGGCGAAATCCAGCGGGTATTTGGCTTCTCCACCGCGGTCGCTTCCGTTCTGCTGGATCTCTCTTTTGCCCTGGATCAAAACCGCAATCAACATCACTCGACCATGATTCTGGGACAGTTGGCCGCAGTTACCCCGGCCCGGGCCATCAGGGTGATAGCTATTGCCCAGGTTGATCTGTTCATCCCTATTTTAACTCACGTTTATGGTGAGGCCCAGCTGGGGGGAACCGCCTGCGTTGTTTCAACATTTCGCTTAAACGAGGGCCGCTCGGGCATGAATATTTCCCCGAAGTACATTGGTCGAATCGTCAAAGAGGCCATCCACGAGCTGGGCCATACGTTTAATCTGCGCCACTGCCCGGAAAAGACCTGCATCATGCATTACTGCCGCAATGAAGAAGATGTCGACCGCAAATCCGATGAGCTTTGCCGCTATTGCAAAGTTATGCTGGACGATGAGATAAAGCGGATACAGCAAAAAGGTTAAAACCTGATCTCACATGAGAATGTCAGAATATGAACGCCGCCGACCTGTCCGCCGTGGAGGGCTCGTGCAAATTTCAGGCTAAAAGGTCCTCACTCATGAAGCCATCATCTCTTCGATATTTCGATTTTTCTCTGCCCATATATTGTTCAGCCAACGCTGCAGCCCTGCCCTAAAGTGCCCATCATTGGCATAATCACCGAGCAGTTCAGGGCTCACCGGCAGTGATCGCACGTGAACATTAATTTTGCGGATTTCACCAGACAGAAGTGCCCAAAAGCTTGATACGCCGTCGGGATACACAATGGTGACGTCCAGCACCCGGTGAATTTGTTTACCCATGGCGTCAAGCACGAAAGCAATGCCGCCGGCCTTTGGTCTAAGCAGATGAGCATATGGCGATTGCTGTCTGCGATGCTTTGCATTTGTAAAACGGGTGCCTTCCACAAAATTCATAATTGAGACCGGTATTTTTTTAAACTTTTTACAGGCTTCGCGCGTTATTTCAAGATCTTTGCCTTTTAGGTGGGGCTTTTTTCGGAGATAGCTTTTCGTATATCTTTTAACAAACGGAAAATCCATCGCCCACCAGGCTTGACCAAGAATCGGAAACCATAAGAGTTCTTTTTTAATGAAAAATTTCAAAAAAGGAATTTTGCGGTGAAATATCCTCTGACATTGCTGTCCAAAATAAATTGAAAATCAAATACTGCCTTTAATAATAACAGGCAGTTATAAACGCGAAATTGGTGATTTCGAAATCAGGTTATGCCTTTTAAAGTGGATGCTGTCCAAAACCCACG
>Ga0209260_10000131_pt1 | contig 52317 bp, 48 predicted proteins | sample WorMetTypGCAVOLI_FD_187421 | JGI IMG/M metagenome (GOLD analysis project Ga0209260, IMG submission 187421) | Marine gutless worms symbiont microbial communities from Max Planck institute for Marine Microbiology, Germany - Olavius algarvensis... ...
CAAATGACTAAGTATCTGAATTTATTAGATCTGGGATGAAAAATCGGGCAAAATGAAGCTGCTTTTTGCCTACAGACCGAAAACAAGAGCTTATACTAACAGAAATATTAATCATCGCCACGAACATGCTGCTTAATGTCACCCCTTTCATGATGGCATTGTCCACCACCACCGTTTTTTTTCTAGTTCCCGGAATCGTTGCCATGGGCATCGGGTTTGGCGCGGCCTACCCGGATTTTAAGGCTGAAAATCCGACCCAGACCGTTACCAGTTTCGGTGGTCTGATTTTCATGATTGTGTGCGCCGGCTACATCGGTGCGATCATTCTTCTTGAAGCCGGTCCGGTTTACAATCTTTTCATGGCGGACATCCGCGGAAAAATTATTCCCCTGGGGATCTGGCTCTGGATTGCCGGCTCCTTTAGCGCCGTTTTGGTTTTTAGTCTCCTGGCAATCATCCTGCCCATGCGATTCGGTGAAAAACGACTGTCACAGTTGCGGATATAACTTTAATGGTTCAATGGTTGAGCGTTCTGGGTTCATAGGTTAAAAATTCACCACTCTCAGTCTGCGACGGACTCCCCTCGACGTGCTCGGGCCATATTGGGGACATAAAAATACAACTTTCGGGCCCTATACAAGATCTAACTGCTCTCTTGCCTCATTTCATAGCCTTGAGGACAGACATTCGCATTTTTTTTCGCTGAAAATATTTATAAAATAAAAGTGATCGTTTGTTTAGAGGATACCAATATCTTTTTTCTGTCAAACCGGCTGTTTCGGTGGCCAACTGCAGCGCCGACACCTGCTTGTCCTCCATAGCCTGAAAGGCGACGGAGCGAACCCCAACATATCTTTACATAATTTACACACGCTTAACTTTAAATTTTACATTGACATTTACATTCCAATCGATTATATTAGCCTTAGAGGAGACAGTTCAGGAATTAGGGACCGGGGAATTTCCCGCCTACGGCTATGTTTAAAGCGGAGTGGATGATCGCCACCGAAAACGGATGCTGTCTGAGACCATTCGGGATCGTTTTGAATGAACAGCTTTTGCCGATGAGTTTCAATTAACCACATATGCCCGCATCGAGCACAGTGTTTTGATATTATATAGTTATCTGTTCATTCATTACGAACCCTTAGGGTCGAGTTCATACGGTTTTGGTGGTGATTATCCACGTAGCGGGTCGGTTTTGAAAAACTCTCCGGTTCCTCAAGTATTTCGAGGATTAATCAGCCTGAGGCAGACAACCTGACGCCGAAATTGGCAAAAAGGGACGTTTTTCAAAGGTCTCAACTGGAGGTTTCTATGCAGCCAAACCTAACCGAAAAGCAACAGCGTGTTTTAGACTATCTGCAGCACGAAATCGCGAACAGCGGACAGGCGCCCAGCCTGCGCCAGGCGGCTGCGGATATCGGGGTAAGCCACGCCGCCATCGCGCAGTTCATCAGAGCGCTGGAGGAAAAAGGCTATCTGAAGCGGGAGGGGCGCTACAGTCGTACGGTCTATCTTTTAAACCGCGCCCACGAGCCGTCGGCGGCCCAGCGCTGGCGGGAGATCCCCATCATCGGCCGTGTCATGGCCGGTCTGCCGATGTACGCCCAGACGGAATGGGACGGCAGCACGGTGCTGGATGCCGCCGTCTTCCGCGGCCAGAACCTCTTTGCGTTGCGCGTCAAAGGCGATTCGATGAAAGATGCCGGAATCCTGAATGGCGATTTGGCGATCTGCGAACCCCGTCAGTATGCCCAGAACGGTGAAATTGTGGTGGCACTCATCAACAGCGAGGAAGCCACTGTCAAGCGTTTCTTCCTGCGCAAAAAATATGTCGAACTGCGCCCGGCCAATGCCAAATTCAACCCCATGCGCTACGATTTCAGCGCGGTGCTGATTCAAGGCAAAGTCATCGGTATCCAGCGCGGACCGGAGGGGATCAAATGAGCGGCGGTGCACGATACGAAATCAAATCTCACCGCAGAGGCGCAAAGAGCGCAGAGTCCGCCTGAGGCGGATTTCCTTGCCGTTGAGAGGACGGCAAGGAAAAAGCTTTCGCCTTTTGGGAATTTAGCGAAAACGAACCGGACAAATTATCGCTGCAAAGGCCCTTATGGCAGATTGTTTTTGATTTGCCGCCCTCTCAACGGCAAATCAAAAGAAAAAATATCTTTGCGCACTTTGCGGTGAAATATCATAATTACGACAGCTTTCAGCTACAGCTTCTGAAGTTTAAATTGATTGAATGGATACCCAGACACCACACATACCCTGTCAACTGCGGGTCGGCACGAGCGGCTATTCGTATGCGGAATGGACCGATGCCGGATTTTATCCGCCGGGCACCAAATCAGGCAACATGCTGCCCGTTTACGCCCAAAACTTTCCGATCACCGAATTGAACTTCACCTGGTATCAGATGCCCAAAGCGCATACGCTCGAGCGAATGCACCGGCAGGCACCGCCCGGTTTTCGTTTTGCCGCCAAACTGACCCGTACGTTAACCCATGAAATCGATCCCGGCCAGTGGCGCGGGCAGGCCGCCCGGTACCGGGACGGCATCGCTCCGCTTTTGCAGGCCCGCAAGCTGGCGGCTATTTTGCTGCAATTTCCACCGTCCTTTGTGCGTGCTCCCCAAAACCGCCGCTATCTGGCCGCTCTTTTGGATGAGCTGGACGGCCTGCCCCTGGCGGTGGAGTTTCGCCATGCATCCTGGGCCACGGACCGGGTCTTCGCCGAACTGGAACGCCGCCGCATCACGCTGGTTGCAGTGGATGAACCGGATTTACCCGGACTGTTTCCAAGACTCGATATCGTCACCAATCCCGAGCTTTTCTACATCCGCTTCCACGGTCGCAACGCAAAAGGCTGGCGCTCGGGCAACATGCAAAAACAATTTGACTATGATTACGCAGATGCGGAATTGCGCAAATGGTCGGAGGTTCGAATTGCCAAAATGGCACAGCACGCCGCCGCCGGCGTCGTTTTCTTCAACAACCACGTCCGCGCCCAGGCGCCGCGAAATGCCGTGCGGCTCATTAACCTTTTAATCGAACGTGGAATAATGGAAGTTCCTGAAAAGAAATAAAATAGAATCCATTCCTTTTGTTTAGCTTGACTGAGGACTCAAAGAATTGTTCATGGAGCGCTCAATAATACACTTGAATATCGCCGATTTTGCCGTTGCCGTAGAGCGGGCGGTGGACGTCCGGCTGAAGGACCGGCCGGTGATCATCGCACCCGGGGGTGCGGCCCGGGCGGCGGTTTATGATATGAGCGAAGAAGCCTATCGAAGCGGCATCCGCAAAGGTATGACGTTGCGCCGGGCCACCCGTTTGTGCAAAGACGCCCAAATCCTGCCGCCCCACCCGGACCGCTACGAACACACAATGGGCGCGCTGCTCAAGCAAACCCTGTCGTATTCACCGCTTATCGAAAGCGGTGAAACCGACGGACACCTGTTTGTGGACGTCACCGGCAGCGCCCGCCTTTTCGGCCCCCCCATGGATGTTGCCTGGCGGTTGCGCCGGCAGGTTAAAAAGGATCTCGGCCTGAATCCGATCTGGTCGGTGGCCCCCAACAAACTGGTGGCCAAGGTGGCCACGCGCCTGGTAAAGCCCGACGGGGAGTACATCGTCGGTGCCGGCGAAGAAGAAGCGCTTCTGGCGCCGCTGCCGATCGGCCTGGTCCCGGGCATCGAACGCAACGATTTGCTGCGGCTGCAGGAATTTAATCTCAGCCGGGTATCTCATCTCACGGCCCTGAGCCTGGAGCAGTTGCAGATCCCCTTCGGAGCCCGCGCCCTGTTTCTGTATGAAACCGCGCGCGGCATTGATTCTTCTCCCGTGCTGCCGATTGGACAGAAGCCGCCGAAGATAATTGTCGATCACGAATTCGGCAATGACACCAATGACAAGCCCACCCTTGAAAGCGCCCTGTACAGCCTGGTCGAACAGGCCGGTGATAAACTGCGAAGACGACGCCGGGCTGCCCGCCGGGTTGCCGTCATCCTGGATTATTCGGACGGCATGCGCTGCGCCCGTCAACTGGCAGCCAAACCGGCCACCGCCAACGATCTCACTCTTTTCGAACTGGCCCGCCGCGCCCTGCGGCTGGCCTGGACCCGGCGGATACGCATCCGGCATGTCCGCCTGATCTGCGACCGGCTGACCTTCCCGCCGGCTCAGCTGGAACTGTTTGCCGCCGATCAAAGACAAAATGAACAACGCAACAATCTAATCAGCGCCATCGACCGCATCCGCAACCGCTTCGGAGGAGAGGCGATTCAACTGGGACGAACATTAGCAGCATAAAAAAGATAAATTTCACCGCAGAGGCGCGAAGGACGCAAAGGGTTTTTGTTTTTTCATTTTCTGTTGAGAAGACAGAAAATGAAAATCCTCAGCCGCTGTCGCGGCGGGATTGTTACCTTGAAACCAACGATAATAAGTAACTATTAACTCTATTCCCTTTTTGAATGGTCGATAACGAACAGTTAAACCGCCCAGAGGGCTTGGCTTTATTTCTTTTCGCCCTCTCAGCGAAAAGAAATAAGAAGAACACCCTTTGCGCTCTTTGCGACTCTGCGGTGAATATTTTTTTGCTATGGTCCCATTAACCGTTCGCTCCAGCTATTCCCTCATGTGGGGAACCACCTACGTCAAACAGGTTTGTCTGGCGGCCAAACGCCTGGGCTATGATCGCCTGGCATTGACCGACACCGACAACCTGTACGGACTGTGGCCTTTTTTGCGAACCTGCAAAGATGAAGGCCTGACGCCAATCGTCGGCGCCGAAGTGACCGACCCCGCCCGCAAACAGCGTGCCGTGTGCCTGGTGGAAGATGACAACGGCTATCGCAACCTCTGCCGCCTGCTCACCCGCCGGCACATGGATGAAGATTTCGATCTGCAGGCGGTTTTGCCGCATTACGCAACCGGCCTGGTGATCTTAACCCAAAATGCCGATCTTTTGCAGACCTGGCATGCGGCCGGAGTGACCGTGGCCGCCGCCATGCCGCGTAATCCCCTGCCCCCCACCCATGCCTTGCGCCGCACGGCCAAACACCTGGCAGTTGCGCTGGCAGCGACCCCGGGCAGTTTCTTTTTGCAGCCGCAGGATGCGGCCGTCCACCGCCTGCTGCGGGCCATTGACCGCAACACCTCTTTGTCGCGACTGGCGGCCGATGATCTAGCCCCGGCTGACGCCTGGCTGGCCCCCCCTGCCGAGTATGAACGCCGGTTCGCCATCTGTCCGGAGGCTGTGCGGACCACCCATGAGATTGCCGAACGCCTGGCGTTCCGCGGTCCGCAGTTCGGCATTGTCATGCCGCCCTTACGAAACCAAAACGGCAGCGATCCGGCCCGACGCCTGCGCAGCGCCGCCTATGCCGGTGCCCGCCGGCGCTACGGACTGGAGCTGTCCGAAGCGGTGGTCGACAGGCTGGAGCATGAACTGCACAGCATCGCGGACATGGGATTTGCCGCCTATTTTCTGATCGTGCGCGACATTGTCAAACACAGCCCGCGCACCTGCGGCCGCGGTTCGGGTGCTGCGTCACTGGTGGCTTATTGCCTGGAAATCACCAATGTCTGTCCCCTCAAGCACAATCTGTATTTCGAGCGCTTTTTAAATCCGGGACGCACGGATCCACCCGACATCGATGTTGATTTTGCCTGGGACGAACGCGATGGTGTGCTGGATTCGGTGCTTGACCGGCACCGGGGGCATGCGGCCATGGTGTCCAATCACGTGCTGTTTCAGCCCCGCATGGCCATCCGGGAGGTCGCCAAGGTATATGGTTTGACGGACGCTGAAATCGGACGGGTGTCCAAACGCCTGCCGCGCTTCTGGCGCGCTAAAGAATCGGACCCCGAACTGCTGGGCGGCATCAAAAAGCGCCCGGAGTCCAGGGCCCTCGAATTTCCACCGCCCTGGCCCGAAATTTTGTCGTTCGCCCAGCGGATCATCGGCACCCCCCGCTACCTGTCCGTGCATCCCGGGGGCGTGGTGATCACCCCGCGGCCGATTGACGAATACGTGCCTTTGGAACGGGCACCCAAAGGCGTGCCCATCATCCAGTGGGAAAAAGATGCCACCGAAGATGCCGGCCTGGTCAAGATCGATTTGCTGGGCAACCGCAGCCTGGGCGTCATTCGGGATGCAATCGGCAGCCTGCAGACCAACGGGGTCGAATTTGATGATTTCCACTGGGAACCTGAAGACGATTTGCCCACCCAGCAGTCCCTGGCCCAGGGCCGCACCATGGGCTGCTTTTATATTGAAAGTCCGGCCATGCGGCTTTTACAGCAAAAATCCAAAGTTGGGGATTTCGAACACCTGGTGATCCACAGCAGCATCATTCGCCCGGCCGCCAATGAGTTCATCCGCGAGTACATTCGCCGCCTGCATGGCGGACCGTGGGACCCGATCCATCCGCGGCTGGCCGAGGTGCTGGAAGAGACCTTCGGCATTATGGTCTACCAGGAAGATGTGTCCCGTGCAGCCCTTGCTCTGGCAGGCTTTTCCCATGCCGAAGCCGACAACCTGCGCAAGGTGATGTCTAAAAAAGACCGGCAGCACCAACTGCAGGACTATAAAAAACGCTTTTATGCCGGTGCCGGCCAACGCAAGGTCTCTGAAAAACAGATTGCCGCCATCTGGGACATGATGATGAGTTTCAGCGGCTATTCCTTTTGCAAACCCCACAGCGCGTCCTATGCCAGGGTTTCCTTCCAGGCGGCCTATCTCAAACTCCACCACCCGGCCGAATTCATGGCCGCGGTCATCAGCAACCAGGGCGGTTTTTACAGCGCATTTGCCTATGTCTCCGAATCCCGCCGCCTGGGTCTGACAATTTTACCGCCCGACATCAACCTCAGCCAGATTCGCTGGACCGGCCGGGACAATGCCGTCCGCGTGGGCCTGCTCTCCATCAAAGGCCTTTCGGCCGATACGCAACAGCGCATTGTCGATCGCCGCCGGCAGGGCCTTTATCAAGGTTTGCGCGACGTTCTGGAGCGCGTGCAGCCCGCTGAAGACGAGGTTCGGGCGTTGATCCACTGCGGGGCCTTCGATGGATTGAACCCCGACGCCAACCGGGCCGTGCTGGTGTGGCAGCTGGCCTGCTGGTTAAAAGCCCGATCCACCCGATCAATTCCCCGGACCCGGTCGCTCTTCGGTGACGCTGATCAGATCCATAACGATACCCCTCCGCCCCTGCCCCCGCAGGACCAACGCGAACGGCTGCGGCGCGAATTTGCCGTCCTGGGTTTTCTGTGCGACCGGCATCCCATGGAGCTGTATGCCGCCATCCTTCACAAACTGCGCACCGTCAAGGTCGTCGACCTGCCGCGTCATCTCGGCCGGCGGGTGCGCCTGGCCGGCTGGCTGATCACCGGCAAGGTCGTTACCACCAAACACGGCGACCCCATGGAATTTTTAACCTTCGAGGATGAAACCGGTATCGTCGAAACCACCTTTTTCCCGCAAACCTACCACCGCTTCTGCCACATGATCGACCGCAATCGGCCCTATTTGCTCAGCGGAAAGGTGGAAGAAGACTGGGGGGCAATCACCCTGACGGTAGACAGAGTCGAGACGGTTCAGTGCTAAAATTACAAAATTACGCTGCCTTCTTATTGACCAGCCATGACGCTCGAATTTTCGAATTTTTGGCAATTTCGGTTAAAAAGGCCGTCTTGACAGCACCGATGATATTGGGTATTTGGATCTTTATTGGCTGAAGCAGGTCTGGAACCCTATATTCCCCAAGGCGCCTATTATGTTCTTGCCGACATATCTAAAATCCCCGGGGAAACAAGCAAAGAGAGGGCGATGCACCTGCTGCACCAAACGGGGGTGGCCTGCGTTCCCGGAGAGGCATTTTTTCATGACGATTCAGGAGAGGCATTGGCGCGCTTCTGCTTTGCCAAGCAAGATGATGAGCTTGAAGAAGCTTGTCGAAGGATCAAAACACGTGACCTTTAATCAAACATAGAAATTCTGGTTCTCTGGGCCAGGTCAGCGGCAAGTGGCTATGCCGTAGATAAATTTCTTGAGGTGATGGAATACTGAAATGGCCGACTCCGCCGAAGCAGCTTCGGCTTCGAAAGTCAGCTTGCAATCGAATTTAAGGAATGAAATGTTCCTCGATCAGCTGATGGATCTCCTGAATAATAAGCTCTAACAGTTTCTCTCCTTTTTCCCGACTATAACCTTGAGTTGATGTAAATACACCCGAGGCCGGATAGTTGGCGATATCCCAGGGAAATATGCGAAATTCAAATCGGCTTTTGCGCCTGTCGTCAACAATTTTATCTGTTTTGACAAGCTCAGGGGTAATATACATCATCAATGACGTCTCGACCAGCGCCGCATGCTCGTCCACCCAGCCCTTCCAGTCCGGACCGAAAATTTTTACGAGGTCTTTTTCGACAATCAGCTCCCACCAGTTTGCTAAAATAATTTTAACGGAACTCGACTTTCCCAGGGAAAGTGAAATTCCTTCAATCATAAAATCCGTGTTTTCCATGTGCGCATTGATGACAAGAATCTTTTGGAAACCCAGTTCAATAAAGCACCGCATGGTATCCCGCGTCAGCTTTATGAGCGTCTGTCCATCAATGGAAACCGTGCCCGCAAAAACACGGGAAGGCTTGGCATACGTGTATCGGAAAGGCGGGGCGATGATCAATTTCATCTTGGAGTTCGTTGCAGCCATTTTTTGAGCAATGTGAACCGCCGTAAGGGTGTCAGTATCAACCGGCAAATGCGGCCCGTGCTGCTCTATTGAACCCACCGGCAGCAAAAGGATCGTATTTGACCGGTCCAGGGCATCAATCTCTTCCCCGGTTAAATCGACGTAGTTGTGAGTTCCCATTTTGGAAAGTCTCCTTTACCTGTTTTATTCATTTGATTTTTTCGCCAGAAAATATTCACCGATGAACAAGACCGACATGGAGAAAATAAAAACGATGGCGCCGATGGCATTAATCGTCGGCTTGATCCCGCCCCGCATCATGGTCCAGATTTTTACCGGGAGCGTCGGTTGAAAGCCTGAAACAAACCAGGCGATAATGAATTCATCAAATGACAGAGTAAATGTGAGCAACATCGCGGCAATCAGGCCGGGGGCGGAAAGGGGTAGAATCAATTCCCTGACGGTCTGCCACCGGCCGGCCCCCAGGTCCCAGGCGGCTTCCTCCAGAGTGGCATGTATGCTGCGCAGTCTTGCCCGAATGATAAACATTGCAAAGGGTGCGCAAAAAACAGTGTGGCTTATGATAACCGAGAGCAGCGAATTTTGAAGGGTTAGAATGTGATTCAGAAATATAAGCAGCGCCAGGCCCAAAAGAAGCGTGGGAACCGTCAGAGGGGCGGCCATAAATCCGAGAAACAGGTTTTCCCCTTTTAATTTGTATGACCGCAGCGCATAGGCGCCCATAAATCCCAATATTGTCGAGATCAAGCTGACAATGGAGGACACAATAATGCTGTTTTTGACCGAATCCAGCAGCCTGGAATCCAGCATTAATTCACTGTACCACTTTATAGTAAAATTCTGTAACGGAAAACTTGGATACCTTCCCGAATTGAAGGAAAATATTATGATCACCGCTACCGGCAGAAATAAAAATGCAAAAGCCACAATTACATAGAATTTTAAAAAACCGCGGCCCCAACTTATCTTTTTGCGCCTAGTGGTCGCCATCTTCTATATCCACGCCTGCTGGTTTGCCCCGGGTAATCGACTCCACCCGGCGTAAATAAAGGATCAATACGATCAAAATTGTAGCAACCATCACCACCGCCAGCGCGGACGCCGTCGATATGTTTACTGTTCCCTGGATTTCGTCCACAATCATCTGGGTGAAGACCGGTTTTTTGCCTCCTCCCAGAATCGATGGTGCCACAAAATCCCCAAAAGACATGATAAAAACGAAAATGCTGCCCACAATCAATCCCGGCAAGGTAAGTGGAAAGACGATTTCGAAGAAAGTTCGGAGTTTGCCTGCACCAAGGTCATCGGCAGCCTCCAGTAGATTTCTGTTAATTGAATCCATGCTGGAATACAGGAGCATGGTCATTAAAACCATGTAAAAATGGGTAAACCCGACTTCGGTGGCGATGTGGGTGTAAAGAATGGTAATGGGAGTATCGATGATTTTGAGAATCTTCAAAATTTGGTTGAACAGGCCGTTATTTGCCAGAATAATTTGCCAGGAGTAAGCCCTGATAAGATAATTCGTCCAAAACGGCAGGATCATGGCCACCATTAACAGTCTTCGGTATTTCGCCGGCACCTCAAAGGCAATGGCATAGGCCAGTGGGTAGGCAAGGATGGCACTCAGGACAACAGCGGTCAAAGCAAGTTGAAATGAGCGAGCATACGCTGTCCAGTATGGCGTTTTGGAAAATATATCCGCGTAATTTGCCAGGGTCCACTGAAAAACAAGCCTCAACTCTTTTACGGTCAAGAAGCTGACTAAAAAAATCAACAGCACGGGAAGAATAAAAAAAATGACTTCCCATAGCGATATGGGCAAAATTCCAATAAAAAAGCGAACTGGAGGAATATTTCTGAATTTGGCCATCTTATCAATCCCTGACAATAATCGATCCGATCTCAGGATTCCAACCGATTTGAACAGGATCTGATGTAGAAATACTAGCAGCCTTATGGGCATCGATAACGATTTTATTCCCTTCGACTTCAACAACCAGTCGCACCACGGAACCGGCGTATAATTTTTCTATGACACGTCCCTCAATCTTGTTTAGGCAGCTATCCGCGGCATCGGCTATCTGGAGGTCTTCGGGCCGGACCACCAGACCCACCCTTTTCGCGACCGGATCTGCAAACTGAAGTGAGTCCTTTGTTGCGATGAACACCTGCCCCCTGCTATCTTCAATGTGCACCGTGTCCTGATGCGCTCCGATGATCTTTCCCTCAAAAATATTGCACTCTCCCAGGAAGTTGGCCACGAACATAGTTTGTGGATTATCATAGATCTCTTGGGGCGTGCCCAGCTGTTCCAATTTGCCTGCATGCATAATACCAATGGTATCACTCATGCTCATGGCCTCTTCCTGATCATGAGTGACGTAGATGAAAGTGGTTCCAAGTTCGCGTTGCAGCTGCTTGAGTTCCAATTGCAGTTGTTTTCTTATTTTCGCATCCAGGGCTCCCAGCGGTTCATCCAGCAACAGCACCGGCGGTCTTAGGATCAATGCCCTTGCCAGTGCCACCCGCTGCTGCTGCCCTCCGCTCAATTGATAAGGCATGCGATCGTACACATCGGAAAGATTAATCAATTCCAGCATTTCGCGAACACGATTTTCAATTTCAGGCTTTTTGTGCCTTCTCATTTTGAGCCCAAAGCCGATATTTTGCCCCACGGTTTTGTGGGGAAAGAGGGCATAGTCTTGAAAGACCATGTTGGTCTGACGCTTGGTAGAAGCGTCATAAGTAATCCGTTTTCCCATCAGAAAAATATCACCGGCCGAAGGCAACTCAAAACCGCCGACCATTCTCAAAGTCGTTGTTTTGCCGCATCCGCTTGGACCCAGTAACGTCAGGAAACTGCCGGACACCACCTGCAGCGATAGATTATGAACAGCATATACCTGGCCGAATTTTTTGGTCACATTTTTTAGCTCGACACTGATACTTTTCATAAAATACCATCCTGGAAAAACATAGGCGTTCACGGGCTCAGAGTTCTCCGTTCAGCAACGAATCAGGACCCGGCTTTGGTATTGCCCCCAAAGAGGGCTCTGGAATTAAACCTCAGGAGCATTGGAGTATTGGAGTGATGGAGTAATGGAGTAGTGGAAAAAACATTTCCGGAGATATTTGCGTGGTCAATATGATTTGTACACATCACCTGAGTTGGTTTTTACCCGTTTACATTTACCGCGCAAATGATCAGGTCGCCATATTGTCTAAAACACGATTTATACGCCTCAGTCTGAATTTCACCCAATACTCCTGTACTCCAACACTCCGGCACCAAGTTATCGGCCGAGCCAGTCTTCTGTGAGATGGCCCAGGGGACCAGGTTTTCGATTTTGAAGAAATTACTCACCCTTGAATTTCAGCCATACATCCTTCCAGGCTTCTTCATGCTTCGGGAGTTTGCGGGGAGAAACCCGCTTTACGATCCCCACACCGGCATCAGTCATCCTGAGCAATTCAGCCTGCTCGTTTTTGAGGTACTGAGCCGCTTTTCGATTGGGAGTGGCGGCATGAAATGCGTCCGCCCATGCCAGTTTAGCCTGGATTTCGGGGCTTAGCATCCATTGAAGAAATTTTTCAGCCAAATCCGGATTTTTACTGTCGGAAGTGATACATAGACTTTCTGTCCAGCTTACGGCACCTTCTTGGGGGACAAAATGCTCAATCGGCAAACCCTGCTCTTTGAGGGTAACCGCTGCCCAGTTACCGGCCGGCGCAAGCCACACGCTTTCATTCGCCAAGGCCTGAATCAATTCCGAGGCGGTGAGGGTGATCGTTGCCACCTGAGGCTTTAAATCCAGCAGGAGTTTTTCCAGCTGCTGCAGTTGATTCATGTCAATATCATACGGGCTTTCAAAGCCTAAGTAGCGGCCGAAATTGCCCAGGTTGGGTAGATACCAGCCGTAGATGCCGACTTTGCCTTTATATTTGGGCTCCCACATTACCTTCCAGGATTGCACCTCTTCTTTTGAAACATATTTAGTGTTGTAAGCAATGCCATAAAAACCCCAACGGCTTGCGACGCCCCACAATTTATCCCCTTCCCAGTGCTGGGGGAACCGTTGAAAAATTGGGAAGAGATCATTCAGGGGGTATTTACTCGCATCCAACTGTTTGATTTTGCCCTGCTGGGCCAAAATCTTGACCCAGGGACCATCCGGATTTACCACGTCCCAGGTTCCGGCTTTGGAAGCGGACCAGATTGTGAGCATCTGTTCGTCACCGCTAAAGTTCTTGCTATTGACCTTGCAGTTGTATTTCTTCTCAAACGGACGAATGATTCTGTCTTCGTTGTAGCCGGCCCAAGTAAGAATGTTTAAGACCTTCTGCTCAGCCATGGCGCTGTTCAAGAATGGGAGTGCACATAAACAAAAGCAGATACTGATTGTGATTAAGGTTTTACTGTTCATTACGACCCTCCTTTCTTGCGATTATAGTTGACGAAACGGGTTAGTAAACTTGGCATCTAAATGCCGCTGTCCAACTTCTATATAACCGGAAGCTTGGCAATTGCAAGGGGAAAACCCCAATCTAGACAATTTCGTGGCGAGGGCTATTTCACGCTGTAGCGGATTGCCACCTTTTTCCCCTTGCATTAGCCGACCAACTGGTTGTATACAAAACCTATGGCATGATCTTCTGACATCCCTGATCAAGACTCCCGGATAATGGCGCGTTGGCAATTGCAAAGGAGAATTGAATAATGAAAATTGCCCGGCATTTGGCAGAAGTTATCGGTCCGAGAGTATCCGGCACCCCCAAAGAGTTGGCAGCCGCTGAATTTATTCAAAGTAAATTCAAAGAATTGAACCTGGATACCCAAATTCAGAAATTCAAATACCTCGGCTGGAGTCAGGATCAAAAACCTTCACTAAAGGTGCTTTCTCCTTTTAATAAATCCCTCGATGTGGCCCCCATGGCATACACTGGCACCACACCCGCAGGTGGAGTTGAAGGTGTCCTGAAATATCATGGTACCTATTACCTTTTCCCCAAATTAATGGAACCGCCAAAGTACGCTCTTTTAGATGATCGGGGAGAAAAAGTGGCCTTTGTGTTGGTTCTGCCTGGAAACAGGACAAGACCCATCCCGAATCAATGGCTGCACATCTTCCAGGATCCGATGATTCTGGTCAATGAAGAGGATTTTAAGCCCCTTAAGGAGGCGATCGAAGCTAACCAGGAGGTAAGAGTCCATTTAAAATCTACTGCTGAGTATTTTCAATCGGTGACCTCCTGCAACGTTATCGCCGGCCTTGAGGGCGAGAGTAAGGAAACTATCGTCATCGGCGGCCATCATGACTCTGTTGATGGCTCTCCGGGTGCCATTGATAACGCCACCGGGGTGGAAGCGATTTTTCGCGTGGCTGAAAAACTTTGCCAAAAAAAAAGGAAATATTCGTACAAACTGATTACCTGGGGCGGCCACGAATGGGGACTTTTCGGCTCTCAGTATTTTGTTAAGGACGCCAAGGAACGCGGGCTCATCGAGCAGATCAAAGCCTGTCTGACCCTGGATGTTTTGGGCTGTGGCGAATATCTCTGGGTCTGGGCCGGCCCGCCGGCATTCAGAAAAAAAATCGAATCCAGCTTTAGTCATTCTGATCTTATGCAAAAAAGAGAAATACGGTTTGAAGATACCCTGATCGGGTCGGATGACTGGTCTTTTTCGCTGGAAGATATACCCGGTGCCATGCTAATGGATTGGCCCATGGATACCCTTCATCTTCCTGAGGATGTCTATGAAACGATCGATGAAGCCAAAGTAAATTTTGCAGTTGAGACGACCTTTTCCCTTTTGGAAAATTTTGAAAAGAAGGGAATATAACACCTGAATTTTGCACGAGTCGGAGGCTTTCATATGCAAGATTCAGGTAACAACTATGGACAGAAAGGAGGCAACCAATGAGTAAGTACAAATCCGCACTAAAAGGATGTCTGATGCTGTTAATCATTGCCGTGGCAGGTGTGTTTTTGACAACCGGCAGCGCAGTTGCCAAAGACGTGCTCAATCTGCTTGTCATGCCCGGCTATGAAGAACCGCAGATCATCAATGAGTTTGAAAAAAAATATGACTGCAAAGTGAATTATAAAATTTACCCCAGTTCAGATGAAATGATGGCCCTGATCAAGTCGGCTAAAAGGGGCACCTATGATGTGCTGTCACCCGACGCGCCCTATGTAGAAAAACTGGTAAAGGCCGATCTTATTCGACCTTTGAACATCGACGATTATCCCATCAATGATTTATTTGAACGGTATAGACACTTTGATCAGCATTGGATCGACAATAAATTTTATGCGGTTACCAGCCGTTGGGGCTTTTACGGCATCGCATATAATACCAAGCATGTGGACCCGCAAGACATGCAATCTTATGCTGGATTGTGGAAAGATAAATATAAAGGCAAAATTGCCATTTTCGACTGGTACCTGCCCAACATGGGGTGTATCGGGCGCTATCTGGGATACAAAAATCCCTATGAAATAGGCCCGGCCGAACTGGATAAAATCAGGGAAACCCTGTTTTCTCTGAAACCCTATGTGGGTACGATTGCAGCCACCAACTCCGATACTATCCAGGCCTTGGCCAATGAAAATGTATGGATATCCATCGCCGGCAGATGGCTGCAGGTACTCCTCAAAGAGCAGGGGCACCCCATCGAACTCTCCAATCCCAAAGAAGGCGGCGTCAGCTGGACGGAAGCTCTGGTGATCACCAAGCACAGCCAGAATCCGGAACTCGCTAAAAAGTATATCCAGTGGGTGTTGTCTCCGAAGATTCAGGCCGGATTGGCCTGGGCCAATGCTTTTCATGTGCTCGTTCCCAACAGCAAAGCGGTCGATTACTTGACAAAGGAACAGGCCGGTATGCTGGGAATGGACAATTATGAAGAATTAAGTAAAATATTACAAAACATCGCCAATCGTAAAACGCCGACCGATGAAGAAGCTTGGAAAAAAGTCTGGCTGGAATTCAAAAGCAAATAATTAAACTCCGATTAACACAGCCTTACAGGATCAGGGGGAGTCGAGATCTTTCATAAAAGAGGAAAGCTTCCCCCTTCGATCCTGGTAATTCAAATCTTTGGCGATCCTCACTACCTCAAGTAAACACGCATGAGTATAGGCAGCCGATCTATCCAACCAGCCATGGGAGATAATGCATCTTGAGTCCCGGAGTGCCATTGTGATTTCTACCACAACGATTGCAAAGTTCACCAAACCTTGAGCAGCAATAATAAGATAAATGGACCGCAAAGAATACGACGTCGAACTGGACTCGGTATATAAAAAGTTTGATAATATTATCGCCATGGACGATGTTTCGCTGAAGGTAAAGAAAGGAACGTTTCTTACCTTACTCGGCCCCAGCGGATGCGGTAAAACGACCACTCTTAGGATTATTGGCGGATTTGATTCTCCAACCGACGGAAAAATATTTCTCCGCGGGCGGGATGTGACAGATGTGCCACCCTACAAAAGAGATACCAATCTTGTGTTTCAGGATTTCGCCTTATTCCCTCATATGAATGTATTCAGCAATATTGCATTTGGTTTGAAGATGCGCGGCAGCGCCAAACAGCAAATAAAAAGACGCGTCCTGGAAATGCTGGATATGGTGGGACTTCCTGATATCTCTTATCGCAAACCAAATCAGTTGAGCGGCGGCCAGCGTCAGAGAGTGGCCCTGTGCCGCTCACTGATCATGGAACCTGCGGTACTTTTGCTGGACGAACCGCTGGGCGCCCTTGATGCCAAGATCCGAAAACAGATGCAGACGGAATTAAAAAACTTGCAGATGAAACTGGATCGAACCTTTATTTCGGTTACCCATGACCAGGAAGAAGCTATGAGCATGAGTGATGACATTGCGATCATGAATCAAGGCTGTATCGAACAGGTCGGCAGTCCCCACAGCATATACGAGAAACCGGCATCTAAATTTGTGGCCACGTTTCTGGGTGAGTGCAACCTGATTGATGTGGTAGTCGTCGGGGATGATCAAAACCGGGTCGTTGTCAAATCACCTCAGCTGCCGGGCTCATTTTACTTTAATCCCTCCGAGGGGTGGCAAAACAGATCCAATCACAAACATATGTCAATGATGATTCGTCCGGAAAATATTACTATCGTCCGGGGGAAGCAGGCGTATGAAAATCAAATCGATGGCGTTATCAAAGAGTTGATCTTCAAAGGCTCGATTTCCGAATATGTTGTTCAGGCTAATGCTACCGAAATCAAGCTCCAAATTCAGGGGAAAAGTCAATTTAATCAGGGGGAAAATGTGACAGTTACCTGGCAAGAGACGGATTGTTATCTTATCCCTTAACCTGTTTTGCTTCAAGCGATTGATGGAAAATGAATTCAAGAAGCTCAAAACCCGGCTTTTTAAAAAAGCTAAGCTCGCATAAGGAATTCGTCGGGCTTCTACCCATCACAGGCTGGCAGATTTTCTTCTACCTGGTACCCTTCGCTTTTCTTATGGTGATCAGCTTCTGGATGACGAAAGATTATCAAATTATCTCGACCTGGAATTGGGGTAATTACAAGGCTGTTTTTACCGATCCCCTCGTAAGAATTGCGTTTTTCAGATCCTTGTGGATCACACTGACCACACTGGTGATCACCATCCTGGCGGCCTACCCGTTTGCTTACGGTCTGGTTTTTAAAGTTCCCAAGAAATATCGGCATGTTATCCTGATTGCCATAATTGCACCGTTCTGGACAAACTATCTCGTCCGCGTGTACTCGTGGCAGTTAATCATTGGGGGCACCGGCGTGGTCAATCATATGTTGTCCCTCATGGGGATCATCGACTCGCCGCTTAATATCCTTTATACCCACACCGCCACCCGGATCGGATTACTGCATTTTCTCATTTCCGTGATGATCCTGAATCTTTACGGCACGCTGGATAATGTGGATAGATCTTTAATTGAAGCGGCCAATGATCTGGGTGCGGGTCCCTTCAAAAGGTTTCTGTGGGTAACTTTTCCCTTAAGCCTTCCGGGCCTTGCGAACGGAACCGTTTTCGTATTTATCTTCTCTTTTACGGACTTCATTGCACCGACTGTACTTGGCGGCGGCACTAAACCTGTTTATTCACAAATGGTCGTCGATGCAGCTCATTGGACCGCCAACTATCCTTACGCCTCGGCCCTTTCCATTGTGATGCTGCTGGTGATCGCAACCTTTTTGTTGATTTTCTTCATGACGATTAAAGCAATAGTAAAAGAATAGTGATGAAGGCTCTGGATAAACACATATTTTATGGCTATATGGCTCTTGTATTTATTTTTCTTTTCATGCCGATTATAACGATTATCATCTTTTCCTTCAATGTGGATAAATTTGCCAGTCTTCCCTGGAAAGGATTTACCTTAAACTGGTATAGAAAACTGCTGTTTGACCCCGGCATTCTTGATGCTCTAAAAAACAGCCTCATCGTTTCAGCCATTGTCGCCACCACATCCTGCATATTGGGTTTCATGGGGGCCTACACCCTTTATCGACGATCGTTTCGCTTGCAGAACATCTATTTAGCTGTGATGATTTCTCCGTTGGCCGTACCCTGGATCATTCTGGGGCTTGCGCTGGCGGTGTTTTTAACTCGAATAAACCTGGAGGGATCTCTTTTTGCGGTCTGGATCAGCCATACCATCTTCGCTGCGCCATTTGCCATGCTGATTATTAAAGCGCGCATGGCAGGGTTGGATTACCGGTATGAAGAGGCCGGATGGGACCTCGGTGCCAACCGTCTAAAAGCCATCTGGTATATCGTCATTCCTTTGACCTTACCGGGTATTGCCGCTGCCTTTCTGCTGACTTTTACTATTTCTTTTGACGAGTTTATAATTGCGTGGTTTGTATGCGGCTTTCAGGAAACATTGCCGGTTAAAATATGGGGAATGATTCGCTCCGGCCTGAACCCGACCATTAATGCGGTCGGATCTCTAATATTTGTCTTTTCCATGGCAGTCGCGGTTTTGGCTCAATATTTAATCCGCACCCGTAAAGCACAATAGGTGTATTAAGGCACGACGTAGAGAAAAATGGGGACTGAGTTGACTTGTTAACTTACCCGTTTACGAATTTCCACATTCCATCCTTCCCATCCTCGTCGAACCAAATTAACAAAATGAAGATCAATGAATTAGATGCAAAATGGACGGAAAGCATAGCTGTTGGTGATAAACAATTTGTGATGGAGACCAAATCCAAACTGGGTGTAACAGCAATAGAGCCGCAGTGAGGTGGAGAATTATGAAGGCTATGAGCTTAAAGAAGTCCAAAGTCCTTCCAACCGCGTTTTTGACCTTGAAAAGTGCAGCCTAAGACTGAAAAACGACCACTTTTGGCGGGTTTCTTGATAAAACACAAGCACACAGCTTGGTCCGACAAGAGATGTAAACGCATGGAATTTTTAACCTTCGAGGATGAAACCGGTATCGTCGAAACCACCTTTTTCCCGCAAACCTACCACCGCTTCTGCCACATGATCGACCGCAATCGGCCCTATTTGCTCAGCGGCAAAGTCGAAGAAGACTGGGGGGCAATCACCCTGACGGTGGACAGGGTCGAGACGGTTAATACCTGAGCCTTGAATGAAAATTCATGAGAAGTAATCCGATTATGTTAGATCTACTTCGGAGTCCAATCATCGATCATATCCGGGCCTCCGTACCCGCACACTCCCATTCGAGGGGAATTGACCACATCGAGCATCATTTCCTCACCGCACGCGTGCGAATCCAGGCATTGATCACATACAAATTCCTCGCACTCCAAGCACGTGTTCGTGGCTGTTTTGCCACAGTGATCGCACTCAAAGACGTACGGGTTGTTGCGGGCCAATATGCGAATTTTATCTTTTCCCAAATTCCCTTCACGCACCGCCAGCACGTGGCCCTCGAGATAGGTTGTGCTGCCGAAATCATACTCATATGAAAATCCGTCTTTCACTTTCAAAACAGAGTAAAGGCGCTTGTTCATCGATTGACTTGGCATATCCCAGTCAGAAAACTCATCTAAAAGCCTTTCGTCATCATATTTCACGCCGCGGATGGTAAACGAACTCATATGGCCGCAGCACTCCAACCATATGCCGCGCAAAAATTCATCCAGATCGTCAAGCGTGGCATTTCCCGGGATTTCAATGTGCAGCCAATAGTATTTATAGCCGGAAATTTTAATGTGGTAAATTTTATACTTTTTCCGCCCCGCTTTGAGTTCCGACGCATTTTTACCTTGGCGTGTTTTGCATGCAGACAGATGCCGTCCCATTCCGGCACCGGAAAATTTTTTAAGACAAAATCGACAAATGCCTTCGCTTTTAGATTCCATTTCAACTTCCTTTTCTAATTTTTTAACCAAACGCTCACCAATTGAGTTTCACTCAATTGGGGTTACAGTTAGCGCCAATTTCTGGATCGGGTGACAGCGTCATCAAAGCGCGCTTTAAGGTAGGTTAAATCGTTGCGCGGTGTGATGATTTTTTGGGGTTTTTGGGCCGGAGTCAAATCGGAAAGATTTTTCACCATACCGCTGCCGATTAATGCCAGGCGACCGGTGCCGTAAGCCGTGATATCCGGTGAGACCGGCACGACAATTTTGCACTGGGTTACGTCAGCCAGAAATTGGCAGAGATAAGTATTGTTGATCAGACCGCCGTCCACCGAAAGGCGGCCCTGTTTGCCGGTCAGGTGGAATATCGCATCCAACAGCTGGGCGGTACGCAGGGCGATCCCCTCCAGCACCGCCTGGCAAAGGTCTTCTCTGGTTGTCTCAAGGCTCATCCCCAGCCACAGGCCCGCCGCCGACCGATCCCAATAAGGGCAGGCCAGTCCGGATAACGCCGGCACAAAGACCAGCCCCCGCGAAAGAGCGCTAGGCCGATCGTAGTGATTGATGTCCGCAAATTCAGTAAAAAGACCGAGATTTCTGGCCCAGTTTACGGCGGACCCGGCGTTATATGCGCCGGCATCGACGGCATACACCGGTTTCTGGTTCGTCAACTGCCAGGCGACCGTTGATATAATACCCCGCGTATGATCACCGTGAACGTGCTCGCCGACATTGGCGAGTACAAAAACCCCGGTTCCGAAGCTCGCCTTAATTTGTCCGGATCTAAGGCAGCCGTGACCCAGCAGGGCCGCCTGCTGATCCACGACACTGGCTGTAATCGGGATTTCGCGCGCCGGGGCTGTCAAAACACCGAAATGGGCAGCGGTGGGTCTGATTTTCGGCAGGATTTCGAGCGGAATTTCGAAAATCTCACACAGCTCCGGATCCCAGTCACAGGTTGCGAGGTTCATCAAGCTGGTGCGCGAGGCCGTCGTCACATCCGTGGCGTATTCGCCGGTCAGCCGGTAGATGAAAAAACTATCGGATGTACCCAGCTTCAGTTGTCCTTTTTTGTGCAGCTTGGCGGCCTGGGGGACGTTCTTTAAGATCCAGCGCAGCTTTGATGCCGAAAAATATGGGTCCAGCGGCAGCCCGGCCCGCGCAAGGGTCAGGTGTTCGGCCCCTTGGGCTTTGAGCGCTTCGGTAAATCCGGTCGTTCGTTGGTCCTGCCAGACAATGGCATTGTAAATGGGCAGCCCGTTTGCGCCATCCCAGGCAATTACCGTCTCTCCCTGGTTGTCGATCCCGATGGCATCGATGTCGCTTGCAGCCTCAATGGATTTTTGAACGTTGGATAGGAGGGTTTCCGGATCATGTTCCACCCAGCCGGGTTGCGGATAAATTTGACGGTGGTCCACCGAACGGCAGAAAGCAAAATGCCCGTCGCTGTCCAGCGTGTAGGTCTTGGTAGCGGTCGTGCCCTGGTCGATGGCGAGGATTCGTTTTTTCATATGAGATTCTGAGTCAACTGTTAACCTGGAGAGAATGGCTTAATGAATCCCCTAAAAAGGTCAGCGGTTTATCAAAGGTTTTTTCCAGCGTTCCTTTTTTTTCGATGCTTTTGCTTATTTTCACCCTCCTTTTTTGTGGTTGAATGTACCCCCGAACTATTACCTGAATTTTCATGCAAGTTTCAGGTATTAAAGTGCAAGAAGTTTATCCACCATCTCGGCGAATCCGTACCCGCCCTCCTTGCGGGTAATCCAGGCCGGATTGCAGGGCATGCGTCCTTCAAACTGCAATACATTGGCCACGCCGACTGAATGGGGAAAGTAGGCAAACATCGGCGCGTCGTTAGGGGAGTCTCCGATATAAATGACGTCCTCCTTGACGGCTTCCAAATTCTCACGAAAAACTTCTTCGAATAAACAGCGGGTCATCGTCAGTTTATCATATTCACCAAACCAGCCGTTGACGTGGATGGAGCTAACTTTGGCAACGGCGCCAGCCTTTTCGAATAAGCCGACGATCTGATCGACCGCTTCGGTCGGCAGCGGCGGGATGTCCTCACAATAGTCTATCGCCAGATCCGCTTCGCGGTAAGGTTGATCTGCTGAAATACCGGCACCTGGAATTTTTTTCAAAATTTCCAGTTTTAATCCTGCTAATTTCTGGCGATCGGCCCGGCGCTCGTTTTCCGGTTTGAAATAACGGCGCAGCATTTTGTGCGTAGAATCGTCGTACCGGAAATAAAAGGCGCCGTTTTCACCCACCAGACCATCCACCGGCCACATCCGCGCAATGTGATCACACCATCCGGCCGGTCTTCCGGTGATCGGAATGCTGCGGATCTTCGCATTCTGCAGCCGTTCCATGGCCACAAAAACCACAGCGGGCAGGCGTCCGTTTACGGTAAGGGTGTCGTCAATGTCGGTCAGGATATAGCGAATTTGCTTGCTGAGCTCAGAGGGGAATTGTTCAAAGGGTTTCATTTTTGCCGCCTGACGCTTAAAGGTTTGCTACAGATTTATTTTTTAGATTCACCGACGGTTGGCCGGGAAGCGAAAAATCCCACATTCAGGAGACTGATGATCAAGGAGTTGGAATACACAGTTTTCTATAAGGAAAAGAAAAAAAATACAACCCTAAAACTGCTGTAAATTTTTCCAAGAAATATGGTTATATTGTCGGGAATCCTCTTTTTCAGACAGGGGCTTGTGGAATAAGCCCTTTAGTAAAATAGCGGAAATACTCCGCGCGTCGGGCCTAACGTTCTGAGATTAAGAATGAAAACCAAGGCTCCGACAGGAGACCGGGGTTTTGGGGCCGGACAAAAAGATTTTACCAGCAGTAATCTTTTAATCAACGAGTGAAATAAAAAAACAAAAAAAGTATAATATAATTAATCCGCGGCCCCGCAATCATTCATCATTCTTAACTTTCCAAAAGTCAAATTACAACTTTCACCGTACTACTTTTTAAGGCTAAATAAGCCGTACGGCACGCACATGGTAGTACCCGGTAATATCCTGCCAGGCCACGTATCCCATATCGATGCTGACATACCAGGCAGCGACGAAAGACCGCCGATCGCAGCTCCAGAGCCATTTCTGCCGCTGGTCGAAGATGGGTTCAATGCAGTAATCTTCACCGCGGGGCAATTCAGTGAGCAGCGTCATCAATTCATCGACCGTCGGCAGGCGCCAGGTGCTGCACCCTGCAAATTGGGCCGCATTGAGCTCCTGAACATAACCTTGGGCCCGGGACCAGGTTATCGGAAATTTGGCACCTGACTGCTGCCAGACTAGACCGGTGGCCCAGTCCGTAATCGTTTCATCAGCATTGATTTTGAAGTCGTTTGACAGAAATCGCGCGGGCCGCCAGAGATCATCCAGGGCAAAGAATTCTTTTGCATGGCGGGGATTGACTTTAACCGGAGTGCTGCGGGGTGTCATGCGGACGGTCGCCGATCCGGCATTATCCGTTTTTTTGAATTCCGGTAGACGACAAATTTGCTCTTTTTGGGCATCCCAAGTCGCCTGCAACCGCTTTAGATCCGCCAGCATTTCTGCGGCGGTAAGATACCGTTTGGCGGGACGAGGAGCAATTGCTTTGCTGATAAAATCATCCCAGGTCTCATCCAGATCCGCATTGAAGCCGCTGAGGGGCAGGTAACCATCTTCTGGCAAAACCCCGGTCAGCATGCGATACAGGGTAATGCCGACCGCATACAGATCGGCACTGAAATCGACACTGGCGGGATTGTCTTCCTGTTCCGGCGGTGCATACCACGCAGAACCGAACTTCAGCGAGGGCGGTCCTTCAAATTTTTCCCCCCTTAACTTTGAAAGGCCGAAGTCACAGATCTTAATTGTATCGTAATCGGTCACCAGTAGATTATGGGGCTTGATATCGCGGTGGATGATGCCGGCCTGATGCATACAGTCGAGACCATTGAGCGTCTGGAGTGTATAGCGGATCGCTTTTTCGATTTTTATGATGCGCGAAGCCTGCTCCGTGCGAAAAGTTTCACCGATCATCACCCCCAGGTTATTGACATAGTATTCCATCAAATAATACGGCTTGTCGTCCGATTCGCCGTAATCCAGTATTTCAACGATATTGGGGTGCCGCAAGCCGGCCATGGTTAGGGCTTCGGTCTTAAACATTTCTGAAATTTTGTCCCAGCCCATCAAACTGACCAGCAGTGGATCGGGATCCAGCAATTTCAAAGCAAAATTTTTTCCGATCAGCGGGTGTTCAACCTTGAAAATTTTACCCATGCCGCCGCGGCCGAGCAGACCGCGGATATGATACTTGCCGATATATTTCATTAGACTCTGATTCCTATGGCATTAGAAATAGGATGCTATGAATTTAATTTCAATCTTTTAACATTGTGAGACGGCATTATCAAGTTTGCCGTGGCCACCTGCAGGGTAACGTCAAAGTAAATTCTATATCGGTTGCAGTTGATGTCTGATGTTTTTCTTGCTAAAAGGATAGGATAAGTCTTTAACTCTCAATATCCAGCCAGTAGGAGAAGTAATGAAAATCGCATGCCTCGGTGGAGGACCTGCCGGTGTCTATCTGGCAATTTCAATGAAATTGCGCAATCCTAAGCACGATATTACAGTTTACGAGCGCAACAAATCGGAGGATACGTTCGGCTGGGGCGTGGTTTTTTCCGATCAGACCATGGACAACCTGCGGCTAAACGATCCGGTCAGTGCCCAGGCGATTATCGACGAGTTGGTCCACTGGGACTATATCGATGTTCATCTCGGAGGCCGGGTGGAGCGGTCCGGCGGGCATGGATTTATCGGGATTGGCCGTCGCCGGATGCTGGAAATCCTTTACAAACGCGCCCGGCAACTCGGGGTCGAAATGGTTTTCCAGTATGAGTTCGAGGTGCAGAGTATCGGAACCGATTTTACGGATGCCGACCTGATTGTTGCGGCGGACGGCTTGAATTCCAAAATCCGCAACAGCGATTTGAAGGGCTTTGCCACCGACATTGACCTGCGTCCCAACAAATTTGTCTGGCTCGGGACCCACCAGCGTTTCGACGATGCCTTTGCTTTTATCTTTGAAAAGACAGAACACGGCTGGATATGGGCCCATGCCTACCAGTTCGACAGAGACACCTCAACCTTCATCGTCGAGTGCCAGCCACAGACCTATGATGAATGGGGTTTCGAGCACATGTCCCATGAACAGAGCGCCGAAACCTGTCGCAAAATCTTTGGGCAACACCTTGGCGGACACCAGCTGCTCACCAACTCACGCCACATTCGCGGCTCGGCCTGGATCAGCTTCCCTCGGGTACTCTGTCATAACTGGATCAAAGACAACGTCGTTTTAATCGGCGACGCCGCCCACACCGCACACTTTTCCATCGGTTCGGGTACCAAGCTGGGTTTTGAGGATGCCATCTGCCTGGCGGAAAATATGAATTCCGGCAAGCCGGTGCGAGACGCCCTGCAGGACTATCAGGATGAACGGGAACTCGAGGCATTGAAACTGCAAAGTGCGGCCCGCAACTCCATGAGCTGGTTTGAAAACGTGCCGCGCTATATCGACACCTTTGACATGCAGCAGTTTACCTACTCGCTACTAACCCGCAGCCAGCGTGTCAGCCATGAGAATCTAAGGCTGCGCGACAAAGCCTGGTTGGAAGGCATCGAAAAAATTTTGGCCGGCAAGGCATACGGCAAACCGGCGGCGCAGCCGGTGCCGCCCATGTTCACACCTTTCACCCTGCGGGAGATGACACTGAAAAACCGGATCGTCGCCTCACCCATGTCCATGTATAGCGCCGTGGCAGGGGTGCCTTCTGACTGGCACCTGGTACACTACGGTTCGCTGGCCATGGGCGGCGCCGGATTGGTTTACTCTGAAATGACCGATATCAGCCCCGAGGGGCGCATTACACCCGGCTGCGCCGGTATCTGGCATGCTGATCATGAAGCTGCCTGGCAACGCATCGTCGATTTTGTACACAACCACTCCGAAGCCAAGTTTTGTCTGCAGTTGGGCCACGCCGGACCCAAAGGCTCTACCCAGGTGGGCTGGGAAGCAATGGACGAACCGCTCAATGAGGGCAACTGGGAAATCATCGCGCCTTCAGCCGTGCCATACAGCGCTGTCAATCAAATACCCCGCGCAATGACACGGTTCGATATGGATAAGGTGCTTGATGACTTTGTCTCCGCCGCAAAACGCGGCCAGCGAGCGGGATTTGACATGTTGGAGCTGCACTGCGCCCACGGCTACCTGCTGTCGGCCTTTATCACCCCGCTAATGAACCGACGGACAGATGAATACGGCGGCTCCCTGGCAAACCGACTGCGCTTTCCGCGGGAAGTTTTTCGCGCCATACGCGAGATCTGGCCCGATCACAAACCGATGGCGGTACGGATATCTGCCAACGACTGGCTCGGTGCTGCCGGGATTACCCCGGATGATGCCGTGTTAATCGGCAAGGCATTTGTTAGGGCCGGTGCCGATATTATCGATGTCTCCGCCGGTCAGACCAGCCCCGATGCCGAACCGGTCTACGGGCGCATGTTCCAGACACCTTTTGCCGACCAGATCCGCAATGAGGCCGGTATCCCCACGATGGCGGTCGGCAACATCTACGAAATCGATCACGTCAACAGCATCATCGCCGCCGGCCGTGCCGATCTGTGCTGCCTGGCCCGGCCGCATCTGATGGACCGTTACTGGACCCTGCGGGCGGCCGCGGAGCAGGAGTATCATGGCGAGGGTGTCGCCTGTCCGGTCCAGTACCTGACCGGCTTCGAACAACTGGAGCGCAATCTGCAACGTGCCGCACAGATGGCGATCAATGCATGAAAATAATCCCTAAATTTGCATAAAATATAACATTGGGCTTAGGCGATTGCGACGAAAACCATTGACCTTATTGATTGATACTGGATGCTGGTTTCTGGATACTGGATGTTTCTGGATTTCATTCCCGGTGCATTCCTGAATATCCAGCATCAAGTATCGAGCATCCAGCATCGAGCTCGTATAAACGACGGTCTGGCGCATACACCTCTGAGATGGTTACACGTTAAGGAAATTAGTTCGCCTTGAAAAATGGTTACCCTATGGAAAATCTAGCATTGACGGATAAACACGTGGTAGTTACCGGCGGCGGCACCGGCATTGGGGCCGCCATCGCAGCCGCTCTGGCAACAGATGGCGCCCGCATTACCGTGATGGGCCGCCGCTTAAAGCCTCTCGAATCCACAGCGGCAACACTCAAGGATGCCCGCTGTGTGCCCTGTGATGTGACCGACCCCGCTAGTACTGAGGTTGCTTTTGAACAGGCACGGGCAGGATTGGGACCGATTGAGATTCTGGTTAACAATGCCGGAGCCGCCGCCACGGCACCGTTTCACACAATGGATATTGAGCATTGGCGGCGCATGCTGGCCGTCAACCTGGATGGCGTTTTCAACTGCACCCGGTCCGTATACGAAGATATGCGTACACGCGGCTGGGGCCGCATCGTTAATGTTGCCAGCACCGCCGCCGTCAAGGGCTATGCTTATGTGAGTGCATACTGCGCCGCCAAGCACGGCGTGCTGGGTCTGACAAGGGCCCTGGCGCTCGAGGCGGCCCAAAGCGGTGTCACCGTCAATGCCGTCTGCCCGGGCTATACCGATACCGAAATCGTAAGGGATGCGATAAAAAATATAGTAAAAAAAACCGGCCGGTCGGCAGACGAAGCCCTGGCAGAACTCACCCGGGACAATCCCCAGGGCCGTCTTATCAAGCCCTCGGAAGTGGCCGATACCGTCGTCTGGCTGTGCCGGCCGGAGTCGGCCTCAATAACCGGCCAGTCCATTGTGGTTGCAGGAGGAGAAGTGATGTAAGAAAATAAGGGTTTCAGGTGTCAGGAAGCGGATGTATTGAACACCAAGCATCATTGGTTCATAAAAAAAGGATGAGCGCAGCGAAACCACAACTTTAGGCATTTTTGTGCCTTTTAGGCACTTTAGGCATTTTTTCGGCTTTACCCCGATAGTAATTCTGACTCTACCTTGACAATTATTTCTGGAACTGAAAGGAAGATAACAATATGCATGCGAATAAACTGGCGGATTACAAGGCAAAGCACTTTTTGTGGGAAGCGGACGGGACGGTTGCGACGATCACCATCAATCGTCCCGAGCGCAAAAACCCCCTGACTTTTGACTCCTATGCCGAGTTGCGCGATTTGTTTCGCAAACTGGCATACGCCGATGATATTAAAGCCGTCATTATTCGGGGAGCCGGCGGAAATTTCAGCTCCGGCGGTGACGTGCATGAAATTATCGGGCCCCTGACGCAAATGGATATGAAGGGGCTCTTGGCATTTACCCGCATGACCGGTGATCTGGTCAAGGCGATGCGTGCCTGTCCCCAACCGGTGATCGGGGCCATTGAAGGCGTGTGTGCCGGCGCCGGTGCGGCCATCGCCATGGCCTGTGATCTGCGCTATGGTTCACCGGACACCAGGGTCGCCTATCTCTTCGTGCGCGTGGGCCTGGCCGGCTGCGACATGGGCGCCTGCGCGATACTGCCGCGCCTTATCGGCCAGGGCCGCACGACCGAATTGCTGCTTTCCGGCCGCAGCATGAACGCCGAGGAAGGTGATCGCTGGGGGTTCTGGAACCGCATCGATGACGATCCCTATGCCCAAGCCATGACCATGGCCAAACGCCTGGTGGACGGCCCCAACTTTGCCCACGGCATGACCAAGACCATGCTCAACCAGGAATGGAACATGACCATCGATCAGGCCATCGAAGCCGAGGCCCAGACCCAGGCACTCTGCATGCAGACCGCAGATTTCAAACGCGCCTACAATGCATTTGTGAAAAAGGAAAAGCCCATTTTCGAAGGAAACTAGATGGAGAATTGAAGATTGAAGATTGCAAATTGAATATTTAAGGATGATATCATTTTAATAAATGAGGGACCCTAAGAATCTAACAGGATTATAACATGGTTGACCGAACATTCTTAATGTGGCCGTTTTTCGAAGCACGCCACCGCCAACTGGCAGAAGATATCGACGCCTGGGGGGCCTCGCATGTATCCGACCTGGCGGCCGGGGAGCACGAGGACCTTGACGGCACCTGCCGCACGCTGGTGCGGGGATTGGGCAGCGCCGATTGGACCCGTTATGCGGTACCGGCCAGCGGCGGTGGACTGCTGGAACACCTGGATGTGCGCAGCCTTTGCCTGATTCGCGAAACCCTGGGACGCTACCATGCCCTGGCCGATTTTGCTTTTGCCATGCAGGGACTCGGCAGCGGTCCGCTTTCGCTGTTCGGATCTCCCGAGCAACGGCAGCGGTACCTGGTGCCGGCAAGCCGCGGCCAGAAACTCGCTGCCTTTGCCCTGTCCGAACCCGAGGCCGGCTCCGATGTGGCGTCTCTGGCCACAACAGCAAAAGAGGAAGGCAACGAATTTGTGCTTGACGGCATCAAAACCTGGATTTCCAATGGCGGCATCGCCGATTTCTACACCGTTTTTGCACGAACAGAGGATGCCCCCGGGGCCAAAGGGCTGAGCTGTTTTGTGTTAGATGCCGGCACGCCGGGATTCGAGGTGACCGAACGCATCGACCTGATCGCACCCCACCCGCTGGCCACTTTACGGTTTGACGAGTGCCGCCTCTCCCGTGACAGTCTGGTAGGCGAGCGCGGCAAGGGGTTTAAAATCGCCATGGCGACCCTTGATGTGTTCCGCTCAACAGTGGGGGCGGCCGCCCTCGGATTTGCACGCCGGGCATTGGAAGAGACCATCAAACATGTCAGTACCCGCAAACTGTTCGGCGGCACGCTCAGCGATCTGCAGCTGGTGCAGGGTAAAGTCGCCGATATGGCGCTGGATGTGGATGCCAGTGCCCTGCTGGTATACCGCTCCGCCTGGACCAAGGACTGTGCCGCCGAACGCGTCACCCGTGAGGCGTCTATGGCCAAGCTCTACGCCACCGAGGCGGCCCAACGGGTAATCGACGCCGCCGTGCAACTGCACGGCGGACATGGTGTGGTACGGGGCAATATCGTCGAATCCCTCTATCGTGACATACGGGCACTCAGGATCTATGAGGGTGCCTCGGAAGTACAGCAGATTATTATTGCCCGACAACTCCTAACTTGAGATTGGTCTCCTTAGAATCTTAGTTCTGAATTCTTGGCATTTTATAAAAAACTTGTTTCACCACGAAGGACACGAAGTTTAAGAAGAAATCATAAAGTCATATATTCAATATTTGTCTTTGTATTCTTCGTGATCTTCGTGGTTTGATTACATTTTGGTTCCGGCTTGCACGATTTATGGATTCTCGGGCTTTTTCGAAAGGGCTTTGATTCCCATGGTATCAATCAGCTGGTTGATATCAGTGGTTTTCAAATTCATGCCGCCTTCTGAAACCGGCAACAGTACAATTCGCTTACCCTGGATGGCTTCCGCTATCCGCAGCTTTACCAGGGCTTCCCCGCCTGATCCTTCCATGGCTTTGTTCATCTCCTGAATCCCCTTGGCCGTGGCAATCCCCTCGGTCTTGATCGCCTCAGCGATCAGCTGCTGCTTTTCGAAATGTACATCGGCCTCTATCTTGGCCCGGAGGTACTCACCATCGGCATTGGCGACCATTTTGTTAACTTCGCCTTTGGCTTCTTCGAGCTTGCGTTTATACTCTTCGGTCGCGGCGCGCTGGGCGGATTTATTTTTTTCAACCAGCTGATCGGCCACCTTTTTATCCTCGATGGCTTTCTGGTATTCCGGGTTAAAACGATAGTCCTTGGTCAGCACCTTTTCGACCACGATACCCATGGGACCGAGAATTTCCTGCAGCACCTCTTTTGCTCTCTGGGACTGCAGTTCGCGTCGATCGGCAACATAAAACTCTTCGGTCTTCAGTTCACCAAAGATATCGCGGGGTTTGCTGCGCGCAATGGTGCGCACCAGCTTGTCCCGCAGCAGGCGGTCACTGTCAGCAACATACTGAACAATGATATGGGCCTTCTGGGGATCGATGCGATACGCAATGATCACGTCCAGGCTGATGTCGTTGCCGTCAATGGTTTTGAAGAGCAGATCATCGCGGGATTTACGATCACCTCGACCCCGGTCATAAGTCATTTCGAGATTTTGCAGCTTGGTATCAAAGGTATGCCAGTCGTTGATAAACGGCAGAAAAAAATAGGTCGATCCGGGCGCATATACCCGTTCCTCAACACCTTTCTTGCCAAAGATGGCAAACTTGACCGTTCGCACACCCACCTCGGTTGATCCGGTACTGTGGGGAACACACCCGGATAGCAGGGCAATCGACAGGGTTGTGATGATGATGAATACTGATAACTGCTTCACTGGGCACCTCCTTTACGTACGTCGAACATTTTCAGCGCGTTGTCCAGATCCAGGGGGTTTACCCCGGTCGGACCATCGCTGGGTAAAATTATCAGGTCGAGACCTTTATAGGCATCCGCCATTTTCAGCCCAACCATGCGTTCAGCACCCAGTCCTTTAAGTGCCTCATTTTTAAGCCGCACCTTTTCAGCCTCGGCCAATTTCACCAGCAGGTCCGCTTCGGCATTTTTCTTTCTGGTATACAAATCCTTTTCCGCCTTTTTACGGGTCACATAAGCCTTGCCTTTTTCCAGCTCCACTGTGACGGTCATTTTACCTTCCTGTTCAATTTTCTTGAGCCTGGCCCCTTCGGTCGCGGCCCGCGCTTCAGCCATGTTTTTAAAAACCAGCTGGTCTTTAAGTTTCTTTTCTTCGATATTTTTCTGGATCTCCTTGCTGTAGTTAAAATAGCGCACCAGCACATGCTCTATTTGTATGCCTTTGGCCTCCAGTTCCTTATTGAGCATCACTTTGGCAGCTTCGGACTTTTCAACCCGCATGGGGCTGTTGTAAAATTCCTCCGTGGTCAAGTCGCCTAATGTTGCCTTGAGCACCGGCTCGGCTTTGGGAATAACACCGTTATCTTGGAACAAATTCCCCGGGCCAATCTTGGTGAACACTTTGTATGGATCAACGATGCGATAGATAATAGATACATCGACATCGACAAAAAATCCGTCCGAAGTCTGGATATGGGCCGCCTTTTCGCGCCGGGCAACCTTGGCCGCTGTATGCGGGTAATTTGTTAGTTCCAATACCTGGATATCCTTGGGCAGCCGATGCATCTGCTGCAATCCAAAGGGTATAATAAAGTTAAGACCGGATGAGTAAACTTCCTCATGCACGCCGCGCTGCATTCCGATCTTCACGACTTTGATGCCGAACTCATTGGGCCTGATGTAGACAAAAAGCATGTTGTAGGCAAATACAATCAAGGCCAGCATGCCGATCAGTATGGTTATGGTCCGTGATCCGCGAATTTTGAACCCGGTAAAATCAGCGCCGGTTTTAAGCTTGCCGAACAGACCCGGCTTTTCCTGTTTTACGTCTTCCATGATAATATCCTCCCGTTTAATTTAAACGACTAACTTTCTTCAAGATGAAAAAATCCCATTGCCAGCAGCATCACAAATAAGCTGGCCGGTATCAGCAACAAACCGATCATGAAGCTGAAATCAAGGGCCCGCATCAGCATATAGAGAAGATATACGCCGGCCCCGGCAAATAGATATGAAGTTTTTCTGATTCTCTGAGAACCAGCCAAATACAGATCAAAAACAATAAAGTACACCAGCATTGAGATCATCGTGGCCGCAGCCGCACCAAATACTCCGGCAAATGGGATCAGATAAATATTGAGTGCGGTATTGACCGTGGTGATGATAAAAATAATTTTTTTCAAATCTGAAACCTGATCATTGGCTTCAAAAATCGGCTCCTGGGAAGTGAGGGCCGCAAAAAAGATCAACCCCGGAATAATTACCGAAAAAATTCTGCATGAAACCAGTGCTTCTCCTCTCACATCAAAAAACACATTCAATATATCCGGGAAATACAGCAGGATATAAAGGGCCAAAAGAGATTGGATATAGAACATGACCCGGGTCGTCCGGTGAAACAAATTTGATGCCTGCTCAAAGGCCTGCCGTGCAGCCAGCAGGCAGTAGTGCCTCCGAAAAATGGGTTTGATACTAACCGGAATCAGCAAGAGCAAGCGTGCCAGAATCGAAGCCTCAGCATAGACACCCAATTCCCAGGACGAAACAAATAATCCCAGGATAAAAAAATCCAGGTACAGCACGATGTCCAAGGCTTCATCCGTGAATATAAACCGGTATCCTTGCGATAAAGTATCGCGCCGGGGAATAAGTCTTTTCCAGGAATATTTTATTTTTACCAGCTTATATTTTATGGCTGCCAGCAGATTCAGAGCAATTTCACTCACCAGAAAAGCGATAACTAACAGGGACGGCAGGATACCAATAATCAGCAATATAAACATTACAGCGAGAAATATGAGCCGTTTGAACATTCTCAGCTTTGCGACGGCTTCATGCCGACCCAAGCCGTGCAGGGCGGCCAGTTTCAACCGATTAAGGTTGCGCAGGGGCAAAGTGGCACCAATTACCAGGTAAGCAGCCGCCATTTCCGAGATTCGGGTAAGGTCGGCATCCCAGCCGGCAGTTAAAAAAAACAGCACCGCAAAAACAAGGCTTAGACCCAATACACTCCGCTGGGCATCGGTCAGGATTTTTACTTGGGCGGCCCGGTTGTCATGGTGTGTTGCTATCCCGTGCTCCACATATCTTGGAACACCAAACTCAGATAAATAACCGACGATAAAATAAAGTGACAACAAATAGGCGTATACACCGAGACCCTGCTGATCATAGGTCCTTTCCACTATGATCATCACCACCAAATTGACGATCAGCTCAACAGCGCCCTCACCAACCGTTAATATATAGGTCTTTATCTTTCTAATAAAATCGTTGCGGCGCGATAATAATTTCCGGATTTTTTCCATATCCGATCGAAGCGTGACCGCCAGTATTTGGGCTACTTCGTCAATTCTGGCGCCATTGGCGATCTGCCCTTTAAAGGTAACGCGATATTTCATCCCGCTGTTGGATTCCTTATTTCCGGATGCATTTTTTCTAAAAGATTTAGTATCTTGATTAGTATTATCGGATGGAAATGGTTTAACTTTAGCCGGTGTCAATTTATCTATATCAGTCCAAAATTTTGGAAAATGTAGAATTTTTTGTGTAATGTCAGTTGCTTATCATTTCCCCATCAATTGCTTGTCCTTATGCGGCCCCAAAAAACTAAAGCTATCCTTATCGAATACCGATATAGCAACCAGTACTTAGTCGAATGACTATTTCCAAATTTGTTAATCTGCAGGAAAAAAGGCAAACCTATCGAAAGATTGGGGCGCAAAGCCACCGGCCTAAGTCCGGAATGGATAGGGCAGCGGGGCTGCCGAGCGAATCAGCATTTACCTGGCTGTCTGATCGCGCAAGGCATCGAAAACCGAGGGAGCAGTGCTGATATGCTTGAAAAAATATCCCGAATTTCTACTTCACTTTTCTATTCCATTCATGCATTCAGCTCCGAACCCGGTTTACCATGGATACCGCCGCTCAGCGGAATCCACCTGCGGCGCAGTGGATGCAATCGAATTAAGTATGTTTTTTTGGGGGGATACGGGATTAGCGGAGGTTGAGAGGATTGATATTTTTTTTCAGGAATCTCAGATTTAATTTATACGATCTTCATTTGAATCCCGGGCGCAAAATGCGCCCGGGATTTTTTCTTGCGGGTCCTCGACCATCTGCGCAGCCGCTGGCTTGAATTTTCGGCCATCAAACGTCAGGCCGCTTAACGCTGAGCGTGCAATCACAACGCGGCGCGATTGGTCCGGCGAGAATAGTGCTTGACACTTAACTTCAGTTTCTATACTCACCGGGGAATAAATTTTTCATAAAACGGCGCAAAACGATTACCGCAAGCGACCGGGTGGAGTGAGCGAATCATGGCCGAACGAATTGGTGCTTTTTTTGATTTTGACGAAACGCTGCTGGATACAGAAAGCAGCAGGCTGGGAATTCAGTATTTGTGGCAAAGGCGACTAGTTTCACGGGCCTTTATCCTGAAAGCCTTTGTGGCCGGAACTTTATATCGATACCACCTGATTTCCGATGAACAGACCGCAAAAATATTACTCCGGTTCTACCGCAACCGGCGCCTGGATGAATTTACAGACGGCTCCGAAGATTTTTACCGGGAAATTCTGAAACCGAGATTGGCGCCTAACATCCTGGCAAAGGTTCACGAGCACAGAGATCTGGGACATTCCATGGTGCTCATATCCGGCTCGATCCGATACATGCTCGAGCCGGTGGCCCGGGACCTCGGATTCGAGCATCTGCTGTGCACGGACCTGGAAGAAGACACCAACGGATTTCTCACCGGAAAACCGAAAGGATCCCTGTGCCTGGATACAACCAAACGGTATCTCGCCACAAAGCTGGCCCAGAGCACCGGAATCGATCTGCAACGTTCTTATGCCTACGGCAACCATCAGGCCGACCTGCCGCTGCTTGAGTTGGTTGGGCTTCCCCACGTTGTTGAGCCGAGCAGACCGCTTTTAAAAGTGGCAGTTGCTAGAAATTGGCCGATATTGGCATACCGATAGATAAATGAATATTGAAAATTGAATAATGAATAATTAAGGAATACTATCGATTTTTATGTAAATGGACTTCCATAGGTATTTAAAAAAACCTTCTCGTCCTGTAATTCTTCTCGGGTGTGAGGCGCTTTTTCCTCAGCCGGATATCCAATGCCCACCACTGATTCCACTTTCAAATTCGATGGAATGTTCAAAAGCCCCGCGATGTATGTCTCTGCTGATTGGGTATCATCATGCATCCTTGCGCGGATCTGAACCCAGCAGTTTCCCAGTCCCAGTGATTCGGCCGCCAGTTGAATAAATATGGTGGCGATGGATGCATCTTCGATCCACACGGCCGATTTTTCCGGATCAGCGCACACAACGATTCCCAACCGGGCGTCGGCCAGAAAGCTCGAACCATGCGGTTTGGCCTTTGAGAGTTTGGACAGGAGCTGCCCGTCGGTGACAAAGATATATTCCCACGGATTATGCCCCATCGAAGACGGCGGGCGCAAAGCGGCTTCTTTCAGCAATTCAACCTTGTCCGCTCCAATTTCTTCATTCGTGAACTTACGGATACTTCTTCTATTTCTAATTAAATCAATAAACATTTACCCTCCTCCTAAATGCGGTAGTATTTTCCCTGATGGATTTAAATGGCAAAAATCCTTTCAACTTAATAAACCAATCAACTAATCAACCAGTCACCGCTTAATTGGATAGTTCTTTTTACTCCAATCATAAATCCCGCCACGCATATTGACAATGTGCTTGAAGCCGCTGTCGATCAAGATTTTGGAAGCCACCGTGCTGCGGTTGCCCGTGGCACAATAAATCAAAATTTCCCGATCTTTGTTAGTTCCCAATTCTCTATAGCGATTTTGAATCTCCTGAACCGGAATCAATACTGAATTGTTCAGGTGACCCCGTTTATACTCACCCGGCGTGCGGACATCTAAAATGATGGGCTGTTCAGTTTGTATTAAATCAGCGGCTTCCCTGGATGAAACTTCCCGATAACTGGTCTGGCGGAAATTAATGACGGTTAAGTTGCCGGCGATATCTGCCAGGGTAAAAGCATATGTCCCTGGCGTTTTCATCTTGAAATAAGGGGCTTCAGCCAGATTTCCCGGCAGTCTTTTTTGAATGGCAAGGTCCGGAATCGACAGCAGCGGATCCTGAAGGGATGGGTCAATTTTGAATTTGATATAATCGCCGCGAAAGACCTTCAAATCAACCGTGCCCGGAGCTTGTTGAACGTCTAAAATCCGATATCCGTTCACGACCGTGCCGGATACCGCAGGTGCCGTACCTAAAACGTTTTCGTTTTTCTCTGAACAACTGGCGGAGTATGCAAAAAAGAAAATTGATAAAATAACCAAAACAATTTTTTTCATCACGCACCTCAATACAATAAGGATTGGAAATCTCAGAAATAATCCTAAGACTGTAAGCATTTTTCCTTTTATTACAACCACTGAATCACATACGACCTTATATGAAATGACGAATGAAGATTGACGAAACGAAAATCGACCTTACAAGTATCTTATTAAACATTTCCGGTTAAACGGATAATTACGAATCTTATCAAAACGCTGTGTATTAAGGAGCAAAAAATGTCACAGAAAATCAACAGATACAGTTCGCGCATTACCCAACCGAAATCCCAGGGCGCCTCCCAGGCCATGCTCTACGGCACCGGCATGCAGGAAGCCGACATGGAAAAGGCCCAGGTCGGCATCGCCAGTGTCTGGTTTGAAGGCAACACCTGCAACATGCATTTGAACAGCCTGGCTGCCAAAGTGAAGGAGGGGGTGGAAGCGGCCGCGATGATCGGCATGCGCTTCAATACCATCGGGGTCAGTGACGGCATCTCCATGGGCACCGAAGGCATGAGCTATTCACTGCAAAGCCGGGATCTAATTGCCGACTCGATCGAAACCGTGATGAGTGCCCAGTGGTACGATGCCAACATATCGCTGCCGGGCTGCGATAAAAATATGCCCGGCTGTTTAATGGCCATGGGACGGTTGAACCGTCCGTCTTTGATGATATACGGTGGGACCATCCGGGCCGGTCACCATGGGGACCTGAAACTGGATATCGTATCGGCCTTTCAAAGCTACGGCGAATTCATTGCCGGTAAAATTGATGAAGATCAACGCCATTCAATTGTTCGCCACAGCTGCCCGGGAGCCGGCGCCTGCGGCGGCATGTATACGGCCAATACGATGGCTTCGGCGATTGAGGCGATGGGTATGTCACTGCCTTACAGTTCCAGCACCCCGGCCGACACACCCCAAAAGCTTGAAGAGTGTATTCAAGCCGGGGCAGCGATCCGCAATTTGCTGGAAAAAGACATCAAGCCGCGCGATATTATGACCCGCAAGGCCTTTGAAAACGCGATGGTGATGGTTGTCGCGCTGGGTGGATCAACCAATGCCGTGCTGCATTTGATCGCCATGGCACGCTCAGTGAATGTGCCGCTGTCTTTGGACGATTTCCAGCAAGTCAGCAACCGGGTTCCTTTCCTGGCCGATTTGAAACCAAGCGGACACTATGTCCAGGAAGATCTTCATGATGCCGGCGGCATTCCGGCCGTCATGAAATACTTGCTGGAAGCCGGATTGCTGCACGGCGACTGCCTGACGGTAACCGGCGAAACATTGGCCGAAAATCTGGCAGATGTGGCGGACCTCTCGCCGGATCAGGAAATTATTCGGCCCCTGGACAATCCCGTAAAAACATCGGGCCATTTGCAGATTATGTGGGGCAACCTGGCGCCGCAAGGTGCGGTCGCCAAAATAACCGGCAAAGAAGGAACCCGGTTTTCCGGAACGGCCAATGTGTTCGATTCTGAAGAACAAATGCTGGCAGCCCTGGAAGCGCAGAAGATTCGCAGCGGGGATGTGATTATCATCCGTTATGAGGGTCCCAAGGGAGGTCCCGGAATGCCTGAAATGTTGACCCCCACATCAGCCATCATGGGCGCCGGTCTCGGCAACGACGTGGCCTTGCTGACCGACGGCCGTTTTTCAGGGGGATCTCACGGCTTTATTGTCGGGCACGTTACCCCCGAAGCCCAGGCAGGCGGCCCCATTGCCCTGGTCCAAAACGGCGATCAAATAACCATTGATTCTGAGAATAACACGATCGATGTTGCCATCAGCGACTCTGAGATGGCGGCGCGGCGCAACGCCTGGCAGGCTCCGCCCTATAAAGCAGATCGCGGAACCCTGTATAAATATATTAAAACCGTCAAGTCGGCTTCAGAAGGCTGCGTCACCGATGAATGACTTAGAACTGCGGGTGGAATTACCGGTATCGAACAACAGACCAGAATCGTTCAATAAGTTCTGTTACCTCAACGCTCACCCTAGATTTTCGATTACCGCGGTGGGTAAACTACGCCGGCGGACCGGCCGCGTTGAAGAAAAAATGGGATAATTAGCTGATTGTTTTTAACTTGCCGTGCCTCTCAACGGCAAGTCAAAAGAATAAATAATCTCTGCCAGCTTTGTGCCTCGAGCGAGCGCAGCAGAGCGGGCGGTGAATAAATTACTTTGGAACCTTGAACTTCTAAACCCGATTTTAAGCTGACTTCGCTTTTTCTATATATTGAATCAGGGCGTGACCCATCAGCTGAACCCCGACATCTAAAACTCTCTCATCCATCTCAAAATTGGGCGAGTGCAGAGCAAACTCAAATCCCCTGCCTGGATCATGGCAGCCGAGCCCCACCATGGCACCGGGCCATTTTTGACAGAAGTAAGCGAAATCTTCGGCTCCCATCCGGGGCCGGGATATTTGGGCGGCGTCGGCTCCCAGGACCTCGGCTACACAGGCTTGCAGGTAATCCACTTTTTCTGAATCATTGACATGGGCCGGATAGCCTGCAATGTTTTCAAGGGTCGTTGAAACGCCGAACGCCAGGTCCAAACTCTTGACCATTTCTTCAATCCGGCGCACGGCCTGTTGGCGGACCTCCGGCGTCAGGGTGCGCAGGGTCCCTTTCAAATGGGCATCTTCCGGGATGATATTTACAGCGGTCCCGGCGTGAAATTCGCCAATGGTCAGAACAGCGCTGTCCAGGGGAGATAGCGTTCGGCTGGCAAATGTCTGCAACTGGGTCACCAGGTGAGCTCCAGCGACAATGGGATCGATGCAAAGATGGGGGGCAGCCCCGTGACCGCCCTTGCCCTTGATACGAATCCGGATTTCATTGGTGGCAGCATAGGCCGTTCCGTAAATGAGCTCCACCGCTCCCACGGGCAGCTCCGGATTCATGTGAGAGGCAAAAATGGCGTTTACCGGCTCCTGATCGAACAACCCGGTGTCCAGCATCGCTTTGGCGCCGGCACCGCCCTCCTCAGCGGGTTGAAAGAAGAAAAGAATCTCACCGCATCCTTTGCGGGGCCATTCGCGTTCCTTGAGCCAGCGGATAATCCCGAGTGCAACCGTAACATGTCCGTCATGGCCGCAGGCATGCATCAGCCCCTGGTGCTGGGATTTATAGGCGACATCATTGGCTTCTTCCAGTGGCAGCGCATCCATGTCGGCCCGGTAGGCAACCAGCGGCCCCGCTTTATCAGCCTTAAGTCTGGCCACCACACCGGTTTTGCCTACAGCGCTTTGGTACGGAATTTCCAGTTGGTCCAGCACCTGACAGATTTTGGCAGCCGTCTTTTCTTCCTGGTAGCAAAGTTCAGGGATTCGGTGAAGGTCGCGACGCAATTCAACCAACCAGTCGTGAAAGGGAAGCATAAGGGATTCGGGCATTGGATTCTCCTAATTGTTAATGAATCCTGATGAACAGGGTTACTGATATAGAACAAATTGCATGATACTGGCATAAATTCACCTTAGTTTCAATAGACGCAAATATATTTTGGCGATTATGAAATTATTGTTTATATCTGAAGTAGGAAATCGTCTTTTTTGGAATTCGGGATTTGAATTATTGGAATTTATTTGGGATTTGGGATTTGGTGCTTGGGATTTAAATTTCTGATCAGGTGGAGGGTCAGGGAGCTTTAGGACCCTCCCCGACCCCTAATCTATTTAACAAAAACGACCGAGCGAAGCGATGCCTTAATTTGTTCCGCCGGAGGCGGATCATTCGGTTCTCGACATTCCTTCAACCGTCTGGCGAATTGCCTTCACAAATTCCTGGTCCGTGCCGCAGCAGCCGCCGATAAAATTCGCACCGGCCTGGATCAGATCGGGTACGTATCGGACAAAATCCCGCGGAGTTGTTCGAAAGACCACACCGTCATCGACAACTTCCGGCAGCCCGGCATTGGGCTTAATCCAGATCGGCAGATCCGTTGCTTGCCGCAAGCGCCGGCAGATCGGCAAAAAAGCCTCAATGCCCTGCCCGCAATTGGCGCCGATTCCATCGACACCAATTTTGGAAATTTCTGCCACAACTTCTTCCGGACTGTTGCCCATCATGGTGTGGTCTTTATCCTCACCGGAATCATAAACCATACTGACAATTACCGGTAATCCGGTTTGTTTGGCCGCAATGGCCGCAATTCTGGCCTCTTCGATATCAATCATGGTTTCGATAATAATGCCATCCGCGCCGGCCTCGGCCTGGGCGCTGGCCTGTTCTTCAAACACTTTTTGCAGTTCTTCTGCTGTCGTTTCCCCGGTTATCATCATTTTTCCGGTCGGACCGATGGAAGCAAAAACGCAGGCACGATCAGAGGCCGCTTCTTTGGAAATCCGGACGCCGGACATATTGATATCGACCGTCTTGTCTGCCAGATCGAAATTAGCCAATGACAACCGGCTGGCACCAAACGTGTTGGTTAAAATAATTTGGCTGCCGGCATCGACATAATGCGCGGCTACTTCCCGGACCTGATCCGCATGAGTGAGGTTCCAGGAATCCGGATTCTGCCCGCGCTTTAAGCCGCGTTTTTGCATCTGGGTGCCCCAGGAACCGTCCGTCACAGCCGGACCGTCTTTAACCAAAGATTCGATTAATGGGTGCATCTAAATCTCCTTCGTCGATTGAGTTCAAAGGTTCAGGATTCGGGGTTCAGGGTTCAAGGGTTCAGCGTTCAAAGGTTCAGGAATTGGGATTCAGGGTTCAAAGGTTCAACGTTCATTAGTTTCTCTTTCGATTAAACTGGCCGCTTTTCAGGCCGGCGGCAGCGCTGAAACCTGACACCTTGTTTCCGTCCTTTGTCTTCTGTTATCTGTCCTCGGTTTTCTGTTATCTGATATCCGTCATCTGTCATCTTCTTTTAACAAATCTGATCCGTACTGACGCTTAAAATAGGTTGACGAGTACTTTTCCAGCTTCCATTCGGGGACCCGGCAGGTCCCGCATACCCCCTTGAACCATTTATTTCTGAGCCAGCGCGCCGCCCGGCTGTTTCTGGAGTTTGTAATCATAAACATTTTATTGCAGTGCGTCGTAATTTGCGCCTGATCTCCGATTACCTCGATCGTCTTGATACCGTGCAGGATACCTCTGCGCGAAGGCCAGAGTTTTATTTTTTCAATCAGCCGCAACAGCTCCACCCGCTTGCGGTAGTAACGCTTAACCGGCTGTTTGGTTGGGGTCTTTTCTGCCAAAGTTTTAAGATCTCCACAATAAATAAAAGTCGCTTTAGGCCTTCAGACCGGGGTGATGTAAATCACGCAAAACGCGGCTCTTAACCTTGAGCCCCTTTTTATTCGGTTAAATTAGTTTTGAGCTTCTAAATGTTCAGGCGGATACCATCAAGATACCCCAGACTTCTGCCCATTTTCCCAAGGCTCCGGCTGTTTTCCGCAATCATGAGCAAGCGTTCAAGTCCGAAACCGATACCCATCCATGCATCCGTGACTTGCCAGGCCTGATCGAGTATGTGGGGCCCCATAGCTGCAGAACCAATCTCCAATCGGTCTTCACCGGCTAAAATATCAATGGTCTCACCGTATACTGCGGAGCTTTCCGGCTGAATAATATAGTCATCCACCCCGGCTGCCGCTGTCACCAGGGCCGCCATATCTTCTAACCTTGACTGCCGCCGGTCCTCGGCAAGACCCATCTCTACCAGATTGAGCATGGTAAATTCATTCGAATGCTGGGCACCCTGCGACTCCTTGCGGAAACATGAGCCGATCTCGAAGATACGGACCGGTTTCTCCCATAAGCGCAGAAGGTCTTTTAACACGAAGTATAAATGCGGCGCCAGCATTGGTCGCAGACATTTGTCGTTGCCTAGCCAGAATATCTGTGACGCCAGCGGGTGGTCGTCATCAATCGACATTTTGGCCAGCAGGCCTTTCGACAGGATGGTCGGGGTGGTTACCTGTACAAAATTATTTTGAACCAGCATATCCGTCAAACAGCTCTCCAGCCGGCAAAGCTTGGGCCTGCGAGGACCTTCACGCAATTCCTGCAGCTTCTGACGCTGAACTTTAACCAGTTGCTTTTCAAGCTGCTGATAGGCTTTGTCACGAGTCTTCGCGTTATCAAATTGCAGCGCGAGCTCGGCGTCATCGGCTGCCAGTTCTATCAAACGCGCCTGCTGGATTTCAGTCCAATTAACGTTCAAGCGTGTCTCCCAATTGAGTTTTTTAAGTCGATTTGATCATCATTTTTTAGAGTTGGCGGGAGGTCACGGTGTCGCACCGAGCTGCGTGAATTTAGAGTCCACGTGATCTGCTATCGATCCACCCCCCGCAGTCAAACGATGTCAAACTATCGGTTCAAGGGCAATGCTGTCAAGATTAAGTCGTTATTTGATGAATATATTTTTCGCCCCTGGAAATCAACTCCGTATGGTCCTCCGGTGCACCCAGGCCATCCAGCAGGCTGCAGGTGTGTTGACGTAAAATTTCATCGGCAGTGGGACTCCCCTGAACCTGCCATTTTTCCAGCGTCAGCTGGGGCCAGATTGAATTGTTGAAATCAATTTCGCGGCAATATTTAACGGTCAGGTCAGAAATTAAAAAATTGCCACCCGGCCCGATGGATTCAATTTCGTTTGGTGCCACGGATTCATCATTGATAATAAAGCCCTGCTTGAAAAAGCGTGCCTGGCGAATCACTTCGTCAGAATATACAACCAGCGCCGGCGAAAAAACCAGTGAATCGAAATTTCCGCCCACAAACGGTGCCAGACCGACTTTACCAAGATACGCGGTCAGGTGATTCATCCACAGGGTGCCGCTGGCCGTTAAATCAGGTCCCCGTGCAAATGTTCCAGCAAATCGAGCGCCGCATCAAAGCATTGCTTTTCTGAAATTAATAATACCAGCGGCTTGGTGGCGTTGGCGGTCATCTCCAGGGTTCCGTACAAATCGGCGACCTGGGGCGAAATGTCCTGGATAATACCGATCGTGGAAATCACGTCAAAATTTGACAGAGCGCTTCCCAGCCTGGTGGCAAGTTCCATGTGCTTTCGGGCGAAAGGTGCCACCGCATCGGTCTTCGGGTCCTGGTAGTAAAGGTTGGTTGCACCGATACCAAAGCGGGTTTGCGGACTTTCGGTGTTGCCCAGTTGAAAGCTGAAGTTTCCCAACCGATCATGGATATCGATGGCAGACGGTGCAGCCGCTAGCGCCCAATCAATCATTTCAGCCGGGATATGTACGACTTTATCATTTTCCGGAACATTTACGGCATTGGCAAAGAGATGGCGCGCTCGCTTGGAATCGACCCGAATTCCGACCCTGGATAAAATCTCCAGGGAATAGTGATGGAGGCTATCTATTTGCTCCCGGCTTAATACGTTTATTGCGGGTTGAACCTCACTCATAATCTTCCTACTCACGGCCGGATGATGATGAATCGGAGACAACATAATCGAAGGCCTCATCCAGCCAAAAACTTTATGTTGTCTGAGCATTGTCTGCGGGGGTTTGGGGCTAATATCGTTTAGTTTATTTCACTTGCATCGGTAATTATTGCCCTTGACGGTAAAATTCCTCAATTTTCTTGATATATTCAGGGTCCAAATCAAGACCCCGCGCACCGGTGAGCATGATTTCCACATAGCTGCGTGAAGGAGGGAAGGGACCTTTAGGATCGATCACCCGATATAAATCAGCCGGGTGGAATTTGCCGTCTTCCCCCAACACCAGAAAAGTCTCCCTTTTATACAAATCTTTATAAACACCTTCCAGGTTATCGAGCGTTAGGAGCTCCTGCTCGGTCACTTCGTAAAGTGCCCCGTGAACGAGTTCACCGGGGGCCTCCATAATGCCGCTAAAGCCCCCCTGGCGTTTTTCCGACCAGAACGGGAACTGTACTTCAAAGTTGGGCAAGTACCCATTCATGACAAACTTCGCGTTCGGAATCAGTTCTTTTTTGACAAAATCGATGCTTAGATTAGATCCATAGCCGAAATGATACATATACTATTCCTCCTGTGGCATGGGGTTTTCTGTCGCAAATGATACGGCATAAAGAATCATAGGTGTTTTTCCGAAGTGGATGAATCGAAAATGCTGAATTTTGTACTGGCTTCGGTTGAGGCCTGACATATTGAGGCGTCAATTAAACGGAACCAAATCCCAACCTGATAACGGAAGCGGGCTTTATTGTCAACTTTGATATTTTTAATGTGCAATTGGGCCATTAGGCAAATAATAGGGGACTGAGTTAACTTATTTATGCTATTTGATCGGTATAAAATTCTGGTTAGGAGGGATGCAATGCCGCGTCGAGCCCGGTTGGATGCGCCAGGAACCTTGCATCATGTGATGGTGCGAGGAATCGAGAGGCGCAGGATTGTCAACGATGTTGCCGACCGCAAGAATTTTGTTGGGCGGCTGGGAGAGCTTGCGGCCAGCACCAATAAGTTTAACTCAGTATTACATATCCAGTTGTGGCACAATTTTCACGAGATAGTCATGGGTTTTTTCGATGAGATAGAGCGGCAGGGATATTAGCGTAAAAAACACCTCTTCACTCCTATTATTGATCCAGATAATTGCCCTGACTTTTTGAATTGATGGCGGATTAAGGTCAAATCTCACAGCAAGACGACAATTCTTCAGATAGCAGAACTGCTGCAATGATTTGAGGGCTCCCCCCGTGCCGGCCTTTATTTCAGCAGGAATGATATATTGCTCATGCCTGATCAGAAAATCAACTTCTGCATTTCTGTTAACGCCTTCCCGAAACCAGTAAAAACCTTCCGGTCTGTTGCTGAATCCTTCAAGATAAATGAGATGCTGACAAGCGAATTGTTCAGCCAGGACGCCTTTGGTTGCCGGATCAATGTTTAGCAGCCGTTCCTTCTGCAATTTTCTTATTCCGGCGAGATGGCTCAATAGTCCAAGATCCAGTATAAATGGTTTGTAGCGTTTGACTGAAATAGATGCATTGAATGGTATGTTGGCGCTGCTGCGAAACACTTTTGTAATGACCTGTGCCATATGTAGTAGATTCAATGCCTTTTCCAGATCACCGGATTTATAGTCTCTAGAAATGTTGACATATTTAATTTTTTGCCCGGTGATCCTCGCCATGGCGTCAAAGACAAGCTGAAGTTTCGGGAATTGAATCTGCTTGGAATATTTGGCGAAATCATCTCTGTACGTTTGTATGATCTGGTTTAATATCTCCGCGACCCGTGAACGATTTGCGTTTCCGGAAAAAGCCAAAACAGCCTCAGGCATACCGCCTGTAAGGAAATAATCCCTTAAAAGAGAAATCATTTGCCCATGGACGGCTTCAGATACAGGGTTGGAAATATCGTGATCATTAAAGTATCCGATAAGGTTGGTTTTTCCGGTTGCTTCAAGAGTCTCAAAAAAGGTCATGGGTCCGATCCAGCAGTACTCAATTCTGCCAACCGGCATGGAAAAAGATTCATCTTTAAGTGCAAATTCAAGTAGCGAACCGGCAGCGATCACCGGGAGATCCGGCAACTCTTCATAAAAGTAACGGAGGCATTGGATGGCCTTTGGAACAACCTGTATCTCATCGATAAATAGTATGGTGTTTTGGTCCAATGCATTGCCAAGCCCAAGCCCCAGGTCAATCTCACGAACGATCCTTTTAACATCCATGGCTGCAAATTCCGATGATAGACCAGGATACCGCTCCAGATTCACTTCAATAAGGTTCAAACCTCGTTTTTCAGCAAAAAGCCGCACAAGAGTCGATTTTCCGACCTGTCTGGCTCCCCGCACCATCAAGGGTTTTCTTCCATCTCTTTCAAACCAGGATGCAAGAAATTCTTCTGCTAATCTTTTCATAAAACGCCATTATCCATTCTTTTCTTTAAAGTATCATGCTTTTTATAAAAAAATTACTTATTTTAGGGGTGTTTGTCAAGAAATAAATAAATTTATTAGGGATGATTTTACGTAAGATTGCATTTTTTATTGGGGTGGTCCCGGAAGGTTGAATATACTACCAATAACCATTCAGGTAACGAAAGCTGGCTTTATTGTTCACTTTGATTTTTTTACGTGCAATTGGGCAATTAGGCAAATTCGGGCATAGCTCACCGCTTTGCCCGAGGCAGGATTTTTTTATAGGTAGGTTTCCATCGGATAACAAGTTCAGCACTTTCCAGGCGCAACGGCTCAGTTTTGTGAGCAGCTTACGGTCAAACATGAAATAGATCCGCAATCTTTTTGGAATGCTGAAAACCCATTGGCGGTGCGGCACATATTTTAGCACTTCGGTGCATAACCATTCGCCGAATTCCACCACTCGCTTCTGATGGCAAGAGGGGCAAAAATGCCGGCGTTTGCATGAAAACGCCAGCAAATATTCGTGTCCACAATCTTCACATTTAACGCGCGCAAACCCGAAATGTAAATCCCCGCAATCCAAATAGCGATGAATGACATCGGTCACATAAGGCCGCCAAAAACCAAAGCGGCTCTGATAACGTTCGTCCCAGACAGTTTCCAACTGTTCAAAATGATCTTCGACGCAGCGATAATACGCGCTTGCTTTGGGCTTGCGCGGTTGATAAACATCATAATCAATTGCGGTAGGGCATGCGTTTAACATATTGATCAAACCAACACAGGAAAATGCGATTACCCTACACAATTTAAATCTAAGTATCAATGTAAATTTTTATGTATATATTTTAAGCAACATCTAAATTGCGCCCACAGGATCGCAAAACATCGATATGATAGCGGATCCACCGTTTGCGGACTCGCGCAGCGCAGGCGCTTGCTCCGCGTGTCGCTCTGTCTTTTCTATCTGTGGGCTCTTATCGCATTGCTGCGGATTGAAAATTTAGCTGACCTGAAAGAAGCCCATCGAAAATGGACAGAAGAAGCCTTGAAACAATCAAAAGTTGTTCGGGATAGCAAGTAGACCCAGAGCATTGTCCTCGGAGATAAGTCGTTTCTTGAACAAATCAAAGACCGCCTCGGAATTCGGGCCAAAGGCCGTAAGATTTATAGAACCGAAGATGAGTATCAACTGCGTGAAGGAAAGTCCGATTATGGCGGTTGCCAGGATTTGGATGACCAAAATACATTCGATTGGAATTTGCTTTAAAACGGGGTTCTTGTTATGTGGAATTTTGTTCGCCGATATTTACGCTTCCATCGGAATATACGTCCCCGCAGACTCTCCGCCGTCGATTGTAATTGTTGTACCGGTAATATATTTGGCCTCGGAAGACGCTAAAAATACAAACAGGGCGGCAATTTCTGCGGGATCCGCATGACGCCCCATGGGGATTCGGGCGTTGACCGCGTCCAACATTTCGGCGGTGTACTCTGCTTTTTGCATGGGAGTCAATACATAACCGGGACAGATCGAATTGATTCTGAGCCAGGGCGCACATTCCAGGGCGACGGTTTTGGTCAGGTTAATCACGGCCGATTTTGATGCATTATAATCCGTATAATACGGGTAACCCGCAAACCCGTTGGTTGATGCGGTGAATAAAATTACCCCGGATTGCTGCGGTTTCATGCGTTCAATGGCCGCTTTGGCGCATAGAAACATTCCGTCTAAATTGATGCGCAGCACTTTCGACCACTGGTCATAGTCGATTTTCATAAACGGTTGGCGAACACTGATGCCCGCATTCGATATCAAAATGTCGATGCCGCCCATGATTTCGTCTACTTCCTTAAATGCCGCTTCTATTTCGTCCGGGCTGCTCACATCTGCACATACCCCGCCGGTTAGCGGTGACAATTCAGACCGGGCGCTATCCAGGGCCTCTTGATTGCTGTCCACGATAACCACCTTGGAGCTTTCATTGACAAAACGCCTGGCTGTCGCATATCCGATTCCGCTGGCGCCGCCGGTGACGACCACACGTTTATCTTTAAGGTCATGGTACATGGTTTTTTTCTCCCTAACCAATCTTAAAGTATATGAGCCAGGAACTGTTTGCTCCGTTCCTCCCTGGGGTTGGTGAACATCTCCTCGGGCGGCCCCTCTTCCACCCAGTTACCACCATCCATTATAAACACCCGGCTGGAAACATCACGGGCAAAATGCATCTCGTGGGTCACGGCAATTATGGTCATGCCCTCTTTGGCAAGGCGCTCCATTACATCCACAACCTCTCCAACCAGTTCGGGGTCGAGGGCCGAGGTCGGTTCATCGAAAAGCATGATCTTGGGCTTCATTGCCAGGCTGCGGGCAATGGCCACACGCTGCTGCTGGCCGCCCGAGAGCCGTGACGGGTATTGATCGCGTTTATCAGAAAGACCAACCCAATCGAGCAGTTCCTCGGCATAGGGGGTTGCCTCTTTTCTGGACTGGCCCAGTACCGTCACGGGCCCCTCCATGACATTTCCGATGGCGGTCATGTGGGGAAAGAGGTTAAACGACTGAAAACACATCCCGGTCTTTTTGCGGATATCAAGAATCTTGGCAGCATGATCGCTGGATTTTTCACCGGCTTTGATGGCCACACCATCCACCTCAATGGTCCCTGCGGTGGGCGCTTCTAAAAAATTGATACACCGCAACAGGGTGCTTTTGCCCGATCCTGAAGGACCTAAGATTGATACAACCTCGCCCACGTGCACATCCATATCAATACCGTCCAGCACGTGAAGATCTTGGCCAAAGACCTTGTGAAGATTTCGAATTTTGACCATTACCTTACTGTTGTTCATCCGTGTTCCCCTCTTTCTCCCCGCGCCATATGTTTTTCGATCTTCTCTTGGATGGTCTGCAGGATGATGCACATCACCCAGTAGATCACCGCCACCAGGATCAACATCTCCAGGGACTGAAAATGTCGCCTCCCGATTTTAACGGCCCGGAAGCTGAGTTCCCAGACCCCCATCAGAGATACCAGGGACGAATCCTTGACCATGGCGATAAATTCGTTGGAGACCGGCGGAATAATGACCCGCAGGGCCTGGGGGAAGATGACCCTGCGCATGGTCTGGGCGCCGGTCATGCCCAGGGCTTTGGCAGCCTCGGTCTGGCCGATCTTTATGGATTGAATCCCGGCCCGCACGGTTTCGGTCATATAGGCACCGTAGCACACGGCCAGCGCCATGATACCGGCCGGTATGGCGGGCAGGGTCAAATATTTCTGAATCCCCACAAGGCCAAGCTCCTCGAGGGCACCACCGATCTGGGGAAGGGCCAGGTACCACATGTAAACCTGCACCAGAAGGGGTGTGCCCCGAATCAACGACACATAAAGGGTGGCCATGGCGTTGAAGACAGGGTTGTGGGAAAGTCGGCCCAGGGCGCCGATGACGGAAAAGACACATGCCAGGCTGATTGCCAGAATGGAGACCAGCAGCGTGAACCCGAGTCCCGTAAGGATAAATCCCAGCCACTTGCCCATGAATTTAAAATCGAGTCCCAGCACCACGAGGCCCAGGGCAAGCAACACCACCATACCGGCAAGGGAAATTTTTAAATTTCGGCTGAAGTGCCTCCGCCTGGCCTCTATCCGCTTCATCACCTCAAGCGCTTCCGGGGGAATTCCTCTCTTTACAATACTGCTTGGTTCGTTCATTATATCTCCAAACATGTATGCGGTTCACGGAATCGCGATTCAAATATTGCCATGCCCTCCAAGGGTTATACCCGGGCTTAACCCCTTAGTTGCAACGTTGGGGTTAACGCCTAATTTCGCCGGCAAAACGATGAAGAGACACCCAAAAAATTCCGGTTTCCCGCTCCGCAAAAGGCGGCAGAGGGAAACCGGAGATACAACAAATGCAACTATATGCTATAGCTTGGGAATGAGGCTCTGGCCGTAAAACTGCATGGAAAGATCTTCCAGTGTGCCGTCTTTGTACATAGAGGTGAGGATCTCGTTCAGTTTTTTAAGTAGAGACTCACTGTTGGGCCGGCTCTTGTCAAGGGCAAAGCTCAGGACCTCATAAAAGACAGGATCGCCCAGCATCTTCAAGGGGCAGCCGCCGCCGCAGCCTGTTTTCATGGCTTCAAAAACGGTCGGCTTGGCGGTGATCAAGGCGTCAATCCGGACACCATCGCCCAGGGCCAGATCTTCTACAGCGTTGGCATCTGTCGGATAGGTCGTGATTTTGCCGGCACTCCAATCCTGATACTCAATCTTGACACCCACAAGCTCAAGATCTTTGTTAATATATCGGTCATAGGTGGTTTCGGTTCCAACGCCGATGTGCTTGCCGGCCAGGTCCTTGAGGCTTTTAATGGTGGTGTTATCCTTGTGAACTGCAAACTGAGCCGGTGTGCTGTAGTAAGGCATGGTGAAATGCAGGGCATTCATACGCTCGACGGTGGGGGTCATGGAGCCGATGGAGAGATCCCACCGTTTACCCCACTTGCCGGCAGTGATAAGATCCCAGTCAGGCGTTACGAATTCAACCTTCACGCCCAGCCGTTTGGCAACTTCCTTGGCCACGCTGATATCAAAACCCTCCAGTTCACCCTTGTCGTTCAGAAAGCTCTGGGGCGCATAGTTGGCATCTGTGGACACTTTAATGACACCGGCCGCTAAAATTTCACTAAGTACATCGTCTCCCCCAAAGCTGCCTGTAGCTCCAAAAACAACTGATACGGCCAGAAATAAAATAAAAAATACATTCTTTTTCATCCTGTTTCCTCCTTTTCTTAGGTCGCTGATTATAATTCAGTCTTTGACAAGCCTTGCAGACAATAAATAGACCGTAGGTGCGATAGTGTCAAGCCATTAAACCTGAACTTAGTTCGCTTCGCTCACAATTGGAATAATGGAATACTGGAATGATGAAATATTGGGTAGATTCGTGTTCCATCTGGTTGAATAATAATACAGTTCATAGGACCAGCCCACAGCATCTCGAAAAACAGTTCAGAAGATTATTTCAAATATACTCAATAGTTTGTATAGAATGAATATTTAAGGAATTCTTTCCAACTTAAATAATGGCGGAGCGAAGCGACATCCACAAATATTCAATTTGCAATCTTCAATCTTCAATTCCGGCTTGTCCGGGTTAGGTAGAGGTTGATTTTCAATCGACCCTTTGTTAGAAGGTGTCTCAACCCATAAATCAGACCGATACATAACAGTACAAATCTTTTTAAATACATACACAGCGTTCTGCATGTTTGACCCGCTGTGGCAGTTCTATAACCCCAATTGAGTGAAACTCAATTGGTGGGTACTCGGTATCTGGTACTGGGTATTGGTTTTAAGGAATGGGTTTGATTTTTAATATATCACCCGCAAGG
>Ga0209260_10000137_pt1 | contig 50887 bp, 39 predicted proteins | sample WorMetTypGCAVOLI_FD_187421 | JGI IMG/M metagenome (GOLD analysis project Ga0209260, IMG submission 187421) | Marine gutless worms symbiont microbial communities from Max Planck institute for Marine Microbiology, Germany - Olavius algarvensis... ...
CTTGTCATCAAGCCTGGCCGTTATGTCTGAGATCGTTGCTTTTTCCGGGCAGATGCTGGATGCTTGATACTTGATGCTGGATATCTAACAGGACACTATCGGTGAATTTCAACGACATCCAGTATCCGGAAACCAGAATCCAGGATCAGTCAGTACTTTAAATGGTCTTCATTGCAGCAGCGAAGTTGGATTTCAAAATTTTATGCAACTATAGGGTTCAGTGCCCCACCGTAAATGAAAATTCCTCGGACTCCTTACTTTCCCCCAAGGTATTGACCGCCGTGACGACAAAATAGTATTTTTTCCCCTTTATTAAGCCTTTCAATTGGTGGGGATTTTTTGCATTGGCTATTTTAGTGCCATTTTTTCGGGTCACCCCCGGTTTATCGCTCCAATAAATATTATATGACCTTGCATCGGACACATTATCCCAGGCTAAAGTTACATCGCGCGTTTGCGAGACACTGTCCCGGGCGGTTTGATCCGGTTTTTTTATTACAGCCGGCACCGCTTTTTTACCAACGCCTTGACTCGTTTTTTTAGCGGGCACAAGCTCCTCATAAAATTGCCGGGCGATAATGCGATAGCCTGCATTGTTCGGGTGAATCGGGTCGCTCATTAAATCGGGGTTGTCCACAATACCGGCAAAGATATCCGGTATCAAGGTCGCGCCGGTCTGTAGCGCCAATTCGTCAAAACCTTTACCGAATCCCCGGTCCCTGCCGGGAAACTTCAACCCCCCGATAATGACTTTGGCGCCACGCTGCTGGATGGTCTCAACAATGTACTTCAGGTTGCCGAATGCGATATTTTTGGCAACACCATTTTTTAGATCGTTGCCCCCCAGCGTGATCAGAACACTGTCCGGTTTGGCAGACAATACATCTCGATTGAGTCTTCGCAGGGCGCTGGCCGTCGTATCGCCGGGTATGCCCTTGTTTACGACCGGTTTACCAATCATTTTAGCCAGCTGTGAGGGGTAATCCTGCCCGGTACCGGCCCCGCTGCCAAAGGTGAGACTGTCACCGAAACAAATAATGATTTCCGAACCGGCTTTATCCCGGGGTGTTGCCGGGATTTGCGGCGCAGTTTTTTTCGCGACAGGCGGTTCTTCCCGAGAGGATGGAACCGGAGTTTTGGCAGGTTGCAAGGGTTTATCGTCCGGCTCTGATTGGCCGATGATATCGCCAAATTCAATAAATCCTTCAGTATCAGCGATTGTATACGATATTTCTTTTGATTTTCTGCTGTCCCCGGAATCAGGATAAACGGCAACAATAAAATAATAAGTGGTGCCGGGCTCTAAATCGGTAATGGTGATGGGCGTTGTGACATCAGAAATCTTGTAGCTGTTGAGTGTCGTGACCCCCGGAGAGGTGGACATATATATTTCGTAGGACGCCGCACCGGGGACATCGTTCCACGACAAGGTTAACCTGCCGCTGGTCAGCACGCTTGCCAAGGGGATGTTCTCATTACCGCATCCAGCCAGCGATAGAATTATCCACCCAAATAAACTGCAAACCAGCAGAATTTTTAATGTTTTCAAGACTATTTTTAATCTTATCATCATAAAGTTTCACCCTAGACCGAATAGGCTTCCAGAGCGTATACCCTGAACCCGACCTGTTCAGAATACAGATATCATATTAAACCACGGATTAGTCAAGAAGATCTTAAACCCTAAATGACCGTAAACAAAACGGGATGATTTTCTAAATATGAGATGTATCGGGAAAGATGCCAATGCTATTTCCCTGAATCAGGTTCTCAACTTCAAACGCCATTTGACCGATAATAATATTTCAATTGCTTTGTTCCGGCTGATTTTCTTTATGTGCGAGTCGCTGATACACGAAAAAGAAATAAAAAAGGTAAAAATATGCGCCGCCTAACGTAATTAAGCCACCGTCGTTTAGATGTACCATTTTTTATCACTTTTCAAAAAGCAATCGACAAGCCTGGATGTGCATTTTCTCAGGGCGGATGAATTAAAAGTCAGACAATATTACTCCATTATCAAGGGGTTAGTGTGTCGAACAAACAACAGGATTCTTCTTTGCTGACCTTTCGGGTCGGACCGTATCGTTTCTGCGTTAATGCTGTAGAAGCGGAAGCCATCATTGAGATGCCCCGAATAAAATCCGTCCCCGGAGCACCTCGTTCCGTGGCCGGGGTATTTTCACACCGTAAAAAAATCACGGTTGTGGTTAGCCTCAGGCGCAAATTCGGGTTGCAGGATCCCGACCCGCAAATATCCGGCCAGCTCATTGTGGCTCTGATCAATGGTGAACCGAAAGGTTTCTGGGTGGATGAGGTCCTCGATCTTCATCAAAATTCAGACCTGCAATGGCAAAAACTACCGACTTTAAGCAAAAACACGATAGTCGACCATATTGTCCTCATAGATGATGTTATCTTTTTACACACCGCTTTTGAAAAACTGTTCTATACAAAAGATACCAGGCAATTATATTCAATTTTATCTGTAGCAGCCGGTAATCATCTCGTGACAACGGAGTCTAAAAGTGATCATTTGTCCGAAGATCACCAAAAATCAGAAAGTTCCGATTCTGTGCCCACTGACAATACTGCTGTATTGGCAGGGGATAAAAATATAACTCGAATCTCTCAACCGGAAAATCCCCGCAACTCAGCGTCGAATAGAATCGGCTCTTGTGCGACTACGATTTCAACATCCTTTAAAAAAGAGACTGGTATTGCCAGGTATCAGAAATCGGTCGGGCCAATAAAAAATAAACCCGCGTACGGCATCCGAACAACAAATCATAATATACATAAACCAGGGATCCGACTTTATTCCGGACCTGGCAGCCGACAAAATATATCTCAACCCTGCGGAATCATCGGAAGGCCATTTATAAATAATATCCAGAACAGGACGTACGGGGTCCACCCCGAGTTGCCGGCTGAAAAGGGCATTTGGCGAAAAATGTTGATTGTCGGCCTTATGTTTATGACCGTTTTGGGCGTTTTCACGGCGTTATGGTGGCCGGCAAACCGACAGGATGGAAATGATCCTTCGAATCTCATGGAGGCATCAGCAACTTCAAACTCAATCGAAGCAGCAGCAGCGTTGCAGGCAACACCGCCTCAGGTAGTGTCCGGTGAAAAAGTACCCGGCAGGGGGTCTGATCCCGCCCCCTCAATGGAAATATCGCAGATAAAAGCAGCGGGCATTTCAACTGATTCTGCAGCTCCAACCGAAGAAAATGAGTCCCAAATCGACAAGACGGTTGTCATGGTAGAATCATCTGCTTCAGAGTCGGTTGAAAAAGCGCAACTGTTTGAAGCTGACCTTTCCGTTGAAGACTCCAAGGAAATAGAGCCCCGATTCGAGATGGCTGACGCGGAAGAACCGCCAGAATCAGACTCAGGTGTAAAAGAAGAACCGTTGGAAGCTCCCCTTCGCGCGGATAAAACCGGCGAAGAAATCCTCAGAATTGAAACTGACGATTTTACGCTGACGATCGAACGCTCTGAATCTCCTAAAATAACCCAATCCCCAAGGGAAGTCGTCTCAGAGGTAGCTGAAGAAAAGTTTATCCACATGGTTGTCAGGGGCGATACACTTTGGGATATTGCAGACCAATATCTGGGAGATCCTTTCAAATATCCTGAGCTTGCAAAACTCAGCCAAATCAAAGATCCGCATTGGATATACCCGGGCGACGTCATCACGATCGTCCGCAAAAAGATACCTGAAGCCGCGACATTATCCTCTGCCATTTAACATTTGACTAATTCTGCAAACTTACCTATTTTATTAGCGGTATAAGATTTATTACCTGAATTTTGCATTCAAGTAGCCCCTAATGAAGTATGAGGTCAAGTTACCGCAATTGATTTGGAGCGATGATTGGTGCGCTAAAATGCAGGTATCAACCAATTTAATCAGCATACCAATTCTGGCCATGAACTCAGATCAAGATAATCAGCGATTGCCGGTGAAACTTAGCGCTTCTGATGTTCAGATCCAGCCCGCAACAGCCGCTCAGGCAGTGATGGGTCATCTGCCCGGAACGGATTCCATCAAATCAGATGAAAAAATTCAGATTGCCCGGGAAGAAGGCTATGATCCCATGGCTATTGATCTGGCCCTGGCTCCTCCCGGTGCCACCATTGCAGATAAAATTCGCTTGCTGATCTTAATCATTGTTGCCGCTGTCCTGGTCATCTTCTTTTTCCCGCTGAATCGTTTTTTCAAACCGGCTCCTCGAGATTTAGGGTCCATGAGCATCGGCGGCCCAATTCTCGAAGCGTCATTGAAGGCTTCGGATTTCCGCCATAAACCATGGCTGAAAGCGCTGGTTAAAATCGACCGCCTTTACTTCCAGGAGGGCAAACTCAGTGAAGCGATACAATTGGCGGAATTAGAACTCGAGCAAGTGCCCCTGAAGGACCGGGAAAATTGGCAGAAATTATTTTATCGTTACTGGGAGTTGCTAATCGATGCAGACCGCGTCCATGTGTTGAAAATATCTACCCGGGCCTATTTAAATGCATACCCTGAAGATCCATTTGCCAATTATTATTTTGCCCGGGCCTTTCTTAAGGCCGCCGATCGTAATCACAGCTTCACACCGGAGACAAAAAACGCCTATCGACAGGAAGCCGAAATCATCGCCCGCCAGCTTGATCGGACTTGCAGCACATTATTCGCCCAAAAAAAACACCCGGACGTCAGCAAGGTAAAATTGCAAGGTATACGAGATCTTTATCAAAAATTGCGTCTGGAGCAGGCCAAATTATTTGTTCTAATATGGAAACTCGGAAGCTACGAAGAAGACGATCACCCCGATGTCGTCTACCGCGATAAAGCATTGGACATCTGTGAAAGTGAAGAACTTGCGGACATGAAAGAGGCCAAAGCGCTCATGTCCGTTATTTATACCCACATTCTCGATCGCTGGAACTGGTTTGAAGGTCAACAAATCATTCAGGGCCAACTCCAGAAAAGAAAAAATTTTCAAAAACAGCTTGATGCACTCAACACAGAGCTCAGAGAAGCCGAAGAATAATGAGCAATTCTGCAGCAAAAGCACCATCAGTCTCCAATAGCCGACCGACTGAGGATCGGCGGTCCTCCGGAGTGGTCGGCATTGGTGATCCCAAATGGATTGCGATTGCCTTGCTATATGTCGCTGCCATGGCGCTGATGGGACAGGATCCCTGGTATGGAGAAAAATATTTTACCTACAACCAGGGGATTTTTGTCGGTATCCTGGCGATTCTGCTGGTAGCCGGGTTCTGCTGGGAAATTTATCTAATGGGGCGTCCTGCGGGCATCAACCTTGTTTTACATTGCCTGCTGGTTGTTCCGGTCGCTTTGCTCATCGGCAGAATTGCTGGCCTGCCCTCTGCTCCGGAAGCATCCTACGGCCTGTTGGGAAAACTCAAAGACTATGTGGTCAGTCTGACTGACGCCTCCGGCATGGGAAGTATTCTGCCGCTCTGGATTCAGGATGTTTTTCGCAGTCCCGGAATTTTACTTCTCATCTTTTTTACCTCGATCGCCTTCACCCAGAAAAAGGCCAACCGTCGTTTCGCGTTGGTGGTGGTCGCCTTTCTCATCCCCGCCCTGCAAACCCTCTCACACGATCCGCGACCATCTCCGGCCTTCGGGCTGGGATTAATTGCGTTGCTGGTCGGAATTATCCTGCAATTTAATAAATACGGGGATATTATCGGCCAGCAAAATGTACTTCGTCGACTGCATGCTGTTGATGATCGACTCGAGTATAAATGCAGCCTGAGAATCGCCAAACGAGTGGTGGAGGATGGATTTATCACTGAAGATGGCGTTCTGGCAGTGGTTCAACGCGAATACGGCAAACAGAAGGAACTGGATGCCCTCTCGCTGCGGGCAGTTGCCCAGGCGATTTCTCATCGTCTGGTGCGGGAACACCGGATATTGGAGCTTTACGGAGACGAGCGGGGGTTCTTTCTGATCCCCTGTCCGGATATGTTAACAGTGGAGTCACTATTCGATGAAATTTCAGTTTGGATTCGAAAAATAATCATAACCGGTATCGCGGTTATCTGGCTGATTTCTCCCATTGATTTATTCCCCGATAGCATACCGGTTCTGGGCGCTGTCGATGATGCATTGATCAGCCTGGTCGGAGCCGCCCAGTGGCTGGATACGATCAAGCGCCGCAAGATTCCGGGACCGAAGGGACAATAGCCTGGAACCAGGGACACCTGGAAACGGAGATGCGGCGAAGCAGGGAAGTTGAGAAGGTGGAGATAATTGAAGTGGGAAATCGGACCCGTCGTCGTCCCAAACGGATGGGACTATGCCGCGGCAAGCATGCGGAAGTCGGAAAAATGGCCAAGGACTGGGTGCATAGAGCATGGCGCAGAGAGTATAGGGCATCAATGGACCGAAGGTGGGTAAGTTAGAAAGTGGGAAGGTGAGACGGTGAGAAAGTAGGACGCGTTTTAAAACAACTCATATGAAACTACAAAGTTTCTTTCATCGATCGAATTGGCCGCTCAGCGACCAGCGACCGGGCTGAAAAGGAAATGGGGGATAGCAACTTGCAAGATATCGAAATCAAAGGCTACTATCCCGGGGTGGTCGGAAAAATTACGGAGCTCCACGCTGTTTATTACAATGAAAATTGGGGTTTAGATGTGACGTTTGAAACCCAGGTGGGCGGGGAACTTTCGGAATTTATACGGCAATTTGACGGGAATCGCGACGGTCTGTGGATTGCCGTAAAAAAAGGTGAGTTTGCCGGAGCGATTGCGATTGACGGTGTCGATGCGTTTGGCGAAGGGGCGCGTCTGCGGTGGTTTATCGTTGATCCGCGCTACCAGGGCAGCGGCATCGGCAGAAATCTTATTATGCAAGCCCTGGCGTTTTGCAGACAAAAAGGTTTTCCCAAAGTGTATCTGTGGACCTTCAAAGGATTGGAAGATGCACGACGGCTCTACGAAACTGTTGGTTTTCGACTTGGCGAAGAAAGTCAAATCGCCCAGTGGGGGCAGAATATACATGAGCAAAAATACGAGCTGCAGATCGCAGACATCGAAAAAGGCCGACCAACGGGTGGCTAAAATCCCAAATCTTTAAATTATTTTTTTATATCTGTGTAAATCTGCGCAGATCCGTGTCCTAATAATTTAACGGAGATGAAAAAATGCAAAAAGTTCAGGTCAAATTCAGCGAATGGATTGAAGATGGGTTTAACCTGTATAAAGAAAACTTCAAAACCCTGGTCCTGGCCTCAATATTTGTGGTCGTGATCAGCACAATAACGGCCTTTATTTTAACCGGCCCGATGCTGGCCGGGCTGGCATTGGTCATCCTGGGGCTGCGGGATAAAAAAGAGCCGAAACCGCAAGTCGGTAATGTTTTTAAGGGGTTTGATTTTATCGTGCCTGCTTTTCTATACATCGCTGTGTGGGGGATCGGCATATTGAGCGTTTCCTTTATCCTGGGAGTTATTCCGCTTATCGGCCAGCTGGCATCCCTGTTCGTTGCCTATGGTGCCCAGGCCTTTTTGATGTTCGGCCTTTTCCTGATAGTGGACAGAAAAATGGAATTCTGGCCGGCCTCCCAGGAAAGCATCAATACGGTAAAGGCAAATTTCTGGCCGTTTTTCGGACTGTCCATTGTGGCAGGGTTCATCGGCAGTATCGGCGCCATTGCCTTCGGTATCGGGATCGTCTTCACCCTCCCGATTCAGGGATGCATCCTGGCGGTTGCTTACCGGGAAGTATTTGGGTAGAGGGAATGCGGAAGAAAAAGGAGCTGAAGGCTCAAAGCTGAAAGCTCAAAGTAAAAATGAGCTCTGCTCCGTGATCCCAATTCTCAGTCCTTATCTCTCTGCCCTATGCCCTTTGCGCTATGCGCCACCATTCCAAACTCGATCTTATGCCTTTTTTCCGACTTCCGCATGCTTGCCGCGGCATAGTCCCATCCGTTTGGGACGACGACGGGTCCGCTTTCCGACTTCACTTGATCTTGCAATTCAATCAAGAATGCATAGTTTGCTTTTAATGATTTGTTCACATAACTGCTAATAAGACTTCAAACAAAGGAGGCCGCAATATGAAAGAAAAGCGCAATGTGCACTTAAAGGTTCAAGAGCTCTGCGATTGCTACGCGACTAACGACCCGCTCAAAGAAATGTCAGTGGTCATAAACGACGGCGATAAAGATGAAGCCGCCGTCAAGTGGTTAGCTTTGGCAGCGCTGCACGGCGTGAATAACAACGCTGAGGAGGTATCCATCACCCGGTTCAGGGATGGTGAAGTCAGGGTTACGGCCCAATATCGTGAATCAGAGCTGCCCTCACCGGGCTCGGAAGTTGGTTCTAAAATAATGGATACGGTAAGAGAGATTACCCATATTGAGGGCCAAAAAGGCAAAACACCCCTGGCCCTGGGTATTCGCAATGACAGCATTCAACTTCGGGTGAAGCTGAAAGAAAAAGAAGGTCGAGAAAAGGTGACCATTAAATTTCCGGAATGAAGGATCTTTCAAAAAAAATCGAAAAAATTATTTTACAGCATGGCGCGCGGGGAATGGACCGGTTGCAGGAAACCATGAATCCCGGGTATTGCCAACGCGCTGCTCAAATGATTCTGGATAATAGAGGTGCCGTGATTATCGGAACCGGATTCCCGGTTTCCGGCAGCTTCGAAAGCGACGGACCCATCAGTGCCATATCCCTCTATCGGGTGCTGACGCACCTCGATTACGAGCCGGTGTTTGCCTGCGCGCCGCCGATATCGAAAATATTGTCTAACAGGTATTCAACGTATGAGCTTCCGCTGGTGGACTGGAATAAAAGCCGCCCGGTAATAAAGAAGGCGTTAGCTGATTTGAATCCGAGCCTGGTAGTATCCATCGAGCGACCGGGGGTAGCCGCCGACGGCCGCTATTATAATATGAACAAAGAAGATATTACTGAGTTCACTGCCAAATTCGATCTGTTCTTCCAGGAATGTCAATGCCCCTGTATTGCATTTGGAGATGGCGGTAACGAGATTGGCATGGGCAATGTCATAAAGTCTCTCAGCAAATTGGACATCATCCCGTCTGTCACGACCTGTGATGAGCTGATTATCGCTTCGGTATCCAACTGGGGCGTGTACGGCGTCATAGCCGCCCTCTGTGATCTTTTAAAGCGGGATTTGTTCGAGCTCATAGATCCCGAGTCCACTGCAAATTATCTGGTGGCCAATGGCTGCGTTGACGGGGTCACGAATCGCAAGGAAGCCAGCGAGGACGGGTTCCCGATCGAGATCAGCAAATCCATTATTCAACAATTACGCAGTTTGATCTTTTAAATTGGGACACCGGTTTTCACGGATAATAAAAATTAGGAGTCAATATGGCAGGCAAAACACCCAACTCCAGAGCCCCGGAAAGTGAAGTCGACAGCATGTTTACCGACCGCTGGTCACCGCGGGCATTTTTATCCGATCCGCTGCCGGAGCAGCAAATAAAGTCATTGTTTGAAGCGGCCCGCTGGGCGCCGTCCTGTTTTAACGAGCAGCCCTGGCTGTTCGTATACGCCACTCAACCGGAAAAACGTGAACAGTTGGTCTCGACCCTGGTACCTAAAAATCAAAGATGGGCTGCTAAATGTCCCTTGTTAATGTTTGCCCTGGCAAGAAAAAATTTCGGGCAGGGCGATCGGGAAAACCGCCATGCACCTTTTGATACGGGTGCGGCCTGGTTTTCGCTGGCGCTGCAGGCCCGCAGGTTGGGGCTTTATGCCCATGCCATGGCCGGTTTTAATATCGAAAAAGCATATGAGGTGTTGGGTATTTCAAAAGACGAGTATCATGTGATGGCGGCCATTGCGGTCGGCCGCAAAGATGAGTCAGCCGAAGAACTTCCCGAGGATATACGTGCCATGGAATCCCCCAACACCCGCAAAATGCCGTCGGAAGTGGCAACGGACATTTTCCCGCTATCTGGTTGATTGAGTTCATTAATTTGATTGGGTTGATTGAATTTAATCAGATGATGGACTAAAATCGGATAGAACCTTTCGACTTAATCAACCAGCCAACTAAATTAGCCCCAATTTTATCCTTTGAGCTTTTATCCTTGCGCCGTGAGCCGATAGCCTTTTATTATGATGTTACCGAAGTATAAAATTGTAGACACCCACGCCCACATTTGTGATCCCTCATTCGACGCGGATCGTGATGAAGTGCTCAGAAATGCGGTGGATGCCGGAATAGCCGCAATCATTGCAGTCGGCGAAGATCTATCCGACGCCAAACGCAATATCGAACTGGCTGCAATGCATCCAACTCTGCGGCCGGCTGCCGGGCTTTATCCGACCATTCTCGACCTGGACCAGGCCGAGCAGATGCGATCGTTTATTCGTAAAGAGCGCTCAAAACTGGTTGCCATTGGAGAAGTCGGGCTTGATTTCTGGGCCGTAAAAGAAGCGCCCCAAATGGAGCTTCAAATAGAAATTTTAAAAACCTTTATCAGCCTGTCCCAAGAATTGGACCTGCCGCTCAATATCCATTCCCGCTCGGCAGGCCGACATGCAGTTGGGTTGCTGCTGGAAAGTGGTGCAACCCGGGTCCAGATGCACGCCTTCGACGGCAGAGCGTCGGCGGCATTACCGGCCGTGGAAGCCGGCTTTTTCTTTTCAATTCCGCCCTCGGTAGTCCGCTCCAGGCAAAAGCAAAAGTTAGTCAAGCATCTGCCCCTGTCCTGTCTTCTTGTCGAAACCGACAGCCCGGTTTTAGGTCCTGAACCAAAGGAGCGCAACGAACCGGCCAATATCACAGTTTCCATTAAAGCCATTGCAGAATTAAATAATGTCAGCAAAGATGAGGTGATTGAATCTGTTGCTGAAAATACGCATCGTTTGTACGGTAATATTTTAACAGATTAGAGGTCCGATCTTTTTTGGTTTTCGCTCATAGCAGTTTAAGAAATTTATCTTTTCCGACTTCGCTAAGGTAATTTCACTGATCTCATGCGTTCACATCCCGGCACATAAACCCTGGTCCTCAACTCATCTATTGAAGAACCGATCATTGTCGGCAAACTCGGCACCCTATTCCTCAAACCCGGTTTCTATGTTTATATCGGCAGTGCTTTCGGCCCGGGAGGTTTGCAGGCACGCATCAAGCACCATTTCAATCATTCAAGCCGACCTCACTGGCACCTTGACTATTTGAGTCCGACATTAAGCGCTTGCGAAATATGGTATACCTGCGATCAAACCCGACGTGAACATCAGTGGGCTGAAATTCATTCCCAAACCAGGGGTGTGCTCCTGCCGCTGCCGGGTTTCGGTTCATCGGACTGCCGCTGCCTGTCCCATCTTTTCTTCTATAAATCAAAGCCTTGCGGCAACCACTTTCGACGCAAGATTCGAGCAAAACTCGCTGATCACGCCAAATTTATGATTGAGAAATCTGAAAAATTTCTTGACAATAACTCTATAAGTGATATTCACTAACCTATATAAGCCTCTATTTTATAAGTTATTAAGAATTATTATCATATAAATTGTAAATGTCACTAACCCAGCTCCGCCTGGGGCTCAGAATTGAATATTGAAGATTGTAAATTGATCCGCCTGCTTCCGGCTTGCAGAGGCTATCGTTCGGAGAGAGAGACGATCCTTAAATTTTTAGTAGTCAATCAATAAAAGTTCGTGGAAATATCAGAATATAACTTTTTTGTCCCATAATGCACAAAAAAAACAACTAAGAAAATAATCCAGTTCACGCGTCTCAAGGAGTAATAAGATATGACCTCAAAACATCTGACTGTCGAAAAAAAGGAAAAAATAGCGTCCATTATATTAAATCGTCCCGCGGTGATGAACGCCATGAGCAAAGAAATGATTTTGGGATTGCGGGATGCCGTGCTTGAGATTGGGTCTGATGAGGGTATCCGGGTCGTAATTCTTAAAGGTGCCGGCGATCATTTCTGCTCGGGAGCGGATTTAAACCTTTTTACAGAAGATACGGCGTCCTATGAATGGATCACCGCCATGAAGGGAGTCGGTCAAATTGTCAAGACGCTCCGCGAGATGCCGCAACCGGTTATAACCATGCTAAAAGGCGTGGCAGTGGGCGGTGGTGCGAATCTGGCCCTGGCAGCAGATTTTGTGATTGCAGCCGAAAACGCACGATTTTGCGAAATCTTTATTAACATCGGAGCCATTATGGATTACGGCGGGCATTATTTTCTGCCGCGGCTCGTCGGCCTGACCAAGGCCAGGGAGCTTGCCATGCTTGGTGACGAAATTGACGGCAAAACGGCAGCCGCCATTGGTCTGATACACAAAGCCGTCCCGCAGGAAGCCCTTGAAACGGAAGCCGGAAACCTGGCCGCCACACTGGCTCAAAAACCGCCTCTGGCCCTGCGGCTGATCAAAGAGGGGCTGGAGAAAAGCTTTGACCGGTCGCTTGAAGAAACACTGTCCTGGGAAGCAGCGCACCAATCGATCGCGCTGCAAACTCCCGAGCACAAAGAGATTATTAAGATGTTCATGGATGCGAAGGGTCAGAAAAGTTAAATCGAATATTGGATCGATAAAAATAAATATTCACCGCGCAGCGCAGAGCGTTTTTTTGTTGGTCTGTTTTTTTGAGGGGAAAAAATCAGGCCAATTTGCAACCTCCGGTGGTGTAAGCTACAAGCTTCGGCCGGGTGATAGCAGGGTCTGAATAATGAACAATTAAGTTCTTTTAGTCAATACTCTGTGATCTCTGTGGTCTCTGTGAGAGATTATTTTTAATTTTTTTGTCTCTCGCCCACTTCGTTCGAGTTCGCAGAGCGCGCAGAGATAATTTTTATTTTCATTTGCCTCGAACGCATTACCGTAACGATGAAAGGCACCCAATGGCCGTCAAATCAAAATCTGCGACTCAAATATATTTCAACAAAGACCATGAAATGGTCCGCAAGGCAGTTAGAGAATTTGTGGATAAAGAAATCAATCCCCACATGGACGAGTGGGAAGAAAACGGTGAAGCCCCGCTTCATGATTTGTTTAAGAAAATGGGTGACCTCGGATTTCTGGGGATTCGCTATGACCCGCAATACGGTGGCCAGGGACTGGATTACTGGTATGACACCGTTTTTTTGGAGGAACTGGGTCGCGTTCAAGGCTCCGGTGTTCCAATGGCAATCGCCGTGCAATCCCACATGGCAACTCCCGCTATTGCAGAATTCGGCAGTGATTATTTAAAAGAAACCTACCTGAAACCGGCAATTGCCGGCGAAATGGTGGCATCGATTGCCGTTACCGAACCCGGGGCCGGATCGGATGTCAGTGCACTCCAAACAACGGCCAAAAAGGAAGGTGAAGATTACGTTCTCAACGGTTCCAAAACCTATATCACCAATGGCACCCAGGCCGATTTTTTAACACTGTTGGCCAGAACCAGCGATGACCCGGGCTATCATTCGTTCAGCCTTCTGGTGGCTCCCACAAACTTGCCCGGATTTCAGGTCAGCCGCAAACTAAATAAAATGGGGTGTCACAGCAGTGATACGGCTGAACTATTTTTTGACGACATGAGAATCCCGGCTGAAAATCTGATCGGCAAAGAGGGGGAGGGATTCATCTACCAGATGCAGCAGTTTCAACATGAGCGTTTTTCGGCCATCCCGATGTCTTATATTTCCGCCGAAGAGATGATCGCAATGACGGTTGAGCACATCCGGCAGCGAATCGTTTTTGGAAAACCGTTGATCAGCAGGCAGGTGTTGCGGCACCGGCTGGCAGACTGGCAGACTGAAATTGAATGTTTGCGGCAGCTGACCTACCACATTGTCAGAATGAAAGAAGCCGGCCAAGATGTAACGAGGGAAGTCTCCATGGGGAAGCTACGCGCTGCCGGGGTCCTTCAAAAAGTGGCTGATGGGTGTTTGCAGATGTACGGCGGACTGGGCTTCATGGAAGAAATGCTGATCGCGCGCTGCTATCGGGATGCCAAGCTGATATCAATCGGAGGCGGTGCCGACGAAGTCATGAGAGAGATCATCGCGAAGATGGAATTGGGATAAAGGGTACAAACCCTGGCAAACACAGGTCCTGCCAACCATTGTTTGTGATTCTCGATGCTTGATGCTCGATAAAAGCTGCTGACGCGAGAGAAATATGACAACAAGATTCTGGTGCGATGTATTTCAAAACCATTATTGATATTGCAGCCGAAACCGGCGATCAAGTATCCGGCATCTAAATCCCGGATCCAGCAAAACAACATGAAAGAAAGGTATAACAAGAATGGCTTCTGGACCTGCTAACGGGAACAAAATTTACTTCACCAAAGACCACGATATGGTGCGGCGTGCGATCAGTGATTTTGTTAAAAAGGAAATAAACCCGTACGTGGACCAATGGGAAGAAGATGGGATCGCACCGCTAAAAGATATATTCAAAAAAATGGGGGACCTCGGTTTTCTCGGTATTCGATACGCCCCCGATCTTGGCGGACAGGGTTTGGATTACTGGTTCGATACGGTCTTTCTGGAAGAACTGGGTCACATCAAAGCACTGGGTTTATCAACGGCCATCACGGTGCAGACCCACATGGCGACTCCTGCCATTGACGAATTCGGCAGCGATTACCTGAAAGACACCTATTTGAAGGCGGCCATTATCGGTGACATGGTGGGCGCGATTGCCGTCACCGAACCGGGTGCCGGTTCGGATGTCGCCGCCATCCAAACCACGGCTAAAAAAGACGGCGGCGATTACGTTATTAACGGCTCCAAGATGTATATCACCAATGGTACCCAGGCGGATTTTTTGACACTTTTGGCCAGGACCAGTGATGACCCCGGATACCATTCATTCAGCCTGTTTGTGATTCCAACGGATTTGCCCGGATTCATTGTCAGTCGAAAACTGGACAAGCTGGGAATCCGCATCAGTGACACGGCCGAACTGTTTTTTGACAATCTCAGGGTGCCGTCCGACAATCTGATCGGGAAAGAAAATGAAGGCTTCATCTATCAAATGATGCAGTTTCAGCACGAACGATTCTCATTGCTGCCGTTTGCCTGCACTGCAGCCAGAGACATCATCGACATGACATTGGACCATATCCGGCAGCGCGTGGTCTTTGGCAAGCCGTTGATTAAAAAGCAGGTGTTAAGGCACAGGTTGGCTGATTGGTTGACGGAAATCGAGTGCCTGCAGCAGCTGATCTATCATATTGTCAGAATGAAAGAAGCCGGACAGGACGCCACCCGCGAGATTTCAATGGGCAAGCTCATCGCCAGCCAGGTGCTGATGAAAGTGGCTGACGGGTGTCTGCAGATGTATGGCGGGCTGGGGTTTATGAATGAAATGCTTATTTCCAGATACTACCGGGATGCCCGCGGATTGTCGATCGGAGGTGGTGCCGACGAGGTGATGCGGGATGTGATCGCGAAGCTGGAAGGCTATTGATGCGCCGAGCGCATCGGGTGTAAGGTGTAGGGTATAGGGTAAATGTGGTAGTCGAAATAATCACTCTGGTTGCGCAGCGGGTTGGAGGTATAGGGAATAAGGTATTTACTCAGGAGACCTTGTGATAGTTTTGTCTCACAAATAGCAGTTAACCTTGAACCTTTAGCCTTTCACCTTTCACCATATACCTTAAACCATAGACCCTAGACCTTGTAAGAGCAAGTAACATCGAAAGGAAACACCATGCCAGCTGCGGCTGAAAATACTGCAAAAACTTTAAAGCAGAAATCTTTGCCTCCGGGGCGGGTCAAAATTGTAGCGTCGCTAAAAACTTTACTTGAGGAAAAAGATTTCGGTGCCATTACGACCGCAGAAATTGCCAAAAACGCGGGGGTCACCGAAGCGCTCATATATAAGTATTTTAAGGACAAGCGCGATCTGCTCCACCAGATATTAAGTGAATACCTGGAGCAGTACCGGGCCCAGATTACTCATGATTTAAGAGGAATAAACGGGGTATTCAACAAACTTCGCAAACTGATCTGGTCTCATATCAACGTCTATGCGACCAATAGAGTTTTTGCCAAAGTGCTGCTGATCGAAGTTCGCAATTATCCGGACTACTATAAAAGTGAAACCTATGAACGGGTTAAAGAATACAGTGATATCGTATTAAAGCTGATTGAGGAAGGTGTTCAAAACAAAGATATTCGGGATGACATCTCACCGAAGCTGATGCGATACGGCATCCTCGGCAGCATCGAGCAGGTATGTCTAACCGGCATTACGTTTGGCCGCAAGATCGATCCCGACGACCTGACCGAGCAGCTGTGTGAGTTTTTTTTCAATGGAATCATGAATCCGCCCTCAAAAATAGCAGATTCAGAGTTGTAATCGCCCGTTGAAAACTAAAGCGCATGGCCAATGGAGAATATAAGCCTGATAATATTTTGAAAAATAAATACCTGAATTTTAGCGCATCAATTATCGACCCAGCTCAATTGCGGTAATATCGCTTCGATCATCACCCAAGATTAATTGCGCGCAAAATTCAGGTACCAAATCGGAGGTTTACATCATGGGAAAGTGGATGGACGGCTATCTGGAAAAACTGGCCGCCAATCGACAGGAAAACCTTGAGGCCGGCGGAACGCAGCGGATTGAACTGCAGCATCAGTTGGGCAAACTCACGGCCAGAGAAAGAATTGAATGCCTGGCTGACCCGGGAACTTTTGAGGAAATGGGCTCCCGGGTAAGAGAATTTCGTTTCGGCCTGGACGGTGAGGCCAAACCCAGCCCTTCAGATGGCGTTGTGATGGGGCTGGCTGAGGTGACTGGACGACCGGTTATGGTCTATTCTCTCGACTTTACGGTAATGTCCGGTTCAATTGGCGATCAGGGGATCTGGAAAATTGCCGAGCTGGTACAAATGGCCGCCCAGGAGCAAATGCCCGTTATCGGTATATTTGATTCGGCCGGTTCAAGGTTCAGCTTCAAAGGCGGGTACGTCGGATTTAATGGTCTGGGGCGACTGGTCAGGAACTACTGCCGCTATTCAGGCATCATTCCTCAAATTTCAATGGTTTTGGGCCCCTGCACCGGTCCTATCGCACAGGTGCCGGTTTTGTCGGATTTTGTAATTATTAATGAAAAGACGGGGTTTTTGTGGTGGGGAGGTGAAATACAATCCGACGATGCCGGCACAGCCGAATTCCACATGGAAAAGAGCGGCCAGTGCGACTTAATCGCCGACAGCGATGAAGATGCCATCGATCAGGTCAAACAGCTGTTGAATTTCATTCCCCGGAATTGTTGGCAAAAGCCGGCGGCCATCGAGTCGAATGATGACCCGGATCGACAAGAAGCGGCTCTACTCGACGTGATGCCCGACGATCCGAAGTTTACTTACGATATGCACGAGGTCATTGACCTGATTGTGGACCATGGTGATTTCTTCGAGTTAAAGGAGGACTTTGCCCCCAACATGGTTACCGGTTTTGCCAGGTTTGATGGGATGGTTGCCGGCATTGCCGCCAGCAACCCGGATGAACTGAGCGGGATTATGGAGCCGGATTCATCGGACAAATATGACCGCTTCATCATGTTTCTGGACTCCTTTAATATCCCGCTGTTGACCATATCAGACACACCGGCCTTTCCTCCCGGCGACAAATGGGAACGGATGGGGGTCATTCGACACGGCGCCAAGAACCTGCACGGCTATTCACACCTGACCAATCCCAAAGTGACCCTGGTTTTGAGGCGTTCCTACGGTGGTTCAAACATCGTGATGGGCTGCAGTAAAATGGGACCGGATTTCATCTATGGCTGGCCAAGCACTGAGTTTGCACCCACCGGGCCGGAGTCCATCGTCCAGGCCGTTTTCCACAAGGAACTGGCAAAAGCCCGGCAGGAAGATAAATATGACGAGGTTTACAATTTTTTTCTAAGTATCCTGCGGGAGCACTTCAGCGTCATGACCATGGGTAAAATGTTTACCACTTATTACACGGTCCATGAAGTTATCGACCCCAGGCAAACCCGGTCCAAAATCATCAAATCCCTGCGGGCCAGCGCCAATAAATCGGAGAAGGTACCGGAAAAGCGGCGTTATATTAAGCCGGCTTAAAGGACGAGAAACTGGAGTGTTGGCGTATGGGAGTGCTGGAGTGTTGGTAAAAAAGGGATTTATTATTCCGATTATAATTTCCCATTACTCCATGACTCCAATACACCACTACTCCATGGCTATATATTATTAAAAACCCGAGTTTACAGAATAATGTTACAAATAATAAACAGATCTGACAAAGGACCCGATCATGGTTAAACGAATGGATGAAGCCATTAAACGCTTTAAAGAGATCGAGCAAAAAAATCTTATCGGCGGCGGCATCAAACATATCGAACGGCAGCACGGCCGGGGTAAGTTGACTGCCAGGGAACGGATCGACATTTTGGTAGATCCCGGCAGTTTCAACGAGCTGGGATCATTTGTGGGAACCACCAGCAAGCGCATTGACGGCCGCATACCGGAAGCACCCTGCGACGGCGCCGTCATTGGCACCGCCCGGGTGAACGGGCGCTTGACCATGGTCCACGCCAGCGATTTTACAGTCCTGGGCGGATCGATCGGCGCCCAGCATATCGCCAAGTTTGCCCTGCCCTTGGAAATGGCGGCCAAATGGGGGATTCCCATGGTCAACCTGCTGGATTCCTCAGGGGGCCGGCTGGGCTACGAAGATGTGGCCATGGCCGGTTTTGACTGGTATTTTCGAATCCAGTCCCTTTATTCAGGAGTTATTCCCCAGATTACCATCCTGATGGGGCCCTGCATCGCCGGCGGAGCATATCTTCCAACCCTGTGTGACTTTTTATTTATGAGCCGGGTATCCGCCAACATGTGGCTTGGCGGACCGCGCCAGACCCAGGCGGCCACTTCGGAGAAAATAGATCGCAACATCGGCGGAGCCGACTACCATATGCGCCTTTCCGGCAGCTGTGATGTGGTGGGAGAAGATGATGAAGAAACCATTTTAAAATGCCGTCAGCTGCTCCGTTATCTGCCTCAAAACTTCAGGGAGAAAACGCCCGATTGGCAGGCAACAGATAATCCCAACCGCCTGGTGGAAGAACTGATGGATATCGTACCCGATGCATACGATCAATCCTACGATATGCACGATGTAATCAAACAACTTGTTGATGACGGTGAATATTTTGAAATCAAAGACGAATATGCCAAAAATTTGATCACCTGTTTTGGTCGATTCAACAGTGAAGTGGTGGGATTGGTTGCCAACAATCCCTGTTACCCGGGCAGCATTCTGGAAATCAACTCCTGCGACAAATACTATCGATTTCTGCAGGTTCTTGATGCCTACAACATTCCCCTGGTTAACCTGGTGGATACACCGCCCTCGGTTCCGGGAGAAACGGAAGAAGTTAAAGGGTTAATCCGTCATTTGGGCAAAATCACCGATACCTATGCCACAACTACGGTACCGAAGATAAGCATCGTTTTACGGGAAGCTTATGCTGATGCGGGCAGCATGATCATGGGCGGTCTCAAGAGCATGGGAACGGATCTGACCTATGCCTGGCCCATCGCCAGATTCGGTGTCGAGGCATCCGAACTGGACTACCGCAAAATTTATGACAAGGGCATCGAGGAGGATGCCTACGAATCCTATCTTAACCGATCAAGGGAGAAGGTTGACGTTTTTGACACCGCTCACAGTTGGACGGCTCAGATGGTGGATGAAATCATTCTACCCGGTCAGACACGCAAAAAAATTATTGATGCACTGGAGTTGACGAGAAACAAGCAGGAAGAATTGCCGCAAAGGGCGAAGGGACACGGGACGAGTCCGAGCTAAAAAATTATAGCAGTCCATTATATTACCAATAAGTTCATTAGTGCTTAGACAAGTATAAATAGTTTTTGCCGCATTAGTAATTCATCCAAGGAGATAAAAATATGACAGCAAAACGCGTAGAAGTGAGAGCACCGATGTCCGGCATTTTTTATTGCAGGCCCGGTCCCGATGATCCCCCGTATGTGGCAATCGGTGATGCGGTCAAAAAAAAACAGGTGCTGGCATTGCTGGAGACGATGAAGGTTTTCCAAAAAGTCAAATCTCCTGCCAACGGCAAAATTGTTGAAATTGTACCTGAAAATGAAACCCCGTTGAAAGATGACGATTTGATATTTGTGATCGAAAAAGGGTAAAAGGTCCCGGGTTCAAAAGTTCAAGGGTTCAGAGGTTTTCCGGTTTTAGATGTCAGCCCGGCCGCTGTCTGTCTGAGGAGCCAGTTTGATCGAAAAAGAAATTCTGAAAAATCGAATATCGATCATTGAGACTTGTTTGATATTTGTGAATTGCTATTTTTTAGCCACTGACACCTGAACACTGACACCTGCAACCATTGAGACATTCAAACATCCGGTAAAATCGCCAAAAAACAGATAAAGTGGCCTTGCATAAAGCCTGCATTTAAAACTATGGGAAAGACGGTCATGTTCAAAAAAATACTTGTGGCCAACCGGGGGGAGATTGCGCTTAGAATCATCCGAGCCTGCAGGGAGCTTGGGATCCCGAGTGTTGCAGTTTATTCAAAAGCCGATGCGACATCCCTGCACCTTAAACTGGCGGAGGAAAAAATTTGTATCGGCCCGCCCATCAGCGCCAAAAGTTATCTGAATATTGATAATATTATCAGAGCAGCCCGGGAAACCGGAGCCGACGCTATTCACCCGGGCTATGGTTATCTGGCTGAAAAAGATGATTTCGCTGAGGCATGTGAGGAAAACGGGATCACATTTATTGGCCCGACACCTTCCAATTTGAGACTGGCCGGAGATAAAATTACGGCAAAAAAAATGATGGAAGAAAACGGCATACCGGTGATTCCCAGCAGCCCCGGCAGCACCGGCAGTCTGGACGAAGCTTTAGATCTTTCGCAAAAAATAGGTTACCCGGTCATGGTTAAAGCCTCCGGTGGCGGCGGCGGACGAGGTATCCGCGTTTGCCTGAACGAAACCATGCTGCGCGAGGATTTCCCGATCGCCAGAGCCGAAGCCGGAGCCGCCTTTGGCAATAATCAACTTTATATCGAAAAGTTTATTGAACGTCCGCGACATATCGAATTTCAGATTCTGGCAGACAAATTCGGCAATATAGCCCACCTGGGAGAGCGGGAATGTACAATTCAAAGGCGTTACCAAAAACTTATTGAAGAGTCTCCGGCTGCCGGACTGACGGCCGATCTCAGAAAAGCCATGGGAGCGGCAGCCATCCGGGCTGCCAGAGCCGTCGAATATTTCAATGCCGGCACCATTGAATTTCTTCTCGCTCCTGACGGCAACTTTTATTTTATGGAAGTGAATGCCCGCATTCAGGTCGAACACCCGGTGACAGAATTGACCACCGGCATGGATCTGGTCAAGGAGCAGATACGACTTTCGGCCGATGGCAAAATAGATTATTCGTTTGACGGATTAAATAAGCGCGGCTGGGCCATCGAGTGCCGTATCAACGCAGAGGATCCGGCCCGCAACTTTTTACCGTCTCCGGGCACGGTGGATCACTATCAGCCACCCGGCGGCTATGGTGTACGACTGGACAGCCATTTGTACCAGGGTTATGAGCTGCCGATATTCTATGACTCGCTCATCGCCAAACTGGTTTCTTTTGATCTTACGCGCGATGGGGCCATCGCAATTATGAAACGGGCACTTGCCGAATATACGATCTCGCCCGTTAAAACCACCATCGCGCTTTATCAAAAAATTATGGATGATGCCGACTTTCGCAAAGGGGATTTCGATACCGGATTTATCAATAAATTCGTGCCGCAAGAAACGGACTTTTAGTTGAATGGTTTATCGAGCTGAATAAAGAAGAACGTTGATTGGTTGAATAGTTGAATGGATGATTAAGTTTAAAGGATATAACCGATTTATACCGGTCAACTTATTAAACTCAATCAACTTATTCAACTTATTAAACTCAATCAACTTATTCAACTTAATTAACCCAGTCAACTAGTCAACAAATCAACCAATCAATAATCTAGCAAGGAGCGTCAACCCATGTCTGAACCCCATCTACTCTACCAGGTCAAAAACAACATCGCCTCCCTGACCATCAACCGTGAAGATCGCCGCAATGCCATCAGCATTGAAACGATTGATCTGTTTTTACAATACCTGGACGAGGCCGAAAGGGATCCTGAGGTGCGGGTGATCCTGATCACCGGCGTCGGGGATAAAGCCTTTTGTGCGGGAGCAGATCTTGGCGGTGATGCGGACGGCAAAATTCAGGCAGGCTTTGAAAGCTATGCGCAGCTTTTAAAAAGACTGTCAGGCTATCCGAAACCGGTGGTGGCGCGAGTCAATGGAGCCTGCATGGCGGGCGGTATGGGATTTATGCTGGCCTGTGACATTGTAATCGCCAGAAATGATGCCAAGTTCGGTACACCGGAAGTCAACGTCGGCCTCTGGCCGATGATGATCGGCGCACTGATATATCGCAATACGCTACGTAAGAAAGCCATGGAAATGGTGCTTCTGGGCGAGAGGCTGAACGCAGATCAAGCTCAGGAGATGGGTTTGATTACCCGCGCCGTCCCAGCCGATCGCCTCGACGATGAGATCAATCGTGTATCGCGGAGCTTGGCGGAAAAAAGCCCGATCGGGATGAAAATCGGCAAGGAGGCGTTTTATGCCATGGCGGATATGCCTTTAGAAGAAGCGGTGGATTTTCTGTCCGGCAAGATCGCGGAGGTTGCATCCACCGAAGATGCCAGAGAGGGCATCATGGCGTTTATCGAGAAGCGCAAACCGGTATTTAAAGGAAAATGAAAAAGGTAAAAGTTCAAGGTTTAAGGTGTAAGGTTTAGGGTAGAAAGAAAAGGGTGTAAGGTATAGGGTATTTGATTGGGAGACGGATTGCAGGCTTTCGCTTCACAAATATCTTTTAACTTAGAACCCTGAACCTTAATCCTTTAGCCTTTTACCTTTAACCTTACACCCTAAACCTTATACCCTAAACCATTTAGTTTAATGCAACCAGAGGACCAACAGCCAGCTTATAAGGAGAGGAGGATTCCAGTGAGTAAAAGCAACAGAGTCGTCGTCACCTGTGCCTTAACCGGACTTTTAACCGATCCGGCTAAATTCAATGTGCCGGTAACGCCGGCGGAAATGGCCGATGCCGCAGAACAATCATACAATGCCGGTGCTGCCGTATTGCATTGCCATTTCCGGGACCAACGGGAAGGCATGGGAGCTTTCCCGACGTGGGATATCCAGAGTGTCGGCGACATCCTGGCTGCCATCCGGCAGAGAGTCCCGGATATCGTCATCTGCATGAGTACCGGAGTGTTAGGCGACGATATCTCCGGTCCGGTGGGCTGTCTGGAAGCTTTTAAACCTGAAATCGCCGCCTGTAATGCAGGCTCGATAAATTATCTGAAAATTCGCAAAGACGGCAACTGGGCCTGGCCGCCGGCCCTTTTTGACAATCCGGTGGAGAAGGTAAAACAGTTTTTGGAAGTCATGGGAGCCCATAACATCACCCCGGAGTTTGAATGTTTTGATACCGGCATTGTGCGCAGCGTGGGCATGTTTAAGGCCAATGCCATGTTTGAAGGCGAGCCGCATCTGTCCTTTGTAATGGGCGTCGACAGCGGCATGCCGGCCAATCCCGATCTGCTTCCGATCCTTAAAGCCGAATTGTTGCCGGGTTCCCGCTGGCAGGTCATTGCCACGGGACCCGGGCGGGAAAAAGTTTGGAATCTTCATCGTCGTTGCCTGGAGCTGGGAGGGGATGTCAGAACCGGACTTGAGGACACCTTTTATCTTCCCAACGGCGAACGGGCCACCGATAACGCACAGCTGGTAGAAGCGTTGGTTAAGATCGTGCGTGAAGTAGGCAAAGAGCCGGCATCGACGGCCGAGGCACGCGAAATGCTGGGGATAGAAAGATAAGTGTCAATCAGAAGAAATTGCTGGGGTTATTCCGAGCCAGCTCAAAGCTGAAAGGTCAAAGCTCAAAGGATAAAATGAATGGGTCAAATAATTTATTGATTCCTTTTTCCAACAATGAAATTAAACCACGAAGATCACGAAGGACACAAAGATAAAAACTGAAAATATGTCTTTATGGTTTCTTCGTGTACTTCGTGCCCTTCGTGGTGAAACAAGTTTTCTCATAAAATGCAAATAATTCACAGCTACGGCTCTAAACGGTTATTCATTCCGTCAACTTACCAACTCAACTCAGGGGGAGAGAAAAGCAACATGGCTAAAAAATTCAAAACCAAAATCACTGAGATGCTGGGCATCGAGCATCCTATCATTTGCGGGGGCATGCAGTGGATCAGCCGGGCGGAAATCGTGGCTGAAGTCGGCAACGCCGGGGGGATCGGCTTTATAACGGCCGAAAGTCTGGAGACGCCGGCAGATCTGCGGCAAGAAATTAAAAAAATTCGCGACCTCACGGATAAGCCATTCGGCATTAACCTGTCCATGGTTCCCGAGTTCGGCCTGCCGGCAAGAACCCTGCAATTTTGTGATGTGGTTGTTGAGGAAGGTGTCAAGGTTGTGGAAACGGCCGGCAGAAGCCCCGAGCCTTTATTGCCGAAGCTCAAAGAAGGCGGTGTTAAGGTCATTCACAAGCTGACATCGGTCAAACATGCTCTGACTGCCCAGCGGTTAGGGGTCGATGCAGTAACCCTGGTCGGTTTCGGGTCCGGTGGACATATCGGCAACGATAATGTGGCGTCCTTTATTTTGATACCGAAAGCGGTTGCAGCCCTGGACATACCCGTCATCGCCGGTGGCGGGATTTGCAATGGCAAAGGGTTTTTGGGAGCCCTTGCCATGGGCGCCGAGGCCGTTTTGATGGGAACGGCCTTCATGATAACCCGGGAGTGTAAAATTCATCAAAACATTAAAGACCGCCTGGTTGAAACCAAAGAGACGGACACCGCATTGCTGTTAACCACAATCATGAATCCGATCCGCTGCATGAAAAATAAACTGGCTGATGAATGCCTGGCAATCGAGGCGGAAGGTGCCGATTTTGAAAAAATCATTACCACCGTGGCCGGGGGCAAAGGCCAGATAGCCTATGACAGCGGTGATCCTGACGGGGCTCCGATTGCCTGCGGGCAAATAGCCGGATTGATTGATGAAGTCAAATCGGTGCGCCAGGTCGTTGATGATATATTGACGGAAGCCGCAGTGTTACTCAATCGGCTGAATGGATTGGCAGTTGGCTAGTTGAGATTATGGTGTTCATTGGATTTGTTGCGTTGGTCGACCGTATTTGGTGGATTGGTGAATAAGTTGATTAAGTTGACTGGGCATATTGGGTTAAGGGAGTTGATTGTGTTCAATAAATTAAATAGGTTGAAAGGCATAAATTGATATCATCCATTAAACTGAATCAACTATTTAACCAATCAATTGATTTCCCAGTTTACTAAATATGAAGGGAGGCATCAAAATGGAAGAAAGAATCTGGCACAAATCATACGCGCCCGGAGTAAAAAGGGCCCTGGATTATGAAAAACTCACTATTTCTCAAGCGCTTACGCGATCAGCCGGGGATTTTCCCAACCACACCGCTTTAAACTACATGGGGAAAAAGATCACTTACCGGGATCTCAACGAATTGGTCAATCGCTATGCCAGGGCCTTGCTCGATATGGGCGTTGAACCGGGAGACAAGATTGCGGTCTGTTTGCCCAACATTCCGCAGGTCATTATCTCGAACCTGGCCATCTTTCGGATCGGAGCCGTTGCCGTTCAGAATAATCCCCTTTATACCGAAAGAGAGCTCGAGTACCAGCTTAAAGACTCTGATTCGAAGATGATGATAACCTTGACCCTGTTGATTCCGCGGATACAGAAAATTAAGCCCAACACACAAATTGACAAAATAATCGGCTGTCACATCAATACCTACCTGCCCTTTCCAATAAAGCAGCTTTTCCCCATTGTTAAAAAAGACATGTATCGCAAGGTTGAACCAACCGAAGAAGTCAAAGTCTTTGGTGACTTGATTGGCAATTTTTCCCCGGATCCGGTGGATGATGCGAGTCAATGGGATGAACTCGCAGCCCTATTGTATACCGGGGGCACCACCGGCGTCAGCAAAGGGGTTATGCTCAGTCACGCCAACCTGAGTTGCGATGTGCAGCAGTTTGCGGCCTGGTTCCCGGACATCAAACCGGGTGAAGAGCGCTTGATGGGAAATTTCCCGGTTTTTCACATCGCCGGTTTTGCTGCCATACAAAATTTCATCACGTGGCAGGGTTGGGAGAATATTATGGTTCCGAGGCCTGAGCCGAAAATCAACATTGAGTTGATTAAAAAACACAAGCCCACGTTTCTTCCGGGAGTTCCAACCATTTTTGTGGGTTTGCTGGCGGAACCGGATTTCAGAAAGCTGGACTTTTCCGCCATGAAGGGTTTTTTTTCAGGAGCAGCCCCGCTGGCGGCCGACACCATCAAAACTCTCAAAGATATAACCGGCGCCACGATGTGTGAGGTTTACGGTTCGACCGAAACCACCGCCATGGTTTCGATAACACCCTGGGGTGGTCAGATAAAGCCCGGAACCGTGGGTGTGCCGGTCGCGGATACAGATATCAAAATTGTTGCAGTTGATGACCCCGACCAGGAGCTTGAGCTGGGCGAGCCTGGCGAAATTGCCATTAAAGGCCCCCAGATCATGATGGGATATTACAAAAAACCAGAGGAGACTGCAGCAGCTCTAAAAGATGGCTGGTTTTTTACCGGAGACATCGGCAAATTTGATGAAGACGGGTACCTGACTATTGTGGACCGTAAAAAAGACATGATCATTGCCGGCGGATACAATATCTACCCGGTGGAGTTGGATGATGTGCTCATGAGTCACCCCAAAGTTCTGGAGGCCTGCACCATCGGCATCCCGGATGATTATCGCGGAGAAACCGTCAAGGCATTTATCGTAACCAAGTCTGGTGAAGAATTGACGGATGAAGACGTGGTTAGCCATTGTAAAGATAACCTGGCCGCTTACAAAGTCCCGAAAATCATTGAATTTATCGATGAGTTGCCGAAAAGTGCCGTGGGCAAAATATTGCGGCGCAAATTGAAAGATATGGAAATGGACAAACTGGACAAGCACAAAGCGGGATAATTAATCTGCTCTGAAAGATGGCCAATTCAGAGATGTAAACAACATGGCAAAGGGTAGATAATTATCTGAAATTATTTCTAATATCATAGAAATACGATTAATTCTTGGATATCCCCATCGGTGAATTCGAAGGATGGGATCGTTTTTTGCCATGTTGTTTACCCAGGGGGAAAGCCGGAGAGCTTCAGATCCTGCGTTGCTGAGGGTTCGAAGTAAAGAACTGCGACTTCACCCTCAGACGCCTTGCCTCTGAAGCCCTCCGTCTTTTGCAACGTTGGGGTATACATTGAACCGCTGGGTATACTGAGACACTGTGTATTCCAATTGACCTTCCTCTTAATTCCAGATATAGATATTGAATTCGTTTTGGAAAACAATTGACAATCCAGAATATTTTTTTTCAGAGCGGATTATTTAGGGATTACTTTTACGATTTGGGGGTTAATTATGAATGATGATCATTTGTTAAAAGGTAAAAAAATTCTCGTAGTTGACGATGAACCTGATATTCTTGCGGTTTTGCAGGAGTTATTGGATATTTGTGAAATTGTAACGGCAGCCACATTTGAGGAAGCAAAAACGCTGCTGGAATCTCAAAATTTCGATATCGCGATACTGGATATTATGGGTGTCGACGGCTATGGCCTGCTGAAAATCGCCACCGCCAAAAACATCCCGGCCCTCATGCTGACAGCCCACGCATTTACACCCGACAACCTGGTGAAATCCATCCAGGAGGGCGCGGCTTCCTATATTCCCAAAGAAGAGATTACCGAAATCGCCGAATATCTGGTTGATGTCCTGCAGGCCAAACAGGAAGGGATCAATCCCTGGGAGTCCTGGCAGGAAAAGCTGCCTGCTTCCTATTTTGAAAGAAGATGGGGCGCAGCCTGGAAAGACAACGATCAAAATTTTTGGGATACCTTTCAGGCCAGCCTTATATCAAGAAAAAAGGGGAAATAGCATCGATGGACCTACCATTTCGCAATTTAAATCATCGCGGGCCGCATCTAGAAAGACCTATCGATTAAGCTAACAATTGAATGTTTTGAATGAGGCCTTCTATTATTTTAATTCATTAGGCAGAGCAACACCCAAACCGCATCCTGCCCGGTGAAGAATTATGAAAAAAGTAACATCAGTGATCTCAATATACCTCTTCCTGGGGTGCACGATCGCTTTGGCCGAAACAGCGGTCGATAGTGAGAAATTAACCGCAGCCATAAAGTACCTGCTTACGTTCGTAGAGAATTCGGATTGCACATTTATTCGAAATGACAAGCCGCATACGGCTAAAGAAGCTGCCGCCCACATGCAACGAAAATATGAGCATTTCAAGGATGAAATAAAAACACCGGAAGACTTTATTCGTTTATCGGCATCCAAAAGCCTTATCTCCGGCAAACCGTATATGGTAAAAACAAAAGCCGGCCAACATATGAAATCTGAAACCTGGCTGAGGGAAGCATTGGAATCCTACCGGCAAAAGGGCCATGGAAAAACAGCCGGCATGTCGCAGAAATTTTTATCACCAGCACCGCCGGCGGAGTGATACCGGTAACAACGGTCAACGGCAAACCGGTCGCTGACGGCCTGCCCGGCGAAATCACCACCCTGATCCAAAAGTGCTACTGGGAAGCGCATGATGAGGCGCCCTGGGCAACGCCTGTGGATTATACGGCGGAAAATCAATGACCCGCTGAATTCAAAAACCTCTTCCAGAGACGATTTGGGTCTATTGGGAGTCAGCCCAGCCGCCGGCCAAAAAACGGCCGATCTAATCGAAAAAGAAACTCTGAAAAAATCATCCTGCCGTGGCCGGATTGGGTTTCGATCCTGGTATTGGAATACCAATAAGGTCTGACTGTATTGCCTGACTTTTCCCCTCAAAAAATCAGGCAAAGAAAGATACTATCTCTGTGACCTCAGCGTGCGCTAGCGAAGCGGGCGAGAGATAAAAAACCACAGGCCTGACCTCATAGCAGGACAGGGATGTTCAACCCGGCGGATTGCTTAAGACGTTAATAAACTAAATAATTTAATTAAAGACTCATTGAAACTTGACCTATGAACATCACGGATGAAGTCATTGCCGCCGAACAGCGGATCCGGCCGCATATTAGACAAACCATTCTGGATTTTTCCCCTTATTACAGCGCGCTTGCCGGGGCCAATGTATATTTCAAACTTGAAAACCTGCAGCATACCGGATCTTTTAAAGTCAGAGGCGCGCTGAATAAAGTACTATCGCTGACGCCGGCTGAACGGGACCGGGGGGTCGTTACCGCCTCCACCGGCAATCATGGTGCTGCGACGGCCTTCAGCCTCGGCAAATTTGAGGCCAGCGGCATCGTTTTTGTTCCGCAGGGCGCTTCCTCCGGCAAAGTTCAGGCCATCGAGAGGCTGGGAGCAGAGGTCCGCTATTATGGTGACGACGGAGCCGTCACGGAAGCCCACGCCCGGCAATATGCGCGGGATAACAGCCTGGCCTATATATCGCCTTATAACGATCCGCAGGTGATCGGCGGCCAGGGCACCATTGCCGTTGAGTTGGCAAAACAGCTGGATCAAATAGATATGGTTTTCGTGGCCCTTGGCGGGGGCGGATTGATAAGCGGCATTGCCGGTTACCTCAAATCAATCCATCCGCATGTCAAAATAATCGGCTGCTCGCCGGCCAATTCGCAGGTAATGATTGAATCGATCAAAGCCGGTCAAATTCTCGATTTGCCGTCCCTCCCGACGCTTTCCGACGGCACGGCCGGCGGGGTTGAACCGGATTCCATCACCTTTGAATTGTGCCGCGATCTGGCAGATGATTATGAAACCGTCAGCGAGACTGAAATCAAGGCCAGCCTGCGGCAATATATGCAAGTCCACCATATGTTGATTGAAGGTTCTGCGGCGGTGGCCCTGGCGGCCTGCCTGAAACAAGGCCACCATTTGGCCGGCAAAAATGTGGTCGTAATTCTATGTGGTGCCAATATCAGCCTCGAGACATTAAAAGGAATACTGTAATGAAAGTGTCTGATAAACATTTAACCCATAAATTTTTCGAAATGCTTAATCATCGCGATACAAAAGAAATGGAAGATTTGGTTGGCCCGGATACTGAATTTTACTTTCCGAAAACCCAGCCGCTCATCGGGAAAAAACGCATAATGAAATTTCTCAATATTCTCTTCAGGCAATACCCTGAGTTGACTTTTAAAATCCAACGGGTGATTCAGCAGGATAACCGGGTTGCCGTGCATTGGACCAACCAGGGGATGAACCGGCGCAAAGAACCCTATCAGAATGAAGGCGTCACCATATTGGAAATTCAGGATGACAAAATAAGCTTTATCAGTGACTTTTTTAAAGATACGGAGATAATATAGATGAAAAACATCCAGACACACATCAATGAAGCAAGACGCACGGGTGAAATCGAATTCTTTATTGAAGAACGCAGCAAAGACTGTGTGGTCAGCAGGATGCCGATATCCAAGGGTGCGCTGAACCCCTTTGGCACCATCCACGCCGGGGCCATGCTCTGGCTGGCCGATGTTACGGCGACCGTGCTTGCCATCGGCGACGCGCAGCTCGGCGAAAAAGGTCAGGGATTTCCACTGGCCATTAATTTAAATGCAAACCTGCTGGGCAACCAGCGCGGCGGTGAAGTTCGGGCCGAGGCGCACTTTGTCCGCAAAGGCAAACGGGTGACGGTGGTCAGAACACGGGTTATCGGTGATAACGATCGACTGCTGGCGGAGGTGACCACCAACCATGTTCCGGCAAAATGAATAGGATTTTAGCTTTATAAATATAGGTTAGCCACGAATTAGCACGAATAACCACGAATTATTCCTGTGTTCAAATCAGGAGCAGTCAGAAAAAACCTTTCTTTCGTGATAATTCGTGTGAATTCGTGGCTTACAATAAACATCTAAACTGTTACAATTTAACTCGCCCAACCAACAATGCCCGAAAATGCTGACAAAAAATTTAACCCAACGGTCAGAAAAGCGCTTCCTGAAGATGTTGACCTGTTAATAGAGCTTGGAAGGCGCTGTTTTTATGAAGCCTTTAATGATGTGACGGCGCCGCAGGATATGGAGGCATATCTGACAACCACCTTTCAAAAATCAGAGATAGAAAACCAATTGGTGGATGACCGCTCACTAACTTTCATTGCTGATATTGATTCCGACCCCGCCGGCTATGTCTATTCCTACCCTGCAATCACGCCGCCATGCGTTAGCGATAAAGCAGTCATCAAGCTGGAAAGACTCTACCTGCGCAAGCGGTATTATGGCCGCGCAGTGGGAGATGCATTGATGCAAGTCAGCATCGATGAATCCCGTTCCCGCGGATATCAATCGGTCTGGCTGAGCTCATGGGAGTTAAACGACCGCGCCAATGCCTTTTATAAAAAGTGGCAGTTCAAAGTTGTGGGCAGGCAAAAATTTACCGTTGGCAACGACATTCAAAATGATTATATTCTCAGTCGCAAACTTTAGTTTCGAAAAGAAACTTACGATTATCTGAATTTAATTTATTACCATGCAAGCACAGCGTAACGTCAAAGTAAATTCTAAATCCGTTGCACCTGAAATTTTCATAACTTTAATTCAGCATATATTTGTTGTAATATTAATTAATTACCTGTCTAAATGACAGAGCTTGAATACCCCTAAGATCAGCTTGATCTTTTTCACAAAGTATAATACTATTGAACCAATCAGCAAACCCCGTCCTCTATTGATGGGACGGATTCGTACTAAAAGTCAATGTGGTTAAATCAATATTTCTGAGTTAAGAAAACGGGAGTGTTTGCCAATTTACACCGGGCTAGTTTTGGGCAGAAGTCGAGCAGCTAACAACTCTGGCGACTGCAAGTGTAAACATTTCGAAGAAAATCCTAAAAGACCCAGGTATTTTAAAGGTATTCGATCGGTGGTGCGTGCATGCAACCTTGATCAGTTCCGATAATCTGATCACCGAATTCTGACAATTCAACGCCGAAATCCTCTCATCCTTTAGGTATCTACTTTTAAGCCTTTCTCTTGATTTGTAATAATATTGCAAAAGATTCCATCCGTTTTGCCGGCTTGCTATAAATTCCTTAAAGAGCAGCTGGTGCCCCTCCTTAAAAGGGCCTGCTGTTCCTCAAGCCGCATTTTCTGGAGCTCAAACGCTGGCATATCATGAGTATGCTTTTACCAAAATTACAGTGTGGATCAACCAGTACAAAACCAAGCATTTTTGACCGAAATGATGCTTTGCTTAACAATAATATCATCGAATAAAGGCCAATCATAATGAACTTACCAAAATTAAATATCGGAGAACTTGTCAGCAGGATTCCAATTATTCAGGGGGGAATGGGGGTTGGAATATCGCTTTCAGGTATGGCCTCCGCTGTCGCCAATGAAGGCGGCATCGGGGTCATTGCTGCCGCCATTCCGGGCATCCACGAACCGGATTTTTCCAATAACGGCCAGCAGGCCAACATCAGGGTGCTGAAAAATGAGATCAGAAAAGCGAAGAAAATGACCAGCGGCATTCTCGGGGTCAATATAATGGTGGCATTGACGAATTTCGGCGATATGGTGCGCACCTCCATTGAGGAAGGAATAGATATTATATTTGCAGGCGCCGGGCTGCCTTTTGACCTGCCCGGATACCTACCCAAAGGCGCCAAAACCAAACTTGTGCCGATCATATCCTCTGCCCGGGCTGCCAAAATCATATGCAAAAAATGGTTAGCCCGGTTTGATTGCCTGCCGGATGCGTTTGTGGTGGAAGGACCCAAGGCCGGCGGACATATCGGCTTTAAAACGGAACAGATTGACGATCCGAATTTCACCCTTGAAAATCTTGTCACTGAAGTGATCAACGCGTTAAAACTGTTTGAAACTAAACTGAAAAAATCTATTCCGGTTATTGCGGCGGGCGGTATTTTCAGCGGCGATGATATCCTCAGATTCCTGAAATTGGGTGCGGCCGGTGTCCAGATGGGGACCCGCTTTGTTGCAACCCATGAATGCGATGCGGACGAAGCATTCAAACAGGCCTATGTCGATGCCAAAAAGGAAGATATGGTGGTGATTAAAAGCCCGGTGGGACTTCCGGGCAGAGTTGTCCGCAATGCATTTATTGACGAGGTCAACCAGGGCAAGAAAAATCCGGTCACTTGCCCTTACCATTGTATCAAAACATGTAAACAAAAATTAAGCCCTTATTGCATTGCACTGGCACTTGGAAATGCACGCAAGGGCAAATTCAAACACGGATTTGCGTTTGCCGGACAAAACGCATACCGGATCGAAAAAATCATATCCGTAAAAGAACTGGTGAATTCCCTGAAAAAGGAGTTCAGCCTGGCGGCCGTCTGAGTGACCTCAAATGAAACTTCATGAATCCAATGGTTTTTTCGTGAACTTCCACACGCTGTTACAAAGTACAGAATTCGTCGTCGTACTCGTCCTTCGTCCTCGATAAAATTCTGATTCACGAGGATGAGTACGAAAAGTATCGGATTCGATCGCCTGAAAGTGCCCTTATATGAAACTACAGTTGCTTCTACGATCAAACTGGACGCTCGCGACCAGAGGCGGCGCACGTATGAGACTCCGTCTGATCGCAACACTGAAAAGATTGAACGTCGAACATCGAACGTCCAACGTCGAACATCCAATATTGATGGCGCCGCGCTTTATCTATTTAATATCAAGCGGCCACAGATTTTCGAATGTTAGATCCGCTTTTGGCCTGCGTAGCCTATTTGGCGAAGCAGGCTTGCTCAGTCTTTTTAAAAAAATAGACCGTTCGACCTTGTCATTTGACCCTGAGGTTCTCGAAGAGAAGCTCACGGCGGGCAGAATACATTACTTCGACATTCGATATTTGTCCGCCTCGGGAGGATTCGCTTTTTCAGATTTACTTTTTTGATTAATCCGGCCGCCCTACTGAGGCGGCTAAATTTTTCAGGCCAGCGGATACCCCGCATTTTTCCAGGCTTCAACCCCGCCCCCGAGTGCCACTGCATTGTGATAACCGTCCTTTAACAATTTTTCTGCCTGACCGGCAGCGCTTGCTTCATTGTTTCAGGCACAGAAAAAAATGATTTCCTGCTCCGTTGACAGGGAAGGAAGTTTTGATTTGAAATCGTTTAAAGAAATTGCTCCCTGCAAATGATTGTTCTTAAATTTTTCGTCATCATCATATGCACAGACAAGCAAAGCTGCCCCGGCGCTAACTTTTTGTCGGGCATCCTCAACTGATATTCGATTAGGTTCCGTCATGTTTTTGGTCTCCTTTGCTCTGTTAGACTGCTATAATTGTATCTGTCTTTTTAAAACATTAATAACAGGATAAGACCAAAGACAACACATTTCAAGTTTAAGAATAAACCGCGGGGCGCAAACATTCTGAAAGGAACAAAATATGACTTCTGACAAAAATCCGTTTACCCTCGGTGCAATATTGTACGATGATTTTGAATTACTTGATCTCTACGGTCCCCTGGAAATGTTTGGAAACCTCAAGCCTCAAATTAAAATAGTGACCGTTGCCGATAAAGTCGGGCCGGTGTCTTCTTTTCAAGGCCCTCAAACCCTGGCCGAATTTGATTATCAAAATTGTCCCCATCTCGATTTGATATTGTTGCCGGGTGGCTTTGGCACCATTCAAGAACTCCGTAACCAAACCATTATGTCTTTCCTGCAGGAAAGAGTCCCGTCGGCCAAAGTTACAATGTCCGTCTGCTCGGGTTCCTGGATTCTTGCCAGGGCCGGCCTTTTGGATGGCCGTCGGGCAACTTCCAACAAGTTCTATTTCAAAATGGCAACTCAACAAAGTGACCGGGTGGAGTGGGTTTCTGAGGCCCGCTGGGTGGAAGATGGCCCGATATTCACCTCTTCCGGCGTGTCCGCAGGAATTGATATGTCGTTGGCAGTCATCGCATCACTTTATGGCGAAAATAAAGCTATGGATATAGCCAATGTTACGGAATATGTCTGGAACCAGAATCCTGCCGAAGACCCTTTTCATAAATATTTAAACATGCTTGTTTCTGAAAAAGACCGAGGCTGAAGAAAAAAATTTCACACTATATTGTATTCCGCCTTTCAGCCCGCCAATTTTTGATGGAACCGATAATCCCCGGCTTATTTCAATTTCCATTTCAATTGGAATTCTATTTCCTCTTCTTTCTTGCCCCGTTCATGCTCGATGTTAAAAACAGCATCAGAAGGAACGGAAACCCGTTCGCCGGCAATTTGTATTTGAAACCGTTTGCCATTTTCAATCGCATCTGCCAATCTGCGAAGTTTTTGAACGAATTGCATGACCGGGTAACTTTTCTCGATATCTCTGTTACTCTTTTTCATTTCGATCTCCTTTGTTAGGTTTTCGTTTACCTTACACCTTATATCTTTAATTTCCAGCATTCAGTATCCAATCCACATGCCCGGCACCCTGTATCACGAACCTCGAAACTCGCAACCCGTAGCCAATAACCAGCACCTACTGATCTCTCTGCCTTCTGACCGTCACAGACTCGCCGCCAATACCCCAATTGTCGGTATCGACTTCATCGATGACCACAACCGTGGTTAGCGGATTCTTTCCCAGGGTTTCCTGCAGCAGCCTGGTAACCCCTTCGATCAATTCGGCTTTTTTTGCCGAAGTGACGCCTTCATTGGTAATCTTGATATTTACATATGGCATTGGAGCTTCCTCCTTTAATCACCTGAAGTTTGTTGACCCGGTTAATGATCGGCAATGATTTCGACAACCCGATCGATTTCCTCTGCAAGATTGTAGAAATGAAGCGAAAGACGCACCGCTCCGGCGCGCAAAGAGGCGACAACATTGGCGGCACGCAGACGACCCATGACCCCATCGGGGTCATTGACCGGAATGGATACTATGGGAGAGCGGTTTTCAGGGGTAAAGTCGCTGCACTCTCTTATGTAAAGAACCAAAATTCTCACTCCAAATTAGTTTTCACCCGCCAATATTTTTTATACCGGCTAAGCAGGAGGCCGCCGGCCCGATTTTCAGCTCCATCAGCAGCCGGACTTATTATTCTCAGCCGCACTGCGGCCTCATCCGCCTTGAGCAACTCACTGCCGACAACTTCCACCTTTGTCCTATTCATGGCCTTCAAGGCATCCGAGTTGCCCCTTTTTTGATTGCTTTTGACAATGGTCACATAAAAATCATGCGGATTCATACTGCGCAGGGTTCGGGTATCTTCCTTAAGTCCGATTTCTCTGAGCAGCTCACTTTGTCGGCCTTCGGCCCGGGCCTGGTCGAGTTTAGCTAAAAATGATTGCTTTAAGGTTGCCAGCGTATCCGGATGAGTGAGTTTTGCCGCTTTTTCGAAGTCTCCCCGAAAAAATGCCGTCATATAGTCTTTGGCAACTCTCTCCGCAGCGGACAAATCACTTTGACAGTGCGCATAATCCGCATACATTATAAAAAACAGTAACAAGACAACAATTCCGAAATGAGACGATCTAATTATCCCGCCTTGAAAAATAGCAAATCCAGGGTGCGGCTTATTCTTTGAAAACTGAAAATACCCGATAGCCTCAAGCGCAGCCGGCTTGATTACGTTATGCTGCGCATATTTTTTATCTTTTATTTTACTATATTTCATATCCGCTGCCGGCTCTTTTTATTAAGCAGATCACAGGTTGCCTTTATCATACGCTAATTACGGTTTCAAGACTTGTGGCGTATTTATCCAGGTAAAGATATTCTCCACGGCATTTCCCCAAATTATGTAGACCCCAACTAAGGGGTAGATTGATTCCCATTGTGAAAAACAGCCCCTAAAATTTGGGCAGTGGCATTCTTAACTTGGGCGGGCGTGAAAACCAGCGATTACGGTAAGCAGTCAGAATACTTGCCGATAATTATTTTGCGGGATTTTGGTATGGATATTGCCCAACGTTGATGACAACTATCATATCAACACCAAATTAAGGGAAGTTCATTTAGATGCCTGAACCGGAAGTGTCAAACAGCTAATCCTTCCGGGCGTGGCCGAATTAATAAAATAAATGTGGTTAATTTTATATATATCTAAAATCGTTAATGAAACTTGACATCCAAAATTCCAGCAGGAAATGTATACCAAAAAAGTAGGATTTGAGAGCGTGATTCGGAAAATGACTTTGGATTTCAAGTGGGAGATGAAATGGTGCGTAATATGAAGCTCTGAACAAAAATGTAAAAGGGGATCTGACTGCAATCAGATCCCCTTTTTATATATATGCCGGAAGGGTATTCAAACGGACCGCCATACACGTAAAAGATATCAATTATTTGGTTGCTGTCAATACCCTTCCACGGCCTTGTGGAGGGGTTTTTTTGTGATTCTAAAAAATCATTGCAGCGAATTTGAATGTTCATCGTTTATTTGATCGGTGATGAGACATTTATATCAGTGGAGGTGAGGTTATGTGGCAGGAAAAATTCATGGTTAAGACTGCAATCTGGTTTATGGTGTTAACCATTGCATCGCTTTTTACCGCCGCTACGATATGCACGGCTGACGGCGGATTATTGCAGGTCACGGTTCAAAAAGATTCCCAAAACCCTTTGGAGGGAGTGCGGGTATACCTGTTCAACGAGAGCGGTGCCTATCTGGGGCAGAATCAGATGACCGACGCCGCGGGGTTGGTCGGATTCAGCGTCTCCGAGGGAATTTATAAATTGCGGGCGGATTATCGGGGTTATCAGTTCTGGAGCGCGGATACCCTTGTCACCAGCGATATTGATATCGATCTTACCATTGCCCACCAGGATGTGACCATCACTGTCGAAGGCGTTAACCAGGGATCTAATCCCCTGGCGGGCTTGCCCGTGTACCTTTTCACCGCATCCGACACCTACATGAATCATTCCCTGGTAACCGATGCCAACGGACAGGTTTCCTTTAGCCTGCCGGGGCAGCCCTACAAGGTGCGGGTGGACTACCTGGGTCAGCAATTCTGGTCCGGCGAGTTCAGCGGCCAGGATACCATTGTCAGCATCCCCATGGCGGATGGGGAGATCACTGTAACCGGCGACGGTCTTGCCCTGGCAGGGGTCAGTGTTTTCGTATTTTCGGAGACCGGGGCCTATCTTGGCCTCACGGCTGATACCGATTCCAACGGGATTGTGCGGTTCGCGCTTCCGGCAGGCAATTACAATTTCCGGGCCGACTATCAGGGCAGCCAGTACTGGAGCCAGGTGCAGATGCTCCTTGCAGGTCAGAACAATCCGGTTGCTTTATCCACGGGCGGCGGGACCTTTAGCCTGACGGTTTCAAAAGGGCCAGGCGAGCCCCTGGCCGGGATTCAATGCTTCGTGTTCAATGAGGATAGTTCCTATCTTGGCATATCTGGCTCCAGCGATGCGAACGGCAATGTCAACTTTGAACTGGCCGACGGCATCTACAAGTTCAGGGTGGATTATCAGGGTTACCAGTGCTGGACCGGGCTCTATGACGTGCCGTCCGATCTTTCCGGTGATTATGTCATCGCCCACCAGGATGTATTGATTACCGTTGCGGGGGTGTACCAGGGCCCACCAGATCCGATAGCGGGTTTGCCCGTGTACCTTTTCACCGCATCCGACACTTACATGAATCAGTCCCTGGTGACCGATGCCAACGGGCAGGTTTCCTTTAGCCTGCCGGGGCAGCCCTACAAGGTGCGGGTGGACTACCTGGGTCAGCAGTTCTGGTCCGGCGAGATTACCGGGCAAAATACCACGGTAACGATTCAGCAGGGAATGGCCGCCATCCACGTGCACCGTATCGGCACCGACGTGCCAGGCGCCAACGTCTATCTGTTCAGCCAGAGTAATGCCTATTTGAGCTGGTACGAGACCACAGATGCTTCAGGTATGACCCAATTTCTCCTACCTGCCAGGTCTTTTAATTTCCGGGCCGACAGGGGCGGGGATCAGCGCTGGAGCGATATGGTCTCAATAATTGCCGACCAGGTGACCAGCGTGGACATAAACCTGGCGGACTATCCGCCGACCGTCACTTTAGTTGCCGATCCGGAGATCATCCCCACGAACGGGTCCACCACCTTGACGTGGAGTTCAAGCGACAGCGATACCGTTGCCATCGATCAGGGAATCGGCAATGTGGAACCAAGCGGGTCGATTACGCTGTCGCCCACTGAAACCACCACCTATACCATTTCGGCGACAGGGCCTGGCGGCACCGCCACCGCTGATGTTACGGTTACCGTCAACTCGCCACCCTCCGTTACCGTTGTTCAACCGGACGGGGTCGATGATTCGGCGGATGCCGGCTTTACGATTCAATGGATCGATGACGATCCCGATGATGATGCGACGGTTGCCCTTTATTACGATGTGGACAACAGCGGCGCGGACGGTACCTTGATCGCAGCCGGTCTGAGCGAAGATGCCGATGCAGTTGGGGACGATGAATATATCTGGGATACTTCAGGTATCGCCGACGGCACATTCTACGTGTACGCCGTGATTGATGACGGAGTGAATGATCCGGTGGTGGATTATAGTGAGGGAATGGTAGCAATTGAACATGGGCCTCCTTCGGTAGCAGAAATTAAACTGACGGCCGGTGACGCAGGAGAATATGACTATTTCGGTTACTCCGTCTCTGTTGCCGGTGACTTCGCTGTTGTCGGTGCCTATGGTGACGAAGATTACGCCGGTTCAGCCTATATTTTTAAACACGAGGGGCAGTTATGGATCCAGCAGACCAAGCTGACTGCCAGCGATGCCGAGGAAGATGACGAATTAGGAGTTTCAGTATCTATTAGCGGCGACTATGCGATTGTCGGTGCAGTGGGGGATGATTACTACACAGGTTCTGCCTATATCTTTAAATATAACGGAACGGAATGGACCCAGCAGGCCAAGCTCACTGCCGGCGACGGCGAGGAAGATGACGAATTCGGAATTTCAGTATCGATCAATGGCGACTACGCTGTTGTGGGGGCTTGGGGCGACGATGACTTCGCAGGTTCAGCCTATATTTTTAAGCGCGAGGGAGAGGTATGGACCCAGCAGGCTAAGCTTACAGACAGCGACGCGGAAGGTTTTGGATATTCTGTATCCATCAGCGGCGACTATTCGATTGTGGGTGCTTTTGGTGAGGAAAGTCCTACCGGTTCAGCCAATATTTACAAGCGCGAGGGGCGCGTGTGGACCCATCAGACCAAGCTGGCTGCCAGTGATGCCGAGGATTTTGACGAATTCGGAATTTCAGTATCTATTAGCGGCGATTACGCTGTCGTGGGCGCTTCTGGAAACAGTGATGGTGGACCCTATTCGGGCGCTGCCTATGTTTTCAAGCGTGATGGATCTGCCTGGACCGAGCAGGCCAAATTGACAGCAAGCGATAAAGCAGAGTTTGATTGGTTCGGGCAGTCAGTGGCCATGAGCGGTGACCTCGCTGTTGTGAGCGCCCCCAGCTACTCTTCCCGTGAATGGGGAACCCCTTCCGGTTCAGCATATATTTTCAAGCGTGAGGGTTCGATCTGGACGGAGCAGACCAGGCTGACCGCCATCGATGCAGGAGAATGGAACGGCTTCGGAATATCGGTATCGATCAGCGGCGAGCATGCCATCGTGGGTGCTGATGAGGACAAAGATGGTGGAGACTATTCGGGTTCAGCCTATATTTATTCAGTCGGGGATATTTTAGGACTACCATCCATCAGAATCCTTCAACCAGATGGTGTGTATGATACCAGGGATAGCAGTTATACGATCCAATGGACCGATTATGATTTCCATGAAAACGCAGTTATTTCCCTTTACTATGATTCGGATGGCAGCGGTGCAGACGGCATGTTGATTGTGAGTGGCCTGAGTGAGGATCCAGATCTGGAGGGCAATAATGAGTACATATGGGATACTTTAGCGGTTGCAGATGGGACGTATTATATCTATGCCGTGATTGACGATGGTGTTAATGAACCGGTAGTGGATTATAGTGACGGTGCAGTCACCATTGCCCATGCTCCCCGCCGAAATGAAATAAAACTCACCGCCGGTGATGCAGTAGAAGGTGGCAATTTCGGGAGTTCAGTATCCATCAGTGGTGACTATGCCATTGTGGGTTCGCATGCGTACGAAGGCTCCGCGTATGTTTTCACCCGTGAGGGTCCAGGCTGGTTTCAGCAGGCCAAACTCCTGGCTAGTGACGCAACCCCCTCTGATAATTTCGGAAGTTGCGTGTCTATCAGCGGTGACTACGCCATCGTGGGTGCCTATGGCGACGATGATAGCGGAAGTTCTTCAGGCTCCGCATATATTTTCAAGCGTGACGGGGCGGAATGGAGCGAGCAGGCCAAGCTCATAGCCGGTGACGCTGAGGCCTACGACAATTTTGGACAATCCGTATCGATCAGCGGTGATTACGCCATCGTGGGTGCTTCTCAGGACGATGATTACGGAACTTCTTCAGGCTCAGCCTATGTTTTCAGGCGTGAGGGGTCGGGCTGGACTCAGCAGACCAAACTCACCGCCATCGGTGCAAGATCATATGATCGCTTTGGCGGGTCCGTATCGATCAGCGGCGATTACGCCATTGTGGGCGCAAAAAGTGAAGATGATTACGGAACATATTCAGGTTCAGCCTATATATTCAAGCGTGGGGATTCGGGCTGGACTCAGCAGGCTAAACTGAACGCTAGTGATGCAGATGCCTGGGACACCTTTGGAGTATCTGTATCCATCAGCGGTGAGTACGCTATCGTGGGTGCTTATGGAGATAGTGATACAGCTCCATTTTCGGACTATAAAGGCGCAGCCTATGTCTTCAAGCGCGAGGGTTCGGTCTGGACTGAGCAGGCCAAACTCACTGCCGGCGATGCAGTAGAAGGTGACTATTTCGGATCCTCCGTATCGATCAGCGGTGACTATGCCATCGTGGGTGCTGATCATAAAAGCGACTACGGACGCGGTTCAGGCTCAGCCTATGTATTCCAGCGTGAGGGATCCGTCTGGACTGAGCTGGCAAAAATCACTGCCGTCGATGCATCAGAATGGGATCATTTTGGATCATCCGTATCGATCAGCGGTGACTACCCCATCGTGGGTGCTGCCGGCAACGATGACAGCGGAAGCTCTTCGGGCTCAGCCTACATCTATAATTTGGGAGACACGTCAGGCGCAGCCTCCATCAGAGTTACCGAACCGTCTGGTGACAGTGGTACCGTTGATAGCAGCTTTACGATAAAATGGCGAGATGCTGATTATGACAGTAATGCCGGCATCGCGCTCTACTATGATTCGGACAGCAGCGGGGCCGATGGCACCCTGATAGTCAGCGGCCTGAGTGAAGATCCCGATGATGGCGGTGGTGACGATTACTTGTGGGATACTGCGGTCGTTGCCGAAGGAACGTATTACGTCTATGCCGTCATCGATGACGGCGAGCACGATCCGGTCGTGGACTACAGTGACGGAACGGTCACCATTAATCATACCGAGATCAAACTCCTGGCCGGTGATCTGGCAATGGGCGACAAATACGGCCACTCGGTAGACATCGCCGGTGAGTATGCCATTGTCGGCGCTTACGGCAGCGATGACGGGGGAGACGACTCAGGCGCAGCTTATATTTTCAAGAGTGAAGGGGGCTGGAGTCAACTGGTCAAACTTGCTGCCGACGACCGATCGGGCGATGATAATTTCGGCCGGTCGGTTGCCATTGACGGGGACTACGCTATTGTGGGCGCCCCTTATGCCGATGCTGGCCATGGCGCAGCTTATATTTTTAAGCACGACGGGACAAGCTGGAACCAGCAGGTCAAACTAAGCGCGAGCGATGCCGGGCTATATGATATATTCGGAAATTCGGTTGCCATCGACGGTGACTACGCCGTTGTAGGTGCCGTGGCTGACGACGATTATACCGGTGCGGCTTATATTTTCAAACGGGTGGATTCCAACTGGATTGAGCAGGCCATATTAACCGCCGATGACAGGTATGAAGGAGATTATTTTGGCTGCTCGGTTGCCATTGACCAGGACTATGTTGTCGTAGGAGCTTATGGCGATTACTATCGATCGTTTGACTCCGGTGCGGCTTATATTTTCAAGCGCGAGGGGGAAAACTGGAGCCAAATGACCAAACTCACAGCCGCCGATGACGCCTGGGGTTACCATTTCGGATACTCCGTCGACATTGACGATCCGTATCTTATCGTGGGCGCAACCGGCCAGAACTATGAATTATTATCGCCTGGCGCGGCTTATATTTTCAAGCGTATGGGAGAATTCTGGGCCGATCAGACGATACTTACGGCCCCAATTTCCCAAAACCTGGATTATTTTGGATATTCTGTCTCCATTGATGGTGACCAGGCTATGGTAGGTGCTTCGGGCGATCCGTACTTCCTTGGGGGTATCACCGGCCGGGCATACGTCTTCAGCCGGTCGGGAGAGTTTTGGTCTTTACATTCCGAATTAGATTCCGGCGAGACGGCGCAAAATGACACATTCGGCGCCTCTGTGGCCATCGGCGGTGGTCGTGGCCTTGTGGGTGCACCGGGGCCGATGTATGGTGAAATCTATCCGGGAGCAGCTTATTTATTCTTATTTTCCCGGGTTAACATCAGCGCCAGTGATGAGCAAATCCGGTCCGGTGAGATCACAACCCTTTCGTGGAGCTTTGTTGATGCCACCTACGTCACTATCGATAACGGTATCGGCCAAGTTTCTGAAAACGGTTCCATCTCATTGGCACCCACGCAGACCACCACCTATACGATCACAGCGACCGGTCCCTGGGGCACATTCACCGACAGTGTGACCGTTACGGTTCTTTTGGAGCCCGCTGCATACATCAATGCCGACCCCGTGAGTCTCAATCTTGGTGGTTCTTCCACCCTCACCTGGAATTGTTCCACCAATGCTGAGACCTGTGTCATCGAGCCGGGTATCGGCAGCGTTGAACTTAGCGGATCTATTGCGGTATCACCGACAGCAACCACCACTTACACGATAACAGCAGCAAACCAATGGGGAACCGCAAATTCCAGTATTGTGGTCGAGGTGATTTGGCCACCGCCGAGCGTAAATTTTTCGGCAGATCCGGCGACTATATATGCAGGCGAATCTACAACACTCACCTGGCAGACCCAGTACGCCGATGCGGTCACCATTGAACCGGATCTGGGGAGCCAGGATTTAAACGGCGCCGCTGAGGCAACACCGGCTGCCACCACGACCTACACCCTGACCGCGGCGGGACCCGGAGGCACCCGTACCGAAACCGTTACGGTAACGGTTAACCGCCTCCCCGGCATTTATTATGAGTACGATGCCATGGGCAGAATTATAAAGATTACCCGGGTACCGAATAAATAGCACCATGGTGTTCGACAGAAAAATTGGGTCGCGACCTATGGAGTTGGTTGTATGAGACCATAAATATAAGGACGAACCTTTAGTCATGATTAAACTAGCTCTTAAAAAAAGTTATATATCTTGGGAGACATGTCATATGAAAGGACGCTATTCTCGTTTCAATAAGCATCTGACAACTGTGATTGCTGCGATCATCATCCTGATGATTTCCTTTGTTGCCTTTGCAGCTGAAGAGCAAACGGATTATGATCCAACCCTGAATCCGGAGCTGGTTCAACCCGCGTTTTTAAACCAGATTATCAATGTGTCCAACACGGGTGCGGCCGCCTTCAGCGTTCCCATTCAAGTTCCCCCCGGCAGAGGCGGCATAGCGGTGCCGGGTCTGGCGCTGCAGTATGCCAGCAGCGGTTCCAATGGCTGGGCGGGGATCGGCTGGGATTTGCGTATGGGCGCCATCCAGCGCCGGACAAAATACGGTCTGGACTACAGCGGCACTGATTTTGTGGCCAACGGCTCCACCGAGCTGGTTGCGCAGCCGGATTGGGGCAGCAACTATTACGGCGCCAGACTCGAAGAATCCTTTTCCAGGTACCAGTTTATCTCTCCGGAAGAAGGCTGGGTGGTCACTCAAAAAGACGGCACCAGATACTACTATGGGCAAACCTCGAACTCCCGCCAGGAAAACACCCGCGGTGTCTTTAAATGGCTTTTGGATTTAATTGAAGATACCAACGGCAACAGGTTAACGGTGGAATATGTCAAAGACCAGGGCCAGGTATACCTGGCCCGGATCGGCTACACCGACGATAAAAATTTTGTGATCTTCGATTTGGAAGACCGCACAGATATTATTTACGACTACTCCATTTACAGCGAAGTATTAACCGCCAAGCGTCTGGCCGGCATCCGGGTGTACGGCAACGGCGAGCCGGCGCGGCAATATCAGCTGGATTACGAATACGGCAGCTCCACCGGTCGTTCACGTCTGATCCGCATCAACATGCCGCCCCTGCCGCCAATGGAATTCAGCTGGCAGGAAGGCAACAATGGTGCCTTTAATGTGACCGACTATAAGTCGAATACCGCCGATTTCGGTAACCGCGGCAGCAACGACATCGTCTATGTCGATGTCAACGCGGATGCCCGCACCGATATGGTTTTACGCGATGACACTCATTTTTATGCGTATTTGGCCCAGGCGGACGGTTCTTTTGCTTCGCCGGTGACCACCAGTGGTATTTACAGCTGTGCTATTGCAGGCTGTATTCAAACCGGGGACGTCAACGGCGACGGACGGGTAGATTTCATCAGTCGCGACGTCTATGCCCATAAATACCATACCTTCCTTTCCGCCGGTGATGGGTCTTTTGTCTATGCCGGGCCAACCGACACCGACGCCGGTTACCTCATCGAGCGCGAAATGATGGCGGACATGAATCGGGACGGCAAGGCCGATCTGATCAAGTTCGCATCGCCGGGCAATCCCTCCGTCTATATCCATTTTGCCAAGACAGATGGTAGCGGGTTATTTGAGCAAACCGGCGTTTTGTCCACTTTTCCGTATCTAGTTGCCAAGATGACCGATCTGGCGGACGTTAACGGCGACGGCCTGCCGGATATCGTTCGCTTCGTGAACGGCTCGGAGACCAAGCTGGTTGTTCATTTGGCCCGCGATGACGGGACGTTTGAATTTAACGGTATCGAGACCAACAACATGATCGGAGTGTTCCCCGAGCTGTTCCGCCGCACGCTCGATGCCAACGGCGACGGTTTGTCCGATGTCATCTCCTATTCATACACCGACACCCATAAAACCGCTCATGTGCACCTGTCAAACGGCGACGGAAGCTTTCAGCCGCCGAAAGCCAGTTCCGCCGCCCGGCGCAGTCCGTTTCAGGGCGCCATCTTATATGCCGATATCAACGGCGATGGTCGACCGGATTTGGTCTATCGAGATTTTCTATCCGACTCGTCGATGGACGAGGCGGGCTATCTGGATGTTTATTTTAACAACGGCGACGGCACATTTGCCGCCAGCGCCACCACGACCCAGTGGCCCCAAGGGTATGCCGGCATGGGGGCGATTCGTTTTTCCGACGTTAACGGCGACGGGTTGGACGATTTTATATCGCGCATCGACGACTCGATTTACAGTTATATGGCCGCCGGCAACCCGCCGGATCTGCTCGCACAAAAAACCGACGGTACCGGTGCGGTCAGCACGCTCAGCTACAAGCCGTCGTGTGATTATCCGAATAATTTTATTCCTTACGTGCTTCAGACCGTATCCACAGTGCAGGTCAACGACGGGCTCGGCAATGTGTCCACCATCGGGTACGATTACGTTGGCGGCTACTACGATCGCGTGGAGCGGGAATACCGGGGATTTAACGAGGTCATTCAAACCAATCCCAATCAAACCACGGTAACCAGCCGCTATTGGGTCGATGACCCGTTTCTTAAATCCAAGAAACTTCTGGTCGATACCGATGACCCCTCCGGCAATCTTTTGGTCCGGTCCTATTATAATTGGGAGACTGCGGCTCTGGGTCCTGCTGTATTCGTCCGGCTTATCATGGAGTTTACCAGCTATTACGACAGTCCCGACGATTATGTGGGCTGGCGCATCGATTACACTTACGACGACACCAACGGCAACTTGCTGTCAAAGACGCGTGCCGGCAGCAACACCGAAGATGTGACCTCTGCCTATGCCTATAACAATTACGGCGATTGGCTGTGGCGCAGAACCAGCCATACGCTTTCCGGGTCTTCATCCGGCAAGGTGCGCGAGACAATTTATGAATATGAAAACAGCACCGGCAACCTGCTGTACCGGGAGCACTGGCTGGCCGGGGGAACCAGCCCGCGAATTTCCTACACCTATGACAGCTACGGCAATGTCACGACTGTTACCGACCCTAAGGGCAACACCACCACCACCGAATACGAAACCGTTTTACATGCGCACCCTTCCCGCATCATTTTACCGGAAACCAACGGCGTCAGTCACATCAGCCGGATCACCGCCTATGATTACCGCTGGGGACAGCCGACCAGCCAGACCGATGAAAACGGCCATACCACCACCGTTGTTTACGACGGCCTGGGCCGGCCGGTTCAGGTCGATCACCCCGACGGCGGGCAGGTGGTCACGGAGTATTATGATTCGGTGGTGCCCCGCACGGTAATCAGCCGGGTCAAGGAAAGCGCTAGCCAAAGTGCCGATACCTACCAATATTTCGATGGCCTGGGCCGGCCGGTCCAGGCGGTTTCTTTCGGCGAGGATGGCCGGCCGGTCGTTGTCCGTCAATATTACGATGATATGGGGCGCAATTACTTGAACCGGGGGCCGTTTTTTGCCGGTGCTGCGGACTATCCGCAGGAGCCGGCCGGCGATCATCCCTATGAGCAGACCACCGCTTACGATTATCGCAGTCGACCGTTGAGAGTGGAGAGTCCCCTGGATCCGGGCGTTCATTCAGGCAATCCATCGGTTGCCGCGGCCACCTTCGGCTACGATGGCTATGAGGTTATGGTAACCGATGCGGACGGCGGCCAAAAAGCCGAACTCGGCGACTATTTAGGCCGCATCGTGCGGGTGCGCGAGTACCTTGGAGCACAATCTTATGACACCCTTTACGACTATAATGCCGCCGGTGATTTGCGGATTGTAGAGAATAAAATCGGCGTGCAAACACAATTTGTTTATGACACCCTGGGGCGTAAGATTTCCATGGTCGACCCGGATCTTGGCGGCTGGAGCTACACTTACGATGAAAACGGCAATCTGCAGACCCAAACCGATGCCAAAAATCAGGTCATCACCTTTGACTACGACGCGCTGAATCGGGTGACGTCAAAGACATACGCCAATGGTGATCCCGCTGTCAGCTATACATACGACAACACCGGCGCGGGCGCCAACGGCATCGGCCGCCTGCATGCCGTCTCCAACGCGGCGGCCACCACCACCTATGATGCCTACGATGCGATGGGCCGCCAACTGAGTATGACCCAAAGCATTGCAGGCGCGCCTCAAGCGGCTTATACCACCAGCTACGGGTATGATGTCGCCGGCAAGCTGCTGACCATGACCTATCCGGACGGATATCAGATCCTTCACACCTATTTTGCCGGCTCCGGGCTTTTAAAAACGGTGACCGGTCCCGAGCCGGAACTTGACGTGTACGCAGAGCTGGACTCGTATCGGCCCGCGGGCCAAATCGGCTCGATTTATTTCGGCAACGGCACGGCGACCGCATACGGTTATGACGTTAAATCGAGCCGCTTGACTTCCATTGCAACCATCGATCCGGTCTTAAGCACGCTGCTCGACAAATCCTACACCTATTCAGCGGCCGGCAATGTTAAATCGATGACCAACCACAACGGGGTCACCTACACCTACAATTACGACAGCCTGCACCGGCTGATTTCCGAGACCAACAACGGGCCGGCGGAAAGCTTTGCGGAGGTGGTGATCGAAAACACTTATAACGACGGGTATCGACCCTTGCATGCGCCTTCGAGCGTCAGCTTCAATGAGGTGGGCTATCCCTACGGCTACGATGCCAACGCCAACACGACCCGCATGCATAATTTTAATGATCCGGCCAACGTCAGAGAACAAACGATCAGCTACAATGCCGACAACATGCCTAAGCAAATAGAGTGGTCCACATTTTCCGGCGGCAGTTCCATGTTTTGGACCGTTGATTTTGAATACGACGGTCAAAGCCGGCGGGTTAAAAAGGCCACCAGTTGGGGCAATGCGACCTTCTACGTCGGCAATCATTTCGAAGTCGTCAACGGAACGGAAGTCAAATACATTTTTGCCGGCAATCAGCGGGTGGCCAAGGTCACGGCTGAGGGGACCCACTTTTTCCATAAGGATCATCTGGGCAGTTCGAACGTAGTCACCAATTATTCCAACGGCACAGCGGTGGAAACCAGCGAGTATATGCCATTCGGGCAGACCCGAGATCAAACCGGTACCATTGTCTCAAACTACAAGTTCACCGACCAGGAACTCGATCCCTCCACCGGGCTTTACAATTACGACGCCAGGTTGTATGATCCGGTTGTTGGGCGGTTTATCACGGCGGATTCTATTGTTCAGGATTTATATGATCCACAGGCCTTAAACCGATACTCCTATGCTAGAAATAATCCTTTAAAATATGTTGATCCGGATGGACATGCTTACAAGGCAGTACCTATACCTGAAAAATACAAAGGAGAGCCGGTTGTTGATATAAGAATAGGAAAATCATTTCGACTTCGGATTGATCTCCGATTCTCTCTTCTTTCAATCGCAGCTGGCCGAATTCCAGGACTTAGTATGCCAAGTGGTGTGACAGGTCCAAAATCTAGTTCCGCAACAAAAAATAGTCCAAAGGCCCCAAAGAAAACACCGAAAAAAGCACGTGATTCTGGAAAAAATGAACCTCATGTAAAAGCAGATCAGCGGGCTCATCAAAACAAATTGCAAAAAGCTGAAGATGCCCTAAAAGAACACCAAAAAAATAATAGAGGCACAAAGGGCTATGGAAAAATAGAAAAAGAACTACAACAGAAAATCAATAATATTAATCGAGAGATTGAAAAAAGTCATCATTCACAGAGAACAAAGAAAAAATGAAAAAAATAATTGAGATTGGAAGGGGTTTTGCTTCAATTAAATTTGGGGCTGAAATGACAGATGTTGCAAACTATCTTGGTGAACCAGAAGAAATTATCAACAGTGGAGACTCGCCAAACAATGTAATTGCTTGGCATTATTGGAGTCATGGCTATTCTATTTATTTTAGTGAGAAGGATAATTATTTATTTGGATCCATATCAATCGAAGATCAGAGTGCGGTGCTGTATGAAAAGACGATATTTAATTTAAGTATTAGTGGCATAAAGGAACTGTTTCTAAAAAATGGATTCAAGGAATTTTATGAAGAAAAAGAAGATGGAAGGGTTAATTTAGTAATCCGTGACGCAGCCAGCATTGCCTTCTATGAGAAAAATGGAAAACTCAGATCATTCGATTGGTTTACTTATACAGATGATGATACCGATAAAACTATATGGCCGAAATGATATGGAATAGATTAAATTATGATGCAAGATGGATAAAAAATATATGTACGATGGCTAATGTCAATTGTAATCAGGTGTGTTCAGGTAATTATACCCAAAACTATCGTATTTTGTGATTATTTAAACCAGATAATCACTGATCTATGAAAAAATGGGGTCAGGTCTTTACGGGTTGTTGCCCAAATCGAGTTGTTAGCAACAAACCCAGGCTTAGTGTGATTTCTGCATTAGCAAATAAGCATAAACCCTCGAATAATAGTTGATTAGAGTCATTACATCTGCTAAAGTACCGTT
>Ga0209260_10000138_pt1 | contig 50431 bp, 38 predicted proteins | sample WorMetTypGCAVOLI_FD_187421 | JGI IMG/M metagenome (GOLD analysis project Ga0209260, IMG submission 187421) | Marine gutless worms symbiont microbial communities from Max Planck institute for Marine Microbiology, Germany - Olavius algarvensis... ...
AAAAGGATATGTCAGAAGGATAAGAATTATAAGCAAAGAAAATACATTCCTTTATAAAAACCAGAAAAGTAGATCCAGGGTGTTCACAACATAACTAAAACTGGCACCGCAACTTCTATACGCGAACGGTCAAATGAGGATTCTGAAATAATGCCCTGAGGAGTTACACCTCAAACTGCATGGCAGCCGTTGCATTGGGGATGGATATAAAGAGTAGACAGCCGCTCACCCAAGGCGTGAATTTTATCCCGGTGGAATGGTATTCGAGTTCCACCGGGGAAAAATTTCATGGGCATACATTCGGCTGCAGTCTTACAGCCTTTTTATAAAGGCATCCAACGCTTCCTGGAGCATACGCCGGATGAAGACTTCCTTATCGCCCGTGGTCAGTTGGTTATACTCGGCATAATCAGAATTCGATCCTGCCAGCTCCGGTGGATTTGCCCTGCAGATTTCTTTTACCTTATTAAATTCCTGAACCATCTCTAAAATACTGTATTTCATCCCTTCAAAGCCGCTGATCCATTTCAGGCGTCGCATCATTTCAAATCGCACCTGGTCTGCTAAAAAAAGATGGAGGTCGACCACCAGTATCTGATCGCTATTATCGAGATAGTAAAATTTTATAGCAGGACCGAGACCCAGAACACCCATGATGACCTCGTAATACGCAACAGAGCTTAACTCGCCGGGCTGGGCCAAAAAATAAAGGGTTGCATCTGAAAGATCATCCAGATGGGTGGACGAGTCAAAGGGTTCTGCAAATCGTTTTTGCCAGGGCCCGAAGCCTCTTTGCTCGACCGATTTTGTGCGATATGTTTGTAGGTCAACAACTTTCGTCATGGCAATTTGATTTGTAGCAAAAAAAAATCCATCCGTCCAACACTCTAAAAAGTATACCCCATCTTTTGTTCAAGCATTCCTCCAGCGGATTACCGCTTCCAGATGGTTGTCATTATCATGGATAATGAATAACCCGTTTGACATTAACGCCACTTTTCGAATAATAATACTGTAATTGATCAATCGGATTTCTAACCCACCCTTGGGTCAATTACATTGATCAGAAAATGACAGCAGAACGCCGGAGTTTATACAACTGATCCGGCTTCTTTCATTTGCCGTGCACTGCAAAACAGGAGTACGGATCATGCAACGCGCTGTCGCGTGGTTTGCGGAAAACCATGTCGCTGCCAACCTTTTGATGCTCTTTTTGCTTATTGCGGGAGCATTCACCTGCCTAACCATGAAAATCGAGGTGTTTCCCGAAGCTTCTCTTGACCGTATTTCCGTATCAATGGTGTATTCCGGTGCCGCACCCGAGGAGGTCGAAGAAGGCATCATTCGAAGAATCGAGGAAAGCGTGGCGGGATTGGCCGGAATTAAACGGATAGATTCCGTCGCTTTGGAAGGATACGGCTATGTGAATATCGAGGTTATGAAGGGCTGGGACCTGAATACACTCCTGGATGATATCAAGGCGGAAGTAGATCGCATCAGCACCTTTCCCGAAAATGCCGAAGAGCCGGTGGTGAGGGAAATCGTCCGGCGCAACAATGTCATCTGGATAGCAATTTATGGTGATGCGCCCGAAAAGACGCTCAAGCACCTGGCGGAAAAAATCAAAGACGACATTACCAACCTCAAAGGTGTCACCCTGGCCAACATGCTGGGCGTTCGCAAGGGGGAAATCCATATTGAAATATCCGAGGCCGTGCTCTGCCAATATGGCCTGACCCTTGGTCGTGTGGCAGAAGCTGTTCGTAAGACGAGCCTTGATCTGCCGGCCGGCAGAATAAAAACCGCCAGCGGCGAAGTTCTGGTCAGAACCAAAGGACGCCGATACTATGCGGCTGATTATCGCAATGTCGCGGTAGTTTCACGCTCCGATGGAAGTTTAGTGACGCTGGGTGAGATCGGGCGGTTAAACGATGGGTTCGAGGATGTTGATCTTTTTGCCCGGTTTCAGGGGAAACCCGCCGCACTTATCCGGGTGTTCAGGGTGGCCGATCAAAATGCGTTATCGGTGGTTAAACAGGTAAAGGCATACATTGAAAAAATTCGGCCCGGCCTGCCCGCCGGGGTGGGAATAGGCTATTTTGGGGACGATTCAAAGTTTTTACGCAGCCGGCTTCTATTATTGTCAAAGAACCTGCTCATTGGCTTGTTGCTGGTCATCATTTTGTTAGGACTGATGCTGAATTTGAGGCTCGCATTCTGGGTAACCCTGGGAATACCGATTTCTTTTACGGCCGGTCTCATGTTGTTGCCTCAATTTAATGTATCCATCAATATGGTGTCCCTGTTTGCATTTATTATGGTGCTCGGCATTGTGGTCGACGACGCGATTATCATCGGTGACAACATTTTTCGTAAAAGTGAGCAGGGACTTCCACCGCTTAAGGCTGCCACAGAAGGCACCATAGAAGTGGGGCGGCCCGTGATATTCTCGGTTCTGACAACCATTGTGGCATTTTGGCCTTTGCTGCTGGGCGGCGGTTTTATGGGCAAAATGATGCGCAATATTCCCATCGTTATTATGCTGGTGCTGATCGGCTCTCTTGTTGAGTCATTGTTTATCCTGCCGGCCCACATGGCCCGCAGCAAGGGGATGGTGTCCGGACAATCCCGCCCTGACAGAAAGGTCAAACGTTCGGCGCGATGGCTTAAATGGTTTATCAGGGTACCCTATGGCCGATTTCTTGATTTTTGTCTGAGATGGAGATATGCCACCCTGGCTGTGGGAATTGTGCTGCTGATTCTAACGCTCGGCGTCTGGAAGGCCGGCTGGATTAAATTTGTGTTTTTTCCAAAAGTGGAAGGCGATACGCTGGAGTGCCGTTTGACCATGCCGGTCGGCACATCCGCGGAGCGGACCCGCGACGTGGTTGCCCATTTGGAGCGCTGCGCCCGACAGGCATTGGCCCAGGAGGATGATAAGCGAGCAAGGGATGCCCCGTCCTTGTTTGAATATAGTATCTCTCTCGTCGGTTGGCAGCAGGGCCGCACGGATTACGGGGGGCATCTGGCGAATATCTGGATTCAGGTACCGGAGGAAAAAAATCGAGGTCTGAGCACCAAAAGGCTCAGTAACGCCTGGCGTGATCAGGTCGGATCCATCCCTGATGTAGAAGCGCTTGATTTTCGCAGCGAAAGGCAGGGCGCCGGCAAAGCGGTTGAATTCCACCTTTCGTCGACTGATCACGAAATGCTGCTAATGGCGGTTGATGATCTCAAACGGGAGCTTAAAAGCTATCCCGGGGTAACCGATGTGGCCGACAGTTTTCTGCAGGGCAAAAAAGAACTGCAACTGAATATGAAACCGGCCGCCCGCAGTCTCGGGTTGACGCTGAGCGATCTGGCGCAGCAGGTTCGTCATGCATTTTACGGCTGTGAAGCATTGCGTTTGCAGCGCGACAAGGATGAAGTCAAGGTGATGGTGCGCTATCCGGCAACGGATCGAAAATCAATGAAGCATGTTGAACAGATGCGCATCCGAACTGCTGATGGAACGGAAGTTCCCTTCAGCCAGGTGGCTCAGGTGAGCATTAAACGGGGATACGCGGCCATCGAACGCGGACAGCGCCGGCGGGTGGTGAAAGTGACGGCCGATGTCAATGAGGCAAGCATCAACGCCAATGAGCTTCGCACGACCATTGTGGCTGAATTTTTACCCGATTTAATCAACAGGTATCCCGACCTTAATTATTCCATGGAAGGAGAAGGCAAAGAACAAAAAGAAGCAATGGAAGATGTTTATCGTGGATTTGCGGTTGCATTATTTGGTATTTACTGCCTGCTGGCCATTCCTTTTAAATCATTTACGCAGCCAATCATTGTGATGGCGGCCATTCCATTTGCCCTGGTCGGGGCCGTCGCCGGCCACTTAATCATGGGAATGGACCTCAGCATCCTCAGTCTATGCGGCATGGTGGGCTTGACCGGAGTGGTTGTCAATGATTCTTTAGTGTTAATCTACACGACCAATCGGGAGCGCAAACAGGGCAAAAGCGCCCATAACTCGATCGCCAACGGGGCGACTATCCGCTTTCGAGCGATTATTCTCACCTCTCTGACAACCTTTGCCGGCCTGACGCCCATGCTGTTGGAAAAAAGTCTTCAGGCCAAGTTTTTAATCCCCATGGCGGTCAGTCTCGGATTCGGGGTTCTCTTTGCGACCTTTGTTACCCTGCTGTTGATTCCCTGCGGATATCTGATTTTAGAGGATTTGCACCATGTATGGCGGGTGATCAGGGAGAGACTGGTTGGTCTATTTTAGAAGTCCCTAAGCGGAACCCGCGGAGGCGGAGAATTGAAAATTGAGAATTTGTGGATGTCGCTTCGTTTGGACGTTCCCACGTTCCGATCTAGTCAAAAAAACATTGAAAAAGCGAATAACGAATATCGAAGTAAGGTATTCTATCGATTTATATTAATCTGAAATAGTCAGGGCGCAGCGATTCCAGACTTCATCATTCGATATTTCTTGTTCGATATTCGAAATTCAAAACCAACCATAACCAGCAAAGCGCCAAATCATTAGCCCCGTTGACTACACCTTCACTTACTATCAGCGCACGATCGGCGCCGCTGGCCGCAAGCGTCCAGTCTGATCGAGAAAGAAACTGTGCCAAACCGGCGCAGTTTCTCACGAGTACGCAGAGATTATTTAGAATTTTTTTCTCGGCGTTCTCGGCTTTCTCTGCGGTGAGATGCATCTTGGGCCGGCCTTGGATTTTATGTTTCATATAATGAGGACAGATAGTTCGATTATCAAAAAGACTTAAGGCATGATTATTTTATTCCCGCCGTTTTGCCAGACTCTTCTAAAATGATCGGTGTTGAGCGTTAAAAGCTTCTCAACTTTAGCTTTTTGGGCAACCCTTGCAATAAGAGCGTCGTAGATAATTCCTCCAATCAACCCCAAATCCGATAATCTTTTGATTGTTGAACTATATTCGGTAGGGGTAAGCGATACAACTTTGCCAACTGATTCAATATTCTCCTTTACTAGACGCCAGGCAACTGATGATGAAATCCTCGGTTTGAGCGGAAGGGTACTTAATACTGCATACAGTTCCGCTAGTGTATGGCTCGCTACAATCAATTCCAATTGTTTTTCCCTGGCCTGCTTTAACCATGGGAAAGCTCTTTCGTGCATGGGGTGAGATTCAACCAGGGCTGCAATGACGACGGAAGTATCAAATAGAGCTCTCATGTTATTTTCCAAAAGATTGCAATCGCTCATCGCGGTGTTTGGCAACCGCTTTATTTAAGTCCCCCAAAGGAACTCCCGTAAAAACAAGGATACCATCTTTCAATCGCAAATTCGGTTCCCCATAAATCGGTTTTAAAATGATTTCCTGACCGCCCTCTTCAATCTGAATTTGAGAGCCGGGCTCCAGGTTGAAATCATTTCTAAGCTTTTTGGGTAAAACGATCCTTCCAAAACGGTCTATTGTAGTCTGCATATTCCCTCCCAAGCTATTGTCTCGGTGACTAATTGGCAAAATAACATGGCAATTGCCATTAGTCAACCCCACATCAATCCGGTGCTCTGTAATGGGGATGTGCTGACAAGCTGGGCAAACCATGAAGGCGGCATCGTTGTAAAAGCAGCCACCGGTGGCCGGAACATGTATGGTGGATGAAAATTTTGAAAATCACTTTCCGAGCCATGGGGCTACGAACCGAAGGCCAATGCTCTGTATGGCGACTGCCTCACCGGCTTTGGCATCGTCATAGGCTACGGGTTGAGCCAAATATAGGTTCAGTACTTCAATATGTTATGCTGAAGCTGAAGCCGATACACAAATAACCATTATTGCTTGACACGCACTTATAAAGCAATATCTTATCCATTATATTGCTTTGCTTTTGGAGTTTGTGTTTCACCATGTCGATGACTACCGGAAGCAAGGTAACCATGCGCATTTTAAGGCAAGTAAGCGCCTGCCGTCTACCAAAAGTCATTCTTCTTGCAGCCCCTGGCATTCCTCAAAGACTATTCCGTTCTTCTTTTGTTGGTCGATGGCATCAAATCACCGTGCAGCTAAAAGGAGAGTGCATCATGGCTGAAAACCAATCATCCCATTACCACGCCTTCCTCTCCCACAACAGCCGGGACAAAGGCTCTGTCGAACCACTGGCGGTCATGCTCAAGGAGAAGGGCCTGAACCCGTTTCTGGATAAGTGGAATCTGGTGCCCGGTGAGCCGATTGAGGACGCGCTGATTGAAGCGCTGGAAAACAGCGACAGCGCCGTGATCTTTGTCGGGCCGGGCGGCGAGGGGCCGTGGCAGAGCGAAGAGATGCGCGACATTCTCAAGCGGGCCGTCAAAAGCCACAACGAGTTCCGCGCGATCCCGGTCCTGCTGCCCAACGCCTCCGCGGAGGCCCTCGAAAAGTCTTTTTTGGGCAGCCGCCTGTGGATCGAATTCAAGGATGTGGATGACGACGACGCCCTGCTGCGGCTGGCCAAAGCCATCCAGGGCGAAGCTTCCGGCGACGAATCTTTCAAGCTGCCGGACCAACCGGCTCCCTATCGCGGGCTGGAACGCTTCGAACGCATCGAAAAGCCGGAGGAAGATTTCTTCTTTGGCCGCGACGACGAGATCCGCGCCCTGGTCGAGTGCCTGGTGCAGCAGCGCTTTGTGGCCGTGGTCGGTGCTTCGGGCAGCGGCAAGTCATCGTTGATCCGCGCTGGTCTGACCAAGCAACTGGCCGAAGACATCCACCCGGGCATCCGCCGCTGGCAGACGATCACCGTCGAGCCGGGCAGCGCTCCATTCCGCTCGCTGGCGGTTCAGGTGGCCGTGGCGGCCGGCATCCCGGTCGCGGACCGCGAAGACTGGATCGAGAAGCGTGTGGAGAAATGGACGGCGGCTCCCGACGGGGTGCGTTCGAGTCTCGAAACACTCTTCGCCGGCGCCAAGGAACCGCTGCTGGTCTTTATCGACCAGTTTGAGGAACTTTTCACCCACCGCCGCGAGGGCCGGGAAAGCGAGGCCATTTCCCGAAACTTCGTGGCCAACCTGGCCGACATCTGTAGCCATGGCGGCGATCGCGTTCGCGTCGTCATAGCTCTGCGGGCGGACTTTGTCGAGCGCTGCCTGGAGATCGGGCCGCTCAAGGAACTGCTGCAGGATCACACGATGCTGGTGGGCGAGGTCGGGGACGATGCGCTGCGGGAAATCGTCAAGGAGCCGACCGCCCGGGTCGGGGCCTTCCTGGAAAAGGGGCTGATGGAACGGATTCTGACGGAGGTCCGCAACCAGTCCGGATCCCTGCCCCTGCTGCAGCAGGCGCTGCACCAACTGTGGCGTAATCGCAAGGGGGCCTGGCTCACCCACGAGGCCTACGATGCAGCGGGCGGCGTGGCCCGCGCCCTGAACGACCAGGCGCAAGGCGCTTACCAGTCGCTCAACGACGCACAGAAAAGGATCGCCGACAGCCTGTTTCCCCGCCTCATTACGCTGGGCGAAGGCGTGGCCGACACCCGTCGCCGGGTCAAGCGCAAGGAACTCTATCCGGAAGGCGTCGAACCCGGCGCCGTAAACGCCGTGATCGACACGCTGTCCGGCAAGGACGCGCGCATCCTGGTGACCACCCGGGAGGGAGGCACGGCGGAAGACCTGGGTTCGGGCGAAGACTTCGTCGAGTTCACCCACGAAGCGTTGCTGGGGAACTGGGACCACCTGGTCAGTTTGTTGGACTCCGAGCGGGAATCGATTCGCAAGCACCGCAATCTGACGACGGCGGCCGAGGAGTGGGAGTCGAAACCGGAAGCCGAGAAGGAGAAATTCCTGCTGCGTGCCGGGCAACTCGTGATCGCCGAGCAATGGGCTGCCGATGAGGGAGGTTACGCGCGGCTGAATCAACTGGAGCGGCGGTTTCTGAAAGAAAGCACTCAGGAGCGCACCGCCGAGGAAACACGCAAGGCGAAGACCGCCCGGCGGTTGAAGATGCTCAGCATCGGAGCAACAGCCGCGGCCGTCATTGCGATGGTTATTGGCCTTTATGCGCTTGAGAAGAAGTCGGAAGCGGAGACACAGACGACAATCGCAAAAAACAAAACAGAAGAAGCCCAACAGCAGAAAAAAAATGCAGAAGGGCAGAGAAAGAGAGCCGACACCGAGCGCGACGACGCCTTGCGCCTCCAGTCTCTCTTTCTCGCCGACGCTGCGGAACAACAGCTCAGCAAGGGTGACGCGGTTACTGGTGCGCTCCTCGCGCTCGAAGGGTTGCAAGATCTCAATACATCGGACGAGAGGCAACGAATTCGACCCTACGTCCAGGAAGCCTATGTCAGCCTGGAGTCCAACTGGCGCGGCCGGCGCGAACAAGCAGTCCTCCCTGGCCACGAGGACTGGGTGTTGAGCGTCGCGTTCAGCCCCGACGGGACCCGCATCGTGACCGCCTCTCAGGATAAGACGGCGCGGGTGTGGGATTTGGCAACCGGCGCGGAGCTCGCCACCTTCTCTGGACATACTGAGCGTGTGAACAGCGCAGCGTTCAGCCCGGACGGGGCTCACATCGTGACCGCCTCCAACGATCGCACATCACAGGTGTGGGACGCGGCAACGAACGAGGTGATCGCATCCCTCACCCACCATCGGGCCGCCGTGTCGAGTGCCGCTTTCAGCCCGGACGGGAACCGCATTGTCACCGCTTCTCATGATGCGGTGGCGCGCATCTGGGATGCAAAAACCGGTGGCCTCATCAAACAACTGCGTAACCGCTTCAAAGTGCACGCCGCAACATTCAGCCCGGATGGTATGAGAATCGTCACCGCCTCAGACGATCGCATGGCGCGAATCTGGGACGTCGCGACGGGCGAGGTGATTCAAACCCTCGAGGGCCATACAGATATGGTGAATAGCGCCGCGTTCAGCAGCCCGGACGGAGCCCGCGTCGTTACCGCCTCAAGGGACCACACGGCGCGGGTGTGGGAGGCGGCAACGGGAAAGTTGAACCACACCCTCGAAGGTCATCGGGACGTCGTGTGGAGTGCCGCCTTCAGCCCGGACGGGACTCGCATCGTCACCGCTTCTCAAGACGCGACGGTTCGATTCTGGGACGCGGCGACGGGTAAGGTGCTCGAGACTCTCACCGGCCATGAGGCCGCGGTGAACAGCGCCGCTTTCAGTCCGGACGGAGGGCACATCGTCACCGTCTCAGACGACAAGACAGCACGGGTGTGGAAAGCGGCAGCGGGCGAGATGATCGACATCCTGAGCGGCCATACGGCTGCAGTAAACGCCGCTGCCTTCAGTCCGGACGGAGCCCGGATCGTTACCGCTTCCCTGGATAAGACGGCGCGGGTTTGGGACGTTGCAACGGGCGAGCTGATCGTCCCCCTCACCGGTCATGAGTACTCGGTGAACGGCGTCGCCTTCAGCCCGGACGGGGCCCGCATCATTACCGCGTCTGGGGATGGGGAGGCGCGGATCTGGGATGCGGCAGCCGGCACGGTGATCCACAACCTCGATGGCCATCGAAATTGGGTGTTGAAAGCCGCCTTCAACCCCAAGGGGACGCGCGTCGTGACGGCCTCTACAGATGGGCGCGCTCGGCTCTGGGACACGGCGACGGGTAAAAAGATCCACTCCCTTATCGGCCATGAGGGCGGGGTGTACGCCGCCACCTTCAGCCCGGACGGGACCCGCATCGTTACCACCTCTCCAGACAAGACGGCGCGGATTTGGGACGCGGCGACGGGTAAGGAGATCCAGATTCTCACGGGCCACGAGGCGCCGGTGAACGATGCCGCCTTCAGCCCGGATGGTGCGCGTATCGTCACGGCGTCTCAAGACAAAACGGCGCGACTCTGGGACGCGGTGACGGGCCAGGTGATCCGCACTCTCACCGGCCACAAGGACGCGTTGCGGAGTGCCGCCTTCAGCCCGGACGGCAGCCACATCGTCACGGCTTCTGAAGACCAGACGGCCCGGGTCTGGAGCGCATTGACGGGTGAGGTCATTAAGGTCCTCCAAGGCCATGCAGCCGACGTGTATGGCGCCGCGTTCAGCGCAGACGGAGCCCGAATCGTTACTGCCTCAAGGGATCACTCGGCGCGGGTGTGGGGCGCGGAGAACGTGGGAAAAAAAAAGCTGATCGCCCAGACCAAGGATGGCATCCCACGCTGCCTAACGCCAAAGCAGCGAAAGCAGTTTTTCCTTGCGCCGGAGCCGCCTCCCTGGTGTATCGAAATGGGCAAGTGGCCCTACCACACGGAAGAGTGGAAGCAGTGACTGGCGGATAAGCAACCTGGCTAAGAAGTGGAATTCCCCGCGCTGCCGACCCGTCACGCTGAACCCGATGTTACCCGATGTAGAAACTCACGTAATTTAAGGCAGAACTATTCAGCTAGGCATGAAAGGAGGGTCAATGAACTTCATAAAACCGCATCGAGAGTGATTTTGAAATGAGCTCGAATCTGTTCCGAACATTCTATCTGGTAAATGCAAGATAGATTGGAAACTACCAACGCAGGCTGGCACTTCGCCACGTGCCACCTAATGACTAAAAGGAGAACTAGAAATGACCCAGACAACGAAACAAAAGCAATCCACGGAGCAAGCCGCACCAGCACCCATGGCACCGACCCAGTATCTGTTTGTGCAAACAGCCGCAGATGCCCACATTATGGACCAAAGCGAAGAGCAGAAGCAGGCGGACCTCGGCGAGCACACGCTACTGCTGACGGGCGTCGAAAGGACGATTTATTTTTCAGATAGGCCGATGCGCGTCGCGGACTCGATGACGAACGCCGAGTTCCTCAAGAAATTCTGGACGCAAGGGGAAAAAAGCTTTGCCGTCGACCCGCCGAACGCAGAGCTGGTTTTCTTTCGCGGCCAGCAGAATTTGGAAGCAGTGACGGTGGTGTTGTCAAGCCCGTTAGCAGAAGGCGACAACCTGAGTTATACAGTGGCCGCCGTTGGGACAGGAAAGCTGCCGGCGGCCGGGGGGTGCTCGGCGGCCCTATTCATCGACGACGCAAACCCACCGGGGTTCGGCCCAGCCTACCCGACCTCAACCGCTCATCCCACATTGAACATCAATACGGAGGCAGGGCTGGCTGGATGGTATGAGGCAGAGATTCACTTGGATCTGAATGAAACGCCCTGGGATGCCCAGTCCTGGGGAATTGGCCCATCGTTCAGAGGATGGTTTTATAAGAAAGATCAGAAACATACATAGTTAGGCGTTCGACAAGCAAATGTAGGGTCCTCTTCTGGTGCCTTTGGGACTCCTACCACCGCGATGCCGGGGGATGTTCGCAGCGATACGGTCCCCGGAGGAGGGGGAGATGATAGAACCCAACCAAGGGCGCAGAATGACCCTGAATCAGCTGGGTTATTCTTTTGTCATCAGCCCGCCCTCGACCCACCTCACCCAGCGCCGCACGTACAACCCGAGCTGGGGGCTGCCTTCGGGCTTCCCCCGCTCTTGCTCATAAAGCCGGATGGCACGTGCAACGAACTTCATTAGCGTTCCTGTTGCAACGGTCAGCCCTGCCGGGCTGAAGTGATACCCCAGGAAATCAAAGCCTTTGTCAATCTTCCCGATAAAGGTCTTGTCCGGATGTTTCTCCAGTTTCAAGGTGTTAAAGATCTCGTTCAAGGTCTTGAAATTTGGGGGTCAAATCTACGTTTGACCCTTGGTATCTTTTAGCAAAAGTCAAACGTAGACTTGACCCTCAATTTTCGACGCACGGCCCGGCCGCGGTAACGAAATCTAATATCTTCCTTCAACTGCTTCTGCCCTGGTACATCCCCAACCCCTTCAACACCAAAGACACCATCACCGGAATATGCGGTGTTTCGAACAGCTCGAGGTTTTCGGCCTCGCTCAGGCCGTTGTTCAGACCGGCGACGCCCGCCTGCTGCAGTTCGTTGACCATGGCCGGGTAATCGACGCCGACCGCATCCGGTCGCTGCTTCAAATAGGAGAGGAACTCGCCATAACCTTTGCTCCCGGCCTGGTATTCGGCGGTCAGCTCCTTTGGGCGGCGGCCTTCGATGGCGTCGATGATCGCCCGGGTGCAGCCTCCCATGCCACCGAGCAGAAACACCGGTTGAGAACGGCGCAGGGCCAGCAGGACCTCTTCGGCCAGTCCGGGGATACCGCCGGAGTAGCCGCGGATCTGCCCACCCAGAACCACCCGCGCATCGATGTCGGCCACCATCTGCTCGCGCATGGCGGTCAGGTTGCGAAACCACCAGTAGCGGTGCTCGGGGCTGTCCGGCGGAACCTTGACGGCCTGCTGGGCCTCGCTCAGCTTCAGGTCTTCGGGCGGGGCGATGAACTTGAAGACTCCCTTTAAATGATGCTGGGCCAGGATGGCCTCGGAGTAATTCAAATGGATGGGCCAGGCGACGTAGTTGGCCAGGTGACGGCCGGCCAGGTCGGCCTTGCGCTCGGGAGAGAGGATCAGGTCGTCTTCACGCTTCTGGCTGTCGTAAGCCCAGACCAGCTCCAGCAATTGCCCGGTGAAGCCTCCCGGGCGCAGGTCGCCGCCATAGGCGAGGCGGGCGCCCCGGGCCAGAAGGTAGCGGGCCAGTTCCAGCATGGCGTCCTGGAGATGGGGCGGGCCCATCCCGAATTGGGCCAGGTCCGGGCTGTCGGAGATGGACAGGCCGACCTGAAGGCCTTCCAGGGACTGTTCTGCTCCTCCCCGGGGGTGGCTGCCGGCACAACTGGTAGGGGTGGTGACGGTCACATCGGGCGCCGCGCGTGACAGGAGGATGCGCTCTTCCGCGCCCAGGGGCGGGTCCGGGTAGACCAGCCTGGCCGGTGGGGTTGTCGCCGGGCGCGTCAACAGGGTCAGTATCTCCGGCGGACAGGGGCTGGGCTCCATTCCGCGCGGCACCAGCCCCACCTGCTCCAGGTCGGCCAGGTTGGCGCGAAACCAGCTGTGTCGCAGCATCTCGCGCAGCGCCAACCCCACCACCCGGGCGCACCAGCCGGGATCTTTGCCGTCCACCCGCAGCGACGGGGCATTGCCCAGGTAGGGGAAGCCCCGATCCTCACGATCCCGGACGGCATTGACCACCACCAGCGGGCAGCCTTTGCTCTTGGCCCAGAGCACCTCGCGGCGGCACCAGGTGCGCGAGGCATAGTGGTCGGTCTGCATCACCACCAGCACGCTGCGCTCGATATTGCCTTCCAGCTCTGATCGAAAGTCGAAGCCGGGAGCAATGTCGTTGGCGTCGAAAAAGCTCTGCACCGCGCTGGTGGACTCGATGTGGTCCCGCAAGGCCTCGGCCAGCTCTTCACCGTCGGCCTTGGCGTGGCTGAGAAACAGCATGACCGGTGCGGGGCTCAGCCGGGTGCGGGCGGGCACGGCCCCCTGCTCCGAGCGCTCGCCGGCCAGGAGCAGGCGGCACAGCTCGTGGGTCAGGGTGCCGGCCAGTCTGGCCCCGCGCTTTTCTGCCGGCAGTCCGTGGAGGCGGATGAAGTTGGTCACCGCCACCGTCGAACCGATGTTAAAAGCGTTCGGGCTCAGGGAGACGGGATAAAACCGGTGCCGGTCGCCGGCCGCTCTCACCGCCTGGCCCAGCGCGCTCAGGCCCTCGTTCCAGGCCGGGTCAATCACCATGCGGTCATCCACCAGGGCGATCAGGATGGTGTGGCGGCTTTGCTCCAGTACCGGCGGGTCGGGCGGCCGCTGCGAGTCGAAGAAGACCGGAATCCCCATGCCCCGGTCCAGGGGATTATCGGCAGCGCGGTTGAAAACGCTGTAAAGCGATTCAGCCAGCCGGTCGAGGGGGCCGCGAATGGTCCGGGACTCGTCCGCCGGATCCGGGGCGGGGTCGGCCAGCCACAATACCCGGATGGTCAGCGTCGGTCGGTAGCGGTTGGGTTCAGCCATCGTTCTTACCCTCTTTTTGCTGTATCAGCCTGGCGACTGATTCCGGAAACCCTGGCCAACGCCCGGATATACAGTAGCATCCCCTGGCGGTTTTCCTCCAGCTCCCGATAGAAAACGTCACGCTCGGCCCAACGGGATTCCTCGACAACCACGGCGCCGTCGCCCTCGAACCGGCTGCGCTGCTCCTCGGTCTTCCCGGCCTCGAAAGCGCTGAGAAGGGTGTGCCATTTGGTCAGAAAGGGCCTGAGCCCCCGATTGAGGACGTCGATGGCGATCGGCCCGACTGACTCAGGCCCGTCAGCCGCTCCCGGGCCCTGTTGGCGCAGTACCGAGCGCGTGGTTTCGAACAGTGAATAAAGGGAGTTGAGCGCCTCGCGGGCCGAACCCATACCCGGCTTCAGCTCCACGCCGGCGACCCGGGTGGCCAGCTCGACATAAAGGGCCCAGGCGACGTTTTTCTGGGCCTTGGTAACGACGATATTGGCGCCGCCAAGACCGAAGGGGAGATTGATGTTGAGGGATTGGAGTTTTAGAGCCATTCTGTTGCCTTTGCTGGGATTGTGGGTTTTTTTAAAGCGACCTAGAGATTCTTTATTCTAACATTGAAAAACTGGTCCTTCCTCCGGGCTATAAGCTGGGCCAGTCGAAGATCCCGCCGTCGGGGGCCAGAGATGATTGGCTCTGCCGTGAACAAACGTAATGGTGTCGGTGTTATAGCATACCCCTCCGGGTTGGACCAAAGCCGGGCCAACTGGGCTCGGATCTTTACTCCTAAAGTTATATATGGCTGTCTATGATACATCTCCGGTTGGCTTCCGTACCCGGACTGATCGGGGTCTGTCGATCGATGATGTGGCAGAGTCTGAGGTTCGCAGCAAGAAAGCCGCACAAAGAGGGAATCGATTTCTCACGCGGTTCATTGAACGACAAGTTAAATCCAAAGTAAACCTCGAAAAGAGAGTTGTCAATTATCTGATTTTAGAGGATTTGCACGCAGGTCAATGATCATTGCGCGTGAATCGCCCATAGCTTCAATTGCCGCGATAAACTTGGTGTCCACCGGTTCAGCAAAATGATTGAACCGGATGTAACCGATATTTTCTGCTAATCGTTTGGACTCAAATTCAATAAAAGCAGGTGGCATGGTCGGTGATAAAGTTATGGCTCGACCGCGGGATTCGCGCCTTATGATCCTTTCCTGAATATTTTCAGATCCGCCCGCGCCGCAACAAGCAGGTGCGATAGATTCAGTTCGAAGAGCATCCGGTTGGTCAGCATGTAAAAATCTGCATCATCGTTTATGGCGGCTATTCCGGGTCTGTAGCGGTCATAAACTGCGTTCCAATCCACACCGCCGAAGGTGGGATCATAATGCTTCTCATTAACTGTTTGCCAGACAGTTTCGAAGCTTTGTAGATTGCGGTAATTTGCACTGCGCGAAACCCAGGTCAGGAGTATCAGAAATAGTATGAAAAATTGTTTAATCATTTTAATTTTCCTGTTTTGCTGAACACGGCCTGCTGTCATGATCCATACCCCACGATTCCCCCATTTTTAAATGCGGTGCGAAGTGAACCGCCCGGAAAAAGTAGGCGGAGATCGGCATCAGACAAACGTCAATATCACCGTATTTATCATGAATATCCCTTTTTTTACCTTTCTAATCGATTTTGTCTAAAAGCATGCTCCTTAATTCAAAATGAGCAATCAATTGCCTGACATTCCCATTTTCATCGGTAAATACATCCACCTGGAAATCTCCGAATTTTTTGGAGGATCCATGAAAGCGATGTTCATTTTCCGGCAACAGTTCAACCTTCTCCCAGAAACCGGTTTTAGCATACAGTGTATCTCCTTCCCTGAATACTGGCAGGACAGCATCAATATCCTTGATTTTGTATTTTCCCGTCAGCTTGTCCAGAAGCTTTGAATCCAATTTCACTATTTCAGGTGGTGCTGCAGGCGGGATGATGGCCGGCAAAATGTATTTAGTCAGCATTTTTTCCGGCCCGTTATGTCCTGTCGGATTGAACACTTTGCTGGTAAACACCGCCACCAGGTCTAACTGCGGAATGATAAAAATTTTCTGTCCGCCATGACCGGACGCATAGAGGACCTCAATTGTTTGACTGTTAATAAAGGCTTTACCTCTCCACCACTGGTAGCCGTATCCCACCCCTATGCCATTTGTGTGGGTTTGGGTTGACTCTGCGACCCATTCTCTGGAAACAATCTGTTTTCCGCGCCAACTGCCTTTTTTCAACATCATGTAGCCGATTTTGGCCATATCGCGAGGCCTTAAATGAAGGCCGCCGTCCGTTTGAACCGTACCATCCGGAAATTGATCCCAGGAATAATCTGAGATTTCTAGCGCAGAAAAAAGATACTTTCCGGAAAATTCATCAATGTACATCCCGGATTCACGCCTGACGATTTCTCCCAGCAGAATTGTCAGTCCACTGTTGTAATAAAATTTTTGACCCGGTATTTGGGAAAGGTTTCGATTAAGGACAAATTGTATTGGATCGTCGCTTGCATACATTTGGTAGGTCGTGTGCCCGGGATGTGACCGTCGGTGAGACAACGCGTCCCAATTCAAACCGGCGGTCATGGTCAGCATATGCTTTAAGCGAATCGGATATTTTTGCTTAACCCACTTTGATCTCTTATAATCCGGGAAAAATTCATAAGCAAGCGTGTCAACATCCGGAACATAGCCTTTATTTATTGCGAGCCCGATGATTAGTGATGTGACACTTTTGCTGACCGATGCCAGGAAGTGATTTGTATCCCGGCTGTATCCAAAAAAGTATTCTTCAAAGATGAGCTTCCCATTTTTAATCAGTAAAATGCTGTGAACATATCTCGAGTTTCCAGCTAAAATTTCATGCATCATCTCATGAAGTTTTACCTGTTCAACGCTCTCATCCCTCAACGAAGAAGTCTCCCAACCATCATCGGTGGTCTCAGGTTCCTGGTAAACATATTCACGTTGCGGTAAACCATGACGATTGACTCTTGGTACCTGGACACAGGCTGTGAAGAAAAATAATATAATGAAAAGATAGACCAAACGTTTTAGGTTTTCATTGATGGCTTTAATCATGTTTACCTCCTATTCATTTGCACCTGCAATAAATTCAGGCCCAATCGCTATTCCGGATAATACGGAACCGATTAATATAGAACTGAAATCATTTATTCTTATCAAAGGGGATGCTCATGAGTGCAAATTGTGGAGCAAAATCTAAAAGAAAATTGGTGATCTCTCCCTTTTTGTTTTTGGCGAACTTTAATTTGAAACCTCCTATGTCTTTAGATGTTCCGAAAAATTGATTTTCAGTTTCGGGATACAGCTCGACGATATCTTCATCATTGCTATGGCCATATAGTTTCTTATCTTTTAGAATGATATTCACTGTTTCGGTGTTTCCATTATGTTTAAATGTATATGTTCCAACATACGTTTCCAAAATCTTCAAATCCACTTTGGCTACCTTGCGTGGCGCCCCAGGCGATATCACAGCCGGTATGATATATCGGTTCAGCATATTAAAGGCGCGTTCCGAATACCCAGGGTTTTCCCAATGCTTAGCAGTAAAAACAACCACCAAATCCAGCTCCGGCATTACAAATATAAACTGTCCGCCATGGCCCCAGGCCCAAAAGGCATCAATAATTTGATTATTTGCGATCGTTTTGCCGCGCCACCACTGATAGCCGTATTGATACCTTCCTGCTTTAATGTGCCCCCGGGTCGATTCATTGACCCAATTACGTGATACAATTTGCTTGCTTTTATAACTGCCCCCTTTTAGCATCATATAGCCGGTTTTTGCCATATCCCGGGGCTTGAGCCGCATTTCACCCCAACCGATGGTGATCCCTTGAGGATTGGCCGGCCATCTAAAATCCGTAATTTCGAGGTGGCTAAAAAGATGTTCCTCTGCAAATTCGAGGGTTTTTATGCCAGTGGCTTTTTGAATAATAGCGGAAAGGAGAAATGACGCACCGTTGCAATACTCAAACCGGGTGCCCGGTGCTTCGGCCATGGGCAGGTCAAGCATAAATTGTATCCAATCCTCGCTCTGTCTCATTTCAAGAATCCCTCGCCAACCGTAGCGAAAAGAATCCCGGCATTGCAGGCCTGGTGCCATCATCAATAAATGTTCGATGGTGATTGCTCGCTTGTCGGCATTGAGTTTGGCAGGGCTTATTTCAGGGAAAAAATCAAGAACGGGTTGGTCGACGTTTTTAATGATTCCTTCATCAACAGCAATCCCCATAAGAATTGAGATAACGCTTTTGGTATCTGACTGAATGCGGTGCAAATGATTACGGTAGGTTCCATAATAGTATTCTTCAAGTACCAGCTTGCCATTTTTAACAAGCAATACGCCGTGTACGTTTTTAACCTGATCCTTTCCATCAAAAATTATTTGCATCAGCTCATTGATTCTTTCAGTGGTTACTCCTTCTTCTTTAAGTGAAGATGTCTGCCAGCCATCATCAAGCTCGACGGGAATCCGATACGTATATTCTCGTTCTCGCAATGTTTGAGCGACTGTAATTTTCTGCCATTGATTATGCGACCGATTATTCAACTCAATCCAATTTTCCCCATCGGCAACCCGCACTCGCCATAGATATGTTTTGCAAACCTCGAATATATCTGGCGGGAGCCTGACTGACAACATGTCTTTGACATAACTGGTTCTGTAAATGTATTTGTCCTTCACATCTTTAATATCGACTCGATAATAAAGGGGTACATCAGCGTCCACCGCTTTCCAGGAGAAATGAGGCGACTTAGTGGTAATCGTTTCCCCGTCCACTGGAGAAAATGTGCGAATATCTGGAATGGGAAGGCTTTTGATAATCGACAGAGTGTCCGTGGCCGATCCGATCCGTTTGCCGCTCGTGACGGTAAAAGTATAGATGCCTGTTTCAGGAACGGCGGGTATGCTGATCCAGAAATCTCTGAATTGAGGATAATAGCCAAAATCACCTTTTTTGAGTGATAGATTTCCGTTTGGTCCGGTAACGGTAATCGTTTCAATATCATCGGGCAACGTACCCACGAATTCATTTCCGATTACAATGTCTATGACCGTTGAAGCTCTATTGTCGGGCTCGCGAACATGTGTAATTGCTCCATAGACGGGAATATTTTCTTTTTTGATTGTTAGTGCATTAGCATTATTTGTAGTTGACGGCTCTGCATCAGGAGCCTGAGAAACGGTACATCCCCAAGTCCCTATCCCTATAAACAGCAATACCAAAAAGGACGAAAAAAAATATCTTTGCATCTGTCTTCGCATTGGATTTCCTCCTTCACAAATTCTTTGGGGGAAGTTAAATCTAAATCCTCCGTTAAAAATAGCTCTATCAAATTAACCGTAGTAAAGCGTCTCTCCATGATTAAGATGCAGTAACCGATCAGCAATCCCGGCTTTTGTCATTTCCGCTTTCAGTTGGATTGGCGGGAAATGGACCGGTTCGGAAGTCAGGCGAAAAGAGCCGCATAGCGAATTGTTTGCGCCCATTAGCGGATTTCGCATGGTCCAATGCATGCACGGCAGCAGTTTGATTGCCGTCCCATCCTGCTCGAAGGTGTCATACCAGTCCAATTGTGTGCGGTGATTCATTTTAAGATCATTAAATACGCTATTGTAGCCCAACGGACTGATCACATGGGTTTGCGGAATCAAGGCTGCTAGCGAAGGTACGTCCAGATGATCATAATGGCCATGGGTAATCAGGACGTGGTCTGGTGCCGGCATGTCTTTGATATCGAAATCCAGCGGTGTAAAGGCCTTTACTACGGGCAGGTCAAAAAACACCGGATCAATTAGGATGTACTGATTCCTATCCTTTATCATGATACAGGCATGTTTGATGAACGTAATTGATAACTCCGGGTTGTTTGCCACAGCGTCCCAGTCGATGGAGACGGGCACCACGCGTTCATCTTTATAATATGGTTTGTATGAGTAATTGTATAAGATTGAATCTGAATTTTTCACAGACTGAGACAATGATGGCCGCCATGGGTTACCATGAACGGGTCCCCCAAACAGGTTGAGAAAGCATCCATCACCATGGTGAAGTTTTCGGTGTGCAATTTCTCTTAGACTGATATTTTCGGCTTCAGTTGCAATTTGTCGGTTTTTTGCAGCGGAACGCCCCCCACAGGCTGAAGCCATTCCGGGCATGGCCGCCATTCCACACCACTTAAGCCCATTTTTGAGAAACTGACGGCGGGTGATAGTTCTTTTGATCATTTACTTATTCTCCTGAAAGAATCAATGAACATGGAGACTCCCATCTATACGGCATTTGCGATCGATATAATTGAAAAACCAGACACCACATATCGGAAAGAGCAGCGATGCTGCGAGAAATATAAAAAGTTCAAGGCCATACGGAACCAGCGGATTGATATTAAGGGTGCGCACCCTGATAATATCCAGGAAATAGGTAATCGGAATCGCCAGTGAAATTGCTAGAAAAAAGCGAGGAAAAACTTGCGGCGGATTCTGCGTCCCCGTCAAGGTTTGAACCAGAAAACTGGTTGTGTCGATCATGGTATTGGCATCTTTGACCAAAAGAACCAGCGAAGCAAAGGCAATGCCGAAACCGTACATCAGGAAAATAAAAGGAATGAAATACGGTAGGGTTTGCCATATAGCCGGCGGAACCGCCATCCTGAATACGAGCTTATACATGATGATCAGAATAGTCATTTCATAGATGAGACGGATAATTGAGAATAGAGATTCGCCAATAATGTACATTAGTTTTGATATCGGGCAGACCCAGATTGTTTCCAACATCCCGATATCCATGAGACGCTTTAATGAAAATCCCATGCTCCAGAAAATGGTTGCCGTAAAGTAGCCGACAATCAGGCCGATCATGTAAAAGGAGAAGAAGTTATCGGTTCCGATCCAGGAGGCCAGGCCGCTTGAAGTTCCTTGCGGTGCGAATGAAATAATCAGAAAATAGGTCGGCAGAAACCAGACTATCGGCATCAGAAAAGTGAAGGCGATCTCCATCGGGTAACGCCGATACTCCAGAATATTCTTCCAGATGATTGCGCCCATAAGGCTTAGCTGAATTTTCCATCCTGAATTTCTCATTTTATTCTGCTTTAACCCCCTAAATCCAATCGCCTAGTAGGAAATTTTGAACTATGCTGTGCGGGTAGCCAAGAAATTATCACCGCCCGAGCTTGCATCCCGCTCCGCGGGGCTTCGCTCGAGCCGCAAAGAGCGCAGAGAAAAAAATTTCATTTAGTACCCAGCCACAAGCCCCTTTGATTTAACATTTCTTTTAGTCAGTCCGAAAACAAAAACACCGCCTAAGAGCATGAGAATGCCGGTGACCGTGATGTAGATAATAGAATCCCGGTAGGCAAACAGAGATTGCTTGTGGATGATGATTCCCCGGATCATGTTAACGAAATGAGTCAAGGGGATGTGTTTTCCGAAACTGGATACTGAATCCGGCAACACGGCCAGCGGGAACTGCAGACCGCACAGGATGGACAGAACCGCCCGGGTGATGTGCACGGACATTCCCGCCTGCCTGAGTCTGACGGTCAGCGCCGCAAATATAAGCAGAAACCCGATCAGAAACGGCATGATGAGTATGATTGAAAAAAGGATACTGAAATAGTTCGCAGAAACTTTAAAGGCGCCGATCAGAGAATAAAAGGATATGCCGATTACTAGCGGGAAAAAGTTTAAAACAGTGGAGGCAAGGGTGGCGCCCAAAACAAGGGAAATTTTACTGGCCGGCATGGTCCAGTGGGTGTCAAACGTCCCCAGTATACGGTCTCGTTGAAGCGAAAGTCCGCCCATCCATAAATTGATATTGACAAACAGCCAGACGAGGTTGCCTAAAATAAGAAAAGAGGCGTAATCTCCGGTTTGCGCCAGGCGTTCGAAATTGCTCAGACCCTGTCCTGTCGTTCCTGCCAGGCCCTTGCCCATAAAATAAAAAGTAAGCGGAAAGATCACCGGCCAAACGAGCAATGCAACCACCGCGGATTTGTAGCGCAAAACAATTTTTATATCTCTAAGGGCTACGGATAATACCGGTCTAAACCAGTACCTGGGCTCCATTGGCTCTCTCCTTTTCCGATATGGCGCTTCCGGTCATTTCAATGAAGACATCTTCCAAAGACGGCTCATCGAAGGACAGGTTCGTGGCGTTTACCCCGTACCCGTTCAAAAAGTCGGTAATTTCTTTTATTGAAAAGTCATTGTGACGGCATTTAATTTGAACGAGGACCTTATCATCTCTTTGTTTGGTATCAATGGATTGAGCGTGGAACCTGTCTGTGAAATGATAGCTAAGGCTATTATCCCAGGCATCAACACTTATTCGAATTATTTTCCTGGCAACCAGGGATTGCTTGAGCTTGTGGGGTGTGTCGAGGCACGCTATTTTTCCATTATTAATGATAGCAACGCTATCAGACAGCTCGTCGGCCTCGTACATGTAGTGGGTTGTCAGCAGGATGGTTTTACCCCGGTCGGCAATTTGTTTGATCAGTTTTCTCAGCGCAATCGCAGCTACCGGATCTAGGCCCAGGGTAGGTTCATCCAACAGAATGACTTCCGGGTCCGGCAGAAGCGCTCTGGACAGCACCACTTTCTGGCGCTCGCCGGTGGACAGCTTCTCCACCAGGATATCCCGCTTATCGTCAAGACCGAAAAATTGCAGCAGCCCATCGATTTTTCCTTTTACATACCGGCGCGTAAGCCCATAAAGTGAACCAAAATATAAAAGATTTTCTTTGACGGTCAGTTTCCAGAACAGCGTTCGCTCTCCGGGAAGAACCGCTGTCATAATTTTGCGAACCTCAAGATCATCTCTGGCAACATCAAAACCTTTTACCAGCGCTTTTCCGGAATCCGGAATCAGCAGTGTCGCAAGTATTTTGATGGTCGTGGTTTTCCCGGCGCCATTGGGCCCCAGCAGACTAAAGATTTCACCTTGCGCAATCGAAAAGGAGATACCGTCCACTGCCGTAACCACCTCTTTTTTTCTGCGAAACAGAGGACCCTTTTTGGTGATGAAGCCCTTTTTCAAATTGTCAACCTGTATTATACCCATCGTATGCGACCTCTTAGGGAAAATGCCGATATGTAATTTACAAAATCGGGGTTGAATTATTAATTCTTACATTTACAAAATGAAATCGCATAAATTTCAAATTTCAAATAAATCTCAAAAATCAAATCTCAAATTTTAGAATGGATTTCTCGGGCACTACACGATCCATTAATCGTAAGACTTCTTCAGCTTCTCCCTTAGTTCTGCATATTCTTCCTTTGAAATAGCACCCTCATCCTGTGCTTTTTTCAGGTCTATCAGTTGCTGACCAAGGGTGGGTTGATTGTCAACTTTTTTGCCTCCCGAGCCAACGGCTATGCACGATACCAATGAGATTGCCAGAACCAGAACCAATAAAAAGCTTATGACCTTTTTCATTTCTATCTCCTTTTTTTAGCATAAAATAAATAACATAGCGGTTGTCATAAGCCACGGTAACCTTAAATCGTTATAGAACTTATATTCGCCTGTTAGCAATTTGGACCCGTCGGAAGATATTTATGACAACCGGTATAATTACAAGGCAGTTTCAACCTGGACCCTTTTTCTTGAGGTAAAAAGAGTCAAAAGAACACCACCAAACCCCAGCACGATAACTACGCCTTTAACGAGTGATCCCAGAAACGGCACCCAGCCGATAAGCCATAGCGTTAAAAGCCCCATCACGGTCAGCCAAATTACATTGAGTGCCGGTCTTTTCATAAGCGTGGCTATCTTATCACCAATGAGCTGCGCGATGGCGATGTAGCCTGCCAAAAAGGCGATGCCAACTAAAAAAACTTCCAGCGCTATCAGCGGTATACCAATGACCGATATCGCCAGAAATATTGCCAGTGGAACGAGCACAACCAGCCCCAAAACAGCCCAGAGAATGACCTTGCCCAAATTTTGCTGCACATTGTTGGAAATCAAATTAAACGGCGTTGGCAGTACGGCGACCATCAAAACAGCCAGTGCCAGGAAACCGAGCAATGTAATAAATTTAAAGGTCCAGAACCAACTGGAAGATGTGTCTTCCAAAAAGAACGGTATTATTGCAGAAACACCGGGGATATTCAGTTCGACGACGTCACCATGAATTTTAGAGCCCGGCGCTTGTTTGACGGCCCCTCCGACAGAGACCACATCCTTGCCGATTACGGCACCAGGACCTAAGATTACCGAACCGCCGACCGCAACAGCCGAGTCCCTGACCTTGCCATTTACGGTGACGCTGCCGCCCACGGCAACGGCATCTTTTACTTCGGTTCCTTCTTCAACGACAACATCGCCGCCAATTCGAACTTTATCTCTGGCATCTGCGCTGACAAGTGGAAAAAGCACAAGCGCCAAAATGACGGCTATTAATTTAAAATATGCTTTCATGTTACTTCCTCCTTTTCTTAAACCCCGACTAAGTGTTTTTTTTGAAGGTAATATTTGCATAGCCAAAATAAGCGACCATCTGTGTGATCTCTCCAGTGCTGTTTTCAGCGAATTTTATTCGAAGATCACCATAGCCTTTGAGTGAATACAAAAATTGATTTTTTTCTACCGGAATTAACTCACCTTCAGCGCATTTCGGCAGGTCAATAAACAGTTTACCCCCCTTTCTGCGGACAGATGCCTCAATTTTCCATTTGGGGAACTCGTATTGACCGGTAAACTTTTCGAGCGCTGCAGGTTCTATCTTAGTTAATTCTGGTGAGGTCGGTGGAAGCATTGCAGGCAAAATATAGTTGACCAACAGCATCTGGGGACGGAATTCGCCAAAAGGATTTCCGACCCATTTGCTGGTAATAACCGTAACGCAATCCAAGGCCGGGCATACAAAAATGTATTGCCCTCCATGCCCGGCAGCATAAAACGTCTCAACTATTTGATTGCCAATAATCATACCGCGATCGATTGCCATGCCGATCAAAATTGAAGTGACACTTTAACTGGCCGAAAAAATACGATGATTGGTTTCCCGGTCAAACCCGTCAAAATATTCCTCGAGAACCAGCTTTCCATTTTTATGACCACAATGCCGTGGATATTGTCTATGTCTCCATCCAGGATATTGCCCATCATCTCATTGATTTTTGCTGAATCGACTCCTTCTGCATCCAGAGTAGATGTTTGCCAACCATCATCTAATTGCTGCGGGACCTGGTACTCATAGTCATATTGAGGCAAGCCATAACGGTTGTAGCGTGCTGCGCAGGAAGCGGCAAAAAATATAATGAAGATATAGCAGGTTATGAATCCAATTCTTTTTGCGTAATTCTCTCTTTTCATTTTTAACCTCCAACGCTTGCAAAGACTCTATTTGAGCAAAAAAAGCTCAATTTCGATCTTTTACTTTCCCTGACCCTGTTATGGATTTGCTAATCTGTGGTTGGCCTTTATACAGCACATCACCGCTGCCTGTAATTTTTGCCTGTAATCGATCTGACACGTTGACTTTGCAATTGCCTGACCCCGTTATAACCACCGACGAATCTTTTGTTTGCAAATCAAATGCATCAATATCTCCTGATCCGGTAATTGTGGCATCATAGGTATTCGTTGATCCGGAAAGATAGATCGACCCCGAGCCGGAAATGTTGGATTCCAGGTGTTCGGCGCTCACTTTTACAGAAATATCTCCGGAACCGGCAATATCCGCATAAAATCTGTCTGAGATAAATTCCTCATTTCCGGTAATATCACCTGAGCCTGAAATGGCGACACCTTCCAGGTTTGCAACAGCGATATGGAACGTCAGCACAGTGGGTCTTATATTTTTCCTTGCATGAGATATTACCAACTTACCATTATCAACTTCGGTCCGGATATGGAGCATAATGTTGTCATCGGTCTTAACCTGGATGTTTTGTTTTGCCGCCCTCATGAGAATAACTTTGCCCGAGCCTTTCAGTTGGATTTGATCAAAGATCGGTACCTCTCTTTCCTCGGAAATTACCGTCCCGGAACCATATATTCTTTCAGCGCTAAAGCCATCTCCATTAATTACAATGCAACCATAGACGAAAACGCCCGATAAGATCCAAACCGCTGCAAGGATACAAAGTTTGATTTTCACGATGCTCCTCCAAATAATGTCGAATGTCACTGGGTTAACCGTTAATTTTTAAATGGGACAGAGGAAGTTGATTCGTATTTACGATTAACAAATAACAAATAACGAATAACTTCTCAGTTTATAGAGCAAGCGGTGTGCCAATCATTCTCAATTTTGAAGATGTTTGTAATGTAGGTTTTATTAGTTTGATAATTTTTCGAGATGAATTCGAGGCGGGTGAAAAATTATTTGATTACAGTTGGTTATAGATCATGTATACTATCGATCAATTGATGATGCATGGTATTTTTTTATTTTAGGCATTTTAGATCCTTTTAGTCTGCCTCCGGCGGATTTGGCATTCCCCTTTGGTGTCCGTTACCGTTACAGGTGGTGTACGATAGCGGACATTTAAGCAAATGGGGGCTTTGAATGAACGCCGGCGAACAGGTGAATAGGGTCGGAGACACAGAGTTACAGGTTGACATAAAATCTTATTTTTGCAATTCTTGGGCATTTCCAAAAAAAAAGCATAAAAAAATGCGCAGCATAAAATAATTAATCCGCGGCGCTTCGAAAAAACCATTCTTCAGTATACTCAGAAAAGCTTACAAACTCTTAATAAGTTATTTTTCTGGGCGGAGTAATTATCAAACATTTATCCGATCAATAGGAAAATTAGCCATGATCGGTAAGCTTGTCTCTCACTATAAAATCCTGGAAAAGCTTGGTGAAGGCGGCACCGGGGTGGTATACAAAGCTCTGGATGGAAAGCTCAACCGCATCGTTGCGCTCAAGTTTTTCCATGATCAGCCTTTCACCAATGAGGACCAGAAAGCGTTTCTTACCAGGGAGGCCCAGGCTGCCGCCGCACTCAATCATCCCAATATCAGAACTATCTACGAGATCGATGAAACAGACGAATATTTTTTTTTGTCAATGGCTTTCATCGAAGGCGCCAGCTTGAAAAAGAACCTCATTGACGGCCCTCTCAATATTGAAACTGCGATATCTATTGCTTACCAGGTGGCAGACGGCCTCGAGGTTGCCCATAAAAATAGCATTATTCACCGCAACCTGAATAGCGCGAATATCTTGATTACAGACCGTGGATTGGCGAAAATTTTGAATTTTGGCCTGCCGCCACCGACGGTACGGACCGAAATGACTTCGTCTAGTAAGTTTGTCAATACCACAGCATACCTGTCCCCCGAGCTCCTGCGTTCTGAAGAGGTCGATCAGCGCACCGATGTCTGGTCCTGGGGTGTTGTGCTTTACGAAATGCTCACCGGGAAATTGCCATTCAAAGGCGAGAGCCAGGAAAATGTAATCCACGCCATATTGAACGATGAGCCGCCACTCCCGTCGAAAATGAATATCGAGATTCCTGTCAAACTGGAGAGACTCATTACCAGAGCAATGGCAAAATCGTTGCAGGACAGACATCAGAATATCAGTGAAATAATGGTCGAACTCCAGACATTTGAAATCAGCCCGCAAATCACCGGCCAGTTGGAGGATCATTCGGATCAAACTCAACCTTCGATCGCGGTGCTCGCATTCGAGGATATGAGCCCGGCTAAAGATCAGGAGTATTTTTGTGACGGCATTGCCGAGGAAATTATTAATGATCTGGCTCAAGTGGGTGGATTGCATGTTGCATCCAGAACTTCATCATTCGCATACAAAGGTATGCGAGAGGATATTCGAAACATCGGCAAAAAACTGGGCGTACGATCAGTACTGGAAGGCAGTGTGCGCAGGACGGACGGTCGCCTGCGCATAACAACCCAGTTGATCAGCGTCGCTGATGGATATCACCTGTGGACCGGACAATATGATCGGGAAATTGAGAATGTTTTCGCAATACAGGAAGAAATTGCAAACAGTATTGCTCTGGCCCTAAAGGTCGAACTTACCGATGAAGAGAAGCATGCCATCGAAAAAACTTCGACGCGCAGCATCGAAGCATATGATTTTTATCTGAGAGGCCGTCGATTTTTTTATCGACATAAGCGAAAATATACGCATCATGCCATCGAAATGTTTGCCCGCGCCATTGAAAAGGATTCATCTTATGCGCGGGCTTATGCCGGAAAAGCAGACTGCCATTCCTATTTATTCTGGTACTTTGGCGGCTCCACCGCAGATTTGGAACAGGCCGAAAAAGACAGTCAAACAGCCCTCAAACTTGATCCAAACCTGTCGGAAGCTCATGCCGCACGCGGATTAGCATTGTCTTTAAGCAAGCGGTTCGAGGAGGCGGAGAAGGAGTTTGAAACAGCTATTGAGCTGAATCTCAATTTGTTTGAGGCCTATTACTTCTATGCCCGTGCTTGTTTTGTGCAAGGCAGGTATGAGGAGGCCAAAGATCTGTACCTCAAGGCCAGCCGGGTCAACCCGGCAGATTATCAGTCACCGGCCCTTCTGGCGTTTCTTTACAAGACCATGGGGCAGGAAGAAAAGATGGAACCCGTTCTGCATGAGGCCCTGGATAAAGTTGAGCAGCACCTGGCGCTCAATCCCGATGATTCCAGAGCTATCTATTTAGGCGCCGATGTTCTAATCCGGTTGGGTGAAAAACCGAAGGCCATGGAATACGTCAAGCGACTGGCAGCCACGGAACGAGATGAGCCCTATCTCTTGTACGGCATTGCGTGTCTTTATTCATTAATCGGGAAGCCGGAAGAAGCGGTTTACTATCTGACCAAATCCGTGGAAGTCGGTTTTGCTCACAGGCAATATCTCGAAAAGGACAGCGATTTCGACGCGATCCGCGATCATCCCAGTTACAAGGCTTTAATCATTGATCTTAAGGCGCGGGAAAAGGATTCCGGCTCCATCTAGAAGCTTTTAAGTCAACTAATTTGCACAGCCAGAACTTAATCTGAATAATTGAAAGTCATAACCTGCTGTAATATCATCTACATATCTATGTTTTTTAGAATGGAGGATATCCTAAAAATATATGGACATTTCACCATTCCACCACATAAGCAGCAATCAGCCTTGACAAATTTGAATTATTGATTTAAAATTAAAAAATTACGCTAACCCACAAATATTCTTCCAAAAAATGCAAAATTATTCATTGCAATCGGAGTCCGCAAGCATCGTTCTTGTGGGGTCATTTAATCCTGCTATTTTTCACCCTGAATGGCTGTTAAGGCACAGCTTAATCAGCGAAGATGATAATAAAGGTGCTAAGGTCGAGATTGTACACAGTCAGTTATCGAAATTTAGTTTGGAGTGGCTGTTTATTGATGTAATTCATGAAAAATTAATAGCCCGAACTAACGATTCCTCGTACTTTAGCCCGATGCGTGATTTAATGTCTTCTGCGCTAAAGATTCTCGAACATACGCCGATACATCAAATGGGAATGAACCTTGATTTGTCGTACAAGATAGATGAAGAAGAAATCTGGCACAGAATAGGAGATAACTTAGTTCCTAAAAAATATTGGGATGTGTTGCCTGAGCGTGTGGGAATGAGGGTCGTAACCGTGGAGAGCGCCAGACCTGACGATCTCAAGGGTTATATTCAGGTGAAGGTTGCACCGATAAAGCATGACTTCACAGGTGTCCATTTTAATGTGAACAACCATATTGAACTATCGTATGAAGAAGACGGCAATGAGGTCAAATTAAATTCTGCTGACGTTTTAACTGGTAGTTGGGAAAGGTTGTTGAAGTATTCAAAAGAAATCTGCGAAGAAACATTGAAGAAAGCGATGGAGATATGACAACAGCAATTGCAAAGTATGAACCCGCCGCATCTGATAACTACCTTCCTGAATATCCAATTCCAGACAGACTAAATGAACCAACTATCGGTGGTTCCATGTCAGACGATGATGATTTAGGTTTAACTGCTTCAGATAAAAAAACACCTGATATCCCGATCAAATTAATACCCTTTCTTGATCCGCTAAAAGGCAGTTTCAAAATGCTCCAACAATGGGAAGGCCGCGTGGTAGAAACTCGCGGTTCTGAATTCACCGCTATCATAACTGACAAAACAAATCCTGACATAGAAGATCAGTTAGTAACTGTTGACACTGAAGATATCACGCCAAATGAATTTTCCTCAATAGAACCTGGGGCTGTTTTTTATTGGTCTATTGGTTTTTTCGATTATCCCGGCAGGGGTAGGAGCAGGGAATCTCGCATAAGATTCCGAAGGCTAATAGGGCCGTCAAAAGCTGACATTGCACGTTCGGAAAAGATAGGGAAAAAGCTTGCTGAATTCTTCAAATCAAATTCAACATGTTCCACCGAACTCTGATGAAATTGAAGTGTCGCTATTCGGGCCGGGTATTGGTGAGTGCTGCGTCATCCATCTTGGCGATAATGAATGGTTGATAATCGATTCATGTTTAGACCCCTCTACGAAAAATCCTACACCGCTATTGTATCTACAAAATTTAGATGTTGATCCTATGTATGCGGTCAAGCTGTTTGTGGTATCCCACTGGCACAGTGATCATATTAAAGGTGCTTCTGAAGTTGCTGGTACCTGTGAAAGTTCTTATATATGCTTCTCAGAAGCCCTGCTGAAATATGAATTTTTAGCGTTGGTAGATGTCTATTCCGGGCTGGATCAGACTGTTCTTACAGACCGAGAGACATGTGGGACAAAAGAAATTGCCTCGATAATTAAGACCATCAAGGAAAGGTGTGAGCAAAAGAACGCTGATTTAATATATAACCTGTTATCAGCAGATAAGAGGATTTTTCAGAGACAGTATAGTAATCACTCAGTTGAAGTGTGGGCGTTGTCGCCATCTTCTGAGTCGGTTATGAATTGTTTGGCTGAAATTGGAGATTGCAAACGGATTGCCGCCGAAAGCCCTGTGAGAAGGGTTATCCCTGTCCCCACGCAGAACCATAACGCTGCAGTCTTGCTTATCAAGGTAAACGGCGAGTCAAAAATCCTCTTGGGCTCTGACCTTGAAGAAACCGGCAACCCCCGGACTGGCTGGTCCGCAATAGTTCAATCACAAAACCGTCCGCAGGGTAAATCCCAGATATTTAAAATTCCGCACCACGGATCGGCAGATGCTCATTCACATGACGTATGGGAAAAAATGCTTGATAGCAACCCTATTGGTATATTGACCTCGAAAGTTGGCGGAAGGGCTATTCCTAGAAATAGCGATATCAAAAGACTTAAAGAATATACTTCCAACCTCTACTGCACAGCTCCACCCCTTACGAAAAAGCATAAATATGATCCTGCCGTTGAGAAAACGATAAAAGGTGTAATGAAGAATCGTAAGCCACTTTATGGTGAGATGGGACATATCCAGATTCGATTTAACGGCAACTCTGGTGCCGCTATTGGCTTGATAGCACCTGCTAAAGCTTTATAAAAATATCCCGCCGATTGGAAATGTCATCAGATTATAAGGTGATTTTCGTTTACAAGGTAAATTGTGCCCGTTGCTGCCATTACTGTCAAACCATTCTTTTAACCAATAAAAACACAGCGCATAGATCACAACTTTTTCTAAACCTGTGATAAAAGGATAGTATCTGCAATAAATAGGGGCACTCAAATTACTGATATTGTAAACGTATCGCAATTCAGCCTGTTGTCAGATCAAGTTGTATCTTGATTTGAAAATTAAAGATTGAATCTTTGTCATTGCTATTTACTTTATTTTAGTAAAATAAAATTCCCTGGATTTGCCGGGTTCATCAAAGGACAATGGTCTTAAATAATCGCCGAGTTTGCTTGCAATTATGGTAAGTGTGTCTCCATCTACCTCATAAATACCCAGTGACATCTTACCATTGGAACTCTGCTCTGCGGTATCCACAATTTCCAGATCAATTTTCTTGAGACGACAGTTTTTATTCAACTTAAGGAAACCGTTATACCATAGATTAAAATCCTCACGAACCAAACTAAAGTGATTGTCCTTTATTGTCAAAGTCCAATCAAAAAGCGGTCTTCGAACTTCACACCCGACCCATGATCCCTCAAGTTCTGTTCGACAGTTGCATGAGCTCAAAAACAGCGAAAGAAGAATAAGGACGAATAAAAAACTGAAGCATTTGGAATGCATGATTCCCCCTTTCTAAGTGCTCCTATTCTTAATTTCGGTGATGTATGCGGCAAGCAAGATGCCCTCCGGCCGAAGGCCCTTCTATCCAGTCGATCCTGTAAATCCTGTCTAATATTTTTATACAATTAGAATCCATTCATCAGATTTTACGTTACTGTATTTATAGAACTATGTACTGAGTAAAGCTATAGCCGCGACCATTATTTTGGATCAGTGGGCATGGATTTTTTTTCAAGAGAAAACTTGTCTTTCCATTCGCCTGTGTTCAAGAGTATCGAGATCTTCCCCGCCCTCTTTTTTTCATAGAAAAGGAGATCATCCCGGCCATCACCGTTCAGATCGACGATATTCAAAAACGGAGATGTAAAAACTTCGGACTGGGTGAGCGGTTTTGAAAAAAGATCCCCTTCCTGATTCTTTGGATAGATTGCGATCTTTTTATCACGGGCTATCAAAAGATCTTTGTGCCCATCCCCGGTAAAATCACCTCCCAGGGTCGGCCAGGTGCCATGAAAACGAATCCCATGAGTAAGATCAAGCTGATAGCTGGTTTTCAGGTGGAAATCAGGCTTTGTCGGATACTGGTTATCGCTTCGCAGAAGGTAAATGGAGGTGCCCAAATTTACTCGCTTGGAGATAAGATTTTTAACGATATTCCAGAAACCGACCCGGATACTGGAGAAAAGCAGGTCTGCCCTGCCGTCTCCGTTTACGTCTTCTATCTTGACTCCGGGGGTAATACCGTCAACAGTGATCGTTTGGTCGGGTTGAGAGGCGAAAGGATAGTCAGGCTTTTGCTGATTCCAAAAAATGAAAATTTTTATTTTCCGCTCCAGGAATTTCCCCGTGCCTTTGGTAAGCGTCAGTATCATATCCGCAAAATTATCCCCATTCACATCTACCGGCGTCAGAAGGAATGAGAGGCTTGTATCAGCGTCTTTGCCTGAAGGGCGAACCGGAAATACGATTGTGGCGGATGGTTTTGTGGCGAAATGTCCGTCGGACTGATGCAAGTACACAGTGACCGATTCCTGTTCGGTAAGCAGCAAGTCCGAAAAACCGTCACCATTGAAATCTTCTACAAAAATTTTAGGAAGACGAAATTCTGTGTGTAGCGAAAAATCCCTGAAAGCGCCATCATTTACCTGATCGCTAAACAGGAAGGTGCGGGGCACTACCAGTACCCTGTCGACCTTCTGCCAGCCGTCGGAGCCGCGCCTGTCAAAAAACACCAGAGAGTCAAATTGGGGCAGGAGAAGCATGTTACGGCCATTGCGCTTCCAATCCGCGATCAGACGCCCCCGTGGTAGAGATCCGGCTGCCGGAAAAACGGTGATGGTGGGGAAAGAGAGAAGATTATTAGGGGTAGTGGAAAAGTTACCGTTTTCCTCCTGGGGGTAGTAACTGATGCCGTGACCGGTGAGATAGAAAATCTCTTTACCCGGAGATGGAGCGACATCACCCACGTCAAGTATGGTGGCAGCCTGTTCGATTTCCCATCGTTGGCGGGCAGTCTTGGAATACTGTGCTGAGGCGTCGGCACTGAAAATCGATATCCACCGTTTCTCTTTCGGATAGACGCCCGTTTTACTAACCACGACAATTTCTAATGATCCGCGACCGTCCAGGTCGGCTGGGTTGACGGAGAGCTTTTTGCCATCAACAGTAAGGGATTGGGCCGAAAAAAGGTCGGCACCTTCACCATAACCTTTAATGGAAAAAAGAAAGATAAAAACGAAAAATAAAAAGAACAAGCCGCTCCGGCCTCTGTTCAGATGCTTATATAGATAGTTGAATCTCATTGATCGCTCCTATTTGAATGGCCAAGCCGACTTATGTTCCTTAGGCGGCTATTGCTATACAACTCGTATAATATTCAGAACCTATGGCAATCTTCATTCTCAGCTTCCGATTTAGTCTTATTAAATAGTCAGCTTTTCTGCCGCCAAAACTGTCTGCCAGGTCTTTTGCGATGCAGATGTTGAGCCGTGCTTTATCTCTAATAGATGCTTTGCTGTTTAAATTTATTGGCACAATACTCATGATGAAAGCCCCTGGATTTCTAATTGAATGTTGACTAGACATTGTGCAAGCGCTGTGCCAGCTATCTTTCAGAGGGTACCGGATGATATCGCTTGGTTGGAATTTTGTATACTAGAAAGTACTAAAATGAGATTAATCGCTGTAATACCAAAAGCTTATGAGACATGAAGTGGGCAGAAATATAGATGGACATAATCTCCGCTTGAATTCAGATCACTTTATTCCCGCCAAAACATGACTATGTTTTTTAGTGACTCTTTAGAAGTGTACGCTGATGCAACATGTAATGTGCGATATCGTACATTTTTGATAGATTTGAAATCTATCCTAACTTCTCATTAGTTTTCATGCAAGATTCAGGTAGAAACTCCGCTCATAGATTTGTTCCGGTGATAAATTACCGGAGCGTCTCGTCCTTTAAGAGAGCCCAAATGGTATAGGCCCCCAGAGCAGTTCCGAAAGGTATGTTGAGTAAGTTCAAGAAGCCAAGGACAAGTGCCAGGACCCGAGCCCAGTTTCGTCTTTTTAGTAGCCCGATTCCAGCGATAATTCCCGGCGCAGATACTAATATCAAGAAGAAAGCAATTGTAGGCCCAACAATTGCGGTTATGGCCATGGCTTCTGAATCTCCTGAAATAAGTCCTCCACCGACGACAGCTGTAAAAACAATAATAGCGGCTAAAATCCCCAGAGCACCGAACGCAATGTAGAGAACACCTAAAACAGTTACATGCTTTTCCATTTTCTTGCCTCCTTAATACCTGAATTTTAGAGCACCAATCATCGCTGCAAGTCAATTGCGGTAACTTGACCTCAAACTTCCCCAAAGGGTATTTGCGTGCTAAATTCAGGTATTACTCCAAAGTTTGGGCCATTTTAAAAGATAACCGTTTTGTGTGCGATCGGTTTTGTTCCTCCATCCAATGGCCACTGTCTGATACGCGAATACGCCAACGGTAATCCTCGCCTGGTTTCAAAATGCCTGCCGGCACGGTGTGGGAAGTCATACCCTGATTCCTGCCTCTGCGATAAATCTGTTCACCTTCGCTATCATATATTTGAAAAAGATAGAAAACGGGATTATTGAAATGTACGACAGCGCTCCAGGAAAATGTCGGTGTTTTTGATCTGAGGATCTCTCCATCGGCCGGTGAAAAAGTACTGATGCCCGGAACCGGAATAGGTAGAAGGGATGACTGAGTGTCGCTGGCAGAACCCTCGCGCTTCCCGCTGGTCACTGTAAAGGTATATGTTCCCACTTTCGGTGAACCGGGGATAACAGCATAAAAATCATCAGCGGTTGGCCAAAACGTAAAATTCTCTTTTCTGAGAGGCAGAACGCCTTGCGGACCTATAACCGAAATCGTTTCAATATCATCGGGCAGTTTTCCGCTAAAACTTTTACCGATAATAATGTCAATGACAGTGATGAATTCATCCTTTGCCGTGCGCACATTCACAACACCGCCAACCACCGGGATTGTCGGCAACAGGGCGGGATCGATCATTTTTTGTGTTTCTTTTATCCCATACCATTTACCGGCAGCCATAACACCATGGCCATCCTTAATATTGGAAACATCATCCAGCGGATTTTTAAGAACCAGGATAAAATCCGCTCTTTTGCCGATTTCAATAGATCCAAAATCATCTCTGCCGATCATCGCTTCAACAACTCTGGAAGCATTAACTGTGGCCGTCACGATGGCTTCATAAGGTGAAAAGCCGTTTTCTGTCAGTATGCGAAGTTCGTTGTGAATCGAAAAACCGGGCACAATCCCCATTTTGCCGGTCCCGGCATCTGTTCCCAATACAATGGGTATGTCCGCCTTATGCAATTCTATCAATATCATTTTATCAATTTCATACTTTACCGGTGCTAAATCTTCGCCCGCCTTAAATTGAAGCTGGTGTTTTTCTTTTCCCTGGAGGATTGAATTTATATATTTTTGCGGTAGATAGGCGCTCGTCGTATGGGCTATAAATTTTTCGGGTTCAAATAATTTTTGAATGATGATCTGATCCAGGTATAAAGTCGTGTTTACCCAAATATTTTTGCTTTCCAGCTTTTTGACCACTGCTATGATTCTCTGAAGGTATTCATTTTTAATTCCTTGAAATTCAAGGTGCAATGATGGTTTATAGTGCTGCGAAAAAACCTGTTTAAGATATGGAATCCACTCTTTGGCCGACAGATATTTATTCCGATCAAAATCAATCAGCTCCCAGATTAGCTCTTCAATATGGGCAATTTCGTTCATCCGCTCAGCAATGATCCCATCCAGGCCGACTGCAAAAGGAAGGTGCCCGACAGTGTAGAAATTTTGCGTTTTCGCTATTTTCATTGTCTTTTTGTAATCATCTTTTGAAAAATAGGCGTATAATTTGAGGCAATCGTATCCGGACTTTTGTTTTACAACGAGCTCGGGTGCGTTATTTTCGTAGCCGCGAATAATTGGACCTGCAGCATAAATGGTTGGTCCTATTCGTTTCCCTTGTTTAATTTCTTGACGCCAGTGCAGCATAAAATCACGACCATCCAGATCGCGTACGGTAGTCACACCATTTGCCAGATATAAATCCAGCTGGGGCAGCGGCCACTCACCTGTCAAATGCACATGCATATCCGCAAGGCCAGGCATCAGATAAGCACCTTTACCGTCAATCACTTTCGCTTTTTGTGGTATTTTTATTTTGTCTGATTTTCCGATTCTGTAAATTCGGTCGCCTTTGACCAGAACGGATTGATTCGCTATGATTTTTTCTTCTGTCATGGGAACCAGATTAACATTTTTAAATGCAATAATTTCTTCTGAATCCGAACATCCCCCGGCAATCAGGATCGATAGAATGATTATCCAAAATGATATAAATAATTTCATTTTTTGCTCCAATAATTCTAAGTTGAAAACTTGGTCCTCTGGGCCAGATCAGGCCGCGGATTGCCCTATATCAAATCTGTGCATTGGTGTCAGCAAATACCAATTCCTGAAACCCGAAACCTGACACCTGAAACCTGAGTCCTGGTAAATGGCATTAACCATGTCACCCTTCCGGGGTGGATCAAAGCCGGGCTCTATTGTCCGGATCTTTACTATTCATAGCGCAGCGAGTCTACCGGATTTGCTCTGGCCACCTTGATAGTCTGTGATATTACGGCCGCAAGCCCGGATATAAGCGCTAAAAGACCTGCCAGCAAATAGGTGTAAGGATCAAAACCGGACTCTGCGAAATAGGCAATTAGATCATGGGCAACAATTTTGTTGATTATATAATATACCGGGAATGTAATTAAAACGGCGATAAAGATCAGGCAGCCGAATTCCATTAACAGGGATCGGATGATTTGGGCGGCGGTAGCGCCATGGGCTTTTCTGATACCGATTTCTTTCGTTCGAATTTTAGTAGTATGAGAGGCCAGCCCGACCAGGCCTAGACAGGAAAAGAAAATAGCGATCATTCCGATAGATCCGGCGACATAAGCCCATTTTTTCGTCCCAAGAAGCCACTCATCATAGCGTTTGTCCAGCAGGGTATATTTGAAAGGGAGATCCGGTTCGAAAAACTGTAAGCGGTTTTCAATGAAGTTTAGCACCCGGGGAACGGGTATATCGGAAATTTTAATATACAAGACGTTAAGGTAACTAAAATGCATGTAGAGCACACTGGGTGAAATTTTGGAAAATAGATTTTTGAAATGAAAGTCCTTTACAACACCGACAATAAATCCCTGTTTGCCGCTTACGGTTAACTTTTTCCCGATCGGGTATTTCCATTTAAGTTCTCGTGCTGCCGCTACATTGATGATAAAATTGGCTGCGTCTAATTGGTTGGCTGAAAAGCTCCTCCCGTCAACGATCTCCATTTCCAGCAGCTCAATAAAATCATAATCGATTCCATAGGTATTCATCGCCATATTCATTTCCCCGGCCGGCGTAACCCGGATGACCTGCCCTTCGTTGTTCCAGTTTACCGGAATCCAGGTCGCAGCGGAAACTGACTTAATATCCGGATGGCGCATTAAATCTCTTTTAATGGGCTGAAGCAAGGCGTTGTGATAATTGGTACCCAGTTCTACGATCAATACGTTATTTTTTTTAAATCCCAGATCGAGTGTCGAGAGAAAATTATAGTGGTTAAAAATGGTTAGAGCGATTAAGACGGCGAATATGGAGGCCGCAAATTGAGTTACAACAAGTATCTGGCGCAGACGCGCGCCTTTCTTTCCGGTGAGCGGGCCGCCTTTGAGAATTTGAACGGGATGCAAACGCGATAGAAAAATTGCCGGGTAACAGCCGGCCAAAATACCCACCAGCAGCGTCACACCGATTAGCTCAAAAAACAAGGCAGAGTTATCCCGCAGGCCGGGATATGCTGAGTTCGGATCATGGGTCATCAGAAAAATAAATAAGGGGCGCATAATTTCATACAGGATCAGGGACAATGGAAATGCGATAAGCGCAAGTAACATGGATTCGCCTAAAAACTGCCATCTTAACTGTGGTTGGGTCCCTCCAACAACCTTGCGAACACCAACCTCTTTTGTTCTTGAAAAATACTGGGCGGTTGCCAGATTAATGAAGTTAAAGCATACGACGACGAGCAAAACGATTCCGATTGCCAGGGTCAAATAAATCATGAATCGGGATTCCTGGCGCCATAACCCCTTGATATGGGCAGATTCGAGATATAGATCTGATAACGGCTGGAGATACATTTCAAGCGGGCGATCGGGTAGTTTTGATCCCTGTTTTTCAACGAGGCTTAAAAGTTTGTGCTTCAGCTTTTCAGGATCAACTTGTTCACCGAACTGCACGAATGTTGCACAATTCATGCGCCAATTTTTCTGCCAGCCGAATGAGTTCAATGAAACCAGTAAATCAAATGGAAAACTTGAATTTATGGGCACATCCTTGGCCACCCCTGAAACGATAAAATCAGGTAAACTTCCAAGGGTTAATTTCTTTCCAACTGGGTTTTCTTCTCCGAAGTACTTTCGCGCAATTGATTCGGTTAAAACGACCGACTGTGGCTTGGTCAAAGCAGTATTCGGATTCCCGGTTATCAATTCGAAAGAAAAGAATGAAAAAAAGTTTGGATCAACAGCCCATACTGTGCCTTCATCTGCATAATATTTTTGGCCCTTATGTCGAATGATCCAGCGGTTGGTCGGAATCCACCTTAAAGCACTTTCAATCTCGGGCAATTCATCACGAAGAAATGGAAGCAGGGGTGCCGGTATCTTGCCGGTATGATGTTCACCTTCTTTGCCTGAAGGCAAAACCTGAATCACACTGTAAATTTGGTCGGCACTCTTGTGAAAATCATCAAAGCTGAGATGGAAGTCAACAAATGATGCAATTAGGATAAAGATCGCCAATCCGATTGCCAGCCCGACAATATTGATGATTGAATATCCTTTGTGCTTTAGGATGTTTCGAACTGCTACTGTTAGGTAGTTTTTAAACATAGCTGCGTTTTGTTGGTTCAATTGGCAATAACTTCCAAATCAATTTATTTTCTTCATCTGGTATCCCCAAATAAGTAGCCCTGTCTCGCCATCAATCTCGAACATACGCATCGTTTCACCGGAACTGCGCCCAATTCCCAGGGTCAACGCCTCAGTATCTGATCGTGGAATTAAGTAATGTTTAGCCTCACCAGGGTGCCATAAAGGATTTTTATACCTCAACACCAGCACATCCTCTTCGCTTGATAGAATCATGTCCTGCGGTGAGCCTTTTGGATCGGGATTAATAATTTGATAGCGACCGAGCATATTCTGCCAGGTATTTGGAAGTGGTGATGGATTGATTTTTTCTGCATAGAACCAGAGGCTATTGTTGTAGCGGATCGAGAGCAGTTGTCGCCCGTCAATATTCGCAGGACTTACCTGAACCCTGGACAGTTCGAGACCGCCTATTTTTTTGACCGGGAAAATGCCCAAATCTTTCCTTTCGACGCCAAATTTTCCATCGGAAGATGGGATAAGTCGAAATTTATAGTCTTCAAATTTTGCACTCAGATTTTGCCCTTTTCGTTCGATGGAACCTAGTGAGGACAATGTTGCATAGCGCCCGACGAGAGAATTCATAATTTCTTCGGCAGCGACTTTATCCGGCGGCGCAATTGCCTCTTCTTGAAGGTTTACGGATTTTCCGGTCTTGGCCTCCAGGGCAAACTTCAGAGCTTCTCTGGTCACAGTTTTTAGAATTTTCCGCCCTTCCGTTGAGTTGGTCAAAACGACAACCCCTAACTTTATTTCCGGCAAAATTACCAAGCTGGTGCGAAACAATGGCGTTCCCCCGTCATGACCGGCAACTAGTACCTTACCAATCCCTTCAGAAAGGTTAAATATTTTAAGAAACCATCCGAGACCGACAGGGTTTGGGGATTCTAAAGGGATATCCTGATTTTGAGGTCGCAGCATTTCCTCCATGGTCTCCCGGCGCAAAACTTGACGACCTCCAATATCCCCCCCCGCAAAGACCATCTGCATGAACAGGATCAGATCATTTACGTTGGAATACATGGCGCCGGCTGAAACATCACGTAGCGGAACCTGATCTATTTCTTTTCCATTCCGATAGCCTTTCGACAAAAGGCCTTCGACAACCGGTGTCCGTTTAAACGAAGACTGCTGCATCCCGATGGGGCTTAAAATGGATTGTTCCACATACTCACAAAAATCAGTAGTGCTCACTTGCTCGATCATCAGGCCTAATAATGCCAGGCCCGTATTGGAGTATGCCAGGACATAGTTGGTTGGATAGGCAGTGTATTCATCCTTGAGCCGGTCAAGAAGCTTTGCCGGTGGTTCAGAGCTCCACATCCCTTTGGCTAAGCTACTCGGCAGACCCGAATGGTGGGTCATGATGGTCCGCGGTGTGATCGGACCGGAGTCTGGAAAGCGCGTCCGAATCGAGAATTGAGGCAGATAGTTTTTTAAGGGACGGTCAATTTGGATCTTCCCCTGTTCTGCGAGTTTCATGGCTGCCATGACGGTAAAAAGCTTGGAAATAGAGCCGATGCGATAAACGGTTTCCGAGGTGGCGGGTATTTCGTTTTGTGCGTCGGCATAACCGAAACCCTGCGCCCAAACGATTTTTTGATCATCAACGATAGCAATGCTGAGGCCCATGACCTTGTTGCGCTTCATCTCTTTGTGGGTCAGCCAGGTAAGATACTCTTTTGCATAATCATAATTGCCCGGTATGATCTGATCCGGCTTTACAGGTGCCCCGGAGCAGCCTGCTAACACCAAGATGGCTATCAAAATAATCAAAGAAGCAATTCTATTCCTGAGAATCATTTGCATTCTCCGGTTCATATTTTTTCTCGGTTTCGTTTATAATTAATTACCTGAATAGAATCCCAACCAAATAAATAAAAATGCGCAGCATAAAGTAATTAATCCGCAGAGTTTCGATATAACATCATTCTTCAGAATTCACAGAAGCGCTTACAAACCTGCAATATGCTATTTATCAGGGCGGATTAACCCTATAGTTGCATAAAATTTTGAAATCCAACTTAGCCGCTGCAATGAAGACCATTGAAAGTATTGACTGATCCTGGATTCTGGTTTCGGGATACTGGATGTCGTTGAAATTCACCGATAGTGTCCTGTTAGATATCCAGCATCAGCCCAGAAAAAGCAACGATCTCAGGCATAACGGCCAGGCTAGATGACAAGAGTTTATGCAATGTCAGGGTTAATTAGGATTTTACTCATATCTTAATGCCTCCACTGGATTGGCTCTTGCCGCCTTGATGGCCTGATAACCGACACTTGCCAATGCGATCACTAGTGCTAAACAAGCGGATAGAATAAAAGGGCCCAAACCAATATCGATGCGGTTCGCATAGTATTGAAGCCATTTATTTAAGGCAAAATAGGCAATCGGCCAAGCAATAAGATTGGCGATAAGCACCAGCTTAACGAATTCCACGGAAAGCATTCTTACGATCCGAAATATTGAAGCCCCGCAGGTTTTCCGAATGGCTAACTCTTTGGTTCGTTTTTCGGTGGTAAAAGCAGTCAGACCGAATAATCCCAGACTAGCAATGAATATGGCCAAAACGGCACCATAACTGAAGACTTCAGCCATTTTTTGCTCCAGGGTATACATCTCGTTCAGTGATTCATCCAAAAAGAAATGGGAAAAAGGAACATCCGGCTCGACGCGACGCCAATTATCCTCGATGAATGCCAAGATTTCTGAAGTATTTCCAGATCGAATCCGGATTATCATCCACCTTGCGTCAGCAGGAGCTACTTTCAGTACAATGGGATCGACTTTGTATTTTACGTTGTTGAAGTGAAAGTCCTTAACTACGGCGATAATTGGCCCATCATGATTCCACATGGAAAAATGTTTGCCGATTGGTTCTTCCATTTCCATCTGTCTGACGGCTTCCTCATTGATGATTAAACCAGTCGCTGTATCTGCAGATGAGTCCTTTGGAAAGTTGCTGCCCTGGATAATCTGCATCTGAAAGGTATCAATGAAATCCTGACCGACGGATCCGTGATACATCCAAATCGTTTTTCCGGATGCATTGCCTTCCCATTTTGCCAATTGAGTTGAGGGGCCCCGCCACGTTGGAAGATTCATCACGGATGTCACATTCGTAATATCATGGTGCTGCAGCAAAACGGCCTTAATATAAACGTAATTTTGTTTGATCTTTTCCGAGATGGGTATGCAGAGCAGGTTTTGTGGGTTGTAGCCCACTTCTTTGTTCTGCAGATATTGTACGTGCCTGTAAAGGGTTGCGGTTGTGATGATCAGGATAATTGATACAGAGAATTGCGAAACAATTAGAAATTTTCGCACCAGGGATCCTCTGGGGCTTTTACCCATTCTCCGATTGATTATTTCTGAAGGTTGAAAGGAGGAAACATATACTGCCGGATAGCTCCCGGAAATAACCCCTGTGACAACAGCCGCTATCAGGAATAACAAAATAAAATTAAAATTCTTGGATTCAAATAGAACCAATTCTTTAATTTCGATTAAACTGTTAAACCCCGGCAGGAAGATTTCGGCTAAAATAATTGCGCAGATTAGTGAAATACAACTCAATAGAACCGATTCTCCCAGAAATTGAAGCGTAATTTGAAATCGACCGGCACCAACTACCTTTCGCAGTCCGACTTCCTCAGCTCTTCGTTCGGATTGTGCTGTGGCGAGATTCATATAATTCATGCCGGCAGTTAACAGAATTAGCGCAGCGACCGTTACCAGTAGATATATGACACGAATATCATACGGCGGTCTAAAGAAGTCGTAGATCAGATGTGAGTGCAACCAAATCTCTTTAATCGGTTGCAGTTGTAACTGCCACGTGGTTGTTGGATCGATATTAATTAATAAATAGTCGGCTACTTTTTGGTTTACCGTTTCAAAATTGGCATCTTTTTGAAGCATGACGTAATTGGTATAATGATACCGGCTCCATGGTTTGAATACACCGTCGGGATCTTTGTATAAGTGAAACGGTAAAAAAGCATTTGAGCGAATGTGGGAGTTCTTTTCGTCTTTTATTATGGCGGTTACAGTTAGATCGCCGATATTTTTGACATGCAGCGTTTTGCCGATCGGGTTTTCCGCTTTGAAAATTTTTTTTGCCAGGCTTTCCGCAAGCACAATGGAATAAGGTTCGGACAAGATGTTCTCAGAGCTGCCTTGCACTAAAGTAAAAGAGAAAATCTCGAAAAAAGAAGAATTCGTGTAGCTTACCTGCTTTTCACTGATCCATTGACCATTATATTTAATCAGAATATTCCCTCCGCGGGCCAGGCAGACCGAGTTGACAACCTCCGGTAAGTCTTTTTTCAGGGCACCGGCGACGTCTTTGGGTGTCAGAGCTACCGGCAGTTTTTCCCCGCTTTCTTCTATGATGGCATACACCCGGTAAATATAATCCGCGTTTTTGTGAAATTTATCGAAAGTCAGTTCATCGAACACAAAAAGCAGTATCAAAATGCTGCTGGCCATCCCGATTGCGAGACCGGCGACATTGATCGTCGTGTACAATTTTTGCCGACGAATGTTGCGGATTGCAACGGTTAGGTAGTTTTTAAACATAGCTGCGTTTAGTTAGATTGGTTTTATTAAGTCGATTTATCAAAAACCGCAGTGTCTGTTGCCTTTTGTCAGTTGTCCGTTGTTAAAAAAGATTTTTCATTCCTTCGACTATCAGCTATGAGCAATATGCGAGTATTATTCATACCTTAGCGAATCCACCGGATTCGCCAATGCCGCTTTAACGGTCTGGTAAATCACCGTTATCAGCGCAATCACAATTGCTAAAGCAGCCGCAAATAGAAATGGCCAGGGCGTAAGCGCAACCCGGTAAGCGAAATTTTGCAGCCAGTAATTCATTGACAGGTAGGCCAGCGGCCAGGCAATAATGTTGGCGGCCAGTACCCATTGGGTGAACTCTTTTGTGAGCAGCACTACGATATTTGATATGGATGCTCCCAGCGTCTTGCGGATGCCAATTTCTTTGACACGCTGTTCGGTTATAAATGATGCCAGTCCAAAAAGCCCGAGACCGGCAATAAACACGGCTAGAAAAGAAAAATATCTAAAACTGGTTTCAATTCGTTTTTCTGATATGTACCAATCGGTCAGCAGTTCAGCTATAAATCCATAGATAATCGGAAAATCCGGCTCAAATTTTTCCCAGAGATTTTCAATGAAACTGATGGTCTTGGATATGTCATCGGATCTTAACTTTACGGCCAGAACACCGCCGGGATCTTCGCGGTAGAGCAAGATCATTGGCTCGATTTTATGATGAAGAGATCTGAAATGATAGTTCTTTACGACACCCACGATAACGTACTGTCGATTGCCTTTAGTGAGTCGCCTACCGACAGGCGAGTACATCCTCATAACTTTAACCGCAGCTTCATTGACGATGACAGCTTCAGTTTTGTCTGTTGGAAACTTATTTGAAAAACTACTGCCGTCGACAATTTGCATACCAAATGTTTCAAAGAAGTCATCACCGACCGTCAGACCGCGAAACAGGATTTCTTCATCCGAGTGCTGTCCTTCCCAGTGCCAGAGGCTGTTGGAAAAATGAAACCAGCGGCTTGGCAGACTCGAACTGACGGTAACGTTCATGATATTTGGATGCTTAAGCAGTTCATTTTTTACATTTGGAAATCGTTTTCGTACCTTTCCGCGAAGGCTGACAAGCAGCATGGACTCTCTGTCATATCCCAGCTTTTTGTCCTGCAAATAATTGATCTGGTTAGAGGAGATCGCCGTGCAGATAATCAGCAGAATAGTCAGTGAAAATTGGACGACAATCAGTGTTTTTCTGAGGGTTGAATCACGGGCACCGGATTGAAGTGCCCCTCTAAGAATTCTAACCGGTTTAAAGGATGAAATAAATAACGCCGGATAGCTCCCGGATACTATCCCCGTAAACAGGGCAATCCAAAGCATACCGATGTTCATGGGAAAGCTGCTGAAAATGGTCAATGAAAGATCTTTATTGACGATATGGTTGTATACGGGAAGCAAAAGGTCCACAAGCATAATCGCCAGAAGAAGGGCTAAAAACGCCAGCAGAGTCGATTCTCCGAAAAATTGTTTAACAATGTCAGCTCTAACGGCTCCAAAGACTTTGCGTATACCAACCTCCCTGGCACGACCGGCTGCGCGGGCTGTGGCCAGATTCATATAGTTGGTGCAGGCGATCAGTAATATCAGGGCGGCAACCAATGAAAAAATGACAACTTGAGAGATATCACCATGAGCGCCGTCGAAATCATAATTTGAATACAGATGGATCTTTTTGAGAGGCTGTAGATCCAGTCGTGACTCCTTTTCAATGGTCGGCTTATCAAATAGATATCCGGATATTTTTGGAACAACTTTCTGATATGAACTATTTTTTTGCAGCTGAACAAATGTATTGGTAAAACTATTATCCCACCGGTCTACTGTTGCGCCCAACTCTTTACCAAAAATAAATGGAATAATGATTTTGGGCTTAAGACTTGAATTTCGCGGGAGTTTGCGCATGACACCGGTTACTGAAAATTGGTAGCTGCCAAGCTCGTAAATTTTTACCGTAATGGTTTTTCCGATCGGGTTTTCACCTCCGAAATATTTTTCAGCCATTTCTTCCGCCAAAACCATTGAGTGGCTATTGGCAAGGGCCGTGCGAGGGTCTCCCTTTAAAAAGGGAAAAGAAAACATCTCAAAAATTGAACCGTCAGCCAACAGAATGGTTTCATCAAATGTTTTATCCTTGTAGTTTAACGTGATGAATTCCAGTGGTTTTGTGCGAGTAGAATTGATTATTTCCGGAAAATCTTTCTTCAACGAAGGGCCCAATGGACCCTGAGTGATGGCCCAGGTTGTGCTGCGGTCGGCAAATTTAATGTTCTGTATTACCCGGTAAATGTCCTCTGCATTTTCATGAAAACGGTCGTAGCTGAGTTCATCTTGAATCCACAGCAAAAGCAGCGTGCAGCACGCCATCCCCACGGACAGGCCCATGAGGTTGATGAAGGAATAAACCTTGTGGCGCAAAATATTTCTAACGGCGACTATCAGGTAGTTTTTAAGCATGATGTTAGTTTAAGGTTCAGAGTTCTGGGTTCAAGGTTACGGGTTTAAGGTAAAAATGATTCAATCCTTCAGACTATCAGCGATCAGCTATGAGCTATCTACTGGCACTGAAAGTGTCCTAACTTGCAACTTCCGAAAGCGGCCGCATGTGCTTGTCATACTTTTCTTTTAGGTTTTCCGTTACAACATGACCGTCAAACAGATGGATTACCCGGTTGGCGTAGTCCGCATAGGCAGGCGAATGGGTGACCATGATGATGGTTGTGCCTTTTTCATTTAATCCCACGAGCATTTTCATCACCTCATCCCCATGGGAGGAATCCAGATTACCCGTGGGTTCATCGGCCAATATGACCTTGGGGTCGGCGATGATCGCCCGCGCTACGGCTACCCGTTGCTGTTGACCGCCGGATATCTGCTGGGGGAAATGATTTTTGCGGGGCATCAGCTCCAGCTGCTCCAACAAATTATTTACTCTCTTTTTACGATCGGATGTTGAAACACCGAGATATAACAACGGCAGTTCGATGTTCTCAAAAACGGTTAATTCATCGATGAGGTTAAAGCTCTGGAAAACAAAACCAATATTTCCCTTGCGCAAATTGGCGCGTTTCTTCTCAGAATACCCGGAGACTTCTTCATCCATGAAATAATATTGGCCATCGGTCGGGTTGTCTAACATGCCGGCGATATGCAGGAAAGTTGATTTGCCGCAGCCTGAAGGCCCCATGATGGCGACAAATTCTCCTGCCTGCACTTCCGCATTGATATGGTTTAATGCGGTGGTCTCCACCTCTTCGGTGGTGAAGACTTTGGTAAGGTTTTTGGTTTTGATCATTTGGCTCCTCCATGTTGTATTGTTATAATAATGATTTGGATTCTATTTTATCTTTATATTTAGACAGGATCTACAGGATCTTCAGGATTACTATTAATTTACATCATTTTCCGGCGTGCCGCGCCATAGTCATCTATCACATGGACGACGGCGGGATGAAAATGATGAAACCCAATTCCGCAAGGCGGAAAAAAAGAGCCAAGAAGAAATATCCTGCATATCCAGTTAATCCTGTCAAAAAATTGAGATTAATGGCCTTTTACTTTAGAATCAATTTGTCGAAGTTGTCTCCATAGTTATCGTATGATGATGTAATAACGCGTTGGCCGGGTTGCAGACCGCTGAGGACTTCGAAGACTTCCGGGTTCTGCCGGCCGAGGTTGATTTTTCGCTTTATTGCATACTCGCCGATCTCATCAACCAGATAAACCCATTGGCCGCCGGTTTTTTGATAAAATCCCCCTTGAGGCAACAGGACGGCAGTCGATAGATTCCCTAATTCCAACCGGATATGCAGTGTCTGGCCACGGGTAATGCCTTCCGGCTGCACGCCATCAAACTCCATATCAATCTCGAAACGGCCCTCCTTGACTTCCGGATATCGAGTAGGCTTGGTGGCGCCGGATGTTTCTGAAGGCGATTTTGAAGTAATTGGAAAACATATTGATTTTGGTGTTTGAGTTATAAAATGTTAGGATCTAACTCATTTGAACAGCCTCTGTATTCTTCGCTTATCAGAGCAAGGGGTGTGCCAAGGTCAAATCAGCCGTCCTTTGGGCGGCATCTCCTTAATTAGTTATTGAAAATATAGGTGAATATTTAAAGCCTCTGTAGGAATTGATGCTTGGTTTGCGATAAAACAGTTTGCCCTGGACAGATATAGTGTTCGTTTTTAATACAGGAGGTGTACGGATTCGTACACTTGTGTTATAAATAATCCGGCATTGATATTTGTTTAACCACATTAGGCATCGCAATCGGTTTGCCGACATTTAAATGTAAAATGATTTCAGTCATATAGATTTGCTCGCGTATAGCTGTAAAAATATGTTGCTGATTATTGAAACAAAGCGCCGTTTTGGAACACTTCTGGCATTTGAGATTATCAGAAAAAAGAAAAAATATGCGCAGCATAAAGTAATTAAGCCGCCGGCGCTTTGGTTTATCAAGCTTCTTCAGTTTTCAAAAAACGTTGTTAGACCCTGAATATGATATTCATAGGGCGGATTAATTAGGATTACATTATGGCAAAAAAAACAGGCAACATACTAATTGTTGATGATAATGAAGATCTGCTCTTAGCTGCCCGCTTGTTTTTAAAGCAACATTTCTCTTTAGTCCATACCGAGCATGATCCCGAAAAGATACCGACGCTGCTCCAAAACGAAAATTATGATGTCCTCCTGCTGGATATGAATTTTACCATGGATGCGACCAGTGGCGTCGAGGGTTTCATGTGGCTTGACAAAGTTCTCCATATGGATCCCTCAGCCGTTGTTATATTGATAACGGCCTTCGGTGACGTGGAGATGGCGGTAAAGGCCGTTAAGGCCGGGGCAATCGATTTTGTGCTGAAACCCTGGCAGAATGAGAAGCTGCTGGCGACCATATCATCGGCTCTCAATCTTCGTTATTCGCGGCTGGAGGTGGATAAACTTCGTTCTCAGCAAAAGCAGCTAAGTGAAGACATCGATCAGAGATACCACGATATGATTGGTGTCAGTCCGGTCATGCAGCATGTGTTTGCAACCATTGACAAGGTGGCCGCTACGGATGCGGATGTTTTAATCCTGGGTGAAAATGGTACCGGCAAGGAGCTGGTGGCCAGAGCGCTGCACCGTCAATCCCAGAGGGCCAACGAAGTATTCATCAGCGTTGATATGGGAGCCATCGCCGAGACGCTTTTTGAGAGTGAGCTATTCGGTCACATGCGAGGTGCCTTCACAGATGCCAAGGAAGACCGCCCCGGGCGATTTGAGCTGGCCTCGGGCGGAACACTCTTTTTGGATGAAATCGGCAACCTATCTATGGCGATGCAGGCCAAACTACTGAGCGTTTTAGAAACACGCAAAGTTACGCGTTTAGGATCAAACAAACCTCGTGAAATTGATATTCGGTTGATATGTGCAACCAACATGCCCATCTATGACATGGTTGCCCGCAATGAATTCCGGCAGGATCTTTTATATCGCATGAATACGGTTGAAATTAATCTTCCGTTTCTACGAGAGCGCCAGGAAGACATTCCCCTGTTAGTAGATCATTTCCTGACAATGTTTGCGAAGAAATATCAAAAAAACATCAGCGGTGTCAGTGCACCGGCTTTGAAGAAGTTACAAAAATACCAATGGCCGGGAAACATAAGGGAACTCAGTCATACTTTGGAACGGGCTGTTATCCTTTCTGAATCTCATATGCTGCAGCCCACGGATTTTTTGTTTCCTGAATCGGAGAAAGAAGTTGAAGGCCTTGTTTTCGATAATTATAATCTTGATGATGTTGAAAAAGCCGTTATCCGCAAGGCGCTTAAAAAACATGAGGGGAATGTGTCGCATGCCGCCAAAGAGCTGGGATTGACAAGGACCTCGCTATATAGGAGGATGGAGAAGTACGGCCTGTAAAAATTGCCTAAAGGCAATAAGTTGATAACTCATAGATGATAGCTGATAGTTGGAAGGAAATTGATCTTTTTATAAAATCCGCAATCCAAAATCGAACAATTATGATTTTTAAAAGGTTTTATATAAACTCATTGCTGTCCAAAATAATTTGAAAATCAAATACTGCCTTTAATAAAAACAGGCAGTTATAAACGGGAAATTAGTGATTTAGAAATCAGGTTGTAC
>Ga0209260_10000142_pt1 | contig 49092 bp, 44 predicted proteins | sample WorMetTypGCAVOLI_FD_187421 | JGI IMG/M metagenome (GOLD analysis project Ga0209260, IMG submission 187421) | Marine gutless worms symbiont microbial communities from Max Planck institute for Marine Microbiology, Germany - Olavius algarvensis... ...
CATTTTCTTTTTAGCTTCTGGCAGCTAAGTGATCTTGCTCGCCTTAAAAAAAACACTCACCCATTTCTGATCTAAATCCCTTCACTGTCGAAAAAGATACTTGCCTTTATATAAGAACCTTGCTTCCCGTGCCGGGCTTGTCCAACCACAGGATAAGATTGTGGTTCGCTTCGCTCACACAATCTATCCTTATTCGTTAGCGCGTAAAGGTTGAATTTAGCCATTATAGATCTTACTCTAAATCCACCTTCTGACCCTCTTTTTATATTGCAAGTATTCGTCACCTAAACTTTTTTCCAAGTATCTTTCTTCCCCCGATATAAAGATTACTTCCACAAATATTATATGTATTAGGATTAGGATAAAAGCGAAAACTGACCTGTGAGGAAATGAAAACCCGATAAGTAGTAAATAGTACGCCAAGTATTGTGGATTTCGGGAGAATCTATAAACACCAGTCGAAATAACTTTGTCAGCCTTTAGGGAAGCAACTCTTTTAAACGATCTAAACTCGACAAAAGCTTCAGCCATGATTATTAACCCGATCAGCATGAATGCATATCCGAAAACTTTGTAAAGTATATTATCAGGTGCAAAAACCCACCTTGTGAACAGAGCAGTATTCACTATAGCCATACCAAAGAGCGAAAAAAGAATGAATGCAAATACAACCCCTATTTTTGATAGTTCAGCTATTTTTTTATAGTCCGAATGGATTTTTAGTAAAAGAAGCGGACTTGTAAATATCAATACCCCAATTATAGAAGAGATCCATAGTTCATCAAATGTTCTCATACGATTCCCCCCTATTTCATATGAGTATACATGCTGATTTCGTCCTCGCTAACAAGTTGATCACCTGCGTAGCGAAGCGAAGTCAGGTGAATTAACGGGTTGACGGCGATTTTCACAGTAATTATTTTCAAGGTAAGTAAAGAAGGGGGAAGATAAGGACTCATTGCTCAGAAGAAACGAACCATAGCTGGTTGTCTGTTTTAACTTCGTTATACTGCAACCAGCTATGGTTCGTTTAATAGCATAAATCCCTTATTTTTTCAATTCTTTTCATACCTTGAAGAACCATATATAGCTAAAATTCCCAGTCAACCAGTGATTGAGTAGTTTCTGTATATCTTCCAGATTAATTATCTCTTGTTAGTGGCATCTGCTGATCTCATGGTTTTTCTATCTGTATAACATTCCATTCTGGTTGTTATATGGAAAGCTGTTTTACAACCAGGAACGCCTTCTTAAAAAAGATCAATGTATTTTTTTCTTACCAGTTGCTGAACTTTATGGTCCTTCATCGCAGTCAAGCATACTTGCTATATATGGAATTTATAACTATTTCATATATATAAATGATATCACAACCCATGATTAGGATTTTTACCGCCCTATTCGTCGAGCATCAGGTCATCGTTCCCACTTAAATTGAAATTCAACCTCTTCAGTGTTGCCTTCACGCTCATGTTCAATGTTAAATACTGCTTTGGCCGGTATTTGGATTCTTTCGCCTGCTATCTGGATTTTGAATTGTTACGCCCTTCGGGAAAAGTTGAAAGCCCCGTATCGATACAGATCATGATTTTTCCAAAGCAAATAAATATAATTCATAGCTTTTGAATGGTCGAAGGTCAGGCTCGGACTGTTTACCTAACAAGATACGTGAAATCCCGCAGAAACCTCTTTTTCTTGCTGCAGCAGACTGTTATAAGTCGTGATTGCTTGAGACGTTTTCTCCTCAATCAATTCAATATCGTTCTTTTTAAGAAATCTGCGCAATGATCTGGAAGATCTCATCATACCAGGCTGGCCCTTACCAATCACCAGAACGCTCGGTTTAGATTCCAGAATATCTCGGATATCTTCGATACCCACTGAATGCCCTCTCTTCCTCCACCAGTCCGAAACCACGCGTCCTTGAACAATTTTTATATCATTGGCGTAGGTCACACCATTTACAACGATTTTACCAAAAGAATATTTTTCAATCATGACACTATTTGCTGTATTGAGTATCCTTTTTCGAAGTCTTTGCCTTTCTTTCGGAGCCTTCAGATTAACGGTAAGGGGTTGATTTGTCAAATAAAATAAATATCTAAGAATAGTCACAAGCTACCAGGACACTGCAGAATGGAATATTTAACGATATCACTGCGCTGAAGCTGTCTCGAAAGCAGTCGTCGAAGCATACGGCAATGGATTCAGCAAATTTAATCCAAATGTGGCCACGGCCTTTGGTGGTGGCGTGGGTCGCACCAAACAGCAAATCTGTGGCGCCTTAACCGGAGGTATTATTGCCCTGGGGCACCTTTATGGCCGCAGCGACCCTGGCGCCGATTGGACCGATGCTTCCGAGTTGGCGGCAAAACTGAAACACCGATTTGTGCAGGAGTATGAAACCACCAATTGCGGTGCTCTTTTGGCAACCTTCGGCCAACAGGAGAACATGATGAGATGCAAACAGCTCTCGGGAGAGGTCGCCGGTATGTTGGCTGATATTATTGATGAACAAATTAATTCGCCTGTATAATGGCGCCATCAGGATGTAACAATTATAGGAACTGAAAAAAGTCGTTAGATGAAAGGTCCGGTGGATTAATTGCTTTGAAATCAGCCGCTATCTGCGCTTTTCTGCCGGTGGAAAGGTTGGCACTTGCTCCTTGAATAGCCAGGCTTTATTTTTTTCATCGAATATACTTAATACAAAACGGGTCGAGTCTGTCAGGTCAGCTTCTATCCACTTGGACACGCCATCCGGATCTTTTCTTTTTACGGCATTTATGATTTCCTGATGATAACGTATACCAATAACAGGATTGGGTTTGACTGATTGACGAAACAGGATGTAATAATAGGGACTGACCTTATCCCATAGTTGCTCTATCATATTTAACAGGATTGGCATATCTGCAGCCTGGTAAAGCGTATGATGAAATTCTTTATTGCTTTGCAGCAACTCGTCCGCAACATTGCCGGCTCGAGCGGACGAAAATTGTTGATGATATACATTCATCCGGTTTACTAAGTCAGCAATCTTCGAATGTGTGGCCTTCCTGGCAGCCATACACTCGAGATGGATCCTGATTTCTAAAATTTCTTTCAGATTATCTTTTGATAGCTCTGCAGCGGTAGAGCCGCAATTGGGTTTGGTCGAAATCAATCCTCCCGCCTCGAGTCTTCTCAACGCCTCCCTAACCGGAATTTTGCTCACAGCCATCCTTTGGGCAATCTCTTCAGTGATAATCCTTTCGCCGGGGCGAATGTGCCCTGAGAGAATTGCAGTTTCAAGTTCTTTGTAAACCACTTCCTGTCGGGTCGGCATACGGCTGGGACGAAGATAATCAGATCCTCTTGAACCATTTTGTTGGCTCAACGTTGATCTGGTGTTTTCAGCGGCATGAAATGCCCAGGTTTTACGCAAGGTCAATATACCGCCGTGTCCTTCGATCTTATTTGCCTTCAACCACCCCTTAACAATTCGGGAGACACTTGCCAGGGTCAATGGCCCGTTCCCTTTTCTGGATTTGAATATAAAATCTTTTGCAAGAGGTTTGATCTCATCTACGTACTTTCTGAAACTGCGATGCAGGATCTCGTTCATGACTACGGTAGTTTTTGAATATTTCCCTTTGGATGTTAATGGGAGGCAGTCACCGGGAGTAAGCGTGATCAATTGATCAACTTTCAGCTTCAGCCAATGCTCTGCGGGAACTCCGGTTTGTGTAGCCATTTCAAATAACAGGAGATCTCTGGGTTTGTTCACAAGACTTTGCCTGATGCGTGCGATATCGTCAGCGCTTTCGATGGGTCGCACGGACCCCCGCGCCGCACTTTTAAAAATTGCTTTTTTCATGGCACCTTCCGTTGCAGTGTGACAAATCCACTGGATCAATTTTTTATTATTTACCATTGAATGTCAAATAAAATGTGACTTTTCTTGAAACAGAAGTTCGGCGAATTAATAATCGTGTCTTGAATTAAAAAGCTTAAATCAAAATACCGCAGACAAATTCGGGTGGTATCGAAAATAATCTTGACAAGTATATATTATACAATTAGAAAAAACTATTCATTGAGTGATCTGCTTCCTAATTCTACGCTTATCAGAAAGGAAGATTATTATGGGTGGAACGCATGAATTTTTGGAGGATCCCCGTAACGAACACGTTTTGATTTATATCAACGGAGACTTTTTCCCACGCCACGAAGCGAAGGTGTCCGTGTTCGACAGCGCTTTTCTGGTAGGTGACGGATTATGGGAAAGCTTTCGGCTCCACAATGGAAAGCTTGCTTTCGTATCCGAACATCTTCATCGTTTGAAAGCAAACCTCAAAGCCTTGGATTATGATCTGGGCAGGTCTCCAGAAGCGCTTATAGATGAGATATACAAAACCGTGCGTGCAAACAAGATGCATACCGATGTGCATATCCGTATGATGATCACGCGCGGTACTAAAAAATCACCCTCGCAGGATCCTCGTACCAGTATCAGTGGCCCGACCATTGTGATCATTGCCGAATACAAGATGCCCAGCAGGCAAGCACAAGAGGGCATTCGTCTTTTTACCGTACATGTTCGGCGTGGCAGGCCTGATGTGCAGGATCCCAAGCTCCACCCCCACAGCAAGCTGAACTGCGTAATCAGTTGTATCCAGGCCATTAAGGCGGGTGTGGACGAGGCCTTGATGCTCGATCCGCAGGGGTTTGTCAGCACCTGCAATTCAACGAATTTTTTCATTGTGGCCAACAATCAGGTCTGGACCTCGACCGGACAATACTGTCTGAACGGGATTACCCGCGGTAACATGATTGAACTATGCCGCAAAAACCGGATCGACGTCTTCGAGAAAAATTTTTCTTTAATCGATGTGTATGGTGCTGACGAGGCATTTGTGACCGGCACCTTCGGAAGCGTGGCCTATGTTTCCGAAGTGGACGGTCGTGTGATAGGAGACGGAAAGATGGGCCCGGTGACCCGCAGACTTATGGACCTTTATCGAGCATTGTTGGAAGATGAGTGTCCGTCAACGAATGGATGAGAAATCTTGAATATCATTAAATAAGAATAAGGAGGTTAGGTATGAGAAAACAATTCAATAGAATGATATGCCTGGCGATTGTATCTTTCTTTTTGCTTTTGATTGTCGGCCATGCGATGGCAGCGGAAGGTACCTGGGACAGCATTCATCAAAGAAAATCGTTGAGAATCGGTGTCGTCCAGGCACCACCGTGGTTTCTGAAGGATCTCACCACCGGCCAATGGTCTGGATTCGGCTATTCCGTAGGAAAGGCCATGGCCGATACATTGGGCGTGAAGCTCGAGACGGTCGAGGTAACCTGGGGGTCGGCCATCGCAGCGCTTCAAGCCAATAAAATCGATACCATGTTCGTATTGGATGCAACGCCGAAAAGAGCGCTGGCTGTCGATTTCCCGGCACAGCCCCTGCTGTATTATGCTCTGGCCGTGCTGGGGCGCGAGGATCTTAATATGGAAAACTGGTCCGATCTGAACAAAGACGGCATAAAAATTTCAGTCACACAGGGCACCACCATGGAAAGGTACGTTACCAAACACCTGCCGAAGGCTAAAATATTGCGCTTTCCCTCCAATGGCGAGTCCGTGGCGGCGTTTCAGTCCGGGCGCGTCGATGCCGTCTCTCTCTTTCACCCTCCGCTGATTGCGATGCAGAAAAAAATGGGCAAGGGTAAAATTGTCGTCCCCAAACCGGTGCGGGCTTCGGCATCCAGCGCAGCGGTTCGCTTGGAGAAGGACAAAAGATGGCGGGATTGGGTAAACACGGCCATATCCTACTGGTACATCACGGGGGAGTCCCAGAGGTGGTACGAGGAATTCCTGCGCGACTTCGGACTTGATCCCAAAGCGGTGCCTGCGATTCAAAAGGAGCTCTGGTAGTTCCAGATATAGTTGATTGGTTGACAAGTTGATTGGTTAAGGGATTGTAAATTTGGATTTATCCCATATATGCCAAATAATTGGACACTTCAGTCAAATCGAAAAAGAAACTAATGAACATCGAACGTCCAACATCGAACATCGAATAATGTATTCTGTCCATATGATTTTCTGACAGGATCAACTGGATCAACAGGATAGTGTCCTACTAAGCAAAAAAAGATCCTGTTAATCCTGTTATCCTGTCTAAATCAGTTTAGTTTCATATAAGGTGCTGGCACTGCCGCTGGCCTGAAAAGCAGTCGGCGTTACTGCCCCTTTGAAACTTAGAGAACCCAATGTTATTTTCGTGAAGTTCCATACGCGGTTACAGCGCAAAGACTTCGTCCTCGTGGTCGTACTCGTCCCTCGCAACCCATAAAATTCTGATTTCGAGCACAAGGACGAGCACGGGCACGAGCACGAGGACGAGGACGAGCACGAGTACGATAACCTTCAGATTAAATCGACTGCAAACACACTTTTGAAGGCCGACTGTCATGTATGAATGGGACTTCTCCGTCATATTGCAAAACTACAATCTGTTACTTTTGGGTTTGGTCAACACCCTGAAGGTGACGGTTCTAGCCCTTTCTTTTGGGATTCCCATCGGATTGTGCATGGCGCTTCTTCGCTTGTCAAACAAACGCTGGGTTTCCATGCCGACCGGTCTCTTTATTGAGTTTTTCAGAAGTACGCCGCCTCTGGTCCAACTGTTTTGGATATTTTTCGCCCTACCGATAATAATCGATGTCGAAATCGATCCCTACACAGCTTCGGTACTGACCTTTTCCATTCAATCATCCGCTTTTTTCGCCGAAGTTTTCAGAGCCGGAATTATCTCCATTGGAAAGGGGCAATGGGAGGCAGGCTACGCCATAGGCATGAAGAGAATTTACGTATTGAAGCGAGTCATTCTACCCCAGGCGGTCAAAAGAATGATCCCCGCTTTTTTAGAGCGGGTTATCGAACTGATGAAGACCACCGCACTGGTTTCTGCTATCTCTTATTCGGATCTTCTTTTTCAAGCCAATGCCATATCGCAAATAACTTATAGGCCCCTTGAAGTATTTACCGTCGCAGCGGCCATGTACTTTATGGTGCTGTTTCCGACGAGTGTCGCCGTTCGAAAACTTGAACGCAGGCTTGCTGTCAGCGGTGAATCAACCGCACAGTGAATTCTTGGGAAAAGTTCGGCCACAAAGACACGAAGGCACAAAAGGCAAATATCGAACTTTTTTGAATACGAAGGCAAAATTAAATAGATAGAATACCACAAATATTCAATATTCAATTTTCAATCTTCAATTGATACGGTTGACTATGGGTGGCACCGAATACAATTGGGATTTTATTTCGGCTTTGCTGAACTGGCGGCTATTAAGCATCGGTCTTGTGAATACGATCAAACTCGCTGTAGTCTGCCTTATTTTCGGCCTTATGTTCGGTTTGTTTGTGGGAGCCGCCCGGTACTCGAAAAGGAAGGTGTTCAATTGGCCCGCAACGGTGTTTGTGGAGGTTTTTCGCAATACACCGGCATTGGTGCAAATCATGTGGTTTTTCTTTGCCCTGCCGATTTTGCTTCCCATTGATATCGATTCTTTTACAGCAGCCTTTCTCGGGTTGATGATGAATACCGTTGCCTTTTCGGCGGAGATATTCCGAGGCGGCATCCAGTCGATTTCTCCAGGTCAATGGGAGGCCGGCAAGGCAATCGGCATGACTTACGTTCAACAGATGCGGCGCGTTATTTTGCCACAGGCGATCAAAAGAATGTTACCGGCCTTTACCAACCGGGGCGTCGAATTGACGAAAATGACGAGTCTGGCCTCTGTGATTGCCTACGCCGAACTGATCCATCAGGCCAAAACCATCAGCACCATGAATTTCAATCCCATAGAAACCTACACTATTGTTGCCATCGTATACTTTATTCTGATCTACCCGATAACCTTGCTGGTGCGCCGTTTTGAAAAGAAGGCCGATGAATAAATCCATGGAAAGGAATGTGGATGGAACCCATACTTAAAATCGTTAATCTTTACAAATCGTATGGTGATCTCGAAGTACTAAAAGGGATAGATTTGGCAGTTCACAAAGGTGAGACGATCGTTTTGATCGGTGCCAGCGGTTCCGGAAAAAGCACCATGCTGCGTTGTATCAATTTTATGGAATTGCCGACCGAAGGACGGATATTTTTTAAGAATGAACCCCTGGGTATCGAAAAAACAGCCAGGAGCGGACAGGTCACGATCGATTATCCCGAGTCTCTTCTCTGCCGGGTTCGAACCAAAATCGGCATGGTTTTTCAACATTTCAACCTGTTTCCGCATATGAAAGTTCTTGAAAATGTAATGGAGGGACCCCGAACTGTACATAAAATCTCGCGTGAGGCGGCGCAAGAAAAGGCCATGCGCTACCTGAAAAAAGTTGGACTTTCCGACAAAGCAGACACCTATCCGGCGAAATTGTCCGGGGGCCAGCAGCAGCGTGTTGCGATTGCGCGTGCCTTAGCCATGGAACCAGATATTATGCTGTTCGATGAGGTAACCTCGGCCCTTGACCCCGAGCTGGTCGGAGAGGTGCTGCGAACCATGCAGGAGTTGAGAAATGATGGCATGACCATGCTGATTGTAACCCACGAACTTGGGTTTGCCTATGCAGTGGCAGATCGGGTTCTGTTCCTACACAGCGGGGAAATATTTGAACAGGGTCCTCCTGAGGAAATTCTCGTCTCCCCTATAAAGCGCAGAACAAAGGAATTTCTATCCGGGCACAATCAATTCCAAATACCATCACGTCCAGCTGCATAAACACTCACATCCAATCATTTCCGGTATTAAACCATAAAACTTCCTCCGGTTACGGGTATATATTCCCCATTGAGGTAATCCGATAAAGATGAGGCTAAAAACAAAATGACACCCGCAATATCCTCCGGCATACCCAGTCGCCTGAGGGGGGTTATGGCCGCTACCTGTTCATGCACTTCTTTGGGCTGTCCGGCGGTAGCATCCGTTAAGGTCAAACCGGGACCGACCACATTAACGGTTATCCCCGAGGGGCCCAGTTCCATAGCCATCACCTTTGCCATACTATCCATTGCAGATTTCGCGGCGGCATGGGCCGAAAAACCATATCCTGGAAATCGGGACAAAGAACTGCTGACCAATATTAGCTTCCCTGATTTTCTGCTGATCATATCCTTCAGTACTGCCTGGGAACAGTTATAAAGGGCCTTCATTTCACCCAGAATTTTGGCCTCTATCTGATCCCATGTAAGTTCAATAAAAGGCCTAATCGGAAAATTTATGTTCGCATTGTTGACAAGAACATCGATTTTGCCAAATTCTTGGATGGTAGCTTCCACAAGGTCATTTACTGCAACTTGATCTCTGACGTCTGCCTGAAACACCATACCTTTGCCACCAGCTTTGCTGATTTCATTAAGCAGCTCTGCAGCCTTGCTACTGCTTTTGATGTAATTGATGACGACTGTCGCGCCATGATGCGCGAGGGCCTTTGCCGAAGCAGCTCCAATGCCCCTGCTAGCGCCTGTTATTAATGCGACTTTATCTTTAAGTCCAAGTTCCATAATTTTTCCCTCCTATTAATGGTTGTTCAGTTGTCGAGATTCCCCGGAGCGCCTTATTCTTTAAGTTGCTCAAATACACCGCCATTATCCTCATTCTTACCTGCGGCGAAATTTTCGGGGGGCAGCCAGCCATACAAATAAACTGGATAGCAGCAACACCGTGATTGTGAGTATGAAGGCCGTTTGATAACTTCGGGTCTGGTCAAAAATATATCCTGCCAGCCAGGCTCCCAGAGCACCTGCAATTCCAACCCCCGCTTCTAAAAAACCATAGATAAGGCCAAAAATTTTGCCTCTAAAAAGATCGGCCGCAACCGACATATACATTGGGGCGGTCACCCCCCATCCCATACCAAAAAAGGTAAAAAAACTGTAGGTAAACCACCTGGATCCGCTGTTTTCAAACAGGAGAAGAGAATAAACTCCCAGGCAGGCGCAGAGAATACCCATGGTAAATGTTAACTCACGCCCGATTCGATCGGAAAGCCATCCCCAGAATACTCGAAATATTGAAGAAACTACGCCAACCATGGCAAAGATAAAGGCGGCCGACATTTTGTCTATTCCCTGGTCGACCAGAAATTTTACATTGTGAACCAGAATAATGTAAATCCCGATAATCGAGAGAAAGGGAAATATCATCAACGCCCAAAAGCGTCCGGACCGGACAGCTTTTTTTAGGGGCCAGTCGTCGATCTCTTGTGTTTCATTGGATATGGCTTTTGAAGATAACGCGCTGGTTGCTTCGGCCGGTATTATGCCATCAGGGTATTGTCCGACCTCTTGTGGTTTGTGCCTCAGGAGAAACCCATTGATCGGCAATAATATGACCAGAACCAGGACGGCCGTGGCAATAAATGTCGTCTGCCAGCCCCACATGGAAATGAAACTCTGGGAGAGTGGCACCAGCAAAAAGGTTCCGAGCCCCATTCCCGAAACGGCAAATCCACTGGCCAAACCCCGCTTTTTTTCAAACCAGTGGGCCAGGATCGAGGAATAGGTGATGATTCCGATGCAGGTAATTCCCGACCCCATCACCACGCCGTAAAATAAATAGAATTGGCCTAGCGTCTCGATGATGCTGCAAAGTGCCAAGCCCAGAGCAAGGATCAGTATGCCCGGTATGACGATGCGTCGCGGACCAAATCGATCTATCAGCGTACCGACTAAAGGAGCCAGAATGGTATACGTGATGAGGGCCATGGATTGGACACCGGCAGAATCACCGCGATTCCAGGGAAATTCTTCCAGCAGGGCAACATAAAATACGGAAAAACTGGATCGGATGCCGAGCCAGAAGGCCATCGAGATCGATGCCACCGCTACAATGATCCAGCCCCAGTAAAAACGGGTGAAAGTCACGGTGGCAGGGCTGGGGGCAGCTTTTGTCATCGGTAGATATCTTTGCACCGGTTGATGCCGGTTACAGCGTCCTCCTCGTAATAATCGGCTCCTGTGAATTGTCTGACCTGTTCGTTAACCGGTGCGCCCCCAATGATGATTTTGACCTGTTCTCTAAGGCCGGCTTGATTCACAGCCTCGACGACATGTTTCATCTCGGGATAGGTCGTGCTCAGCAAAGCGCTCAGGCCCAGTACTCCGGCGCCGGATTCTTTTAGGGCCTCGACAAATTTTTCAGCCGGCACCCCCACACCCAAATCGATAACTTCAAATCCGCAGCCCCGTAAAAGCGTAACGACGATGTTTTTGCCAATGTCATGAATATCTCCGTTGACGGTGCCAATAACCACTTTTCCAATGGCGTCCTTTTTCTGGGTGCCTTCTAGTATGGGCTCCAGACGGCTCATAACGTTCTGAAGGATATTGGCTGAAAACATCAGCTGGCTGAGAAAGTATGTATTTTCAGAGAACAGCTCGCCCACGGCAACCATGCCCGCATTGCATTCGTCAATGATAGCCAGCGCGGATACACCCTGGTCTATTTTTTGATCAACCAGATCATACACTCTATTCTCGTCAAGGTCCCGCAGTGCATCGGCCAGTTCAGCCATATGTTGTTGCCTCCAGGTTCAAAGTTTTATAAAGGCCTATTCCAGTTCAAAATGATTTAGATAGAAAAAAGCGATTTGATTACCCCTGTTCGGCACCAAATCCCAAATCCCAAATCACAATACTCAAAACTCAAACAATATCGAATCTCCAAAATCCAATGACCAAAACATATTGATCACCGATTTCGTACGGTCCTTTTATTCGTTTTGCACCAAACCCTGAACCTTTGAACCCAGAACCTCTGAACCTAACCAGTATCTATAACACCCACTGCCATATCCAGCTATAGGCCATTTTCTCCAGTGCTTCCCAGGTTTTGCATATCAAATCTTCATCCCCCTGGATCTTTCCCAATTCGACACTCCGGGTATTCCAGGGAGTCACCATGCCATAATTTGTTAATTCCTTGGGCCTGGTGGGGGATAAATCGACGGTTTTAGGCTCTGGCTCGATCCCGCTATCATACGTACCATACTCCAGGATGGCATCGATCATGGCCCGATACATTTCCGGCCTGGTATCGTAAGGAATATTGCAGCCGCCATTTATGAGCAGGGATTTTTCAGTACCGGCTGCCTCGCACAGACGTTTGACCAGTTCGCGCATTTCCTGTGGACTACCGATTATGAACATCGAGTCGGGAATACCGCCGGCGATACATTGGTGATGACCGATATCTTCCAGCGCCTTAAAAATATCTCCCTGATTATCAATATCACAAACCACCGATCCTTTAGGCAACTCCAACATGTGGTGCCAGTGGGCGCTCCAGTCACCCTCCAGGTAGGCCCGGACCTTGTAACCGGCTTCAATTAATATCTCGAGCGTTTTTTTAAAAGACGGCCAGTAGAATGTGTCGAATTGTTCCGGCGACAAAAACATCGGTTTATGGGTCGGTACGAAAATTGGATATCGCTTGAGCGGATCGGCCGTCGACAAGGCAAAGTTGGCCATTTCCGGAATCAGGATATCACAAGCCGACAGTAAGTCGTCGGGCTGGCGATACATGTCCATGATTGTACCGTTGAGCCCCCGCATCGCGTCACCGATGACGTCAAAAGGTGCGAGAAATGCCCCGGTCATCGGCTGCGGCATGCCGCATTGGGTCTGCAGATAAATTGATCTTTTTTTCATGACCTCAGCCATCTGTACCTGGGCCATGCCACCTTTAAGCAGCGCTATAAAGGTGCGTTTGGAACCAGGCTTTGAAACCTCCCCGAGCACCCGGGGCAGAAAGCATTCCAGCATGAATCCCACGGGATCTTTGATCAAAACCTCATATTCGTCGGCCTGCATGTATTCTTTTTCCACAAACTGAAACTGGGTCATGGGTGGCAGGTCACGTCCGGGCAATTTATAGGTCCGGCAGCCGACGGCATCAAAAAGAGGCGCGTAAATTCGATTGTTGCGGAGCACATCAACTTCAGGAAATGCGTTTATGAAAGCCATCTCGGCTTCGAGCCATTTTTCAGGATCGTAAACCGTCGTTTGCTTGGTGTTGCCCGAAAATACCTCGGCAAAATAGTTGCTGCCTGCAGCAATCGGCATCCTATCGACCGGCTCCAGGGCAATAGCCGCCTGATAGCGTCCCAGCCGTTTTTCGTAAAGCTTTTTTAAATCGTCCGGATTCATTATGCGGATCTCCAAAATGCAGTTTTATTCTGAAGTGAACCTGATCCCAATTTCATTGGCAATCTTTATTAAATATTCAGAATAGCCCGGGATGACATCATCGGTAATCTGCCTTTTCAGGCCTACGGTCCATATGACGGCCTGGGTGTTGGCTCTGTTGATCTTGAGAGGAACAGCAAAGCCCCTAATTCCCTCAATATATTCCTCCATGTCGGTAGCTATGCCGTCCCGGCAAGCTTTTTTTACCATCATCTTATATTGATTTTTATTCACACAGGAGTTAGGCGTAAATTTCTCTAATTTATTGGCTAATAAAATATCGTTCACCTCGGCATCGGATAATTGTGCCAGGAAAGCTTTGCCGCCGGCCCCAGCAAGCAACGGTATCCGCATACCGATTTCAGAATAAATTTTTATATCAAAAGCAGTGTCAACTTTGTCGATAATTACGGCCTGCAGCCCGGATCGGATACCTAAAAAAGCAGACAACTTGGTTTTTTGATTGATTGCTTCCAGGTAGGGATGAATGGTGCTGATCAGTTCCGAGGCGCGACCGGATGCCCTGCCCAGAACGTATAACCGGGTACCGAATTGAAATCGACCGCCGGCAACTTTTTCAAGAATCCCTAAATCAGCAAGGGTGTGTACGATATTGAATACCGTGCTTTTATTGAATTTGAGAGACCTGGATATGTCACTGACGCCCAGCGGCTGTTTTAATCGCGATAATAGATCCAAGATCGCGATGCCTTTGTCCAGCGCGGGGACTCTTTTGAATCCTGATTTCATTTCGACCACATTTATTATATACGGTGGATTCTATAGAGAACAATTGAACTCTATGTAGATATTCCGGCGCTGAATGTCAAATGAATTTTCTATTGACAATTAACCAGTTATTATCTATATAGAAGGCGTATGTTCTCCATAGAGATCATCCATGAGAAATGGTTTCTCAGCACCACCCCCCGGACTATTATACGTCTTTGTGAAACCGATATAGCCATTCCGTTTTTTCACAAGGCACAGGGCATCTAAACATTTGACAAACATCTTAAAACTTTTTAAACAAAGAGGGGAAATAGCGCTTGCCATAGATATGTTTGGTTTGGGCCGGGTCGCTGACAAGCGAAGATGTTTCAGTGTAATAATTTAAAATTATTGTGAATTATGACAACCGCGATTGTATTAATGTCATAAAAAAAAATTCAGATTTTTCCGGAACAATGTCCCCTAAACCAATTATCGGTTAGTCGATTGAGAAAGGAGGTGAGAATAGATCTACACCGATAGTTGAATTGAATCACAAACAATTAAAGCATAAAAAAATGCCTAGCATGAAGTAATTAATCCGCGGAGCTCCAATATAACACCATTCTTCATAACTCAAAGATAAGCTTAAAAACATGCAATATGCTATTTATCAGGGCGGATTAATAAGACGATTTATATCCCGGTTCTAAACGGGCTCGCGCAAAAATAACTTCACATTTTAAGCGCCGATGCATCCCACTTGTATTGATCGTTGATGCATCCCGCCTGGCGGCGTTGCGAAAGCTCGGAATATGCCTGATATTCCTGCTCTTTCGCGCCTTGCCAGGCAGGCGCCTCTACACTTGAAATTTGCGAACTTAATTTTGCGCGAACCCTAAACCCAACTCTAAAGGAGGTAATATACCAATGAAAAAGAAACATTTTATGATTTCCCTGTCCCTGGCAGTGATAATAAGTTTGGTACTCCTGATTCCTAATTTTAACCCGCCCGCAGTATCAGCCGAATCAATTACCCTGAAATTCGCAAATTATTTTCCACCACCGGCAAGACATTCCAAACTCATCGAAGAATTCGCCGCCCGCCTGGAAGAACGCACCAATGGCAGGATAAAAATTGAATATTTCGCAGGGGGCTCATTACTTAGAGCGCCTGCAATTTACAAGGGCGTCGTTTCGGGAATCGCCGATATGGGTCTGTCACACATTGAATACACTCCCGGCCGTTTTCCGGTCACCGGTGCCACCGAAATGCCGGTGGGCTATCCCAGTGGATGGGTGTCCAATCAAGTGGTCAATGATTTTTATCATAAATTTAAGCCCAAAGAATGGAAAGATGTAAAAATGCTGTGGCTGCATGCCGGCACGCCCTGCTTGATTATCAGTAAGAAACCGGTACGCCGGCTCGACGATTTAAGAGGGCTTAAAATCAGAGCACCGGGCATGGTCGGCAAAACCCTGGCGGCACTTGGGGGAACCCCTACCCCGACGCCAATTATGGAAGTGTATGATGCCATATCCAAGGGTGTCATCGATGGCGTCAACACCCCCTTTGAGACGCTCAAGTCGTTCCGGTTCGCCGAAGTTGCCAAATACACCACCGCAAGCTGGCAGGTCGGCAACACGTACACGTTTTTCGTGGTCATGAACAAGAACAGCTATAAAAAGATACCGGCGGATCTTAAACCCATTTTTGATCAGCTTTGCGGAGAATATAAGGAGCGCTATGCACTGATGTGGAATCAGATTGATTTCGAAGGAAGAAATTACGCTCTGCAGAAAGGGGTGGAAATCATCGAGCTGTCCCCCGCCGAAGTAACAGTATGGAAGCAAGCCGCCGCACCGGTGATCGATGCTTACACCAAAGATATGGTCAAAAAAGGATATTCAGAATCGGAGGTAAAAAGCTGGTTTGCGTATATTGATCAACGCACCCAGTACTGGTTGAAAACGCAGATACCCCTGTACATTAAATCTCCGACCGGGCCACCGGAAATCAGGCCTTAGCGCTCCTATTCGTAATTCGGGTTGCAGCATGATCGGGATTATAGCTGATCAGTCTTTTTGCAAAAACTCTGTGATCTCGGTGGCCTCTGTGAGAGATACTTTTTTTATGATTTCTCGCCCACTTCGTTCGAGCTCGCAGAGCTCACAGAGTTGTTTATTGTTGGCCTGTTTCTCAAATGTGATGATGATGCTTGACAAATTTGGCAATTTTAATCGCACCGTCAGTGCCTGGATCGAGTGGATCGGCTTAATTGGGCTTCTGCTAGTCATGGTGATTACCTGTGTCGACGTCGTCGGTTCCAAGCTCTTTCGCAGTCCGGTATTTGGCGCTCTGGACATCGTGATGCTGGCTCAGTTGGTAGCAGTTTCTTTTGCTGTGGCTTATGCGCTTATTCTCGGCAAACATGTCAGCGTAGAGTTTTTTGTAGCGCTGCTGCCAAGAGGCCTGCAAGCCTTTGTGGCCTGCATCATCTCTTTTCTCGGATTCACCCTGTTTGCTTTAATAGCCTGGCGCCTGTGCGTTTACGGCTACGACCTTCAAACCTGGCAGGAAGTCAGTGCGACCGCATTGATTCCCCTGTACCCCTTTGCTTATGGCATCGCTTTTGCCAGTATCCCGGTCTGCCTGGTGTTTACGCATGACTTCATAGCCGCGATTCTTGAGATGGTGAAACGATGAGCCCGGTTACCGCAGGTATTGTCGGCATTGCACTTCTGCTGTTTCTTTTTCTTCTCAGAATGCCGGTGGCCTTTACCATGGCTTTTGTCGGTTTTGTCGGTTTTGCCTACTTAAACGGTTTCGAACCGGCACTCAGTCTGCTGGCCCAGGATATATTTGAGCAATTCTCATCTTACCCGCTCAGTGTCATCCCGATGTTTATCCTGATGGGCACGTTTGCCTTTGCGTCTGGTATAAGCAAAAGGCTTTATGCCACGACCTATAAATGGACCGGCCACCTGACAGGTGGTTTGACCATTGCTACCGTGCTGGCCTGTGCCGGGTTTGCGGCGATATGCGGGTCGACGGCAGCGACGGCAGCGACCATGGGGAAAATTGCGCTGCCTGAGATGAAAAAATATAAATACAACGACAGACTGGCCACGGGCACCGTCGCTGCGGCCGGAACGCTCGGCATCCTGATACCACCGAGCACCGTCCTCATTGTTTATGGTATATTGACGGAAGAATCAATCGGAAAGCTGTTTCTCGCTGGAGTATTTCCGGGGATACTCCTCAGCCTGGCATTTGTTGCGGTGGTCGTCTTCCTTTGCCAGCGCAATCCCGGCCTCGGCCCCCCGGGATCGCCGACGAACTGGAAGGAAAAGCTACAGTCGACGACCGGAATTATTGAGGCGGTGATTTTGTTCTTAATCGCAATTGGGGGATTGTTTCTGGGATGGTTCAGTCCGACTCAGGCCGGGGCAATCGGAGCCGGCGGCGCTTTAATAATCGGCCTGGTCCGCAAGCAGCTCAGCTGGAAGTCGTTTTGGGAGGCCGGTAAAGAAGCCCTGCGAACCTCCTGTATGGTTATATTTATTATCACCGGGGCAACAATTTTCGGGCATTTTATGGCGGTTTCACGCATTCCTTTCATGCTGGCCGAATGGCTGGGCGGGCTTGCGATTCACCCGATGGCAGTCATGGTCGTGATTATCTTTATTTATTTTATTGGTGGATTCTTCATGGATTCCATGGCGCTGATTGTGGTGACCATACCGATTTTTTTTCCGGTTGTGTTAAAGCTTGGTTTTGACCCGATCTGGTTTGGTGTTATCGTCGTGCTGGTCGGTGAAATGGGGGTTATAACACCCCCGGTTGGGGTAAACGTATTTGTTATCAAAGGGATCGCCCCGGAAATCCCGCTTCGTATCATCTTTCGCGGGATCCTGCCGTTTCTGGTGGCCCTGATTTTTGTTACGATAATTATTCTGTTCGTTCCGCAGATTGCGACCTATTTGCCGAGCCTTGTAAAATATTAGCCAAAGTTAGGAAGTTGCTTTTTCAAAGCGGATGAATCGAAAATGGTGAATTGTGTAACGGTTTCAGCTGAGCCCAATTTCTTCGAAACGCCTTACGCGATACATCTGAATCAATTAGTGCGGGAACTTGATCATCGGTGCCGGCTTTTTTGCGTAATCCACGTGACTTAACCCTAACATTGCATAAATTCTTGTCATCTAGCCTGGCCTTTATTTCTGAGATCGTTGCTTTTTCCGGGCAGATGCTGGATGCTTGTCGGAGCGGAGCGGAGATCCCGTTTCAGCGGGGATACTTGATGCTGGATATCTAACAGGACACTATCGGTGAATTTCAACGACATCCAGTATCCAGCAACCAGAATCCAGGATCAGTCAATACTTTCAATGGTCTTCATTGCAGCAGCGAAGTTGGATTTCAAAATTTTATACAACTATAGGGTTATTTGAGTAAAATCTCCGCCAGAGGGGAGGCGGATAAACTCCATAGCGAACTCCGCCTCCGGCGGATTCGCCCTTATTGGGGATGCGGGTCACCAACTGAGCGAGCCAATCCAGAGCATCAAATGTTTTGCTGGTCTTGCCGTCCTTTGAATCCAATACGGATGAAAATTTTTAAAATCACTCCCGCCTGGGGCGGGATACGGCGACTGCCGCACCGGCTTTGGCATCACCATGGGGTGCAGCCTGCGTCAAATATAGGTTCAGTACTTTCCCTGCGCAACGACTCAGTTTTGTCAGAAGCTTGCGATCGAACATGAATTAGATAACAAGCCCGGGAATAGCATAGCGCCTATACCTGCACCTCCTCAAATTACCTAAAAGGAAAATCTATCTCGGATCAAATCATAGCTAGTGCGGCCCAGAATAGATAATGAATGGACTTCAGTTCGTGATCCTTTATCTCGATTTTGCTATAATAGCGGAGGAAAGCCAAATACATATTCAATAGGTATATACAGATAATTCACTCCAATTACAGGTCAGGATCCGAAGCAAGTTCCATACGACAAAAACTCACCGGTAGAATTGCAGGTCGCTCAATCTTTTGAGACTTCGAAAAAAAACCTGCAGACTAATTAGGTAGATTCACTTGTACTTCATCATATTCTTGCGAGCAATACTGTTCAAACCATTGCTCAAAAATACAACAAAACTGAAGTACAAGTATTTTTCAGATATCTCAATCAATCTGGGATTGTGCCTCTGACTGGAACATCTTCTGATCGGCACATGCCGGAAGAGCTCAGTATCTTTGATTTTGAGATTTCTGCTGAGGACTCATACAATTTGAGTCGTCTACTTAATCAAGAATTTCAAATTCAGAATTTAAAAACAAGGAGATGAACAAAATGGACAATTCATTTGAAAACGCAGTTCAGAGAGATTCTGTTCCTTTTAGAAATGATATAGTTGGAAGTTTTCTTCGTCCGCAAGTGCTTAAAGATGCCCGTGCAAAACATGCGAAAGGCAATTTGTTATTGAATGAGTTGAAGAAAATTGAAGATGAAGAGATCATTAAGCTGATTGAAAAACAAATAGCAGTGGGGTTAAATGCTGTTACCGATGGAGAGTTCAGACGCTCCTGGTGGCACCTTGATTTCATGTGGGGATTGGACGGGGTTGAAAAATCCGATATTGCAAAGGGCTACCAGTTTCAGGGCGAAGTCACCAGGGCAGAAACCGCCTGTCTTTCCGGTAAAATTAAATTTGGAAACCATCCTTTTCTGGAACATTACGGCTTTTTGAAGAAAGCGGCAGGTACTGATGTCATAGCTAGACAGTCCATACCCGCACCTGCACAGTTCTTGTCAGAACTCCAACGTCCTGAAAATAAAGATACCACAATGCGGTTTTACAGCAGCATGGAGGAACTGGTTAAAGACATAGCCAAGGCATATCAGGATGCTATTCAAGGATTCTATGATCTGGGTTGTCGCAGTCTGCAGTTTGATGATTGCACCTGGGGAATGATGTGCGACAAAAACTATATGAAGTTGAAATTGGGAGCCGGTTTCAATCTGGACGAAATGGCAGCTTTATACGTTCAGTTAAACAACGCAGCAATAGAAGGGCATGCTTCGGATATGACAATCACAACCCATATTTGCCGAGGTAATTATCATTCCACTTGGGCCGGTTCCGGTGGGTACGAACCGATTGCTGAAACATTGTTTGGTGCTGAAAATGTGGATGCCTATTACCTTGAATTCGATACAGACCGTGCCGGTGACTTTTCACCCCTTCGATTCGTGAGCAATGATAAACTGGTTGTCCTTGGTCTTGTTACCTCAAAAACCGGTGAGCTGGAAGACAAACAAACCATTGTCAATCGGATTAGGGAGGCAACTCAGTACATTCCGATTAACCGACTTTGCCTCAGTCCGCAATGTGGCTTTGCATCCACCGAGGAAGGTAATATTCTCACTGCAGAACAACAATGGGACAAACTCCGTTTAATCAAAGAAATTTCAAATGAAATCTGGAAATAAATCATTGCTAATGTAACCCTTTTAACCCAGACTTTCTGAAATAATATCTCATTCGTAAACTGTTTGAATTCGGGTTTATCTATTAAGGGAGATATGTTAAATCTAAGGACTATCTTTTTTGATTTTTTTGACCATCAGAAGTTTATCAAATGAGTTCAGAATAGGATATTGGCCAGGCGGATAAACTCCATAGCGAACTCCGCCTCCGGCGGATTCGCCCTTATTGGGGATGTGGGTCACCAACTGGGCGAGCCAATCCAGAGCATCAAATGTTTTGCTGGTCTTGCCGTCCTTTGAATCAAATGCGGATGAAAATTTTGAAAATCACTCCCGCCTGGGGCGGGATACGGCGGCTGCCGCACCGGCTTTGGCATCGTCATAGGCTACGGCTTGAGTCAAATATAGGTTCAGTACTTTCCACGCGCAACGACTCAGTTTTGCCAGAAGACTGCGATCGAACATGGAATCGATACGCAGTCGTTTGGGAAAACTGAAAACCCATTGCCGGTGCGGCACGCGTTTAACATATTGACCAATCCAACACGGAAACTACGAGTACCCTACACGATCAAAATAACCTAACAAATTGATATTTATATTATATTTTTATAAAATAGCGGTTTTGCGCGAATTATTCCAATTATTTCTATTAACCCGGATTATGTCGCATGGAGAGCAAAAAAGAAATTGAAAATTATAAAAATAGTTGATATAATAGGAAATATTAGTCATGTCGGAGGTCTATGCGATGCTCGGAATTGCTGAATGACATCCGCAGAACCACCTTTTGGAGGCGGTTGCCGCTTAATTCAGATTAAATGAAGTATATTTGGCACCCTATCAGGCTTGAATAATTTTCGGAAGGAAGATGTAATGATATCTGTAAGAAGACTGAAGACTAAGTTTTACCCGGATCCCAAGAGAGTAATCGCCAGGTTTTTCATGCCTGGGGCTGAAAGGGCAAGAAGTATCGTAAACAAGGTAATTCAACTTTCGGAAGATAAGGTACACTCCATCCTCCACAATGTCTTTGAAAATTTTTCTGAAAGGCATAGGAAAATAAGCGCCATATTCCAAAATCACTATAATCAAGTAAAGACGATCCTTGAACAGGAGCTAAGTTTTGATCCTGGAGATATCTCAACTGAGAGGATGTTGCTCATAGGCTCCTATTTTACCATGGAATATTCCATTGAATCAGCAGCAATTTTTAATCCTTGCATTGTGGAAGATCCAAACCAGGAGTTCCTTGTAGAAGGTGAGCGGCGAGTGATCGTGAGCTTCAGGGCTACCGGAGAAGGTCACATATCTTCCATTGTATTCAGAAGTGGTATCTTGACAAAAGAAAATGAACTAATTTTCAGGCCAGTGGACCAGCTTGTGGAGATTCCCGATAAGATCAAGAGACATGTGTATACCAAGGATCACTTTATCAAACGAATATGGCTTGTCTTAATCGAAAGGAAATCAGGGCTTGAACATAAAGGTGCATATAAGAAGATAATAAACTCTCTTATGGGCGAGTTGGAAGATAAGTTTATCTACGGTAATCTGCTCGGCGCGATCGGGAAGTATACCGAGGGCCGTGACTTGCCCTTTCAGGATAGACGGGTTATAGATGCCATAGAACGCGTGGCGGATTCACACTATGAGATGGAATTCTCTCTCGATACGGCCCTCTCCGAGCGGGTTATCTTTCCGTTTTCATTGATGGAAAACAAGGGCGTTGAAGATGTGCGCGTTGTAAGATTCACGGAGGACGATGGCGCTGTCACCTATTATTCCACCTATACCGCTTTCAGCGAACATGGAATCCTTCCCAAATTCATCAGCACGCAGGACTTCCGGCATTTCACGGTTAAGCCGATTAACGGTGAATATGCCAGAAACAAGGGCATGGCGCTGTTCCCGCGTAAGATAAATGGCCGGTATGTAATGCTGGCCCGTCTTGACGGCGTCAGCCATTATGTCTTGTTCTCGGACAGCATAAATGTATGGAGTACGGACGCAAAAAAAATAGTGGAACCAGAGCATCCATGGGAGTTTCTCCAGGTAGGTAACTGCGGATCTCCTCTGGAAACCGACGAGGGATGGTTGGTGGTCACCCATGGGGTGGGCCCGGTGAGACGGTATTGCCTTGGGGCAATGCTCCTTGATCGGCACGATCCCTCGAAAATCATAGCCAGGCTGGAAGATCCCCTTATGATGCCGAATGAAGAAGAACGGGAAGGATACGTGCCAAACGTTGTCTATTCGTGCGGCGCCATCATAAATAATGGTGAACTCATTATAGCTTACGCCATGTCGGACTATGCATCTTCCTTTGCAGCCGTTCCACTTGACCGTCTCTTCGCTAAGATGCAAAAGAGGTAAGACAAGTATAAGTTTCATTAAGCTACCGCGCGCATACAGTTAATCAATTCTTTGACTTCAACAACTGCTATGCCGGAATTGATATCGGACATGGCATATGGAATGACCAGCTTGTTGTTATGAATTAGCGCACCGCAGGAATAAACAACATTGGGAACATATCCCTCGCGCTCTTTCTCATGCGGGGCCAGCAACGGTTCATCCAGGCGGGCGATGATTTTCGAAGGCTCTTCAAGATCAAGCAGTATGGCGCCGATGCAATACTTGCGCATAGGCCCGACGCCATGGGTGAGCACAATCCAGCCTTCATTGGTTTCGAGGGGTGAACCACAGTTGCCGATTTGAATGAATTCCCATGGATACTCAGGCTCCTGGATGATTTGGGACTCTTGCCAGAAATGGATATTGTCTGAGAACATGATATGATTGTTTTCACCGTCCTGGCGCGAGAGCATGGCATAGCGGCCGCCAATTTTCCGCGGAAAAAGCGCCATGCCCTTGTTTTGTACGGCTTTGCCGTTGAGCGTTACTATGTTGAACTTGATGAAATCCTTTGTTTCGATCAACTGCGGTAAAATCGTGCCGTTATAGGCGGTATAGGTCGCGTAATAGACGACCTCACCGGTGTCATCGAAAAATTGAACGAACCGGGCATCTTCAATGCCTCTGCTTTCGTTTTTCGAAACGGGAAAGATCACCCGTTCGGATATGCTATGATCGGCGTGGAAACTCACCTCATAATTGGAATCCGCCAGCCAGCACATGGCCTTGAAGGTTCTTTTTTGGTGCGCTTCAGAAAATTGCGGTTTTGCGCGAAGGATTGCAATTTTTTCTATTAATTCATCATTAGTAAAATCTTCCGGCAACTGGTTAAGAATATGGGCGGTTACCTCATTGCCGGCCCCCATCTCGTTCAGCTTGAGCTGGAAAGGATTGCGCTTGTAAACAGCGTCTAATTGGAGATCCGGCGTTTACACAAAATCACTGACCGGGTCGAAAAGGAACGCATTGTGCCGGTCAAGGACGCCGCTGCGAAAGGCAATTGACGAAACATGGCCTTCGCCGGTTGCCCGCAGACTCATGACAAAGCGCAAGCTGCCTTTTTTCAGATGGCTCTGATCAGGATGGGGAACGATGGAAGGGTTGAAAAGGGCGGCCGATTCAATAGAGTACTCCTTGGTAAAGTAGGCTCCGAGGAGGGCCCTTTGAACATCGCTGAGCATTGTATCGCGGGGAAGATAATCCTTAACCTCATTCAGGTGCCGCTCAAAAATGTGCCCGATGTCTTCGTGCCTTCCGGCAAAGTGAGTCATTATTTGAGTAATTAAATTTTTGGTCGCTGTTTCAGACATGCTCATTATCCGCTGAATTATTTTAGGGATGCGAGACCTGTCATCGGGAAGATGAAGAAGGGTGATTACCCGTGATGTATCCCCTATGATCTTATTTGCTTTTCTTTTAACTTTCAGCTTTTGACGCCTTCTAGGGTGCATATGATTTTGTCCTTAGGGTCGCTTGATATATAGCGAAGCTTCGCCTCAACCCGACGAGTCGATGAGAAACATATACCGGTGGTGAGGCGAAGCGATGCTGGGTACTGGAGCCTGGATACTGGATACTGGATACTGGGTACTGGATACTGGATAAAAAAGTGGTTTTATGTCCTCATCTTTGGCATCGTGATTTTATCGAGCATCCAGTATCTGTTTATTCGGTCTGCCCCCAGCCGGAAAGGATAATTTACAACGGCGGACGGGAAACCGAGAGGCAGAGCGCCACCAATTCATCAATGACGGCCGTGCCGGCGCACATGACCGTATCCGCGCCGCCCCAGTATATTTTTACCGTACCGTCGTCTTCCGGAACAGCGCCGCAGGTAAAGACAACATTGGGCACATAGCCATTTACCTCCCAGGGATCCTCAGGCTGCAATATCCATTGATCGGAAACGCCGATGATGTTGGCCGGATCATCAAGGTCATGCAGGGCCGCGCCGAGTCGATACACGGTCCCGGACATCGTTTTAAAAACGCCATGGTAAATGTGAAGCCAGCCTTTGTCGGTTTTAAAGGGCGGTGCGCCGGGCCCGATTTTCATTTCATCCCAGTGATAGGCCACCGGTTTCATAATCAGCCGGGAATCGCCCCAGTGCACCAGGTCGGGAGAATAGGAAATCCAGATCGACCAGGACGAAATTTCGGAATGCGGCCGGTCCAAACGCACATATCGATCGCCGAACTTTTCAGGGAAAAGGACGACGTTGCGGAGGTCGGCCTGGGTAATCAGCGCAATCCGTTCCACTTTTTCAAAATCCCGGGTGCGCGCCAGGGCAATCCGCACGCCGTGACGGGAATAGGCGCTATAGGTCAGCAGGTACTCGTTTTCTACCCGGGAAATCCGCAGGTCTTCGACTCCGAACGCTTCGTATTCGGCAAAAACATTGTCCCTTGAAGGTGTCAGAAAGGGTTTGGGATGAACCGAAAATGAAAAACCATCCTCGCTGTCGGCCCTGCCGATGATGGAGCGTCCGTTTAGCAGATGCGACCTGAAAAGCATAATGTATCGATCGTTGTGTTTAACGATGCCCGCATTGTGAACGGTGGCGACTGGGTACGGTACATCCTTGCTTGTCAGGATGGGATTTTTTTTAAAGCGTGTTATTATTGGATGATGAGTTTCCATAATGGGCTGTCCTATAAAATCATTATAAAATCTTTGGCCACCGGTACCGGCTATCTGTTTCAGAATTTTCGAGGCCATTTTACAGTCTTTCAGCGTCAAGAATCATTTCATAGACTTGTATGTAACGATTGATCATGCGGTCGACTGTGAAATGCGATTCAACATGACGACGACAGTATGCGCGGTCAATCTCTTTAATACGTTCAACCGCCTCAATGGTCTCGTCCACGTTGTTGACCAAATAACCACTTTTGCCGTTTTCGATAAGTTCAGGCATGCTGCCCCTATCAAAGGCGATCACGGGCGTACCGCAGGCCATGGATTCGATAACGGACAGACCGAAAGGCTCATCAAACTGTATGGGGTGCAATAGCGCGCAGGCTTTGCCGAGCAGCCGGTTGCGCTCAACCGGTCCGGCACTGCCGGCATAAATCACCTTATCGTTGTCTAGATGAGGGGCGACATATTGGTCAAAGTAAGCCTGGTCCTGGATAATGCCCGCCAATATCAGCTTTTTTTTGCAGGCCCCGGCGATTTCAATAGCTTGGCGGGCGCCTTTGTCATGGTGAATGCGCCCGAAAAAAAGCAGGTAATTATCCGGGGCAGGCTGAAAATCAAACTGTTTGATATCAATACCGTGATGGATGGTTTTGATATAATCAAGATCCGGCGATCGGTCGGCATCGCTGATGGAAACATAGAACGCTTTGCCGTTGTATTTCTTGTAAACCGGCAAAATCCCGGGTGATGAAAAACCGTGAATCGTGGTCACTACCGGAGTGGTGGTCAGGCCGGTATATGTCAGAGGCAGGAAATCAAAATGGTTGTGGATCATGTCGTATGCATCGGCATGCTCAAAGAGTTCGGAAATGTGCAGACACTCCCAGACTTTCGGTATGAGTGAGCGGTCTTCTTCATAGCCACGCGGGCAAACGGCACGCAGCGTACCGCTGGTCTGCGAATCCACGGTTGCAAACAAGGTGACTTCATGACCACGCGCTACCAGCCCTTCGGTTAAAAGGGAGGCCACGTTTTCCCAGGGTCCATAATGGCGTGGCGGCGTGCGCCAGGCAATGGGCGCGAGCATGGCAATCTGCATGACGGATCCTTTACCTAAGTGGCTTTCAGGGACGATGACTGCTTATGAACCTCGTCGGCATAAAGCTTTTGCAATGTCATCAGTGAAAGCAGCCAGGCTAGGGACGATTCGGCGCCTTCATTCTGGTTGATGCCGTCGGCCATCAATCCATCTCGACAGCCGCCGGTCTTGGGATCATAGAGCGGCATATTCAGGTCATTGTGTCCGAGAAACCAATTAAAGCACATGACCGCATTCTCAAACCATGTGTGGTCCCGGGTAACATTAAACGCTTCGACACAGGCTTCGATCATGGCATTGGCTTCGACGGGCTGCTGGTCGAAACGTGCTCTGGGTCCGCCTTTTTCATACCATCCGTTGCTGCCGATGGGCACAAAGTGATTGTCTTCGGTTTGGATGGCAAGCAGCCACTTCAGGGAGTTGAGTCCCATATCGATCATGTCGTTGCGTTGCATCCGGTGGCCGGACAGCAGCAGGGCATGGGGCAGTTTGCCGTTGGCATAGTTTAGAGCGTTCTCAAGCCAGGGCCAATCGTCTGTTGCATTGTTTTTAAACTGATTGAAAAGCCTGTCGGCAAGAACTCCCCGGATCTTGCGCACATCACTGTCGCCGGCAAATTTATTCAGGTAAGCATGCAAGCCCACCAGACAAAAAGCGGTGGTGCGGGGCGAATGAAAATTCTCGACAGCTCTCAGTGCCTTGTTGAAAAGGGTTGTGCTCATTGCGAGATACCCGGGATCGTTAAGAAAAGCCACTGCTTTACCAAGGCACCAGATCGCTCTGCCATGTGCATCCTCGGACCCGATCTCCTCGATCCAGTGCCGCGAATAGGTCATAAAATTACGAAATCGCCCATTTTTTTCATTATAGGCATACAGCAGAAATCCGAGATAATGACCGCTGAGAGAATTAAGTCCCAAGCCGTTTGTTGGCAGGTATTTTTGACCCATGGCGGCAACCAGCAGCGCTCTGGCATTATCATCGGTGCAGTAGCCATGGGTGCGGTCGGGAATGGTATAGTTGGCATGTTGCAAAATCCCGGTATCATCGGTAAAGGCTTTCAGGTGATCGAGCTTGATCTCCGGCAACTCGAAAATCGTGATGGCCTTGATGTTTTCAACATAGGAATGCCTGGGTCTAGGGTTCCGGGTCCGGTTCAGCTGAACCTCCCTGAAAACCTGGAGGTATTTTCGGGATACTTCTTTCCAGACTGCGTCACGGCTGAACATATAGGCTTTCTTACGCATGGCGTGCCGTTCGACATCGTTGTCCAGAAGATCGATGATTTGTTCCGCCATGGCATTCGAATTATGGAAGGGCACAATCCGGCCCCGGTCTTGGGCGAGCATCTCGGTGGCGTACCAGTACGGGGTAGAAATGACGGCTTTACCTGTACCCATGGCATAGGCAAGGGTCCCGGAGGTAATCTGGGCTTCTTCAAGATAAGGGGTTAGGTAGATATCGGCGATGCCGAGAAATTCACATAACTCTTTAAGTTCAACAAAACGATTTTGAAAAATGACATGCTCGCCGATATCGAGCTTGTGCACGAGCTGCTGCAGTATGATACGGTATGCATCCCCATGCAATTTCAAGATTTGCGGATGGGTTGCACCCAGGACAATATAGACCACCTCAGGGTGTTTCTTGATGACCGCCGGAAGCGACTGCAATACATTTTCAATGCCTTTATTTGGCGAAAGCAAGCCGAAGGTGAGCAGTACCTTTTTGCCTTCCACGCCGAACTTGTCTTTGTAGAAGCTGGGATCGATAAACGGCGTATCCGGAATGCCGTGATGGATAAAGACAATTTTATCTTCGGGCACGGCATAGATATCTTTGAGGAAGTCAGATGCCTTGCGGCTCATCACGATCAGTTTGTCAGACAGATCGGATAGCTTGCACATGACAGCTCGATATTCAGGTGGGGGGTCTTTCAAAACCGTGTGTAACGTGGTTACCACCGGCATGCGCAGTTCACCCAATAGTCTCAGCAGGTGGCTGCCGGCCGGACCGCCGAAAAGACCGTATTCATGCTGCAAGCAGACAATATCCGTCTGACTGATATTCAGAAATTGAGATGCGACACTATAATCGGTCAACTTGTTCTGGTTGATCTCAAAGCGCACTTTATCTGGATATGGATATCCCTCAGGTATGTCATTCATGGCAGCCGCCCAGCAGTAAATATCGGGGGCTTCCGCCGATAAGCCTTCAACCAGATCCGTGGTAAAGGTCGCGATCCCGCATTGGCGGGGCAGATAGTTGCCGATTACGGCAACCGAGTCGATTCCCTCATAATACTTAGTAACAGATGTCATAACGGCGACCTTTTCGCTTGACGCTTATCCTCCAGTTGCCCAGATCGATTTCTTTTTGTCTTTTTTTTGTTTCCGTTTCTCCTTTGGTGATTGCTGGCTTTTTTTCTGTTCTTCGCGTTTACCTTTATCTTTTTTACCCTTGTCTCCCATCTAATCTCCTTTTCCTATAAAAAAACTTGTTATCCTATAATTACAAATATTTAATCATACGCAGACGGACGGTAGCTTACTACAGCTTCACCCTTGGACGCCTTGTTGAAGCGAAGCGGAAATCCCGCCCCGCCGGGGAAGCTGCAGCATCCCTCCTGAGGCGGATCTGCGACCTCAACTTTAGCAACAAGAGGGTAACCTTTAACCGCCAAATTATTTTTTGATAAGAAGTTCAAGACCATCGACGCATGCTCGGCTCACTCCATAGTCAGCCTTTTCCTGCCCGGGCATTTTATCCCAGCCACCCGTTTCGATGAATTTATCTCTTTCCCAGCTACTGATCTTCTCAATTTCTTTTAGTTTCTCCTCATGATTTGGCTGTTTTACAAATTGGGCAACGCAGATCGCTGCCTGACTCGCTAAGACCGCCTCTTCGGACATCTTTTGGGTAGTGGCGGCGGTTGTCCATCCCCCCCACCCAAAACCGATGATCATTGCGACTACCGCTCCAAGAATAAGACTCCAAACTCCGTACTTAATTTTTCCTGCAGTTTCTGCTTTCATTGATAATACCCCTCTGAATTTTGTTGTAATATTTTTGCCTGTGACGACCTTGCGACGTATGAATTGGATGAGGTCATCGGCCCTGGCCGTTCTCTTTGGATATGAAGGTCGTTGACATTTATGAGATTTCTTGCCGGGGGCTGCTACATGCCAGATTGGCAACCCAACCGAGTCGATTCCAATAATCTCTAATGGATTCTTTTGCTCCGAATAGCATCAATGGCCTCCTTTCCTTCCGAATGGGAAATCGTGTGGATTTCAATTTGTAGCGGCTCGTACAAAAGGCTCTTTGTTCCAAGCAAAACGCTGAATCGGTCTGACTTTATGTGATCGTCCAGATTATCGCGGGATTCCCACTCCTCGATCAAACTGAAAACGTTCTTGTCTTCGATGCCGCTGAAAATCTGACAGCTCTGACAACCCCTCTCATTTTCCGTTGGATCAATCATTGAGAGAAGTGTTTGCATAACCTCTGTCCGCTTTTCTATAAGTGCATTCATGGTTATCCTGATAATGATCACGAGAACTCTCCTTCCGGCAATGACTAAACACGCGTTAGTTTAGCTTAGTAATTTTTCCACACGACTGCTATTAAAAATTTCAAACCGTCCGTGTCCGGAATCATACAATCAAACTTCGTGCCAAGGCGGGCTGGGTCCATCTATAAGTAACCTAACAAACCGATATTTAATATAATATTTTTAAAAAGAGATCGGTCGGAGAGGAATGGACCAGTGTATCGATATGGTCATATTTGACCATTGGTCATATATGACCATGCTTGGTGTTCCTGAAATAATGTCTACAGCTCTGCCTGAGGGAATACAAATTGACAGGCTATTATTAGAGGAAGGTCGCTATGAAAAGGAAAATTTCCAGGAAAATTGTCCTTTAACTGTGTAATTTCAAATGGGGTTACAAGGCCTAAATATAGTTTTAGATATCAATGCTTGATGAACAGGCCAAGTAGACCCCGCATGTCTAAGGTTGGAGGATATCCAATTTGCGTATGCGGGCACGCAGTGTGCTGCGATTGAGCCCGAGGATTTCTGCGGCCCCGTTTTTGCCACTCACTTTCCAATTGGTCTGCTCAAGTATCCGGACAATATGGTCGCGCTCAACCGCTTCCAAAGTTTTTTGCGTGGTCGTTAACTCCTGATGTGGTTGTTTCAGTTCATCCACCAGGCGTAGTTTGGGTCCCGAGGAGTTGATCACGGAACGCTCGAGGACATTTTCCAACTCCCTGACATTGCCGGGCCATTGATAATCCTGTAAGGTATTCATGACGCTCGTCGGGATGTTCTCAATCGTCTTTCCCAGTCTCTTGGAAATTTTATCTACCAAAAAATTCACCAGCAGGGCAATGTCTTCCATCCGTTCTCTCAGCGGGGGTACCGTAATCGGAAAGATACTTAGCCGGTACCAGAGATCTTCCCGGAACCGGCCCCGGCGGACTTCATCTTCCAGATTACGATTGGTGGCGGCAATCACCCGCACATCGACTTTGATTGTACCGGAGCTGCCCAACCGTTCAAACTCACCATCCTGGATCACCCTGAGCAGCTTGGGCTGTAGTTCCAACGGCAGTTCCCCGATCTCATCCAGAAAAAGCGTGGCGCCGTTGGCAACTTCAAATCGCCCCAACTGTCTGGCATAGGCACCGGTAAAAGCGCCTTTCTCGTGGCCGAACAGCTCACTTTCGATGAGGTTTGAAGGCAGTGTGGCACAATTCACTTTCACTAATACCCGATCTTTGCGCGGGCTCAAGCCATGGATAGCCCGGGCGACCAGCTCCTTGCCGGTTCCGGTCTCACCGAGAACGAGAACGGTCGTATCGCTGGGGGCGATTTGCTCGGCCTTATAGAGCACGTAATTGAGCCCGTCACTTTGACCGATAATGTTCTCATAGTTATATTCTAATTTTATTTCTTCTTGCAGATACGCTCTTTCGACCTCAAGTTTTTCTTTTAATTCCTTTATTTCGGAGAGTGCTGCCTTATGATTAAGCTCGCCCTGCTTACGCTCGGTAATGTCCTGAATCCACCCGGACATCCGGACAGCTTTTCCCTCGGTGCTCCAGATTGCCTGGCCCCGCGCGAGAAACCACAGGTACTCGCCGGATTTGGTCCGCAAGCGATATTCAACCTTGTATGGATCGCGCTCTTGAAGATGGCGTTCGATCGCGGCCCAGATGGCTTCAGCGTCCTCAGGGTGCAGGCGGCTGCGGAAAGAATCTATCGTGCCACGAAACTCCTCGGACGAATATCCAAGGATTTCCCTGAAACGGTCCGAGTAAAAGACAGTATTCGACAGCAAGTCCCAGTCCCAGAGGCCGTCGGTAGAGCCTGCAAGGGCCAAAAGATACCGCTCTTCACTGATGCGCAATGCCGCCTTCGAGCGGCCGTGTCGCGATCGCTGTATGAGCAGCCTGACGAAAAGTAAGGTTGCGATGGCGCAAAAGGTAGCGAGGCCGATTATATGCCATTGGTAAAGTGCCAAAAATGTATCCTCAGGTACGATCGGTTGGATTGTTGGACTTATTTACCATAAAATGAATAGAATTTCAAAGTTTTGCTGAACGATGTACGGATAGCGTGCCTGAGGGTAAAATCTGGCGGGACTGAAAATTGATAAGATGTGCGGATCAAATACTAATATAGGAAATTATAAAAAATATTTATAGGATGCACCACTAGCGCTTACCCATGAGCTGTTCCTGAATCCGTTGGCTGATGCTGCTTGCTGCCATATGCGTTTCAGCGGCAATGGATTGCATTTTGCTGTCATCGAGACTGGCCTTGAAACCAACGGCCCAGATGGCTGACCGCAGTTGTCCCAATCCCATTAACGGGGATGCAACGGCCCGGACACCCATAATGTATTCCTCGTCATCAACGGCGTAGCCTTTTTCCCTGACCCGCCTTAACTCTTTGTGATATAACTCTGAGTCTACAATCGAGTTATCTGTGAATCGCGGCAGCCCTTTTGAACTGATAATCCTGGTTGCCTGCTCCTCCTCCATTGAAGCCAGAAATACTTTGCCGACCGCGCCGGCAAATAAGGGAATATTTGAACCGATCGGGGCTGTAATATTAAGGTCCTGTCTGGCTTCGACAATATCCAGAATGGTAACGTGGTCCCAATTCAGGATACCCAGAAATATCGATGTCCGGGTTTTTTCCATCAGGTCTTCGGTAACCGGTCTGGCGGCCGTCTTCAGATCGATCTGGGAGTAAGCTGAGCGGCCGATTTCCAGCAGGGTAAAGCCCAGTTTGTATTTTTTGGTCCGAGGATCCCGCATGACGGCTCCCAATTCCTCCAGGGCCGAGGTCATGCCGTGAACCGTGCTTTTTGCCATTTTAAGCTTCTTGGCCAGTTCGCTCACCCCCAGGCCTTCCCTGGATGAAGAAATGGCATTTAGAATTGCAAAAGCCTTTTTTACCGATGGCGCTCCATACTTTTTCATATTATCCGTTCACCGTAATAAACTTTTTTTATAGGGTATAATCCATATCTTTCCTTGTCAACAATTTGTTCATTCAGATGAACATCTATTTTAAATTTAAAAATTTATTTGTCACAAACTATATAAAATAAGTTTAAAGACTGAAGGAAATATTTTAAAATTCTATTGAATAATTAGAAAAATAGATCTTTTTGCTTGATCAAACCGGTACACCGTGGTATGAATCTTCCTGAATCGAATAGTTCATAATAATGAACGTCATTGAAGATATCAGATCAAAAGGAGGCGAGTATGGCAACCAAATCCAAAGGCCAGTCAACGGCCGAAAGCCTGCGCAAAACCAGGACCTATGGCAAGTTCCGATGCCACAATCCCAGCTGCATGGAAAGAATTCAACCCGGGCAGGGCGACAAGACTGCCAAATGCCCGACCTGCGGCATGGAATACCGGATCCACTGGGTCAATCCCACACTGCCGCGTATTCGAGGGCCGGTCTGGGATGTAAACCGAAAACTGGCGGAAGAAAAATTAAAAGAGAAGGGAGTACAGTGATATGGCGCTAAACAGGAAAGTAGCATATATCGATCTGAACACGGGAGATGTCCAGACCAAGCCGATTCCGCTTGCAGTCAGAAAAAAGTTTGTCGGCGGACGGGGTCTGGACGCATACCTGCTTTACAACAACACCAAGAAGGGGTGTGACCCGCTGGGGCCTGGTAATGCCCTGATCATCAGCGCCGGTATCCTGGTCGCCACACTTGCTTCGGCCACGGCCAGAACCCACGTCATGGCCAAATCACCCCTGACCGGCATGCTGGGCAGCGCGAACATGGGTGGATTTTTTGCACCTGAAATGGCCTGGGCCGGTTTCCACCACCTGGTCATCACGGGCAAAGCCAAAAACCCCTGCTACATTTATATTCACAACGGCGAAATCGAGATTCGGGATGCCGGCGATATCTGGGGCCAATCCGTGACCGACGCCCAGTGGGCCATCCGTCAGGATCTGGGAGATGAGGAAGTCAAAAGCTGCGTCTGCGGACCGGCCGGTGAGAACCTGGTCAGATTCGCCAACGTCATGACCGGCGTTAAAAATGCCGCCGGGCGGACCGGCATGGGATGTGTCATGGGGTCCAAGAACCTCAAGGCGGTCTCGGCCCGCGGCACCATGGATCTTGAGATCGCCCACCCCGTGGAAGCTTTGGAATACAACAAGCGCTTCATCGAGCAAATCACCAGCGCCAAAGTCAGTCAAACCCAGGGAACCCTGGGAACGCCGTTTATCTGGGGGGCGACCAATTCCTGGGGAGGGGTCAGAACCCGCAATTTCCAATACAACCAGTGTGAATATTCCGATGATATCGAACCCGAGCGAATCGATGAGATTTGTGAGGAGACCATGGGGCCCCACCACATGACGGGCTGCTTCGGCTGTCAGGTGCATTGCCGGGCCCAGTATAAAATCCCTTCAGGTCCTTTGGCTGGCAAATACGATGAAGGTCCGGAATACACCTCCCTGGGTGCCTTCGGTGCCGAGACGGACACGCCGCGGGCGGTGACTGTGCTCACCGGCAATCATCTGGTCGATCAGTACGGGATGGACAATCTCGAAACCGGCAGCCTGATATCCTGGGCCATGGAGCTTTACGAACTGGGCATCATCACCGACAAGCAGACCGATGGACTGGATTTGAGCTGGGGCAATGACGAGGCGGTGATCGAGATGATCGAACGAATCGCCTACCGCAAAGGTTTTCTGGGAGATGCCCTGGCAGACGGCGGTATTCCCGCCTCCAAAAAGATCGGCAAAAAATCTTTTGATTATCTGGTTCAGGTCAAAGGCATGAGCAACCTGCACTCGGATGAACGGGCGACACCCGCTCTGGCGCTCAATGTCGCGACCGCATCCCGGGGCTCGGACCATCTGAGGAGCCGACCGGCCATTGACCTGTATCACCTGCCCGAAAAGGTCCTGAGAAAGATTTACGGCAGCCCGATTCCCTATGACGGACCCTTGAGCTCCGAGCATACGGAATACACCGGCAAACCGTGGCAGGTCTTCTGGCAGGAGAACCTGTATATGGGCGTCGACAGTCTGGGTATCTGTAAATATCATACCGTATTTCTGGGCGTCACGCTGCCGACTTTCGAAGAGTGGTCCAAGGTGCTGTATTTAAATACCGGCATCGAAATGACGCCCGAGGAACTTTGGCAAGCCGCCCGACGCTGCAATATGATCGAAAGGCTGTTCAATTTAAGAGAAGGGCTGAAAAGAAACGATCTCGAGAAGGGCGATATGCTGAACCATCGCTATTTCGACGAACCCTGCCGCAGGGGTGCCCTGGATGTTATCGGGACAACAATCGATAAGAAAAAATTTATCAAGATGGTCGACGAATTATATGAACATCAGGGGCTCGATAAAAACGGGATTCCCAAAGCGGAGACCCTGCAAAGCCTCGGCCTGGAAAACGAACCGACGCATTTGCTGTAATTTAGTTATTGGTTATTGGTTCTACTTTCTCATATTTGGCTTTGCTTCAGCATCTTGCTAAAGAAAACCAATATAATGAATTAAACGAATGCCTAAATTGACCTAAATTCCCTGAAATGCCTAAAATTAAGGAAACGCTTCGCGTTATCTATTTTTATAAAATTGACGGAATACCAAAATTTTAGCTCATTTTAGTTCATTTCAAATTTTAGATCATTTTCTCAATTAAAATTACAACCCTTAACTTCTGCGATAGGAGAAAATAAATGGCTAAAGTGTTATATATAGATCACGAAAAATGCACAGGCTGCCGGCTGTGTGAGCTGGTGTGCGCTGTTTCGCACGATGGCGTGTCCAATCCTGCCAGAAGCCGGATCCGGGTGTTGAAATGGGAGGCCGAAGGTATTTATATTCCCATGACATGCCAGCAGTGTCAGGATGCGCCCTGTCTGAATGTCTGCCCGGTCAAGGCCATATCACAGGATGAGGAATTGGGTCGCGTATCCGTTGACTACAATACCTGTATCGGCTGCCGCTCATGTGTCAGCGTATGTCCGTTCGGGGCAATGAATTTCAATACCACCGATCGGCGGGTCCTCAAATGCGACGTTTGCGACGGTGATCCGCAGTGTGTCAGATTCTGTGATGTCAAGGCCGTCGATTTTATCGAGGCCCATGATGTGAGTATTATCAAGAGCCGCAAAGCCGCGCAGCGGGTATCGGATGCCAGTAAAAAAGCTGCGGATTTATAGTATCGTCTGTAGTCGATAATATTACGAAATATTATATAAATAATCTAGGGAGGTTTCCGATCTGCTGGGAAACCTCCCTTTTGTCATCATAGAGACCCCTCGAGTGAAACTATATTAAGTTAAAAAGCGAACCGCAGAACCGCAGAATATCGAATATCGAATGTCGAAGTGTGGTTTCGCTTCGCTCAGTCGTTTTTTTTAAAAGACCGTTCGACACAAAAGCTCACGACGGGCAGAATGCCTTACTTCGATATTCGATATTCGCTTTTTCTCTTTTTCGTTTTCGAGCAGACTGGACACTCACGACCGCCAAGCCAGGATTATTTATTTTTTCTGCGGTCCGAGCTTCTTCTTGGCATCCTCTTCGGCCTGTATGGCGGCAGCGCCGGCTGCGGCTGCGGCCTCCGCAATTTTTTTATCTGTTTCCGATCCGTCGCTGGTTCCGGTGTCTTTGTCTTCCGGGGGAAGATAGACCGTCACGTTGCGATGGGCAAACTCAATGCCGTTTTCCCTGAAAGATTCCTGCATCATGCGGTATACCTCCCGACGGACCACAAACTGCTCGCCCGGAATGGTCTTGAATTTCACCCGCATGATCATGGCCGAGTCATCCATTTCCCTGACACCCTGGGATTTAAGCTTGCCCAGCATCACCGGACCCATGTCTTCGTCTTTCATGATCTTTTTGTTGATCTTTTTTATGATTTTTCTGACCTTTTCGACATCCGTGTCATAGCGCACGCGAAAATCAAGCTTGGAGATAATATAATCCCGGCTGTTATTGGTCACGGTGCCCATTCCGCCAAAGGGGATGGTGTGTACCGGACCCCGGGGATGGCGCAGTCGCAGAGAGCGCAGGGAAATGTGCTCCACCATGCCCTTGGTGCCCGCCGTCTCGATGAAATCGCCGACCCGGAAGGCATCATCGATCAGAAAAAAAATGCCGGAAATGATGTCTTTAACCAGGGTCTGGGCGCCGAAACCGATGGCCAGGCCAATAACACCGGCACCGGCAATCAAGGGACCGATGTTGACGCCCATCCCTGATAAAACGATCAGGGTGACCATGACGACCATGATGGCCAGGATAAATTTGCGCAACAGCATCAGCAGGGTACCGATGCGCGATCCCCCGGCACCGCCTTCTTCCATCTCTTCGTCAGTATCGGGCATTTCTTCTTTCAGCTTCCGATCAATTCTGGATTTGGCAAACTCCCAGACAACAAAACCCATAATCACGACCAGAATTATTTTCAGTGCATCAGCGGCAAAGATGCGGCCTAAAGGAAGATCAATGCCCCACAGACCGAGCACAATAAAAAACAGCAGGGCGGCCAGCACGAACCGGAATATCATTCTGATCAACGGCGCGAAATGTTTGATATTGCTTTTCTGGACTACCGGAGACGATTCGGCGGCTTCGGCTTTTTCTTCACTGTTTAAATCGATGACTTCGGGCAACTCCCCGGAGGCAACTTTTAATAGACGCTGCACCCACTGGTCCAGACCGATGAAAATCGGGATCAAAAACAGGCTGGCAATTAGATTGAGAATTCTACCTTTACTGCCCATAATCACATTGATTAGCCAGAAGGCCCCTGACCCTGCCACATAAAGGATAGCAAAATAATGCCAGGTCCGGGCAAACTTTATCCGCAGGGTTCCCTCCTCACACGAGTCTTTGCCAGCATCAGCGCAAATGGCTTCCGCCACCCGGTGCCGGCTCTGCCAGATCATTACCATCATTAATATTGAGACACTGAGACCTGAAATAATAAAAAACAGATTATAAAGATCCTGGCTGCGACCGGCACTGAGAAATATTATACCGGGAGTAATAAGACCGGCTGCAACCAGGGAAATTCGGAAAATCCAGCGATACAGAAACGTGGCGTCCCGATCCTGCAGGGGCAGTAATCTCAAGGCCGGTTTCTTTGGTGCCATGATCACCCTTGCAGCAAAAATGATGATCATGAAATAGTAACTGGCTATCAATAGCTCGGAAATGATCCAGTAGGCAGCTTCTTCCTGCCGATAAAAAATTATCAGCAGGATGAATGTGGTGAGTATGTAGGCACCAATACCAAGCAATTCCAATAAGATACGGGATATGAATTGACCGATTCGCTGGAGTCTGCCCAGTGTAACGGATGTCAGAATCTGTTTTTGAAGATTTGCAGTTAGCCGCAATACCAATTGCTCAACTACAATACCGCCGGCAATTATCCCCAGACCGATCAACAGGGTCAACGCGATATAGCCGACGCCCCGCCCGCCCGACAATCGGTTGAATATGGTTTGCCAATTTAACGGGCCCTCCTTTTCGGGTGAAAAAAAGGAAGCAATTTGGTCAAAAACATTGGAAGCGCCCAGGGTCAGTTTGTGAAAAAGTTGATCAGCGGGATCGTCCTCCGCCGCGAATTCTTCGGAAATTTCCGATATTAAATCACCGGATTGCTCCTCTTTAAGCTGGTTGGCTAACACCTGGCGCACCTGCTCATCACTTAACCCCTTCAGATACTCATCGACCTCAGCCGGTGAAAGTTCCTCCGGAATCTTGGCTTCCGCTTCGGTTTCATTCGTGTCCGCTTTCTTAACTATGCTTGCCGGAAGGCCGGCCGCCTGAGATGCCGGCGGATGTAATAAACACAGCCCCAGGATGCAAAACATTAAAATAAAATACAAGGGTCTAGAGACCGATGACGAATTTAAGCCTATAAAATTCATGCCATTCCTCCTAATCAAATGTATCACTTGTTGGTTGGCCGTAGTCCGCAGTAAATAAACCCAAACATTGCATAAATTCTTGTCATCTAGCCTGGCCGTTATATCTGAGATCGTTGCTTTTTCCGGGCAGATGCTGGATGCTTGTCGGAGCGGAGCGGAGATCCCGTTTCAGCGGGGATACTTGATGCTGGATATCTAACAGGACACTATCGGTGAATTTCAACGACATCCAGTATCCAGAAACCAGAATCCAGGATCAGTCAATACTTTCAATGGTCTTCATTGCAGCGGCGAAGTTGGATTTCAAAATTTTATGCAACTAAAGGGTAAAGTGTGCTATTTTACAGAAAATATCAACAGAAAAATTTGGGAAAAGTAAGTATTATTAGCTGAATTTTACAAGACAAGAGTCATTGTCAAAAACCCCAAGGATGCGGGAATATGCTTTTCCCATTGACAAATAGGCCCTAATTCAATAAATAACTGAATACAGAAACGACTCTCTTTTTAATCCACAGTGATTCTTGATTAAGTTCATATCCTTCTTTTACTGCTCAATTTCCCCGCTCTTCGGAAATACGATTGTTGAAAACTGAGTCCTTTAATCCGACATTGAAAACCTGGTCTTCTGGACCCGGATCTTTACTCGCTCTATGTACCTATGTGTGTAATTCATCTTGATCCTGTCGGTCTCAAGATAAAGGAGTTAGAATATGACAGGTTTTTTAGTTCCCCAAAAAGTTAATGGCACCAAACCGGAATTGCTGCAAACCATTAGAAAATACGAACGGCCGGATCGATTGAGAGCCCTATGGCAGCTTGCAAACACGTTCATTCCTTACTTGGTTTTATGTATCCTGATGTATTTTAGCTACAAGGCGGGTTATTCATATTGGATAATACTAGGCCTTGCCATTGTGGCCGCCGGTCTGTTAGTTCGGATTTTCATATTTTTCCATGATTGTGCGCATCAGTCATTTTTCGCCTCCAGAAAAGCGAATACCGTTTTAGGCTACCTATGCGGCGTATTAACCTTCACGCCTTATGAAGAATGGCGAAGGTCCCATGGATGGCATCACAACACGTTCGGTGATCTTGATCGCAGAGGCGAAGGTGATGTCTGGACCTTGACGGCACAGGAATTTCGCACAGCGTCAAAATCAAAACGATTCTGGTATCGGTTTTTTAGAAATCCCTTTGTTCTTCTATGTTTAGGCCCTGCTTATTTGTTTCTTGTATCTTACCGATACCCCCACAAGGGTTCAAAGAGACGTCAAAACAATAGTGTTATTATCACCAATGTCGCCATCGCAACTATTATAATAGTTGCAAGTCTCACCATCGGGTTTAAGGCGTATGCTTTGATTCAGTTTCCGGTCATTTTCTTTGCCGGAGTTATTGGAGTATGGCTGTTCTACATCCAGCATCAATTCGAGGGAGTGTATTGGTCGCGTCATGACCAGTGGGATCCAATAATGGCTTCAATTCACGGGAGTTCATACTATAAACTACCTAAGGTGATCCAGTGGTTTACCGGCAATATCGGATTACACCATATCCATCACCTTCGATCCCGCATTCCCAATTATAATTTACCAAGAGCCTATAATGATACGAAAGATTTTCTGGTTGTTGAACCGCTGACCATCCGTAAAAGTATCACTTGCCTTCGCCTGAAGCTATGGGATGAAAAAAGGCAAAAACTAGTGGGATTTAAATCAGCGTAGGCATGAGCAAAATAGAAATCAGAAGTGCTGATAAAGAACAGCTTGAGCAGATTTCTCATAAGCTTAGAGGAAGAAAAAAGCTTAATTCGTGCGATTGCTGAAAGTATCGCAAGGATTGTCGAACGTGAATGGGCGGAAGCAGAAATAAAGAAATACAGGAAAAAAATTGAGAAACTCATCCAATCTGCTGGATAAACTATATCTGGTCTTTGGAATCGGATGAAAAATAACTACCAATAGCCCCTTTTAGGGGCACCATTATGCCGCCCCTTTCAGGGGTAGTGGTTAACAAAACGACTTCAAAGTGACTTTGTTTTGATCTGTCTCCTTTTAAATCCGGATAATTTGCCTTGCGGCTTTCTTAACCAGCGGGGGCGGCCTTCACGATCCGGCACGGGTGATCCGTAGTCAAAAGCTGATAAGGTGCGCTGCTCGATTTTAGAACCGATAATTCGATTGATGGCTCGCACCATATCTTTGTCTTCTCCGGTAACGAGGGTAAACGCTTCGCCGCTGCGAGTTGCCCGGCCGGTTCGCCCGATGCGGTGAATGTATGCCTCGGGGGTGGAAGGGATATCATAGTTGATGACATGCGAAATCCGGGTAGCGTCAATGCCGCGAGCGGCGATATCGGTGGCTACCAAAATCTGAAATGTCCCGTCGCGAAAGCCGTCCAGTGCTGCCTGGCGGCGTGTCTGGGAAAGGTTACCCTGCAGTGAAGCCGACCGGTAGCCTGCGGCCACGAGTTTTTTGCCCAGGCTCTTGGCGCGATGTTTGGTTCGGGTAAAGACCAGCACCGATTTGGTATCGGTGTTGCCAAGCAGCGTTAACAGCAGCGCTGTTTTTAAATGCTGGGCTACCGGGTAGAGCGCGTGACTGACCGTATCAGCTGGTGCGGTGATTCCCACCTGGACCGTAGCCGGATCTCGCAGGATATCCCCGGTCAAGCGACGGATTTCGGGGGGCATAGTGGCCGAGAAGACCATCGTCTGGCGCTTCATTGGAAGCTGTTTTAAAATTCGCCGGATATCAGGAATAAATCCCATTTCCAACATCTGGTCGGCTTCATCTATGACCAGCACTTCCAGTTGGGAAAGATCGATGCTATGACGTCCGATATGGTCAAGAAGCCGGCCGGGGCAGGCAACGACTATATCGGTATGCCTCAGTTTCTGAATCTGCGGATTAATTCCCACGCCGCCGTAAACTGAAACACTTCGCAGACGTGTCTTGCGACCCAGGGACACGATGTCCTGATGAATCTGTTCAGCCAATTCACGGGTGGGGGCGATTATCAGGGCGCGAACGCATCCGTATTTGCCCCCCACCAGTCGATTGAGTATCGGCAGAACGAAAGCCGCCGTTTTACCGGTGCCGGTTTGGGCCAGACCCATCACATCATGACCTTTAATTACCTGCGGGATTGCCCGGGCCTGAATCGGGGTCGGGGTTTTATAACCCACCGCTGCCGCACCTGCGGCAACGGACTGCAAAGCAACTATTGCCGGAAATGGCGTTGAATAGTAATGCACAGGGTTCAAACATTCATATGAAATCACACGCTGCAAAAAAAATGGTCATCATCACCTGTTTTTTCAATGATGAGACCTATGGCCTTCTGGGGCCGCAGATGGCGGCCACAATTATCCAGGACCATACACCTTATGACTGCATCGTCATCGCGGTCACCCGGGAGTATGACAAGGCCGCTTTTAGAAATGCCCTGGCCGATTATTTCGGCACCGCAAGACCGCTAATCGGATTTTCCGCTTTGAGTGGTCGCGAGGATCTTTTCGCCCTGGCCAAAGAGCTGAGGGATGAGGGGGCCGTTACCATCCTGGCAGGTCCGCAAGCTGATGTTGACTTCGCAGGAGAGGAAGGCTGGCGTGATCACCCTCATCGGTTTAAGGGGCTTTCTGATCACTTCACCTTCGGTTTGCATGGCCCGGCGGAGCAGGTGATCAGGCTGCTCAATCGTCCCGATGGAAATGATTGGTCCCAAATTCCCGGTCTATTGTATAGCGACCGGGATGGTAATCTCATTCAAAACCCGGCCAATGACTGGAGCAAGAAGTTTCTCGGTAAGGTCAGCTGGGATAATATTTACTTGACCGCCAAGGATGGAACTGCCCCTTTAATTATAGAAACCGGCCAGGTCCTGCAGCATATCGGCTGCCCCCACGCAGCCCGAACAACCCCGGCGGAAATCGATTATCCTGTATCCATTACCGGACGACAGGGACAACGCATCAAACTCCCCCTGAAAGGGTGCAGCTTCTGCGATGTGGCGGTAGACAAAGGATTTCACAGAAAACTGGATCAAAAGACGGTGATCAGCCAAATACGCTGTCTGCCGGAAACCCGGGACGGCCGCAAGATACCATTTGAACTGATCAATGAAAACCCGCTGCCGACACTTCCCGATTTAATGCGAGAAGTCCATCTGCTGGGTATCGAGCTTTCACAAATAAATCTCACGTTAAGAGCGGATGGGCTGATCACAGGACTTCAGCATTTAAAAGAGGCGCTGCTGATGGCCGGTGACTCGGGTGTTTATGTGCTTTTAAGTTCAATTGGGTTTGAATCTTTTGATGACACCATATTGCTTAATTTAAACAAAGGACTGAGTGTTAAAAAAAATATAGCAGCTATTCGGCTAATCCGGCAGCTGAAAGAGGAGTTCCCTCACCAGCTGGGGTATTCAATCCGGGAGGGCGCCAATCACGGCCTCATCCACCCCACAGCCTGGGATACCAAGGAAAGTGCCGCCGAAATTCAGAAAAACATTTATCTCTACGGCCTGCAAAACGACATCCTGCCCCCGCACAGTACCCCTCTGATTATCCATCATGCATCCGGCCTGGGTCATTGGATCAGAGAAATTGAACGCCGCGAAGGACTCTGGTTTAAACGAGATGGATCGATTATCGGCTGGTGGGAGGAACCTCAGCAGACAAAAAAAAGTTGAAGTGTTGAATCGTCGACTGGTAGTTTAGGTCGATGCGCACCGCTTATGTTAGCCCCAATTCAAAGCGTATATGGTACTTTCAAATTACGACTTTGATAAACCACGAAAGTTTCCGTGGAACTAACCCCATCTATTTTACTAACTTCCTCGGTGAAAAACTCAAGCAAATTGAAATCATTATTTAATAAGGCAACCACGATCAAATCAAAGCGCCCGGTGACCACGCTCACAGAAACGACCCCTTTAAGGCGGCCGAATTCCTCTCCTTTTTTGGCAAGGTTCATCGTTTTCAACTTGACGCAAAGGTAGATGACCGTGTGCCCGGGTATAGCCGCCGGATTTACCAGACCGGCAATATCCAGCACCCCTTCTTTTCTCAGCTTGTTGACCCGGGCTTTAACGGTGTTTACGGTGAGGGAAAGCTCGTCAGCGATTTTCTTAAAAGATTTGCGGCCATCTCGCATGTGCTTGATGATGGCTATGTTGATTTCGTCCATCTTCATCGGTTTACCCCGGACAGAATTTTGGCAAATGTAATGGAAATTTTACAATTCCTTGGAATCACAGTGTTTTTTGCGAAAATTGGCTTGGTAGGCCGCATGGAATCATGGAATAGTGGAATGTTGGAAGGCTGGGTCTGAATAGCGGAAAAGATCTATTCTACAAAAAAATGTTGTATCTACCCATTATCCCAGAGCTCATGCTTCCAATATTCCAGAATTCCAACATTCCAATTAGGGCGAAGCCCCTAACTTGTATCCAGAGACTATGTATAAAAGCTTAAGGCTATTGTCAAAAAGCAATCGTGATTTTTGAATTATATTCGAAATTACAATATCCCCACGCGGTCGTTAAACTCTTCGATCAAGGCTTCGATCTCCGTCACCTGCTCGAAGGTGCCGCCCCAGTATGTTTCATGGTCGTGCCACTGGGCATTGAGTTCTTCGACGTCACGGCCTTGCTGCTCGATCCAGGTATAGTATTTGAGATTGTGAATGCGCTTGCGGTCGTAGTAGCTCAATTCCTGCATCCAGTCGACGGTCACGGAGTGGAGTAATTCCAGATCCCGTTGCGCCCGGCTGTCACTGTAAGCCCCCTGTTCGGCATGGAGTTCCGTCAGGCGCGACTGGTAGAGATGCATGGAGTCGGTGGCGATGGTGACCACATAGTCGTTTCCCGTCAGTTCATTGTATTTGGCGAACTTGATTGCGGCCAACAGGTTGCCGATACCGGAGATGCCCAGCAGGTCCAGTTGGCTGACCAGATCGGCGTCCACGCCTTCGTTGATCAGGGCCGCACGCCCCTCAGGCTCGTTGAACAGCCGCAGCAGGCGCATGGGCAGCTCATCGTTTACCGCAACGACGAAGTCGGTACTTTTAACGTCATGGACCCAGGGCACATGCTTGTCGCCTATGCCCTCGATACGGTGGTCACCGAAACCGTTTTGAAGCAGGGTAGGGCACTGCAGCGCTTCGGCCACGATCAATTGCGCGCCGGGATAGCGTTTTTTCAGATAGTAGCCGGCACCCAGGGTGCCGGCCGAGCCGGACGAGGCCACATAGCCGGCCAGGCGCTGCCTGCCGGTCAGGTAGTAATCCATTAAATCCTCCACGGCACTGCCGGTGACATGGTAGTGCCAGAAGGGGTTGCCGAGTTCGTCGAATTGGTTGAAGATCATCAGGTCCTGGCCCGAATTGCGCAGTTCCCAACACTTGTCGAAAATTTCCTTGACATTGGATTCGCAGCCCGGTGTGGCGATCACTTCGCCGGCGATGCTTTGCAGCCACTCGAACCGTTCGCGGGACATCTCTTCCGGAAGAATGGCGATGGATCGGCAGGCCAAAAGCGTGGAAATATAGGCGCCGCCCCGGCAGTAGTTGCCGGTGGAGGGCCAGACCGCCTTGGTGGTGAGTGGATCGAACTGGCCGGTGACCAGGCGGGGTGCAAAACAGCCGTAGGTGGCTCCCACTTTATGGGCACCGGTGGGAAACCAGCGGCCGGTCAGGGCGATGATGGGAGCCCGGCAGCCGGTAAGTTTCGGGGGGATGACGATGTGGTTGACGTCGCCGAACAGGCCGCCGTGCTCCCGGGGCGCGTTTTTCCAGGTGATACGGTAGAGGCTGGCCGGGTGGACGTCCCAGAGACCGGTCCTGCGCAAGGTCTCTTGAATTTTCGCCGGAATTTTCGCGGGGTCCTTCATCATCGCAAAGGTGGGCAGCGTGATGCCCTTCTCACGGCAGTAGTCAACAGTGTTCGTCAGTACTTGGCTGTTTATGGTCAGATCCAACATGGGCTAGGTTCCTTTTGTAATGTCGCTAAGAGATTTGATGGTTTCGGCCGGTACGGCAATGCCCCGGACGGCGGCGGTGCTGTCCTTGAGACCGTTGCCGGTGGCCAGGATCACGATTCCGGCCGCCGGGGCAAGTTCGGCGCTTAGTTTAAGGAAACCGGCGAAGGCCGCGGCCCCGGCCGGCTCGCTAAACAGACCGGTGGTTCGGGACAATCGTGCTTGGGCCGCGATGATTTCCTCATCACTGACGGTGATCACCCGGCCATTATGGGTTTGCAGTCGTTTGAGGGCCTGCCATCCGTTGCGGGGGACGTTTACGCAGATAGAATCGGCCACGGTTCGGGTGGGCCGCGCCTCGAATTGGCCGGTTTGAAAGGCCCGGTACAAGGCGTCCGAACCGGCGGCCTGGACCGCGATCACCGTCGGGAACTTGTCAATCAGGCCCAGTTGCCGCAGGTCTTGGAATCCTTTATAAACACCGGAGAGTATACAGCCGTCCCCGGAGGCGACAAAGAGGTAGTCGGGAACGCCGCCCAATTGTTGAAAGATCTCCAGCGATACGGTTTTCTTGCCTTCCAGGGTCATGGGGTTGTATGCCGTGCTGCGATTCATGCCGCCGAACCGATTGGTATATTCCAAAGATAGGTCATATGCATCGTCATACGGTCCGTTCACACGGTGGACGGTGGCCCCGTACTGCAGGGCCTGGACCAATTTTGCCGCGGGGGCCGTGGCCGGCAGGAACAAGGTGACCTGCTGCCCGGCGGCCGCAGCCACGCCGGCCATGGAGGATCCGGCGTTGCCGGATGAGGCCAGTACAATTTCGTTGATGCCGTGCTGGGCCGCAAAGGCCGACACCAGAAACGAGGCGCGATCCTTTAAGGAACCGGTGGGATTCAGGCCGTCGTCCTTGATGTACAAGTTCTCAAAACCGAGGCTGCGGCGCAGATTTTCAGGCTGCCAGAGGGGGGTGTTGCCCACCGGAATGGGCGGAAAGAAGTGCCGCGGAACCGGGAGCAAATCGAAAACATCAAAATCCTTTTCAGCATTGCCGGAAAGTTCAACATCCAATACTCCCCGCAAAGGCTGATCCGGCGCCTGCTGCTCCCCGCAGACCGGACAAACGGTTAATTTGGGGTCGATGGTATAATTTCGCCCGCAATCGGAGCACATATAGTTGAATTGCATCTGTTTATCCCTACCTGATTTTTACATTTTTGATAAAAAAAATATCTCGCAAAGCCGCCAAGCGCCCAAAGGTAAAGCATTAAATAAATCTTGGCGCTTTTGGGTGAGATCTTTTCGGTTCTCCGCGGATCCGGTTTAGGCATTGTAATCAGATCCGAAACCGCACATACCCATATTCATAGCATGCAACTTATGCATTTCCAATTAGAGAATACAAGATATCGCATATTTGGACATCTAAATTTGGATGGACTGTTAAATGACAAATTAAGCGGAGAATTACTATAACCAGAACTCTGGGTATCGGCGGTTTTTGGGGATGTTATTGACTATCAGTGCCACTACAAGCATGATGACGGGCCCGATTCCCCCCGGGGATAAAAGCATACCAGTATCCAAGATTCTGGATTTTCTGACTGCCGAAGCACCAAAGGAGCCGATTATCATAACGAGATCGGTTTTATCAACGATCGTATAGTTTACATAAGCTACCGCTGCAATTCCTATAAATGATCCGATCCACGACCAAAAAATCTCCGATAAACCGACGGCAGGGGGACTTTTTGTAGTCCCTTTCATGCAATATAATTTCGCACACAAGATATGGTATGCGGCTTTTTTATAATCGGGATAGATTCATTTTATCGGCGCTGAGATACTTAAATGATATCAGTTAAATAGGCGGAGTTGTGCTTGATAGCAGAAAACATCACTCAGGTATTAAAATATAGAATAGAAAATATCATCAATATTTCTGGCCGTTAATCTCTGACGATTAGTTGGAGAAATCAAAATATATTTATCCATAAAAATATGCTTAAATATCAATCGTTAATTTTGCTGGATTCGTTGCGTTGATTATCCAAAAAAGTGCAGCCAAATCTGCCTTTTGTCACGATCACGAGTATAATCGCAATGGTCCAACAAACAATCGTCTTTAAAACAATCCAGTCCGGTAATCCGGAAATCACATCAGACGGCATCGGAAAATAATGCCAGACATGGTTGGTGCCCTGGTGGAATAGCATTACCGGAATCACACTCATGCTCGATTTGAAATACAACCAGGTCATGATAAATGACAAACCCACCGTATTGATAAGAAACCAACCAAACCAATAACTGCCACCTCCCCATCCTGTTGATAGAGACAATGGGATATGCCAAACAGCCCACATTATCCCGAGAAAGAGGCTGGCAACCAGCGGATGGTGCTTCTTTATCAATTGGGGCAGGGCGAAACCGCGCCAGCCCGGTTCTTCGTTACCGCCTGCAAAAAGTGCCCCGATTGGCACACTTATAAGATAATTCCACCATGGATTTGCTTCAGAAAAATCAAGCTCTCCCCCTAAAAGCAGATACAGGCTAAACTGGTACAGAGCGACGCCAATAGGTCCCAGGATTCCACCCAACAAATACCATCCAATGTTGATACGGAAATTAAAGGTTTGGCGAAGCCACTGCCATAGTCCAAATTTACTCTCGGTGGACCATGTGACGATGACTGCCGATAATAAGGGACCGAACACACCCACATAATATAATGGATGAAAAACACCATTCCGGGCCAGAAACAAACGCACACAAATCCAAATTGTCCAGCTAATGGCAAATGCAAAGATAAAGAAGGCCGTCATGTTATTCTGCTGAATCCAGCGGCTAATTTCTTTCATGTTAGTTATGTGATCTTATCAAACGTTAAGTGTAAAAAACCATAGTTAAGAACTAAGTGTGATCACTCTTGTCCAAAAACGAGTTTAGAATGAGTCATATAATGAGTTGTAAAACGAGTCATTGAAAAAAATCCTCCTTGTATGTAGGGTGGTTGTTAATTTCGCCAAAAAC